>Ga0265797_10004177_pt1 | contig 22331 bp, 19 predicted proteins | sample P2T30metagenome_FD_192433 | JGI IMG/M metagenome (GOLD analysis project Ga0265797, IMG submission 192433) | Plant litter microbial communities from East Loma Ridge, Irvine, California - P2 T30 | ecosystem: Environmental > Terrestrial > Plant litter > Unclassified | place: USA: California... | reverse complement strand
CGATTCGGGCCTACGCAGTGTAGCAGTATGCCTCATGCACGGTTATACATTCCCCGAACACGAAGCCGCAGTGGGCAAGATTGCACGAGAGATTGGCTTCGAGCATGTCTCGCTTTCTCACGAGCTTATGCCTATGATCAAGCTCGTGCCACGAGCCACCTCAGCGTGCGCTGATGCGTACCTCACACCCGCGATCCGAAAGTACATCGATGGGTTCCAGAAGGGTTTCGCTGGCGGTCTGGGAACGGAGTCAGTGAAGAAGGAAGAGGGTGCGAGAGGTGCAAGATGCGAGTTCATGCAGTCAGATGGCGGTCTCGTAGATGTGGACGGCTTCTCTGGGCTGAAAGCCATTCTCTCCGGACCTGCTGGTGGCGTTGTTGGGTACGCGTTGACGAGCTACGACCCTGCTACGAAAATTCCTGTCATTGGCTTTGACATGGGCGGCACAAGTACAGATGTGAGCCGCTATGGTAGTGGCAAGTACGATCACGTCTTTGAGACCACCACTGCCGGCGTGACGATCCAAAGTCCGCAACTGGACATCAACACGGTCGCAGCAGGTGGCGGAAGCAGATTGTTCTGGCGCAATGGTCTGTTTGTCGTTGGACCAGAGAGCGCCAGCGCACACCCAGGCCCAGCATGTTACCGTAAAGGCGGTCCTCTGACCATCACCGACGCCAATCTGTTCTTGGGCAGACTACTACCCGACTTCTTCCCCAAGATATTCGGCAAGAACGAAGATGAAGGCCTCGATGAGCAGGCAAGCAAGGCTCTCTTCGAAGAATTGACGAAGCAGATTAACGAAGACATTGCTGGAAGCACAGACAAGGCCATGAGCCTGGACGAAGTTGCCTATGGTTTCATCAAGATCGCCAACGAAACCATGACACGGCCCATCCGCAGCTTGACTGAAGCGCGAGGGCACGACACCTCGAAGCACAGGCTGGCGACATTCGGTGGTGCTGGTGGCCAACATGCGGTTGCTATCGCCGAAGCACTTGGTATCACTCAGATCCTGGTGCACAGGTACTCTTCCGTGTTGTCTGCATACGGCATGGCTCTAGCAGATGTGGTCGATGAGAGGCAAGAGCCTGAGTCCAAGGTCTGGTCTGATACTGAACAAGAAGCGAAGACTTATCTGCAGGGCAAGATGGACGAGCTCAAGAAGAAGTCCGCCGCCACTCTCAGAGACCAAGGCTTCGAAGAGGGACAACTTCATTTCGAGGAGTACCTCAACATGCGTTATCGCGGTACCGAATCCGCACTCATGATCCTGAAGCCTACCAGTGAGGAGTCGAAGGATGAGTTCGATGGTGAGGACTGGGCTTTCGGCAAGGCGTTCATTAAGCAGCACGAGCAGGAATTCGGTTTCACTTTGCCTGACCGCGACATCATCATCGACGATGTTCGCGTCCGTGGCATTGGCAAGACTTTCGAAGGTCTTGAGCGCACAGTTGACCAGCAGCTCAAAGATATCCAACCAAAGGACGTTGCCAAGGGTGAAAAGGTGTATGGCTCAAAGTCCGTCTACTTCGAGGGCGGCAGACAAGAGACCTCCATCTACAAGCTCGAGGATCTTACCGTGGGTGACCGCATCAAGGGCCCTGCCATCATTGCCGACGGAACCCAAACTATCGTCGTCACGCCAAACGCTACCGCTCTGCTCATCGACACTCATGTTGTGATCAACGTCGGCGAGAATGAGGGTGCCGAGAAGCAGCTTACCACCAAGGAAGTCGATCCCATCATGCTCAGCATTTTCGCACATCGCTTCATGGCCATTGCGGAACAGATGGGTCGTGCTTTGCAAAAGACCAGTGTGAGTACCAATGTCAAGGAGCGTCTCGATTACTCTTGCGCGCTCTTCGATGCCGATGGTGGCCTCGTCGCCAACGCACCGCATTTGCCAGTCCATCTGGGCAGTATGTCGACATGTGTGAAGAAGCAATCTGAGCTCTGGCGCGGCAAGTTGAAGAAGGGCGACGTCTTGGTCTCAAACCATCCCATGTTCGGTGGCACACACTTGCCAGATATTACCGTCATTACACCTGCCTTCAGTGGCGACAATATCGTCTTTTACGTCGCGTCTCGTGCGCATCACGCAGATATTGGAGGTATCCTGCCTGGCTCTATGCCTCCCCACTCGCGTGAGCTCTTCCAAGAAGGTGCCGCCATCAAGAGCGAGAAACTCGTCTCCCAGGGCCACTTCGACGAAAAGCGCATCACAGAGCTTTTACTCACAGAGCCCGCACAACATCCCGGATGCTCCGGCACACGCTGTCTCGCAGACAACATCAACGACCTGAAAGCCCAAGTCGCCGCCAACCAAAAGGGCATCAACCTCATCTCTTCTCTTATCGGCGACTACGGCGAAGACGTCGTACAATTCTACATGCACAACATCCAAGACAACGCCGAGCTCAGCGTCCGCAACCTCCTCCGCGATGTCAGCAAACGCTTCGAAGGCCAGGACCTCTCCGCCACCGACTACATGGACGACGGCAGCCCGATCAAGCTCAAGATCACCATCGACGCAGATAAAGGCGAAGCCGTCTTCGACTTCACCGGCACAGGTCCCGAAGTCTACGGCAATATCAACGCCCCGCAAGCAGTCACCTACAGCGCTATCATCTACTGCCTCCGCTGCCTGATCAGCGAAGATATCCCCTTGAACCAAGGCTGCCTAGCGCCTGTAACCGTCATCATCCCGCCCAAATCTTTCCTCTCGCCCTCTGGCTCTGCAGCCGTCGTTGGAGGCAACGTGCTTACATCTCAGCGCGTGACGGACGTCATTTTCAAAGCTTTCCAAGCTTGCGCTGCCAGCCAGGGCGACTGCAACAACCTCACCTTCGGCTTCGGCGGCAACGTCACCGGCGAAGAAGAAATCAAGGGCTTCGGCTACTACGAGACCATCGCCGGTGGCTCTGGCGCGGGCTCACACTGGGACGGCACCAGCGGCGTGCACACGCACATGACCAACACGCGTATTACAGACTCGGAAGTCTTCGAGCGCCGGTACCCAGTGCTCCTGCGCGAGTTCAGCTTGCGTGATGGTAGCGGTGGCCAAGGCCAGCACCGTGGCGGCGACGGCGTTGTGCGTGACATCGAGTTCAGGATTCCAGTGCAAGTTAGCATTCTCAGCGAGAGGCGTGTGTACCACCCTTACGGCCTCGAAGGCGGCGAAGACGCGCAGTGCGGACAGAACATCTGGGTTCGCGGCGTGCCGAAGCTGGAAGGTAGCGATGCTGACGTCGAGGGGAAGAAATCATCGTCTTCTTCTGGTGATGATAAGGAAGTCAGATACATCAACCTCGGTGGCAAGAACACGGCCAGCATGCAAGCGGGCGATCGCATCATCATCAACACTCCTGGCGGTGGCGGATGGGGTCCCGTTGGCAAAGAGAGTCTCTCCAAGCAGTCCGCGAAGAAAGATCCTAAGCACGCATGGAAGGGTGGCAGTATTGCTGGAAGGCAATCTGAGGCCGAGGCTTCTGCTTAATGGGCTGGTCTTGCTATGGTGAGGGCTTGTGATGCCGGGATTACGAAAACGATGCGAGGTTCATGAAGATGAATGTCGAGTTTAGCTTACGAACCATACACAAATGCAGTCCCGAATAAACACGACGGTATAAAAACACGCTGTGGATGGGTTTATAATTAATACTCAGGCCAGCCGGGATCGACCGCCTCCCTCCACGCCTTGAATCCTCCATCAATGTGCTGCACGCCCTTGGGCGCCATCTGGTTCTCTATGAGTGCCTTCGCCGCTAGCTGTGAATCGTTTCCAAGCCTGCACACAACATAAAAGGCCTGCTGACCACTTCTAACCTCCGGTCGTTGCAACGCAGCTTCAACCCATGCCTCCGCACTGCCCGTCCAAGGCACATTGACCGAGCCGCGCAGAGCACACATCGCGAACTGCGTCTCGTCTCGTACATCAATAAGCGTGTTCGAGCCGTCTCTGGGCAGGCCAGCGAATTGTTTGGCTGAGACGCGCGCAGCAGGCGGTAAGACATTCACAGGCGCCACCCTGCCACAGAAAGCGACGTAATCTAGGCTTCCACTCATGAGGCTGTGTTGTGTGATCGTGCCCTGCGACGAGCAAACAGCGCAATCAACTCGTCTGGAGCGTAAGCGCACAGAGCGGAAAGGCGGCGTGCTGTAGGCTGAAAACATCAGCATTGTTGGCTTTGGTGGTTCGAAAGTCGGACTGCTGTAGTCTTCTACGGGCTTTGCTGTGAGGACTTTGATCGCCTCGAGGGCTTGCAGCACGCCCATGAGGCCCACGACAGGACCAAGGATGCCGCCTTCGCCGCAGCTCAGCACGCTATCCGCTGGTGGTGGTTTGGGAAAGACGCAGCGATAGCAGGGTCCGCCTCCAAGAGGGCTGCCGGGAGGGAGAGGAGGGTTGTTGAGGATGATGAGCTGGCCTTCTGTTTTGAGGGCGGAGGCGGAGACGAGTGGTCTGCAGGTTAAGACGCAGGCGTCCGAGATCAGGTAGCGTGAAGTTGGGTGATCGGTACAGTCCAGGATGAGGTCGTATTGGGTGAAGATCTCGATTGCCGTCTGCGGTGTGAGGTGATATGGGTGGCGGTTGTAAATTGGGTTGGGGTTGAGACTGTGTGGTTCCTCGTCAGACCAAACGGTATTCTTAGGAAAAATGAAAGCGCATGATACGAAAAGACTACGGGTACATACGAAGATAGGTATTCCACCGCGCTGTCCACCTTGCTCATGCCAACCCTTCCGGTGCCGTGAGCGACCTGGCGGTGCAAATTCGAGATCTCGACTGTGTCGCCGTCCATGAGCCCAATGGTGCCCACGCCGGCTCCAGCAAGATATGCAGCAGCAGGACACCCCAGTCCTCCCACACCAACAAGCAGCACTTTGGCATTCTTCAACCGCAGTTGTCCATGTAAGCCCACCTCAGGCAAGATCATCTGCCGACCATATCTCTTGTACTCTTCGCTCTCGAGCGGCCAGCGCCCATGGGTTGATTTTGCTGGTCCAGAGAGTTGTTGAGCTGCAGGCGACAGCGCTGCCAGTGCTTCCGCCTGCCAATCCTCGGGTAGTCCGCCAGCATATGCTTGCGCGAGTTGGCGCGATGTTGTGTATTGCTGCTCGGCTTGCTGGAGCTGCTGTTTGAGGTTGCGCAGTTGCGTCTCCGTATTCTCGATTTGCTGGCGGAGAGAGCGCACTTGGCCCTCAAGCGTCTGCATCGTTGTGTCCTGTTTGTTTGGTGTGGGCAGCTCAGAGTCACGGTTGATCAGTCGCGTGTTAATAAATTCATGAAGCCCAACAGTCTGATTGCGGGGTGTTTTGTTGTCATCGGCGTTTGATCAAGGCATATATTCTGCTCGTCTGGATCAGACTTCATCCTTACTTTTACCTTGCTGAGTGGCGCTGTTCCAGGGTATGAGATAGGGCTTTCTCGTACACTTCCACCCTGACCTGGCAAACGAACGCGAGAGTCACATGGGAGGCGCATGGCGCATACAAATATCCGTCCTGCTCCGAAGAGGCTACATGTAGGCCCGATGGTTGCGTATGTCATCGTTTGTTGTTTGTTCAACATCTCATGCTTCAATAATCGTTCCATGAATGATCGTTGGGAACTCTTTTGAGACGCACAATGTCAGCTATACAAACAGTGTGCTTCTCTAAGGATCAACTACGGCTGTATTGCACGTCTAGAGAGCTCTGGGTCGTGGTATTGTACAGCCGGCTGGCGGGGTATCTCATATCGATCCATGCCCACACATGATGCATACATACAGTAACATACGTAGGTTAAATTATACCGTCCACATAGCTAGTCCTGTAGCTACGGATTTAGGAGGTAATGCAAGTCTAGAATCCTGGGTCACGGCCCAGCAGGTTGATGGTGGACCTCAATTCTTTTCCCCACCTAATACAGCAAAAACGTTGACACAGCCAACAAAAACAAAAGAATCGATCACCCGAAGGTGATCAACGATGGAGAAACTGGGAATCGAACCCAGAACCTTCTCCACTTAACAAGAGCTCGAATGCTCGATGCTAAGAAGATGTCATACCACTAGACCATATCCCCGGACCGATCAATTGCTTGATCGATGAAGTCGTGCCAATTACTAGCAATTATATCGTGGATGACAACATAGCAACGATCACTACTGGTTGGACAGGCGATCCTTCGCTCTCACCTCGTTTCCAGATCGAGACACCGTCGTTCTTCCTCGTTCCACAACATTGAGCCGACCCTACTTAATCCACTGTCTCATGTCCATAGACCGATCAATTTCCATCGACGAACCTGATCACCAAACGAACCATGTCTTCACAGCCAAAACTTGACACTTACCCTCTCGCCCGTGGCGTGATCGACTCCGTCCGCCTGAACCTCTGCCACTTCATCTGGAAGAAGTCCTTCCCATGGGTCGTCCACCCTTCTGTATCTCTCGAAGACCGACCGAATCTACGCATTGCAGATGTTGGCTGTGGCACCGGGTTGGTCTTCCACTGTTCAGTCTAGCTCAATATCAATTGAAACGCTCGCTAAAAGAACTCAATCCCAGTATTTGGCTACTTGAAGCTGCTGAAGACTATCCAAACGCCGAAATACTAGAAGGACTCGATATTGCTTTACACCAAGCTCCTCCAGAGCACCTGCTACCAGACAATGTCCGCTTCAAGTATCTAGACCTCCAAGAAGAACTCCCCGAAGAGTTCGTTGGTCGCTATGACGTTGTTCATGCACGATTCTTGCTCGGCCTGGTCAAGAACAACGATCCCGTGCCCATTCTCCAGAACCTCCTCAAATTGCTGAGTACGTATCAATGACCTCGATAAAACCCCCTCAACCAACATCCCACTGATACTTCACCCCAGAACCCAACGGCTACCTCCAATGGAACGAAGTCGACTGGGCCGCAAATACCTACCTCGGCCTCACCGAAACCAACACTTCCCTCGAAGCCAGCGGCCTCCACCGCATGCGTGCCCTCGGCCTCTCCTTCCTTGGCCCCATCACCTGGCCGCAGCGTATGCGTGAGGTCGTCGAAGCAGAAGGTCTGCAAGACGTAGTCCTCGAGAAGAAATCTGCCGCGGACTACCCGCATCAGTATGCGAGGTTTTGGACGGATGCGCTGGTGGCGGCGGGGATTGACTCGGTAAGTAAGATGCCGGAGGGGGAGATGAAAGGAAAGATGGCTGGGTTGGTTGATGAGGCAGGTGAGGATGCGAGGAAGGGAGTGGCGTGGTGTGGAGATCACTTTGTTGTTGTTGGGAGGAAGGCAGGTTGATGGCGAGTTTGTTGATCTCGCTGGGTGTCGGCTCGAAGCTGATGTGTGATCGCGTTGATGGCAGTGACACATTCGTTCTGGTGTGCTGGAGAGAGTTTTGGATTCCAAAAAAAAGTATTAATGGTCTTGTGCTTATATCCGTCGACAGCATCGCAAAGGCGTGTCTGCAGCGTGATTGTAAGTTCGGATTTACGTAAGAATATCAAAGCAGACACTTCAAATCGTTAACGATTGCGAGAGCGATGTCTTTAATATACATGTAGCGATGTCATCAGCTTGGGGTTATTAGGGTTGACCGCATTTCTCAAATGCACACTTAGAATGCGAGATTGGATGTGATTACACGTATTTAGCGATTCCATGCTATCACACAATATTATCGTCTAGAATGAGTATGTATTCGTGTTGCCCTGATCGTTTTTGTGTGAGATTAAATGTCAATCTTGAAGCGGATCTGCGGAATGGCAACTTGACAACACCGATTGATGATGCGCACAGTGCATAACTTAGCCGCGTTATCCCAAGTTCGATCTGGTGCTACATCGACAAACTGTGATACCATCAAGTCCTCTATCCACAACTCCACGGTCTCAAACCCTCATCAATACCGGCTCTCTCTCGAGCGTGATGCCAAACTGCGACTTCACAGCCCTCTCGATCATCATGCTATACTCCAGCAAGTTGTTACATGAAGACTGCCTCGTGGCAAACAGTACAAGAGGCTGTCCAGGCCAAGTTCCATACCCAAGTCTCACATCGACGTGATTTCTGAGACCGCAATGTTCTATCAGCCACGCGGCTGGAACCTTGTACTTGCCCGACTCGAGCTCGTACAGTGGTGCCCGAGCGCTACGCAAGATGGCGAGAATGGCATCGCTCGAGATCACAGGGTTTGTGAAGAATGAACCGCAGTTGGGTACTACAGCGGGATCTGGTAGCTTTCCCTTGCGGATGGCGATGACAGCCGATCGTACCTCAGCAGATGTTGGGGCAGCAGTGTTGTTCAGGACAGCCAGTAATGCCGGATAAGGGAAGCTGGTGGGAGGACCTCGCTGTAATTCCACTGTGAGACTGAGGATTACATAGCGTCCTGGTTCATCGTTTTTGAACCTGCTCGTGCGATATCCCAATCCGCAGCTGTCTCTGGTCAGCGTGACAGTTTGATGTGTATGCGTATCATACGCTTCCACATGCTGCAGAACTTGCGAGATCTCCATGCCATAGGCGCCAGAGTTCTGAATGACCGCTCCTCCGCAAGTCCCAGGTATGAGGCTAAGGCACTCCAGTCCCGTCAAGCCTAGTTGAATACTTCGCTCGATCACGTCGTCGAGTATCTCACCAGCCCCAATCTGAATCTCGAAGGCATCGCCGACTTTGCCGTCCTGTGAAAGAATTTCAAAGCCTAGGATTCTATTGTGGAGGACCAGACCGGAATATCCCTCATCGGGCCAGAAGATATTGCTGCCACTGCCTATGGTGCAAACTGATGTGCAGGTGGAAGCTGCCCATTGGTAGGCCCAATCCACCTCAGCAGCATTACGGACTTCTGCGAATAGCCTCGCTGATCCGCCTACACGCATTGTCGAATGGTCTCTGAGATCAACATCCTGGTGCAGCTCCAAGCGTTGGTTCTCGTAGACCTTGTAATGTTTCTTGCGTTGAGTTCCCATGATCGGCGTATGGAGATCTCGCATGAGTGGACGTGAATCCACCAAGTCCTGGAGGCTGTATTTGCCGGATCTGTGACAGAGCAAGAACGAACTTGGGGTGCATAGCTCCAGGCAGAGGGTGGGTATGTATTACTTGCAGCGTTGACAGGAATGTTGGATCAAGATAGTCAATCTCGGAACCTTTGAATGCGCGTCATGCACTGGCGATATCGTGGTCACACCAAGCTAAAGACATGGCGTGCGTGCTTCCCAAAGCATAGCGCACACGGCTTATAGAAGCACATACCACCCCAATCGGGGCAATGCATTACCCAATCAACCGCAAGGCCACGAATGCGCCGCAGAGATACGTCAACAAACGGTCCTGCATACGATAGGTCCCACAATATGCGCTAATGGAAAGCAAGATCAACTCGAAGCTCGACTCTGTGGACAAAGTACTAATGGCCTTCCTCTTCTACATCATCAAAGCTACCACTTGAGTCGTGGTACAATGCAACAACCATCACAGCAATGGAAGGTTCACGGCGGCCATCAACTTTCTGGAGCGGTGACTACGAACGGCAGCAAGAACAGCGCTCTCGCCATCATCAGCGCATCACTGCTGACTTTTGAACCGATTACATTGACCAACGTCCCTCGAATCAGCGATGTGGACGACATGGTCAGCATTCTGCGATCGATGGGCTTTCAGGCTACGTGGAAAGACCGCAATAGTCTGAGTCTGCAACGACCTCTAATCCTGGACATCGAATCGTTGGATGTCCTAGCTGCGCAGAGGACTAGGGCTGTTGTTCTCCTGGTTGCTGGGCTCGCTATCGATCGTGCGGATTTCACGATTCCACTTCCAGGAGGCTGCAACCTGGGTGATCGCTCACTGGAGCCGCACATTGACGCTCTTGAGCAGCTAGGTCTGGAAGTCAGCCACCAGTCTAATGGCTTGCGAGTGCGTAGAGCAAGCGAGGGCGATCCTGAGACTGCAATCACATTGTTGGAAAGTGGCGACACCGTCACAGAAAACGCGATTCTCGCTGCTGTTGCTCTGAACCGCGGTATTGTTCAGATTTGTAACGCCAGCTGCAATTACATGGTACAGGATCTATGTTCGTTTCTCCAACAGATGTCTGGTGTCGGTATCGAAGGCTCAGGGTCTCCTCAACTCACCATCCGTCATTGCGGGTCCGACACACCAGGACCTATCGTCTACCCTGTATTAGAGGACCCCATCGAGGCTTTCTTCTTCATCGCGGCGGCGGTCGTGACACGAAGCTGCCTTCGCATACTGCGTGTTCCTGTCGCATTCATCGCATTGGAGCTTCGCCTGTTGCAAAAAATGGGTCTGAAAGTACTAGCGGGACCGCAGTACGCATCCGCAAGCGGAATAGCGATGCTGTGCGATCTCGAGGTTCTAGCCGACCACCACCCACTCACTGCAATGGATCTAAAGATCCATCCGAACATCTACCCCTTCGGTGTGAACGTCGACAACCTTCCAGCGTTTGGACCCATCGCTGCAGTTTCGGAAGGCCGGACTTTATTGCACGATTGGATGTACGAGCAAAGGGCGCCCTACTTCGATTTTTTGAGAGGTTTTGGCGTGCAAGTTGAGCTTCCGGACAAGCATCGAGCTCATATCCATGGGCCAACAGAACTGCGAGCTTCGAACTGTCGCCTTCCACCTGCATTGAGACCCGCTTCTATGGTACTGCTCGCTGCTTTAGCTGCTCCGGGGATATCGTATTTGAGCGACGTGAATGTGGTCAGCCGTGGCTATGAAGATCTCGTTGGAAGGCTGCGGTCATTGCATGCGCGAGTGGACGTATTGGACGTCAGGGCGGACCAGCGGGTGACGGAGGGAGTGATCAGGAGTGTCATGTGAGTGATCGCCTGGATCGATAAACCGTCGGAACGTACATGGCCCGTTCTGTAACATAATCATTCCTTGGGCGCCTCGAATTATTGTGGGCCAGCTAGAGACACTAGCATGGGTCGTAGTGAAGATTCTGTGATCTATCGTTCCTCAAGCAGATTACTTCACGTCCAGGAGGCGGCTCCATTCCACTTCGCCAATTTGCTTGTACTCCACACCTTCACCGAAGTACCCGGCCTCATTCCACGCTTTCATCGTGGGCCCATCATATGGACCGTGAGCCTCTCCGCCATCTCTTTTGTCACTCCATCTGTACTCCCACATCTCGCCCTGACCCGTGTGCTCTGCAGACTCTGTGTTGACTGGCGATGGGTCCTTCCAGTCTTCACCAGTCTCGCGCTTGTACTGTCGAAGAAGCAGTTCACGCTCGGTCTCGTAAATTTCGTGTTGTTCGCGAGAGTAGATGGCGTCCGCCGCGCCAGTGATGGCCTCAACAGCCTGTTTGCGTGCTACCTCCACTGGATCAGGGTCTGCAGTATTGCTGTCCGGCTCGTCGACATCCATTTTGTTTTTCATCCGCTTTTGCTTCCACTTTGGTACTTTGGTCTCTTTGGGTTTGCTTCGGCCCAGTCTTTGAAGTGCTTCCAAGGGTGTCTCGCCTGTCTCCAGATGGGAAAGTAATATGCTCAGTGAATCGCTGGTGAGGACAGCATCGCTTTCCATGGCTTTCCTCCTACGCTCTTGCTCGCGCTTTTCCTCAGCCTCTTTTGCCTTCTTCAGATCTTTCTTACTTAGGCCGTCGAGCCAGGTATCGTTGGCAGCATCTGGATCCACAGCTTTGCGCACAAAGTTACCAGACTCGTCGAAGCGACCTTCTTCCTCCTCATCTTTCAGGTTAAATGCATCGAGTCGTGGCGCATGCTTCTTCTTTCCGCCGGCTCCAATCTCAGCGGCTAGCTCTTCATCCATTTCTTCAGGTAATAGATCTCGTTCTTCCTCGTCACCAGAACTTGATTCTGAGCCAACGCTGCCTGCTCTCTCACGCTGCTTGCCATTCTGGAGAAGATCTGCCGAAACATGTCCGCCTGATTTGCTGTTCGCGACCTGTCCTTCGATCTCATCGGCGTCTAAGAATCGCACATCCTTCTTGCTCGGCTTGCCTTCGCGTCCGAGTTCTTCGTCGTCATCACCATCAGCAGTTCCTTGCATATCCTCGTCGAGATCGGCGAACATGTCGTCGTCCTCTTCATCCTTGCTACCCTGGCCCTTCTTCGGTCCTTCGTTTCTTTGCGCCCGCTCGGCTGCTCGTTCATTAAAGTTGTCGTTGTCTGAATCACTTTCGTAGCCGTCGATGTTGACCGCATTGCGCTTTGTTTGGGCTCCTGACTTTCCAATCACGTCGGCGTCCAAAATGACATCCTCCTCGGGCGCGTCTGCTGCTAAAGTGCTGGGATTTCGGTAGTCGAAACGAGGCTTCTTCGTGGTGTCCTCGTGAGTGCGCGCAAAGTCCTCGCCGGCGCGCTTAGGACGGGCTGCAGATGATGGATGTGCTCGGCCTGCCATTGTGTGTGGTGTATAGTGGTGTGGTGTAAATGTGGTTGAAACACAAGCTCTATGCCATTTACCTTGAGCTCGAGCGAACCTTGAGCCATGACATAATGAGCTCGTCCAGGCAAGCTCATTAGGTTGCGGGAGATGGCTCTAGCCGCGAACCTACGCCCACGCTGTGCGACCACCGCCCGTGCAGCTCTCTCCAGCGCGCAGGTGTACGGTGTTCAGAAGCCGCTGTCCGATCGTCGCGGCCGGGCCAGCAAACAATCCGCTCCGTTTCTCATTCCGCTACCACCAAACTATCTATTCACATCACCTCCCTTCGAGATCACGTGCTCATACCACTCTGTCGCCCACATCAGCCCTACCGCGCACTGTCTCACGCCCCGGGCAATCCTCCGCGGAGGCCTCACTTCCGCTGTTACCCCGGGCCCAGTCTGGTCCTCGAGCTCGTGCTTCGTCACAGCTGCAGTTGTTTCGCCGTCGAGTGATGAGGAATTGCTAGGAATACGCTTGCTTTTACTCTTTGTGAAGCTGCGCCGCGATCTGGTATGGCATACCAGCAACAGGGCGGCCTGGCGAACGGGCCTGGTGGCTCAGGGGAGCACCATGGACCGCAGGGGACAGAGTACACGCTGCAAGGTAAGCTCTCAACAATGGGCGAGAGGACGGGATAGGCCTCGAGGATGGCGCGTCTGGAACCAGAGGACAGCATACTGATTGACATGTTTGTATAGGTGTCATGCGCTTCCTACAAATCGAATGGCACAACCACGAGCGCGCCCGAAACGCCTGGGATATCGAACGCGCAGAGATGAAAGCCAAGATCGCCAAACAGGAGGGCGAGGGAAGGCAGGCGAAGCGCTTGAATGAACAGCTGGACCGACAGGTGCGAATGCTGGAGATGGCACTGCGGAACGAGCGTGCAAAGTCAAAGGGCGGTAAAGTCGAGGACAAGAAGGGCGCCGACTCTGAAAAGGAGAAGAAGAAGAACGGAGATGAGAAGGGTACGAAGGCATCAAAACGTGCGCGGAAACTCGGTGTGCGCCCTGCTGGGAGAACCATAATGCTGACCAATTTATTGCAGCGCTCAACAAGCATCATAATTCATTCCTACAGACTAACGAGGACATCGAGAGCGAGAAAGAACGCGAGCAGTACCTCGACAGCACGACAAAGTACCTCAAGAACTGCATGAAGGAGATTCAGTACCTTCTGACGCCACCACAACACCCACCACCTCCTCAGATCCTCCCAAACGGCAACTATACAGGACTTCCTGAGGCGCCTTTGTCGGTTGAGGAATACTACGCGCGCCAACAGCAGCAACAACTCCACAACAACGCACATACCTACTCGCAGCCGACTGCTGCGCCGAACCACCTACCTCCACCGGTCCCAAACAGCCTCCCGCAATCCTACAATCACCAGGATCCTTTGCAAACACGAGGCCAACAGCATCAAGATTACCCAGAATCTCAGCAGCCGCTCCCTGAGCCTCAGCAACAGATGTCTCAGCCAGACCCAGCTTTTGAGGTTCCAGCGGTGAATGTAACTCATACTTTCGACAACAACGGACAGCCCATTGCGGACCCGGCAGCTCAAAGGACTGGTGTGCCTCAGACTAAGCAGCAGAACGACCCCGATGGTTGGACATTCGAGGAAGAGCCGCAGTTGCAGACAGAACACTCGCAGGCCAGTGTATCGCCACGAAGACCCGATACAGATCTCTTTCCTAGCGCAGCTAGTAGCGCCCAATTGCCCGCAAAATCTCCCCCAAGAACTGGTCCGGCATCTCACCGAAGGAAAAGTTCTGGCTCAACATCGATGTCAAGAAGACGCAGTTCGCAAGGAAAGACCGATGTACACGACGGTCTAGGCCAAGGCCAAAATGCCGACCCTACCCAGTTCAAAGTCAAATTTGCTCTGCGTGGCCACCTTGATGTTGTCAGGAGTGTAATCTTCAGCGGCGGCGGCAGCCCAGGCGAGCCTGAAGTGTGCACTGCAGGCGATGATGGCACGATCAAGCGATGGATCATTCCTGCCTCTTATCAAAACTTCAATGCTACAACCAGCAGTCCCGATCTGGACGTCCAGGCCATCTTCACACACAGAGGACACGAGGGTATCGTGACTTCGCTCACATCTTGCTCCGCTAGCGGTTTCAACACTGGAGGTCGAGCAAGCGGTGATGGCTGGATATTCTCTGGAGGTCAAGACGCCACAATTCGTGTTTGGGAGCGCGGTCGTGTGGATCCCAAGGAAACCCTTCAAGGCCACACAGACGCGGTCTGGTCAGTCTGCATACTCCCCACCACTGTTGGAGATGTCTTTGGATCTCAAAGCAACAACTTTGGCGGACCCGAACGTTTACTACTGGTTTCTGGATCCGCAGACGGCACTGTCAAGGTCTGGGCAGTGAGCGCACCACCACAGAGCTCTTCGCCCTCAACTGGAAGCCGCCGTGGTGTTGGTGGCAGCCGAAGACACAGTGTTACCAGTGGCAGCAACTTCCCGTCAAGCCCACAGCCGAGCGTGGCCAGCACAACACCCTTCACATACACCCTTGTTCACTCCATTGAGAGACCGGCCACTGGCGACTCCAAAGCCAGCCCAACATCCATCGCGCCGCTGTCCGCCACCGGCGAGAACTTCGTTGTCAGCTACACTGACTCTTCAGTACTCATATTCGACACTAAGACCGGCGAGGAGATCATCGGCATGGCCAGCAACGAAACATATGATGGAACAATGGGCACCAGCATCAACACTGTTGTCGCTACAAGCATGGGTCTAGAAGGCGCAGGTCCTGGCTTGCTTGAGGCCTCAAGGGGTCTTGAGCCCGAAGAGGTCGCCGCAGGAGCTACAGGCAGCCGAGAAGGCGTAGAAGGTGTGGTGATCACTGGCCACGAAGATCGCTTCGTGAGATTCTTCGATGCGAACTCTGGTAAGCTTTCGCCTCTCTTTACAGACAGCCGCTGGACTTCTAGCTAACATTCTCGACAGGCCAATGCACCTACACTATGCTCGCCCACCCCTCGGCCATCTCAGCCCTCTGCCTCTCCAAGGACGGTCGCGAAGCCGTCTCCGCCGGCCACGACGCCAGCATCCGTTTCTGGTCCCTCGAGAAGCGCATCTGCACCCAAGACATCGTGTCGCACCGGGCTATGAGAGGCGAAGGCGTGTGTGACGTCTGCTGGAGCAGCGACGGAAGGCTCGTGGTAAGTGCTGGTGGTGACGGCGTCGTCAAGGTGTTTGCCCGGTAGCGCTCGACGCTTTAATTAAATTCATGGCGGAGATTGACGGCTACGTTGTCGACGATGATGTTGTATTGTAAGAAGTACCTTTGCGGAGCGGAGTCCGTTTTTTTTTCTTGTTGTTTCGAAATTCTCCGGATACAAATGGAAGCATAGCGTTCTCGCTCGTTTTTGTTTTTCAGTGTTCCCTACCATGGCAATCGGTGTGACCTCGTCTAGCTTTGGGATGCTGTTCACGTGTTCAAAGCGAGTATGCCGGTGTCATCGGCTTTGGAAGTCAATGTAGCCTTCCTTGGCATTGAAATGCTTGCCACGGCGCACGCCTCGGTGGCTAGTGTATTGATATCATTAACGAGAGTAAAGCACCGCTCCATCACCAGTTATTGGACTAAAACTGGTTTGCTCGAGCCTGTCAACGCAAGCGCTCTCGCGGCTTTCCATCGTGCCACGCGAAAAGTTCTCTCGTTCTGAATACCAGTTACATTGCACTACAAATGGTACAACAGCTGGCTCTGCGTGACTCTGGTGGTAACAGCGATTTGGGTTGGTGTGTTGCTTGGACGCTTCTTGATAACGATGCTTTATGATACTGGAGAGGAGATAGTCCTACTTTCCGGGCTTAGAATGCAGTGGGATTACTCTCCCGTTCATCGTTTCACGGAGAAAGCACTGAGTTCCGTCTACGAAATGGATGCGTAGTTATCAACTCTGTGAACCTCACCATTCTCAATTTTTAAACCACAAAATTAGCTTCCCAGCTTGGAAGATTCAACATCCCATCATCAGATTCACACTCTCCCTCTGCTCTTCAAAGTCCGCCTCCCCTTCCAGTTCCTCCTGTGTTTTGCAACCACCTATCTTCGCCCTCCTTATTGCCTGAACGCCGAAGGATCTTGCAAATACCTCCACGCGCTTTGCCTAAAAGTATCCGGAGTCAAAGTCATATTGCTCGCAGTGATATTAAGAAGCTCCGGCGCTCCAGTGCAATTATCCCACTGCGGCCATTCGAAATGCCCGGGCTGCGCGCCCAGTGCGTTCGGACACAAGTGGCTAACGAAAGAAATATAGTACTTCTGCACCGCTTGAGACGGGAAACTCGACTCGTTCTGTGCGCCGAAAGCGACAAGGACATCGCTGGTGTGGAAAGTGCCGAGGACCGGAAGTTCGTGGAGATAAGTGCTCAGGTAACTCCAAGACCTCACGTATTGAGAGACCACACTGAGGTAGCTTCTTCGCGTGAGAGTGAAGGTCAGGTCGCCGATGATGGCGGCTAGCCTCTTGTATTGTGGGTAGATGTTATTGGCGCGACTGGTGTTGAAAGGCGAGCCAACCGGATGTCCGAGTTGCGGTTCGTTGGGATAGTTTTCGACGAGGTCAGCGACATTGTCGGTGGCGTTGGGATTACCAGGGAACCAGGAGGCGAGATACTCGATCAGTTGGGCGTCTGTGGTGATGTTCGACTGCGCCAGAGAAAAGATTGTCCCTTCATCTTCCTGGTCGCCAATGATCACTGGGACTTTTGCAAACGAGCCACGCTCAAGCGCTACCTCCGGCGAGACTGGGAAGAAATCGCTCCCAGGGTCAGGACGAGGGAAATAGGAGAGGTCCAAAGAATGATAGCCTAGAAGGGCGGGCACAGAGTTGGCAGCTGCGTGGTACTGCTCAAATGGCAATGCACGAAGGCAACTCAACACGGCCGAATTATTCAGACATCCTGCTTTTTCGACAACGGTCTCAAAAATGTGCTGGGCTTGCGGCGCCGTCATTGGTTCCGCGGGCGAGATTGACCCGGAATCCATTATCGCTCCGCGGAACAGAGCTTTGCCGTTGTAAGTGTTGTCGCCGTGGTTGATGATCGTGTGATCGAAGACGCTGATAAGCGACGCATGCGCTGCAGAACTGGGCAATAAGCAGGAAACCAACATGTTATGACACACAATGAGAATTATTGTTTGTAAATGCATTTTCAGTACCAATTAATGAATCCGATGCGCCTTCCAGCCATCCAAATGGCGGACAGGCATTTGCACCCTGTGTCAGCTTCAGGCTTTCGATGGTCTGCGATCACTAGAACATGCCAGCAGAGGTGGGCACAATCAAGTCAAGTCAAGGATCTCCAATTCTCTGCGACATCTCGCACCTGGGGTGTGTTAGGTGGCGCAAGCTCGTTTTGTGTGGCTTAGATGACCGCGTCTCACGTAAATGTATTTGCAGCATCAGCTGATCGTCTGGGGCGCTGTTGCCTTTGGGTACGAATTGCAGCTCGTTGGCGAAGGCAACGTCGCGACTGGAGCGTTCTACGCCCCATTCAAGCAAAACCTGCTGGCATTGTATTTCAAAGTCCGTGCTATTATGATTGCTCGCATAGATGTAAGCTTGAGAGAACAACTCGGCCGGAAGTTTGAGCTTCGAATCCAGTATTTGTTGTGTCACCTCCAGATTTGCACTCCGGACCACAGAAACTAATCCATGTCCTAGTCCAAAGAACGTTCGTTGTCTCAAAGGAGAATCTCGACACCAATCAAGAAGCGTCTGCAGCGTTTCTGTGCGTCTGAGGTAGCAAGCGGATTGTAGTGCTGTGTCCATGTGGTCCTCAAGATCGCTCACGTATAGGCTGCTGTCTAGCAAGCGCTTCAATACGGGAACCCATGAGTCGCCATGGTACACAACCAGTGGCAAACTTCTGGCAAAACGTACGTCTCGCATATTCGCAAAGAGGGAACAGCGAGCAGAATATGTCGCCAGCGGAGGCCCAGGTTGAATATAGAGCGGAGCGGAAACCTCCCGAAAATGTGGGTACACTGCTCCCAGGATGGCATCAACAGCGTTTTCATGGGTATCAAGTAATAGCTGTATGAATTTAAAATCTCTGGAACCAGAATTCCATAACACACCAGACAAAGAAGGCTTGATGTCAGCGCGGACTCCAAGCAATAGGTCTATGATGTCGAGATTGCCAGCGATGAAGGCCTTTTCAACACATCAGTATCCACGGTGGCTCCTTCATCGATAGTGCGGTGTATGACGGGGATATCGGCTCGTTGACAAGCTGCTTGTAGGACCGCTGTGTGGAACCTGTCCCTATCCCGTGCAGCCTCTGAGGACAGCCAGTAATGATCGTTCCCGTCGGGCTTCCCCAGCGCTTCGTCGAGCAAGGGAACCAACTCTTCATAGCTGCAAGTAGACTCCGCATATCGACGTATTGCGAACTTCAGATCGATTTCGAGACTCGAGTTCAGATGTGGTGCATACTGGGGGTGTCGTAGAAGCGCTTGCGTAATTTCGAGACAGCCACTTTCAATTGCCAGTTGAAGGTCACTTGGTCGACGTCGCGTGGTCATGTTGTTGACCTTGGCACCTGCAGCCATGAGACGTCGGCAAATGGCAACATCGCTTCTGCTGATGGCTAGTGACAGACAGCTCTGCTCATCTTTCGCGTCTGCACTCGGTGGTACACCTGCTTCCAAAAGCCTGTCTAGCATCTCGTAGTCACCTCTATCAGTCGCCGCGCCCAGCAACGTGCGGTGCCGCTCGTTCGAAGCGAGATTTCCCGTATCTGGTCGCCACGAGGTTTCTTCAATGATTAGCTCGACGAGCTGAAATGCCACTTTGGTGACTAGGATGTACACAAGTGTTGCATCGCGACTCAAGCGGAGGTCATGTGACGCTGCAAGGATGTTGTGTAATCTGATCCAGGAGTCAAGTGGGAACATTCTTATGTGTGGATCTTGCGGGCGACCTGCACAATGAACTTGTTGAGCGTGGGTGATCACTCCGTCCAAAGCATAATCGAGGAAAGGATGCGTTGTAATTGTCTGACGCTTCAATTCGATGATGTCTATAAAGTGATCGGAAAGTGTTCCTTTTGTCCATCAATTGGGAGTTCTAGAAGTGCTACTGCGCTCTCCTTCTGTTCTTTAGATATCCAAGACAGAGATCCTTGAGATTTTCGTGGCACCATGCGGGTGAGTTGTCACACGAGGCGGGTGCGGCTGTCTTCAAGCCCATGTCAAGAAGATGGTTCCTCACAGACTCGTGAATCAGCTGGACGGTAGGGCACATTCCTTTGGTCATCTCTGCCAAGCCCTTTGAGCATTTCACGATGAAATGTTCCAAGTCGTCCAGGGTAAAGTCTACCAAGCTCGTGACCTCTTGTTGAGCATCACTGTAGAGGACAGCATGATATACCTCCTCTCTCGTGAGCGGCCGACTCGCAAAAGCAATCAATTGCAGCATGGATAAGGTGTAAGATATTTCCGAAGGGCTGCCTTGCAAGATCTCGACAAACAGCATGTCCAGATCGTTAGGAATCTCGTCAAGGCGCTGCTTGAGCTCGTGAACCAGGCCACGTTGCTTGTGTTCGTTGAGTATTTGGACGACCAGTACCACCCAGAGAAATACTCCGGATGCTCTTCGCAACAACGTGCTCTTGATATCGCGGGCTGTCGACGAAGAGCCAATCTGTAGCTTGGACTCTATGTATCTTACGATGTCTGAGTCATGTTCGGATTGATGTTCGAGGATGAGCTGTTGACATCTTGATATGTGTATACGGGGATAATGTCTGCTCGATAGCAAAATATGTACGCTGACATTTGCGGCCGCGGCAGAACTGCCGAGCATATCGAAGAAGTCAATCATTTCACGAGGGTCTTCGTCTTGACGCTCGTCCAGAGCATCCACGTAGCACGTGAGTCGAGCCGAATCGACCAGAAGGAGGGCTTCTCGGAGCACGTCCTTCAACAGCTCAATAGGCCAGCCCGGGTTCTGTAGCCGCTCGCATTTGCGACGCGGTAGCCTCGCGGCAATATGAGGCATCTGTTCTAACAGCTGACAAAACAATGAGCGGTACATTCCTTCCGTAGACTTCTGCAGCTTGACGCCGCGTGCGTTGAAGAAAAAACAAAGGATCACATCGTCAGTGAACTCCTCCAACCCTCGATTGTAGGCACACTTCATCAAGGTCGATTTGCCGCTGCCAGGTGTGCCTTTGATCCAGAAGAACCCATGATGTATGTGCCACTTATCTGGATCGCGCCATGTCTTGTATTCGTCTCTTTGGAACAGCCATTGACAAGTCTCCTCATGTGCCTTGCCAATCGTATCAAGTCGATCCTCTCTCTCGTCAAAGTTGAGCGCTTCGAGCAACCTCTCGGCGGTCTGCGTATCGTCTGTTTCGCGTCCCAGTGCTGGAAACCCTGTATAATACACAGGGCCGTTGTAGATGTTGCCATAGACGTTTCGTGAATTGCCCGTTGCGATTGTGCGCTCGTAACTCTGTTGTGGCTGCTGGAGCGGCCTGTTGTGTTCCAACCTGCGCCTCTTCGCGGACGGCGCAGTGCCAGCTGACATTATGGAGGTTGTTGCTCGACTTTGTTTGAGCTAGTACGTGAGTTGTGGAAAGCGCAATAGACAGTGATAATTGTGGTGGAAGAGTAATCGCCTGTGCTCTCCGATAGATACCATTAGGCTGAAACAGCACGCGGGCAGCGCGTCGTATGGACATGAGGCTGTGCATGTGTGACCACGCCAGATCGAGATGCTGGCAAGGCTGGCTCGACTCCAAGTCCATCCCGTCCTGCATGAAGCTGAACGCCACCCCGCGTAAGTAACCAATAGCCTGTTTTGGGTCCAGTCTCGCCAGTCCCCTCCAGCTGGACTTCATTCAATCTCTGAAGTCAGATCTTTGGTAGCCGTGAGGTAGATTCTTCAGGGTATATTCGTGCCATCGAAGGGTCTGATACCAAAACACGCTCTGTTGTCAAGCTTGCATCTTGAGCAAGGCAAGGAGAATGGTTGTCTGATGTATTAGGTCCACAGAGCTGAGCTGTACCTGTTCAAGAAGGAATATAAGATCATTCCAACGGGTCTTGTTCGTAATAGTTCGGTAGCACCGAAACTGGTGCATCGATCCTTGAGCATGTGACGAAACTGGCTCTTGCAGCCTCAAGCTACAATGATTTCAATTTCACAAGTGAAGCAATATGTAGATTAGAGATGATTTGCCTCGCGGGTGTAATACTCAACATCGGTACCTCTTTATTTGCGAGTGTGTGAAGTTACGTGCAGGTGAGGTGAGGTGCGATGAGTTGACGGTTGATGGGTCGCACCTTCTGCCTGAGGCATCCATGCATGCCCCGAACCGACGTAACAGTTCAAGCTGTTGCGCGTTCGAGGAGCCAGCCTACTTTAATAACGCGACTATCAATTGCACTTTCGACCACCGCGCTATCAACCAAGATGGCCGACTACGATCGTCGCGATAACAGATACGACAGGAGGGATGGTGGAAGAGGCGGTGGAGGCGGCGGCGGCGGAAAGAGGAAGAGATACAGAGGTGCGTAGCTGCGACAGGCTGAGCTTCTGGCTGCTCCTTCGAATTCTTGGGCATTGGCTAAAAGATATGTACAGAGGACGAGGACAACGAGCGCGACTACCGTAACCCTCGCCATCGCCCCGAGGCCCCGCCTGGCACGAGGATCAAGCGCAACCTACTCGACATCGCCGAGGACGTGAACGGCCGCCCTCCCAGAGATACCAAGGAACAGGCTCTCCATGTCGCAAAGCTTGCTGCCGAGCACTGGGAGGATGAATATGTCAGGGAGACTTTTGGAACAGTGGTCATGAAGTTGTGAGTGCAAAGAACATCCACAATATGGAGGTAAGATCACTGACCGTCACAGGGTCGTTGAACAACCAC
>Ga0265797_10004175_pt1 | contig 22349 bp, 15 predicted proteins | sample P2T30metagenome_FD_192433 | JGI IMG/M metagenome (GOLD analysis project Ga0265797, IMG submission 192433) | Plant litter microbial communities from East Loma Ridge, Irvine, California - P2 T30 | ecosystem: Environmental > Terrestrial > Plant litter > Unclassified | place: USA: California... | reverse complement strand
CGCAGCACCTCGGGCGGCATGCCGCTGCCCTTGTCGATCACGCACAGGGTCACGTAGGTGCCGGGCGGCAGCTTGTGCTTGCGCACGCTGTCGTCGTCGCGCACGATCGAGGTGCCGACCGAGACGTCGCCGCCCTCCGGCATGGCGTCGCGCGCGTTGATCAGGACGTTCAGCAGCGCCATCTCGAGGTGGGTCGGGTCGAGCATGCAGGCCGGCAGGCCGGGGCGCAGGTCCAGGCGCAGGTCGACCCTGTTCCCCAGCGTGCGCACCAGCATCTCGGAAAACTCCACCACCAGCGCGTTGATGTTGATGCGGCGCGGCTCCAGCCGCTGCTTGCGCGCGAAGGTCAGCAGTTGCTGGGTGAGCTTGCCGGCGCGCATGGCCGCGCGCTGGGCGCGCTGCAGGGCTTCGCGCGCGGCGTCCGGCTCGGCCAGGCTGACCAGGGCGACTTCGAGGTTGCCGTTGATGACTTGCAGCAGGTTGTTGAAATCGTGGGCCATGCCGGCCGTCAGCTGGCCGATCGCCTCCATCTTCTGCGCCTGCAGCGACGCTTCCTGGGCCCCCCGGCGCTCAGTGATGTCCATCTGCGAGGCAAAGTAATACAACAGCTTGCCTTCCTCGTCGAACACCGGGCCGATGAACAGCGCGTTCCAGAACGGCGTGCCGTCGGCCTTGTAGTTCAGGATGTCGACAGAGACCGGGCGCTGCTGCTCGAGCGCCTGGCGGACTTCGTCCACCGAGCGCCTGTCCGTCTGCGGGCCCTGCAGGAAACGGCAGTTGCGGCCGATGACGTCCTTGTCCTCGTACTGGGTGAGGTCGAAGAAGGCGCCGTTGGCGAACACGATCGGGTTGTCCGGCTGGCGCGGGTCGGTGACGACCATCGGCATGCGCGTCATCTCGACCGCGGCAAAGAAGATGTTGCCGCGGTCCTGCAAGCCCTCGCGCGTGATGAAGCTGGCCTGCCAGTGGTTCATGCCCGGGTTGCCGAGGGGCGAATAGGCATTGCCCTCGACTTCGCCCGAGGCCGGCACGCCGGCACTCTGGCCGCCTTGTTCGTCGAGCGGCTTTTCCAGTCCTTCTTCCTTGCTACTGCCCGTTGCCATCGCATCCTCTCGGTCAATTTTTTGAACGGCAACAAGGCCGCCCGCCCATGGTGTGGGCGTCATTGACAATTATTCTAGAGAGGGAAGCGGGTGCGCACTGTTAGGGAGCGCACCCAGACGCGGCCTGGAAAGCGCCTAGAACCTGTAGCCGACGCTCAGGGTCAAGGCCTGGCGCTTGTGTTCCGGCTGTGCCACGGTGCCGGCGAACTGGCCGTTGCGGGTGATGTCGGCGTCGCCGCTGCGCGGTACCGTCATCCAGTCGTAGCGCGCGCGCAGTTCCAGCCATGGGGCGGCGGCCGGGCGCAGGCTGGCGCCGATGCGCCAGCCATGGGCGCGGTGGGTGTCGAAGGACACCGGGTCGAGCAGGCCCGAGAAGCCGACATGCAGGCGTTCCGGTTCGGACAGGACGGCGGCGGCATCGGCCGAGACCGTGCCGGCGGCCGGCTGCCAGGCCTTGGCGACACCGGCGACCAGGCGCCGCGAGCGGTAGGTTTCCTGCAGGCCGGCGCTGGCGCCGCTGCCCTGGATATCGCGTTTCCAGCGGTCGGCCTCGAACGCGGCCTGGACCGAATAGCCGGCGCCGAGCGCATACGTGCCGCCCAGGCGCACGGCGGCCAGGCCGGTCGAGGTGCTCGAGCGGGCGGCGCTGCCGCCCTGGGTCTGGCCCTGGTAGCCGATGTCGTGCCGGTACCACTCGAGCGCGCCGAACCAGGTGAAGTCGCCGCTGCGGTAGCCGGCATCCAGCGTCACCCCCGGCAGCCAGCCCTGTTCGCGCACCAGGCGGCGGCCGCCCTGGTCGTATTCGGTATGCCTGGCGTCGCGCGCGCCCAGGCCGATGCCGCCCTGCCATTGGGCGTGGGCGGGCAGGGCCAGCAGGAGGGGGAGTGCCGCGGCAAGCCCGGCGCGGAAAATCGGTGTCATGAAACTTCCAGGAAAATGCCGGCGGGCCGGCGCTCTATAAAACAAACGGGCCGCAACGCAGGGTTGCGGCCCGTCCATGCGCATGTCCATCTTACAACATGCGAGTACGGCGCATCAGATCTTCGCGAGGAACTCGGCCCAGCTCAGCGTGAAGCTCTGGGTGACGCCGCCGTCGCCCTTGGCGCTGAAGTCGACGCGCACCGAGCTGTCGTTGATGGCCGTCAGGGTGACCGACGAGGCATTGCCGTTGACGAGCATGGCGCCGCTGTTCGCATTCTTGCCGACGGCGTTGACGAAAGCTGCCGTGTTCTGCGAGGTGAACGAGAACTGGCCGAGCGAAGTGGTATTGCCTGACAGCTTGAAGTTCGCGCCGCCGGTGGTGACGACGCCGTCACGCGTGGTGCCGTTCAGCGAGTAATCGGCCAGGGTGCGGGTGGTCAGTACGGTGCCGTTCTGCTTGGCGGTCGTCTGCAACGAGCTGCCGGTGATGGTGACCGTATTGCGGGACGCGTTTTCCTGGTTCATGGCGATCTTCATGTCGCCGCCGACACTGACCACGCTGGTGACGTTGTTGGTGGTGCTGGTGACGGCGAGATCGGTGAACACCGAATCGAGCGTCGCAGTCCAGGTCGACGAATTCAGGACGTCGCCGGTGACGTTGGAGAAGGTGACCTTCAGGGTGCCGTTCAGGGTGGCGCCATTCTCGACGCAATTGGTGGCCGTCATGGTCATGACGTCGCCGTTGCCGAGCATGTTCGGGTTCTTCAGGTTGGCATCGATGGCGATGGTGCCGCCGCTGGTGCAGCCCTTGGTCTGGACCACGCCGGTCAGCAGGTTGGGGCCGTCGAAGGCGTGGCGGACCAGCTTGAACACCGTCGGCACCAGGCCGTTGTTCACCGGCTGGATGCTGACACCGGTCAGGACGTCCGTCAGCGACGACGAATCGCTGATCGACGCGGTGGCCGCATACGCGTTGCTGGCGACCGCCACCGCGTTGGCCGCAGTGATCGTCGACAGCGTCGAGACCGGCGGCAACGGGGTGTTCGGATTGCTCGGCGTGGTGCCGACGGCGCCGCCGTTGCCGGTGCTGCCGCCGCCGCCTCCACCGCCGCCGCAGGCGGACAGGATCAGGGCGGAACCGACGGTAAGGAGGAGGGTGCGGGTTTTCATTGTTGTCTCTCTCGGTAAGGACTGCTGCGAATTCGATGTGGGTGAAGCGCACGCATCGACCTGATGCATTGATAACTTCTTGCCGAAAGATACAACAGGAAAAAAAAATGGTGCGCACGCGAAAGTGTTGTTGTGGAATTAATGCAACATCAACAACATTCCTCCAGAAAACGATGACATAAACGCTGCAATTCAAGACACATGACTGAAATCGGCGCATTTAGTGCTCCGGTATAATGTTAATTTTCTATAACTGCTGGAACGCATGTACGGCCCTGGACCCGACAGGGGTAACACTTGGTAACGCACATGATTTTTTCGCAAGCTCCACAGTACAATCGCGCGCTGCCGCCGCCCGGCACCACGCAACGTTTCCGGCAATGAAAAGTCTCACTGGATCAGATTGATATGAAAGCTCTACTTCGCAAAACCGCACGTTCGATGGCGAATTGGCCCGGGATCGGGCGCCTGGTCCGTATCGGCGTGGCCGTCATCCGTTTGCCGGAATTCCGTGCCGCCTATGATGAAGGCCAGCGCCAGTCCCCGGCATCGCTGGTTGCGGTAGGGCAGTCGAATGATCTGCAGGTGCTTGCCGGGACGGGCAAGTTCGAAGTCCAGCAGTTGCCCGCGCTTTTGCAGGCGCTTTCGGACATCAACCACCGCCAGATGGCCGGCAGCAGCGAGCGCCAGAACCTGGAGCGCTCGGTGCCTGTGGCATTGCGCAAGCTGACGCGCGACGTGGTCGAGCTGCGCCAGCGCCAGGACAAGCTGGAAGCGGGGCGCGACGAGGCGCTGGCAAAGCGTGTCGACAGCCTGGCGGAATCGGTCAGCTACCTGCTGGGCAGGGTCGAATTCGTGCGCCGCGAACTGATGTTCGAGATGCGCTATGGGGCCAAGGATGCCACTGGCGAGAAGGAGGCGCTCGAGCCCGAGATCGTCGCGCTCGACAAGGTCGAGGCCGCGCGCAAGACCGGGCTGCGCCTGAACCTGGGGTGCGGCCACGTGCCGCTGGACGGCTACATCAACGTCGACCGCCGCGCGCTGCCGGGCGTCGACGTGGTCGCCGACATCGACCGCTTGCCGTTTGGCAAGGGAGAGGTCGCGGAAATCTGTTCCGCGCACATGCTGGAGCATTTCCCGCTGGAGCAGTTGCGCCGCGAATTGCTGCCTTACTGGATCTCGCTGCTGGCACCGCAGGGCAGGTTCCGCGCGATCGTGCCGGACGGCGCCGCCATGGCGCGCGCCTTCGTGTCGCAGGAATACGATTTCGAGAATTTCCGGCAAGTGACCTTCGGCGGCCAGGATTACGACGGCGACTTCCACTTCAATATGTTTTCGACCGAGTCGATGACGGCCTTGCTGACCGAGGCGGGATTCCGTTCGGTGGACGTGGTGGCGGAAAACCGCGAGAACGGCGGCTGCAAGGAATTCGAGATCGTCGCGTCACTCTGAATCGCGCCTCTCCACAATCAGACCACACCTATAACCATATGCGTCCGAACAGCGACTTTCCGTCGGTTTCCATCATCATCAATACCGACGGGCGGGCGAAGAGCCTGGCCACCTGCCTCGAGAGCCTGCGCTACCTGCGTTATCCGAATTTCGAAGTGGTCGTCGTGGCCGGACCGACCCGCGACGGCACCCACGGGCTGTGCGCGTCGTACGGCGACAGCATCCGCTACGCGGAATGCCCGGAACGTAACCTGTCGCAGTCTCGGAATATATCGATCGCCATTTCCGGTGGCGAATTCGTGGCCTTCCTGGACGACGATTCGGTGCCCGAGCCGGAATGGCTGGACGACGTGATGCCGGCGTTCCGCGATCCCGAGGTCGCCGTTGCCGGCGGCTTCCTGCATGACCACACGGGCAAGACCTACCAGTGGCAATTCGGCACGGTGGACCGCTTCGGTACGGCCGACACCAGCTGGAAGCGCGCTGCGCCTCACCTGAATTTCCCCGGCAGCTTCCATTATCCGCACGTCATGGCGAACAGCGTGTTCCGTCGTTCCGCGGTGGCGGAAGTGGGCGGCTTCGACGAGGAATACGAGTACTTCCTCGACGAGAGCGACCTGATCCTGCGCTTCGTCGATGCCGGCTTCAAGGTGGCGCAGCTGGACCGCGGCTTCGTGCACCACAAGTTCATGCCCAGCCATATCCGCAACGAGTCGAAGGTGCTGACCAGCTGGTATTCGGTCATCAAGAACAAGACTTATTTTTCCTTGCTGAACGCGAAAGACCACGCGACGCTGGAAGAGGTGGTCGGCGTCGTCAAGGGCACCATCGACGAGTTCCGCGGCAGCGTGCGCTGGGCGATCGGCGAGAACAAGCTCTCGCCCGACTACAGCGACCGCTTCGAGGAAGAGGTCGACCGCGCCTTCAGGCGCGGCCTCCAGCGCGGCCTCGAGGGCGTGCGCCGCATCCCGGGCAGCGCGCCGATGCTGGGCGTGCCCGGCGTGGTCCGCTTCGCGCCATGGCTGGAAGCGGCGCAGCAGCGCTGCTACCTCTTCGTCACCAAGGGCTATCCGCCGGGAAGCGTCGGCGGCATCGGCCGCAACATGCACCACCTGGCCGTCGAAGTGGCCGGCATGGGGCACCAGGTCCATGTCCTGACCGCCGGCACCGGCCACGACCGGGTCGACTTCGAAGAGGGCGTGTGGGTGCACCGGATCTGCGTGCGCGAGCACGACGTCCCCGAGGGCCAGGAGATCCCCCGGCACCTGTGGAATTTTTCGCGCACCATGCTCGACGAAGCCAGGGAAATCGCCGCGCGGCGTGCCATCGACGGCGTGTATGCGCCGGTGTGGGACCTCGAAGGCATCGCCTTCCACCTGTCGCAGGCCTTCCCGCTGCTCACCTGCCTGCAGACCACCATGGCATCCTACCTGGATGCCAACGAGGACAAGCGGCGCGACAGCGCATTCATGCGCAACTTCGCCGGGCCCGTGCTTGCCATGGAAAAGCGCGTGATGACCGAGAGCGAGCGCATCCACGCCAACAGCAACGCCATCATCGAGGAAATCGAGCGCCAGTACGACTTCCGTTTCGACCGGGCGCGCGTCGACACGATCCCCCACGGTCTCCCGGACTGGACCACGCTGCCGGCCGAACCGCCGGCGCCGCTGGAGGTGGGCGGCGTGCGCCTGTGCTTCATCGGGCGGATGGAATTCCGCAAGGGTGCCGACGTGTTCCTGGCCCTGGCCGAGCGGCTGCTGCAGGCCTATCCGGCGCTGCACATCGACATCGTGGGCAACGACACCATTCCCCTCGCCGACGGCACCACCCTGCGCGCGCAGTTCGAGCGCAGGCACCCGGCGCTGGCAACGGGCGGCCGGGTGGTGTTCCATGGCGACGTCCCGGATGCGCAGCTGCGCGGCTTCTACCAGGCCGCCGACCTGGTGGTGGCGCCGTCGCGCTTCGAATCCTTCGGCCTGGTCCATCTCGAAGCCATGATGTTCGGCAAGCCGGTGATCGGCTGCGCGGCCGGCGGCATGCGGGAAGTGATCGTGGACGGCGAGACCGGCTTGCTGGCCCGGCCCGGAGACGAAGCCTCGCTGCTGGCCGCGATCGGCAGGCTGGTCGAGGACCCTGCATTGCGCGCGCGCCTGGGCCGGGCCGCGCGGCAGCGCTACCTCGAGCGTTACCAGAACCGCCAGGTGGCCGAAGCCATCGTGGCGGCCTTCCAGCGTCTGCATCAATCCGCGGGCCAGGCGTGAAGATCGCCTACGTCAACAGCATCTGTCATCGCTACGACGCGATCTCGAACGCCATTCGCGACGAGATCGGCTGGCTGGTGGAGGCGGGCCATGAGGTGCGCCTGTTCGCGTATTCCTGCGACTTCGACGACTTCCCGTATCCGTACAGCTGTGTGGACAGCGAGGTGGACGTGGCCTTCCACCCGTTCTTCCAGGACTGCGACCTGGCGGTGTTCCATTTCGGCGTGTACTACCCCTTGTTCAACCTGCTGCCGCTGGTGCCGCTGCGGGCCGGGCGCGTCGTGGTCTTCCATAACATCACGCCCAAGGCGCACCTGCCGGCGGCGTCGCATGCGCTGATCGACAAGTCGTTCGCGCAGCTCTCGAACATCGCTTTTGCCCACCATGCCGTCTGCGACAGCGAGACCAACCTGGCGGTCCTGCGCGAGGCCGGCGTCACGACGCCCGCGAGCGTGCTGCCGCTGGCGGTCCATGCCGACCTGCGCATGCCCGAGGCCAAGCCGAGCTTTGCGGACGGCGTGCTGCGCGTGCTGTTCATCGGCCGCCTGGTGCAGTCCAAGGGGCCGCTCGAATTCCTGCAGGCGCTCGACGATCTGCTGGTGCGCAGGCCCGGATTGCAGGTGCGGGCGGACATGGTCACCAACTTCAAGTTCTGCAGCGAAGCCCTGGTGGAGGCCGTGAAGGCGCGCATCGAACAACTGGCCGCGGCGCACCGTGGGCGCCTGGCGCTGAACCTGGTGGCGAATGCCCCCGAGGACTTGAAGCAGGCCCTGCTGCGCGACGCCGACCTGTTCGTCCTGCCGACCTACCACGAGGGGTTCTGCGTCCCGATCCTGGAAGCGCTTGCTTCCGGCTGCAAGGTCATCGCCTACGACAACAGCAATACCCCCGCGGTGTCGGGCGGCCTGGCCACCCTGGTGCCGACCGGCGACACGGCCGCCCTCGGCAATGCGATGCGCGAGGCGGCGGCAGCGGTGGCCGGCAGCGGGTGGCGCGAGGCCGGCTATGCCGCGGCGGGCGAGGCGGCGCAGCGCCACTTGCGCACCTTCTCGGTGCCCGCCGTGCGCAAGCGGTTTCTCGACTTCATCGATCAACAGGGCGCCGGGCGCCGCTGAAAGGAACAATGCGACTCACTGGAATCACGAACAGCCTGGCGCTGGCATGGATGCTGGCCAGGCGCGACCTGAAGAACCGCTACGCCACCAATTACGCGGGCATCGCCTGGAACGTGCTGGTACCGCTGCTGTACGCCCTGATCAACGTGGTGGTGTTCTCGATCCTGATGAAAAACCGGATGGGCGAGCGCTACGGCAACCTGCCGTTCTCGCTGTTCTATTTTGCGCCCTTCGCCCTGTGGTCGTTCTTTGCCGAGGTCATCGGACGCAGCACCAGCATCCTGCGCGAATACGGCTACCTGATCAACAAGATCGCGTTTCCGTTCTGGGTACTGCCGCTGGTGCCGCTGGCGTCGGCCTTCCTGAACCAGCTGATCCTGTTCTGCATCGTCGCCGTGCTGATGGTCGTCAACGGCATCGCGCCGGGGCCGTCCGCCTGGCTGTTCGTCGTGATCTGGGCGGTGCTGGTGGTGCTGACGCTGGGGCTCGCGTTCGCGGTGTCGTCCCTGGCCATGTACGTGCCCGACCTGGCCCAGATCGTGCCGGTCGGCGTCAACATCCTGTTCTGGCTGACCCCGGTCCTGTACCCGGCCACCCTGGTCGAGACCGACGGCGCGCTGTGGCTGCGCAGCCTGATCATGGAATTCAACCCGTTCTCCTACATCGTCGAGATGGCGCGCCAGAGCCTGTTCGGCACGGCGCCGGTCGCGCTGCAGGACTTGCTCGGCCTGGCGCTGCTCTCGGTGGCGGTGCTGGCCGGCGGGTTGTGGGTGTTCCGCAAGCTGAGGTCGGGTTTTGCCGACGTATTGTGATTGAGGGCAAGATGACCGATTCAAACCGCGCGCTCGCGCTCAAGCTGGAGCATGTCTCCAAGGTCTATCGTACGTATTCGACGCCGCAGCACCGCTTGTTCGAGCTGCTCTCGGGCGGGCGCCGGCAATATGCGCGCGAAACCCGCGCCCTGGACGACGTCACGTTTTCGCTGGAGCGGGGCGGGCGCCTCGGCATCGTCGGCGAGAACGGCAGCGGCAAGAGTACCCTGCTGAAGGTGCTGGCCGGCGTGCTGGTCCCGAACCAGGGGCTGGTCCAGGTCAATGGCCGGGTGTCGGCGCTGCTCGAACTGGGAGCCGGCTTCAATCCGGAATTGCCGGGCCGGGAAAACATCCGCCAGTTCGGCATGCTGCATGGCATGCAGCGCGACGAGATCGAAGCCGCGCTGCCGGAAATCATCCAGTTCAGCGAACTGCGCGAAGCGGTCGACCATCCGGTCAAGACCTACAGCAGCGGCATGGCGGTGCGCCTCGGCTTCGCCTGCGCGGTGTACGTCAAGCCCGACATCCTGATCGTCGACGAGGCGCTCAGCGTGGGCGACTCGTACTTCCAGAACAAGTGCATGCACAAGATCAAGTCGCTGCTCGACGACGGCACCAGCTTCATCTACGTGACCCATGCGGCCGACTCGATCCGCTCGCTGTGCAACCAGGGCGTGTGGATGGAAAAGGGGCGCACGCGCATGATCGGCTCGTCGACCGAGGTCGGCGCCGCCTACCAGAGCGAAGTGTTCAAGCGCATCGTGCGCTCCGGCCGCGCCGAATCGCTGGAGGCGGCGAACGTGGTCGGTGCGGGCGAGGGCGGCGCTGCGCAGCCGGCGCCCTCGGTGCCGGTCATGGGCATCGATCTGGCGCGCCACCAGGCCTTCGAGGAGCGCGTCGCGCCGGTGCGCACCGGCAGCGGCGAGGCGCGCATCGTCGACATCGCGCTGGTTGGCGAAGACGGCGCCGAAACCGACAGCCTGGCGCTCGATGCGCGATGCCTGGTCCGGGTGTTCTACCGCGCCAACGCCGAGCTGCCGCCCGACTGCGCGCTGACGCTGGGCGTCACCGACAGCACCGGCCGCCAGCTGCTTCATTTCAATTCCACGGTGTCCAGGGTGTTCCTGCCGCAGAGCGGGGGCCACATGCTGCGCGTCGTCGAGTTCCGCTTCGATAATCCGCTGTCGCCGGGCGAGTACGGCTTCATCGCCGGGATCGGCACCTTCGGCGCCAACCCGCGCAACCACGGCCAGTACGTGACCGGGCAGATCGTCGATTACGTCGCCGGCGGCGCCCGCTTCAGCGTACGTTTCCCGGACCACCCGGCCAACCTCGACCTGTGGGGCGTCGTCCATCCGCGCTTCACGGCGGCCGAGTACGCCCTCGATTGAGTTCCACCATGCGCATCATCATCGACATGCAGGGCGCCCAGACCGGCGGGTCGCGTCACCGCGGAATCGGCCGCTATACCTTGTCCCTGGTCCGGGCGATCATCCGCCAGCGCGGCACGCACGAGGTCGTGCTGGCCCTGAACGGCGCCTATCCGGACGCGGTGGCGTGGCTGCGCGGCGAGTTCGCCGGCCTGTTGCCGCACGATCACGTCCGCGTGTGGCAGGCGCCCGGCCCGGTCGACCGCCTTACGCCGGCCAACACCTGGCGCCGTGAAAGCGCCGAGCTGTTGCGCGAAGCCTTCCTCGCCAGCCTCGAACCGGACGTCGTGCTGGTGACCAGCCTGTTCGAAGGCCCCGGCGACGACGCCGTCACCAGCGTGGGCATGCTGGACCAGTCGGTGCCGACGGCGGTGATCCTGTACGACCTGATTCCGCTGATCAACCGCAAGATCTACCTGAGCAACCCGATCCAGGAGGCCTGGTACGAAACCAAGCTCGACGCGCTGCGCCGCGCCGGCCTGCTGCTGTCGATTTCCGCTTCCTCGCGCCAGGAAGCGATCGACCACCTTGGTTTCGACGCCGCCGCCTGCGTCAACATCTCGACCGCCGCGGATGCCCATTTCGTGCCGCTGGTGTTATCGGAAACGCAGGAACAGGCGCTGCGCGAACGCTACGGCCTGCGCGGGCGCTACGTGATGTACACCGGCGGCATCGACCACCGCAAGAACATCGATGGCCTGGTGCGCGCCTACGCGGCCCTGCCGGGCGCCGTGCGTGCCGGCCTGCAGCTGGCAATCGTCTGTTCGATCCAGCCGCACAACCGCACCGATCTCGAACGCCTGGCGGCCGAGCTGGGACTGGCCCAGGGCGAACTGGTGCTGACCGGTTTCGTGCCGGAAGACGACCTGGTCCGGCTCTACAACCTGTGCACGGTATTCGTCTTTCCGTCCTGGCACGAAGGTTTCGGCCTGCCGGCGCTGGAAGCGATGTCCTGCGGCCGCGCGGTGATCGCCGCCGGCACTTCCAGCCTGCCGGAAGTCATCGGCCGCGCGGACGCGCTGTTCGACCCCTACCACACCGCCTCGATCGCGGCCAAGCTGGAACAGGTGCTGACCGACGATGCCTACCGCGCGGAACTCGAAGCGCACGGGCTGCGCCAGGCGCGCAGCTTTTCCTGGGACCTGAGCGCGCAGCGCGCGATCGCCGCGATGGAACAGGCACACGGCAAGCGGGCGCCGGCACCGGCGCTGCCGCTGCGCCGTCCGCGCCTGGCCTACGTCGCGCCGCTGCCGCCGGAACGCAGCGGCATCGCCGACTACAGCGCCGAACTGCTGCCCGAACTGGGCCGCCACTACGAGATCGACGTGGTGGCGCCGCAGGCCGCGGTGTCGGATCCGTGGATCCGCGCGAACTGCCGCCTGCGCAGCCCGGACTGGTTCCGCGCGCACGCCGGGCGCTACGACCGGGTGCTCTACCACATCGGGAATTCCAGCTTCCACAGCCATATGTTCAGCCTGATGGAAGAGATCCCCGGCGTGGTCGTGCTGCACGATTTCTTCCTGTCCGCCGTGGCCAGCCGGATGGAAAATACCGGCATCGAGCCCGGCTTCTGGAGCCAGGCCCTGTACGAGAGCCATGGCTACCCGGCGGTGGCGCAGCGTTTCGCGGGCGACGTCGACAAGGCCAGGCTGGCCTATCCCTGCAACCTGAGGGTGCTGCGCGCCGCCATGAACGTGATCGTCCACTCGGACAACTCGCGCCGCCTGGCGCGCGACTGGTACGGTCCCGCAGCGGCGGACGGCTGGCAGCTGATCCCGCACATGCGGGCCGCGGTCACCGACGTGCCGCGGCGCCAGGCACGCGCGGCGCTCGGCCTGGGCGAAGACAGTTTCGTCGTGTGCAGCTTCGGCCTGCTGGACACCAGCAAGCTGAATGACCGCCTGCTGTCCGCCTGGCTCGATTCGGCGCTTGCGCGCGATCCGGATTGCATGCTGGTGTTCGTCGGCGAGAACGCGGTCGGCGCATACGGCGCGGCGCTGTCGGCAGCGATCGCGGCCTCGCCGGCGCGCGACCGGATCCGGATCACGGGCTGGGCCGATACCGAGCGTTACCGCCAATACCTGGCGGCCGCCGACGTCGGCGTGCAATTGCGCGCGCAATCGCGCGGCGAAACCTCGGGCACGGTGCTGGACTGCATGAATTACGGCCTGGCGACCATCGTCAACGCCCACGGCAGCCTGGCCGACCTGCCGGACGATGCCGTGCTCAAGCTGCGGGATGATGTCGGCACCGGCGAGCTGGCGGCGGCGCTGCGGCGCATGCGCGACGATTCCGCCGAACGCCTGCGCCTCGGCCGGCGCGGGCGCGAGCTGATCCGCACCGTGCACGCCCCGCGCCACTGCGGCGACGCGTATGCGCGCGCGATCGAACAGGCTTACCACGACAGCGCCACCGGCCCGGACGCGCTGCTGCCGGCGGTGGCGCGGCTCGATGCCGTCCCCGACGAACAGGACCTGCTCGGCCTGGCGCAGGCGATGGCGCAATGCCTGCCGCCGCGGCTGCGCTTGCCGCAAAGGCTGGTGGAGATCGATCCGCAGGATACGCGCGGCGACGCCGGGCTGGCGCGCCTGCTGGCCGAACCGGTGGGGGCATGCCGGGTGGAGCCGGTCTGGCTGGACAAGGAGGGACAGGTCCGTTACGCACGCCAGTTCGCGCTACGCCTGCTGGGCTGCCCCGAGCAGGCACTGGTGGACGAGGTTGCGGAATGCCATCACGGCGACACTTTCGTCGCCTTGCCGCACGAAGGCGAGGCCAGGCGCGCGGAACTGCTGAAAGATTTGCAAATGCGCGGCATCCACGTGGTGGCGCAGGCAACCGGATCGGACATCACGGCATGAAAACCGTCATCAAACAATTTGTGGCGCGCTCGCTGCGCTATGCCGGCAGGAGCGTGCTGCAGCGGCCCTGGCTCAAGAAGCATGCGCGCGACATGTTCATTCGCATGCCGCGCCTGCACGCGCTGATGCTGCGCGTGATGTTCCAGGCGCCGGCGCCGGTCCAGCAACGGGTCCCGACCAGCATGAAGAACCTGTCGCCGAACGCGCAGCGCATGCACCGCGCGCTCAAGCAGGCGATCCGTACCCGCCAGCAGTAAGGGCGGGCAGGGTCGTCAGGCGGCGGAAGAGGCCGCAGGCGCACCGGTTGCCTGCGGGTCGCCTGCGCCATGCGCGGGTGCGCAATGCGGGCAGGACACGCCGACCACGTATTCCGGCGCCAGCTGCTGGCGCGGCGTGACCACGGCGCGGCAGGCGAAGCATTGCACGGTCTCGGTCGGTTCCAGCTTCGGATTGAGCGCGGTGCGGTAGTCGAACACGAAGCAATCGCCCGTGTAGTGGTCGCCGCCGACTTCCTCGAAATACTTCAGGATGCCGCCGTCGAGCTGGTAGACGCGGTCGTAGCCGATGTTCTGCATGTGGATCGCGGCCTTTTCGCAACGGATGCCGCCGGTGCAGAAGGTGACCACGGTCTTGCCCTGCAACTCGTCCTTGTGCCTGGCCGCCACATCCGGGAACTCGCTGAACTTGTCGATGCGGTAGTCCAGCGTGTTGTCGAAGGTGCCGACATCGACTTCGAAGGCGTTGCGGGTTTCCATCATCACGACCGGCACGCCGTCGTCGTCGTGGCCCTGGTCGAGCCAGCGCTTGAGCGTCTTCGGATCGACCGAGGGCGCGCGGCCGAGTTCCGGCTTGATCAGCGGCATGCGCATCGTGATGATTTCCTTCTTGATGCGCACCAGCATGCGGCGGTGCGACTGCTCGTTCGACAGGCTTTCCTTCCACTCCAGGTCGGCCAGGCGGGCGTCGCTGCGGACCCAGGCCAGGTACTGGTCGATGTGTTCGCGCGTGCCCGACAGGAACATGTTGATGCCTTCCGGCGTCAGCAGTACCGTGCCCCTGAGGCCGAGCTCATTGCACAGCGCCTGGTATTGCGGGCGCAATTCTTCGAGGTTGTCGAGGGTGACGAATTTGTAGGCGGCGATGTTGACGTACATGGTGGAAGGGAATCGGATGCTCTGGGAAAGCCTTCTATTATAAGTCAGCGTGGACGCCAGGTCAGCGCCGGGCCGGCAAAACCGTCGCGCCGGCGCCGCGCGTGCCAGACCTCGCGCGGCCGAGTGCGGTGTTGGGGTGAAATAAGCGCATTTCGCCGGAGTTTGTTTACGCTTTTGATCCGTCGCAAACGCGAATATCGGCCTCTCCCCGTAGCATGGTTCGCAGGGTTTCAACCAATTCAAGGGGCGAGCGATGACGAAACGACATCTGGTGAAAGCAGGTCTGGTGGGCGCTGCCATGCTAGCCGGCGCGGGCGCCGTGGCGCAGGAAGTCATTCCGGTCGACCTGCCGGAGGAAAGGAATATGTTCGGTGCGGGCGCCTTTGCCGTGCCCGATTTTCCCGGCTCGGAAGATTATCACGCGGAAGGCGGGGCCTTCCTGCACGCCAACCTCGGGGCCGGCACCTGGCTGCGGGTCATCGGGCCGGAGCTGCGGCTCAACCTGGTACCGCGCTATATCGGCGAGAATTATTCGCAATTCAATACCTTCCGCGCCGGCGTCCTGTGGCGCGGGCGGCCCAGCCGCGATACCGACGTCGACGACGAGGTCATCCGGCGCATGAGCCGGATCCCCACGGCCAGCGAACTGGGCGTGTTTGCCAGCTACAGCCTGCCGATGCCCGGGAACAATCCCTTGCACCAGATCATCTTCAGCGGGGATGCCGCCTGGGCCACCAACACCGTGTACACCGGCGCCGTCGGCAACATCCGCGCGACCTATTTCTATCCCTTCCCGCAAGGCCTGGGCGGCAAGCCGCTGCTCGGATCCCTGGGTGCCAGCTTGTTCTTCACGAGCGACCATTTCACCGACCGTTATTTCGGCGTCAACGGCCCGGACCTGGCGCTGTTTCCGGAACTGGGCGGGATTCCCTACCGCGCCGAAGGCGGGCTGACTTCGGTCCGGATACCGTTTTCGCTGACTTCGCAACTCGATCCGAAGTGGTCGCTCACCGTGGCCGGGCGTTACGAGCGGTTGCTCAGCGATGCCGCCGACAGCCCCATCGTGCGCACCCGCGGCAACGAAAACCAGTGGGTGGTCGGGGCCTCGATCAATTACTTCTTCCAGTAAACGGTCTTAAGAATAGCTGGAGCGCGACATCCAAAAGATTTTGCGCGTCGGAAAAATTTACACTTTGAAATGAAAAATTACCAATGGAAAGCTTAAGTTATTGAACTATAAAGAAATTATTCTAATGGCATAATTATTGCTTTATGGAGGCTACAATTATTTCTAATAGTGAATGTCCATGAAAAAATTTTCTGCACTCTGTGCCAGCCTCCTGATCACCCTGTCCGGCTCGGCCAACGCCGGCATCCAATCCTTGGTCGATGGGTCGGCCTCGTACACGATCAAGACGAGTGAAGACAAGAGCACCAGCATCGTCCTGCCTCAAAAACAGACCGCGGGCCTGCTCCTCGATTTCAGCTTCTCCTTTACCGGCACGCTGCAGGACAACGATTATTTCGCACTCTGGTTCGATAACAGCAAGGGCCCGAGCTTCGGCCTGAAGGCCAACTGCGGCGGCGACGTGGCAGGCTGCACCGACGACCTGTTCCTGCGCATGGGCGGCTCCAGCGGCGGTACCTTCCTGAAAAACAGCAACCTGGTTGCCGGTACCGACTACCACCTGGCCGGCTACCTGTACAAGACCGGCACCAGCGCCACCTACAATGCCTTCGACTTCTGGCTGAACCCGACCGCCGCGGAACTTGAAAGCCTGAGCGGCGCCGATCTCCACATCACCGGCAACAGCGGCCTGAGCTCGATCGGCACCATCGGTTTCCGCACTGTCAACATCGACAACAGCGTAGTCATGACCGCCACCGACATCGACGCCGCCGCCGTGCCGGAGCCGGCCACGCTGTCGCTGATGGGCCTGGCCGCCGCCGGCCTCGGCTTCGCACGGCGCCGCAGGAAGGCCTGAATGGCCCCCTGAGTTGCCCCATAAGGCATGAGCAAGCCGGCCGTCAAGCCGGCTTTCCTGGATTGGTAAATGCGCCACGCATGCCGTGCTGAAAAGCAAGCACGGTCTCCGCGTCCGGCCCGCTCGCGGTAGAATGACGGCATGACTTCCCCGATTTTTACCCACCTGCGCGTCCACTCCGAATACTCCATCGTCGACGGCCTGGTCCGCATCGACGACCTGGTGGCCGCCGCCGTGAAAGACCAGCAGCCGGCGCTGGCGGTCACCGACCTCGCCAACGCCTTCGCCCTGGTGCGCTTCTACAAGACTGCGCGCGGCAAGGGGGTGAAACCCATCGTCGGGGTCGACGCCTGGATCACCAACGACGACAACCGCGACAAACCCTTCCGCCTTCTGTTGCTGGCAAAGAACTACACCGGCTACCTGCAGCTGTGCGACCTGCTGGCGCGCGCCTGGCTCACCAACCAGTACAAGGGCAGGGCGGAAATCCGCATCGACTGGCTGGAAGCGCTGGCCACTTCCGTGTCCACCCTGCAGCCGGACGTGCCGCAGGCGAACGCCCTGATCGTCCTGTCCGGCGCCCAGTTCGGCGACATCGGCCAGGCCATCGACAACGGCGACCTGCCCAAGGCGGAGGCGAACGCCCGGCGCTGGGCCCAGATGTTCCCCGGCCACTTCTACATCGAGATCCAGCGCGCCGGGCAGCCGAACCAGGAGCAGCAGGTGCGCCATTCAGTGGCGCTGGCCTCGCGCCTGGGGCTGCCGGTGGTGGCAACCCACCCGGTGCAGTTCATCAAGAAGGAAGAATTCATCGCCCACGAGGCGCGCGTCTGTATCGCCGAGGGTGAAATGCTGGCCAACGCCAAGCGCGTGCGCCGCTTCAACGAAGAGATGTGCTTCAAGTCCCAGGCCGAGATGGCCGAGCTTTTCAAGGACTTGCCGGGCGCGCTCGCCAACTCGGTGCAGATCGCCAAGCGCTGCAACGTCACGCTCACGCTGGGCAAGCCGCAGCTGCCGGACTTCCCGACGCCGCCGGGCATGACCATCGACGATTTCCTGGTCGCCGAAACCAAGAAGGGCCTGGAGGAGCGCCTGGTGCAGCTGTTCCCGGACCCCGAAAAGCGCGCGGCGGAGCGCCCGCGCTACGATGCGCGCCTGGAGTTCGAGAACCAGACCATCATCAAGATGAAGTTCCCGGGCTACTTCCTGATCGTGGCGGAGTTCATCCAGTGGGGCAAGAACAACGGCGTGCCGATCGGCCCGGGCCGCGGCTCGGGTGCGGGCTCGCTGGTGGCGTACGCGCTGAAGATCACCGACCTGGATCCGCTCAAGTACAACCTGCTGTTCGAGCGCTTCCTGAACCCGGAACGCGTCTCGATGCCCGACTTCGACATCGACTTCTGCCAGGAAAAGCGCGAGCTGGTGATCCAGCACGTGAAGGATTTGTACGGCCGCGACGCGGTGTCGCAGATCGCCACCTTCGGCACCATGGCGGCGAAAGGCGCGATCCGCGACGTCGGCCGCGTGATGGACTTCGGCTATACCTTCTGCGACGGCATTTCCAAGCTGATCCCGTTCAAGCCGGGCAAGCCGGTCTCGATCGCCGAGGCGATCGAAGAGGAACCGCTGCTCAAGGAACGCCTGGAAAACGAGGAAGAGGTCAAGCAGCTGCTCGACCTGGCGCAGCAGGTCGAGGGCATCACCCGCGGCATCGGCATGCACGCCGGCGGCGTCCTGATCGCGCCGGGCAAGCTGACCGACTTCTGCCCGCTGTACACCCAGGGCGGCGACGCCGGCGTGGTGTCGCAGTACGACAAGGACGACGTGGAAGCCGTCGGCCTGGTCAAGTTCGACTTTTTGGGCCTGACCACGCTGACCATCCTCGATCGCGCCGTCAATTACATCCGCGCGCTCGATCCGGCGGACGCGGGCTTCAACCTGGAGTCGCTGCCGCTGAACGACCGGCCTTCTTATAAACTGTTGTCCGATGCCAAGACGGTGGCCGTGTTCCAGCTTGAATCGCGCGGCATGCAGGGCATGCTGAAGGATGCGAAGCCCGACCGCTTCGAGGACATCATCGCGCTGGTGGCGCTGTACCGCCCGGGCCCGATGGACCTGATCCCGGACTTCTGCAAGCGCAAGCACGGCGAGAAGTTCGACTATCCGGACCCGCGCACCGAGTCGATCCTGTCCGAGACCTACGGCATCATGGTCTACCAGGAGCAGGTGATGCAGATGGCGCAGATCGTGGGCGGCTACTCGCTGGGCGGTGCCGACATGCTGCGCCGCGCGATGGGTAAAAAGAAGGCCGAGGAGATGGCCGAGCACCGCGAGATCTTCCGCGCCGGTGCCGCCAAGGATGGCCTGTCGACCGAAAAGGCCGACGAGATCTTCGACTTGATGGAAAAGTTCGCGGGCTACGGCTTCAACAAGTCGCACGCCGCCGCCTACGCGCTGCTGTCCTACCACACGGCCTACCTCAAGCATCACCATCCCGCCGCGTTCATGGCCGCCAACATGTCGCTGGCGATGGAAGACACGGACAAGATCAAGATCCTGGTCGAGGATGCGATCGACGTCTGCAAGCTGACCCTGCTGCCGCCGGACGTCAACGAATCGCAGTTCCGCTTCACGCCGGAAGGCCAGCCGAAATCCGTCACCGGCAAGCCGGTCACGAACATCCGCTACGGCCTGGGCGGCGTAATGGGCGCGGGGCAGGGCGCGATCGAGGCGATCATCGCCGCGCGCACGGAAGGGGGCAAGTTCAAGGACCTGTTCGACTTCTGCCTGCGCGTCGACCGCAAGCAGATCAACCGCCGCACCATCGAGTCCTTGATCCGCGCCGGCGCCATGGATTGCTTCGGCGTCGACCGCGCGATCCTGCTGGCCTCCGTCGGCTTTGCGATGGAAGCGGCCGGCCAGGCCGCGGCGGCCGCCAACCAGGTCAGCCTGTTCGGCGGCGACGACAGCGACCTGGTCGCCCCGCCGGAATACGTCAAGGCCACGCCCTGGACCGACCGCCAGAAGCTGGCCGAGGAAAAGATCGCGCTCGGCTACTACCTGTCGGGCCACATGTTCGACTCGTACGCGCAGGAAGTGCGGCGCTTCGCCAAGACCAAGCTGAAGGACCTGGAACCCTCGCGCGACCCGCGCATGCTGTGCGGCGTGATCACCGGCGTGCGTACCCAGATGACCCAGCGCGGCAAGATCCTGATCGTCGCGCTGGACGACAAGACCGGCGTGGTCGAGGTCACGATCTACAACGAGCTGCTGGAGCAGAACAAGAACATCTTCCGCGAGGACGAGTTCCTGTTGGTGGTCGGCAAGGTGTCGGAAGACCGCTTCAACGGCGGCCTGCGCATCACGGCCGAAAAGGTCTACGACATCGCGGCCGCGCGCATCCAGTACGGCCACAAGCTGGAGATGGACCTGGCCTGCACCATCGCGCCTTCGAAACTGGCCGAGGTGCTGCAGCCCTACCGCCAGCAGGATGGCCTGCCGGTCAGCCTGCGCGTGACGCCCCAGGGCATTCCCTGCATCCTCCAGCTGGGGGATGACTGGCGGGTGGCGCCGTCGGACGAGTTGAAGTATGCGCTGGAGATGCAGGTCGGGGCGAAGGAAGTCGCGGTCGAGTATTAATCCAGCGTGTGCTCGCGCAGGCCGCGCACCGCCTGCGTGGCCTTCGTCTGCGCCCGCGCCAGCACCTCGTTGCGGTTGCTGGTCTCCCGGTCCCGCTGCGCCTCCCGGTGCCATAGATGGAACACCTCGGTGGCGAACGCGCCATCCCTGCGCTTGACGCCCGTGTGAAAGAGGCGCAGCACCAGGTCCGAATCCTCGTAGCCCCAGCCGACGAAACTCTCGTCGAAGCCATTGACCCGTTCCAGGTCGGCGCGCCAGACGGCCAGGTTGCAGCTCTTGATGCGGCGCCACTTGAAGCGTTTCGAGGTGCGGCCGATGTCGGGCCAACGCAGGAAAAGTTGTAACACTTTGTTTATGTCGCCGCGCGCCCGCCACCCAAGACGCATGGCGGGCGATGCCGTGGCAAGGTCGATTTCCTGTTCGAGAACGCGCCGCGTCAACCCTTCGCTCAACAGGATGCGGCTGCCTGAAACCAGGTGGCCCGGCCGCGACAGCGCGCGGTGGCGGGCGACGAAGTCGCGCTGGGGAATGCAGTCGCCATCCAGGAAGATGATGTAGTCGCCGCTGGCGGCCAGGATGCCGCGGTTGCGTGCCATCGCCGCACGAAAACCCTGGTCCGGCTGCCATACGTGGCGGACCGGCACCGGGGCGCCGGCAGCGAGTCTTTCCACGCAGGCCCGTGTGTTGGCAGTCGAGCCATCATCAGCGATAATGATTTCGAAATGTTTGTCGTCTTGCATGAAACATGCCCGCACCACAGCCTCCAGCGCATCTGGCCGGTTATAGGTTGTGATCACGACCGAGATTGTCTGTGTGCACTGCATAGGGTCCGATGTACACTGCTGTATTCAGGGGCAAGAGTATCCCACAAGAACATCAATGAACAGTAATCCGACGCACCCGGGGGCGCCGGTCCGGATCTGGACCGGCACCCTGGCTTTCCTGTTGCCTTGCCTGAGTCTCGTCACCCAGTTCGGTGTCGGCCTCGTCAGTGTTCTGTTCCTGGTAAGTAGCTTGATCCTGTTCAAACCGAGCCGTAACGCACTCCAGCGTCATTGGCCGGAAGTGCGCGGGGTCGTGCTAGCCTTCCTGTTGTACTTCCTGTTCATGCTCGGATGCGCGCTGTTGCGCGGGGTATCGATGAGCCTGGTCGACAAGCCGTTCCGCATGCTGCTGGCGGCAAGCGCCATGGTCGTGGTGGTGGCCGCACGTGCGCCGCGCCCGGTGATGTGGTGGGGCGCGAGCGTGGGGGCGCTGCTGGCCTTGCCGCTGGTTGCCTGGCAGCGCATCGTGCTGGGCATCGACCGTCCGGGTGGCCTGATCAATCCGATCACCTTCGGCGACCTGGCCCTGGTGCTGGCGCTGGTGGCGCTGGCGGGCGCGATCGACCTGCGCCGGCACCGGGGCCAGGCGCTGCTGTGCGGCGCCGGCGTGCTGGCCGGGCTGGGCGCCTCGCTGCTGACCGGCACCCGCGGCGGCTGGATCGCGCTGGCGCTGGCGGCCGTGGTGTTGCTGCGCCACCTGCGCATGCTGGACAGCCGGCCCGTGCGCATGCTGCTGGCGGCCGGGGCCGCGCTGCTGGCGTCGGCCTGGCTGGTGCCGGCCTTTGGCGTGCAGGCGCGCTTCGCCCAGGGCGTGGCCGATGCGCACCTCTGGTACGAGGGCGGCAGCGTATGGACCAACGTCGGTACCCGGCTCGAGTTGTGGAAGGGCGCGCTGCTCCTGATCCGCGAACATCCGCTGTTCGGCCTGGACTTCGGCGCCTGCCGCGCGCGCCTTGCCGAATTCGCGCAACACGGCCAGCTCGACCCGCTGGTGCTGCCGCTGCCGCACCTGCAGAATGACGCGCTGCAGGCCTGGGCGACCGGCGGCGTGGTGGGTTTCCTGGCGTGGGCCGGCCTCATGGCGGCGCCGCTCCTGTTCTTCTCGCGCCAGCTGGGCGCGGGTGTGCGTGCGCCGCAGTTCGCGGCCGCGCTGGCCGGCATGCTGGTGGTGCTGGGCTATCTCGGCTTCGGCCTGACCGAAGTGATATTCTGGTCTATGAAGGGCAGCCTGTTCTACGCGCTCATGGTGTTCTTGCTCATGGGCTTCTGCCTGAATGCGAAAGAAAAAATTGGATAACCGTATCATCATCAAACGCCTGTGGGCGATCGTCAAACCCTACCGCTCGCGTGCCTACATGGCGCTGCTGGCGATGGCGCTGACCGCCGCCACCCAGCCCTTGCTGGGCAAGGCGCTGGAACTGCTGATGGACGAAGGCTTCCGCGGCCAGCCCGGCTTTTCCCTGTGGTGGATCCCGGGCGTGCTGGTGTCGCTGTTCGTCCTGCGCGGGATCGGCACCTTCGCCACCGCGTATTACAACAACTGGGTGCTGAGCCGGGTCACCAACGACCTGCGCGCCCAGGTGTTCGAGCGCGTGCTGCGCCTGCCCGTGGCGCGCTTCCAGCAA
>Ga0265797_10004174_pt1 | contig 22349 bp, 21 predicted proteins | sample P2T30metagenome_FD_192433 | JGI IMG/M metagenome (GOLD analysis project Ga0265797, IMG submission 192433) | Plant litter microbial communities from East Loma Ridge, Irvine, California - P2 T30 | ecosystem: Environmental > Terrestrial > Plant litter > Unclassified | place: USA: California... | reverse complement strand
GCTTTGTATCTCTTGTAAGCAGACCTATTAGGATTTCAAAATCCAAGTACGAGTTTAATGTGGTGTGCGGTAGTAGCTGACAGTAGCACTAAATAAGCGCAATCCGTGTCCTACTTAGATGAGAGACTGTGGTGTGAAGCATAAAGCGGAGATCTTGATGGTACTCTAAGGTACACCATCATGCAAGATTTAAGCCTATTTCACCACCGCTTCTTCGTCAATGGCATGGATCCGGGACAAGCGCCTTCATTCAATACTTGTTTGTTTAACACTTTCCCGTTTTGCTTTTCCTCAATGTTTATAGTCTGCTGACTTGCTTTTTTAGTGGTGGAAGTACACATACTACAAATCCTACGCGCTGTAATTCATCTTCACAGTCAATTCTCACGAGACCTAATCTATAATGTTTTCTCATCCAAGGGCGGCAGCCGCCATTTTCTCACTATTTACCACATCTGCCCTGGCTCAGGAAGCCAGCCTTGGAAAATGGAGCGATATCATCAAACTTCCTGTGATACCCGTGGCGGCCTACATTGTTCCAGACTACCCCTCGCCAACCAAGATGATGGTGTATTCGGCATTCTCACCAACTGCTTTTGGCGGTGAACAGGGCAAAACTCAGTTTGCAGAGTATAATTGGGTCACTGGAGCCACGTCGACACGCGAGGTCGCCGAGACGAAGCACGATATGTTCTGCCCTGGCATGAGCGCCCTAGGTGACGGACGCTTGATTATCACTGGCGGAAGCAATGCGGAGAAAACGACCATCTACGATCCAAAAGACAACAAGTTCACATCCGCACCGGACATGAAAATAGCCCGTGGCTACCAGAGCAGCACCATCTTGTCCGATGGCAAGGTTTTCACCATTGGTGGCTCATGGAGTGGCCCAAGAGGCGGAAAGGCAGGAGAAATCTACGACCCCAAAGCCAATACCTGGACGCTCCTGCCCGGTGCAGCCGTCGAGCCCATGTTGACTCAGGACCGCGAGGAAATTTTTCGAGAGGATAATCATGCGTGGCTCTTTCCCTGGCGTAACGGCAGCGTCTTCCAGGCTGGACCCAGCAAGGCAATGAATTGGTACTACACCGACAACCAAGGCGGCACCAGCCATGCAGGCGTTCGCGACTATTTCAACGATGCCATGTGCGGCGTCCACGTCATGTACGATGTCGGCAAAATTTTCACTGCCGGAGGATCGCAGTGGTATGACGAATCACCTGCCCTCAGGGTTGCACACTTGATCGAGATTGATAACGTGGGCGCACCTGCAAAGGTGGACAAACTACCTGACATGCATTATCCGCGTGCCTTTGCCAACGTCGTGGTTCTGCCCGATGGCAAGGTCTTGATCACCGGCGGCCAGCGATATGCCAAGGGCTTCACAGACAGGGACCCTGTCTTCATACCCGAGATGTTTGATCCCGAGACGAAGCAGTTCACCGAGCTCGCTGCCGAAAAGGTGCCTAGAAACTACCATTCCGTCTCCATCCTACTGGCCGACGGCACAGTTTTCAGCGGCGGCGGCGGTCTCTGCTGGGTCGATGCAACCGGCATGCTGGCGAGAGAGTGCATCCAGTCTGCTAACCATCCCAACGCCCAAATCTTCACACCCCCATACCTCAATACCGGCGCTCAAAGACCAGTCATCGAAAAGCTCAAATTCGCCACTGTTGCACCGGGTGGCAAGCTTGAAGTTGAGATGAAGGGCTCCGCAGATGGCGTCAAGTTTTCGTTGATCAGGATCGGTAGTGTGACGCACAGTGTCAACAGCGATCAGAGGAGGGTACCGCTAAACCCAAAGGCTAATGGGAACAAGGTCGAGCTACCTATTCTCAATGACCAGGGTGTCATGTTGCCGGGCGCATGGTATCTTTTTGCCGTGAGCAAGGAGGGTGTGCCAAGTGTGGCCAAGACGGTGTACGTCTCGCAGGTGTAGTTGGGGGTGGGCGTTGCAGAAACAATTACTGGGCGAATTTTAATGACTTAATGGGGGCAGAGTATAAATGGTAATGAGAGTTGAATGAGCCCAGTCGCGCTACGGCCGCTGGATTTTACTGGGAATTAACGAAATAAATGAGAACGTTGATAGACTCTATACATATCTACTGTTTAGGATACCCCCCTATGTTTTAGTTTATTGTTATTATTAAGCTGATATGAAAGTACTGAGAGTCATGTGACGAGCCTCTGGACATGGACTCTGTAGGTAGATGGGAATTGCAATGTAGCGCTAAAATATAGACATGTACAAACACATGCAACCACTACGCCGGCCCTCTCTCCACATCTCTCAGCGTATCGTGCGGACTCCCCGCATCAGATTCCCCCCTCAACACCTGCTCCTTGGCCTCCGCCTTATCCGTCTCTGTCTTTGCTGGCGGCTGCGGCGCCGGAACCTGCGCAACCCAAAACTTTGGATACTGCCTCTGCACATTCATCGTCACCAGCGCCGTGCCCAGCACCACGCTCGAACTAAGTAGCAACACGGGCAAGAAATACCACCTCAGCGCCCAAATATGCACATCTACACATGGCATCAGCGCCGTAGCGCCAGCAGGCGGATGCGTAGTTTTAGTCAGGTGCATGACGACGAGGGCGATTGCGGTGGCCAGGGCGGCAGCGAGCCATTGCAGATCCGGGTATGGGTCTTTGTCGAGGTCGAACTGGAAGATTGTGGCTACGATGACGCCGGTGAGGCCGGAGAAGAAGTGGCCAAAGATGAGGGAGCGGGGTTGTGCAAGGGGGGCGTCGATGGCGTTGTAGCAGAGGATTGCTGAGGCGCCCTGGTTGTTGTTGTGGTTAGTTGATATCGTATGTTCTTCTTCTTCTTTCTAGAAAGGGATTGAATTTCCCCCTTTCAGACTGTGGGTATATGGACGAAAAGACGGATTTTTAGGCAGAGAGAGACTTACAAATGACGCTATTATAGGCGGAACGGCGCGTCGTGTAAAGTAGTCTGCATGGCCAAAGATGGCCAAGATGCTACTCAGACCACAAAAGGCGCCGATGAAACCCCAGATGCAAACAAGCCATGTGGGGGATGCAGGCTGTGCTTTTGCTCGGTAGCCTAGCCAGTGGCTTATGCCTGGGGGCAGCCGTGCGAGACTGCGTTGGATGGCGCGTTCCGCAGGGACGAGGGGGTCCCATATCGGCATTTTTAGGGGTTAGGGGAGGACTGTTATGATTATAGGGTAGTAGGTGGCTATCTGGTTTAAGCTTCTCTTGTTTGAAAAGGAATCTTGGAAGAGAGAGGATAAAAGGCTACAGGAAAGTACGAGATGGAAAGACGACGTCTAGATCTCGAGCTAGGGCATGTACAAATGGGTGCCAACGTCATTATGGCTAGTGGCGACGGTTAGTATGCACCCCAGACTGAAGGCGCGTGCCGTTCTTTTTAGTGCTGATGCGGAAGCGCTGCGGTTACCGTGTAGTCTTCCTCGACGACTTCTGTTGCTTTGTTGGAATAGCGCATGCTGTTTCTATGTACATCACTGTACAGTTGTTGATGCTTATGATTCTATGAGTGAACCAATCAAAGTGGGTCAAGGTGTCAAAGACAAACTTGCGGCAACGACTGTGTAAATGCAAGTTTTGCTGTGAGGAAGATCCAATGTGGATTTTCAGACAAGCGGAGAGGAAGATGCGCTAATTAGCTAATATCCCGAAGGTACTCCATGTTTCGGGCGAATCTCGCCGAGGTACGGCGTCGTCGTTGCTTACTCCTTATGGCACTTTGAGATTGTTGTATATAGACATGTTATTGATATCACAGTATGCTGTATCATACAACTGGTAGCCTTCAAGTTTTTCGTACTCTTCCTCAAGAATATCGTGCAGTAACGTCTTCAACGCCGCGCTAAAGCCCATGGTATGGCATGCATCAGAAAAAGTCGTAAACCCCATTGTCGCAATTAGATAATGCGCCTGAAATCATTCCTCTGCTTATTTAGCACGCTCGAAATTGAGCCCTTGGTTCCCAGAACAGCCGCTGAATCGACCCTTATGTTTTCTTTTGTTGCCTGAGCACTCTCTGCATCTCCATTGCCGCTATCATCGCCGACATTCTTTACTGCCGGTAGACTCATATCCGCGACGAAACTGGGTTTCGTAAGCTGATGCTCCTTCAACAAGCCCATCTTCTTTAGCCAGCGCTCAACGGGGCTTTTGAGCCATGGGAGCGAGGTAGCAATGATGCCGACTTGTTCTTCCAGTTTGGCCCAGAGGGAAGGCACGATGGTAGCCTGCATGACGTCGCCCTCGCCAAAGGATGTGAAAGTTGTCATTTTAGCACAGCTGATGGCGGTGGCGAGAAGACCGAGGGCCATGAGCACGCTGATGAGTATCTTTTCCGACGTTGACCGATTGAGAGTCCGAATCAGGCGGATGGGCATAAGTGACAGCACTAGATCCATTGCTATGAAGATACCTGACATGTTGATCAGTCATGCTCAGCTTTCGAGGGGGAGCGCAATCCTTACCAGCGACGACCCATCCGAGGGTGATGATTGGATGTAAATTCCAGCATTTGGAAGTGATACCCGTGTCCCAGTTGGCGCTGACAGGTTTGCATTGCGCAAACTGAATTACCACATAGGCTCCGGAAATCAGAGTCTGGAGACCCATGACGAAGTATAGTGGCCATCGCCAAAGCCTCTCGGTTCCAAAACGCAGCAGTGAGCACGCGACAGATAGGCGCACCGACCATAACGTGAAGAGCCATACAGTTTGAAGCGCAAACTGCAGCTTGAGAGTTGTCTTGAGATCTTCAGGCGTGAAATACGATGCTGGTTTGCCCCATCCGTACGACGTTGCTGCAATGGCAAGGCATATGCCAGTGAGCGACAGTGGTTCCGCTAAGATGATGAGCCAGTCATCGAGTTGTAGTTTCCCAGTCCTATTAAGACGCGTGTATATACGCGCGATGACAAGCAAGAGCGCGATGATTCCGAATGATATAACCGGTCCGAGGTAGATGGCGGATTTGTTAGAGTATGGCGGTATCGAGATTGTGGTGGACATCTCGTTGTATAAAGAAGAAAAAAATAGAAAGAGATAAGAGAGAAAGAAAACGGCTTTTGAAAGGGGAAAGTATTACAGTCGTCCTGTTCTATGAGCGTTTGATCGTCATGGGCTTCACGACAGGAAGGATTCCTCGTATGGCGTGACTCAGTAACACGATGCTCACGTGTAGCAAGAACCGGTATACCCTGCACAGTACAGAGACGTGCTAAAGCAGAGACGTTGCGATAATAAAGAAGATAGGGAGAGTTTGACGAGCTGAAGCATCGTAACCCGGTATTCGGCCCATAGACAATATGTGCGGTCCACCCGTAAGTGTTGAATTCCAATCTGACATGCAGATCTGCTGGATTGATGAGGCGCCCAACCATATATCCCCTTATAGTAACAAGGTTCAAGCCTTTGATCCTTTGGTGCGGAGACGAGCTTGCGCAAGGTGGATCCGGTGGACAATGGGCCTGTCGCTTTGACATGGAAATGGCTTCTAATGCATTTCTCTCCACAAGAGGCCGTAGACGAACCGAGTTCCACGCAGGTGTTAGGCGATATGCAGTTTAGGAGGTTATAACTGACATCGGTTAAGGACTCCAAAGGCGGGTGTTCGCGTTACATGATTCAAGAACACTCAGTAAATGAAGCAGCCCCCGCCCCTGAAACGGTCAGCTTCCATGGTTCGCAAACATGAATCATGCTTGAGATGCGGGTCACCAATAATGCTAGCTTACATTCCGATGCTGGATGAAAACTCTAGAGGAGGGTGCGGAAAGAAAAGAAGGTCGCACGACCAAACTGCAATACAGGTTCCACTGTCGACTCTTACAACAGTATGAATGGGTCCGTAAAGTCTATAGCTGGGAGATTTGCAATTCAGTCACCTTGTTCCTTCGTGGGACTTCTATTACTCCATCCAATCGGTTCACAATTCCGCTGTTCTGGTCCATGCTCAACGGCAGTACGTGCTTACCGCGTCCGACTCTCGGCGTGATCGGCAAAGTGTTCCGCTCGTGTTTATTGTCAATAGCAGAGGAGGCTGAGCTGTGGTTGCATCAGGAAGAAAGACGAGTTTCATTTTGAGTTTGCTTATGGGTTGAGGAGATAGCAGAGGAAATTTCGGGTGTTTTTGGGAGAGATGTAATGGGGCGGGCGAGTGCGGATAAGCAAAGTTTGATGCTTACACACGGACTGAGTCCGTGAGGACTGGTATTGACAACGAAACATGGAGAATCCTGGTAAAGGTGTGGGCCGAATCGCTCATGATGCAGAACAAGATCCACGGCGGTTCTGGACCATTGCTACCGTTGTATGCCTAGATTGCCGATGCTGTCGAGTTTGCGCTGCTAGGTACACATGGGGTCGCTGGCTGCTTTGAGCTGCAGCTCTTTCATGTAATTAGTAATACCAGCTCCCTCCTAACGCCACACTACCCAAGGTCACGTTCCATGTCCATTCACCGTGCACATAATCTCCGACGAAAGATACTGTAAGCATTAAAACGACGCTTACCATTTTTGACCATTACTTAGCAGCTCATTGGTCTGTGACATCATGCCCCTCCATTTAGCGTGATGCAGTTTAAACTCTATCACGAGTTCGCAGCCTAAGCAACGCAACACCAACAGTATCTCTAAAACTCGATTTCTGCGTCTTCTACCTCATACAATAACTCCTCGAAGAACATCTGCAATGGTCAAGTGTCCTGAATGCGATGCCGGGGCTGATTTGACCAAGGATGGTGCTTGGGCGCATTGTGCTTCCTGTATGTTGATGGCTTGCACGTGCTACTTGTGAAGAGCTTGAGCTAACAATGTTCGATGTAGGTAACACGGTTTTTGAGCCAGGAAAGGAAGGGAGTCATTACAAGGGTAGTGGCAGCGGGTCTGGTGACAAGGAAGAAGAGAAGAAGAGCGATATCAAGGAGGAGAATTTGAAGAAAGATTGAGCAAGAATATAAGTGGTTTGAGCTATCTAAGGAGATAAATAATCAACGAGGAAATGGAAGGGCATATTGACTTATTGGTACGATATTTAAGCTGCATGGTGTATACTGTCCATCTCTTACATACCCAGCAGAGACAGTCTAGGGTGACTGCAAATTTCAGTATGTACACTTTCCGCAGTACCCACATTCAGGGGAGCAGGCTGTAAAGTCCCGCTCAGAATCAGACTCATCGTCATCGTCATCAAAGTCACGATCTAGAATCCGTCGATCGTTGTAGCTCAGCTTCTCTTCATCCTCGTCTAGCCCGTAGTCTTCATCGGCAGAAACACCAGGAGTGACGAGGCCCGTATCCAATCCACCCTCAGCCCAGCGATCAGCCAACTGCATTGGTAGTGCATGCATACCGTCTCCATGCTGATGCCGAATCTCTAGTCGATCTGATCCTGGGCAGTAGACCTCAAGCAGTACTCGATGTTCATTTTTTACAACTGCCAGAATCATTTCAAGGAGTGCGGCGAACCGACGGATACCATCTCCGTTTTCTGTCTGCCATGCCTGCACATCCTTTCTGATATCTTGCACGCGGATATCTTGGAACAAACCATGGCCATCGTGGTACGCGACAATGAAGTTGGGGATTTGCTTAAGCCACAACTGTGGCGAAATGTCGCTCATGTTGATCTCTTTGTTGTACTTTCCAGAGCGTGTCTTCATGTCGAAGATAGAGCTCTGTGAAACCGGCGAGCCACCACGCTTGACTGATATCCTATCCATTGTCTTGCTGAATGTCTTGAAGGGATGGCTGATGGTTGTACCCTGCAGTGCTTGAAGGAGGTCGTCGTCACCCGCTGTGCCCTTATCAGACGCTTTGTTGCCGTCTACCGAAACGTCTTTGATATAGCCATCACTCTCGAATCGAACGAGACAGTTCAGACCCCCAAATGTATATTGTATAATGCGTTGATGCGTGTCAGAACCCCTGACGTCGTTGTCCCACGTGGTATAAGCCTCTGGAAAGGTATGACCGAAGCCTCTGACGTCCTTGATGACCTCTTTCGGGTCGTTTTCTTTGCGAATGAAGAAAACGGTGTTGCCGATAAGCTCGACGTTGAAACGAAAGGCTTTGTCAATGCCACGGGCGAAACGGAGGAGGTTGCCAAGGGTGCTACCGCATGCAAAAAGATCGACGTTGGCAGTGGGAAATTCGCGATCCGTCTCGACAATGCTATGCACAACAGGGGCCATTGGGTACTCGGGGTACTTTGCTGCATTCGGGTCACGGTAGTACTGTCCACTGTCTTCCTTTAGACGTTGTGGGGCCGTGAGGGGTGTCCACCGTGGAGGTTTTCCTGAGAAGAATTAGGCCATATCAAAACATACTGAGAGGAGCATACCTGGAACAACGATCGTGGGGGTTTTGCTGTTTAGCCAATTGTAGGATGCGACGTACTTACACCCAGATATCTCAGGAACATCAGTTGAGTGAATAGCTCCTGTGATCAGGTCTGAGCTGCGGATTGTTTCCACAATGTCTCCAAGAGGATGTCTCTCAACGTCAGGTTTTACCTGTTCTCTGGTCTTGGTGAGGTGAGGGGCTCGTCCACCGCGGCCTCGCGCTCCCCGTGGAGCAAAACCACCCCCCCTACTGCTGCCTGAAAATGGATACATGAGGGAAATAGCGGCACAGTCTTGACTAGGTTTCTGAGTAGCGATGAGCTCGAGGCTGAGTTTTGCTTTGAGCAGGAAGCGATACGCCGACTTCAAGTATCTGATGCTGCCTGGACAAGGCTGAGCTCAAGTGGCGTGGTTTGTACAACATGCATGTGCCAGGACGCACTTGATAGGCCTCAATTTGTCCAGAACTCCCTGGAACATGCAACCAAACACAACGCATTGCTTTGCCGCATAGCAACTGGGGCAGTTCTTCCAATCGTTTGCACAGCCCGTTATCTAGACAGCGTCTCGCATGAACTGGGGCTTTGTGTAGCCCTTCACCCCCACCTTTTCATAATCATTATAAGCGCAAGCAACCTCTTCGTTGAAAGAAGCATAACGTCGAAATACTCCAGATATTTCCAACTACGCAACTCTTTTACACGCGATACAAACCTAGAACATGGAACAAGAGGCCGTGGCGAAGCGAGCCGCAGGGCTGACGAAGTTGTTCAATGCCGTCATCTACGGACATCGCGAGCTGAAGAGCGCAGCTGATGGAAATCGATTTTTGGAAGCAGTGTGCTCTCAGGAGGATGCGTCGAAGTGTGTGGAGTCCTTGATCGCAGCCCCCGCGGGCTTGAGCGCGGTCGCCAAGGCGTTTCGCTCCTCCCGCGATAGCGCCTTCCTCAACGGACCGGCATCTTCCGTCCTCCTCCATCTCTCCCAACAGTCTGTCAAGCAACTCTATGGCGGCGAATTCCTGCATCGCGTTCTCGAACAGATTGTAGAGCCTCCTTCGTTCTGGAACTTTCTCGTCGAGGCGCATAGTACGCGCATCCTCTCCGCAGATGGTACTCGGGCGTTCGCATGGCTGCTACTTGAGATCCTGTACAGTCGCTCCGAAAATGTCCCAGACGTACGAGACGTTGCAGAGCGCGTCACCAACAATGAGTCTCTCATCAACGCAGACTCGCTAGACGTTCGAAACCTCGGCCAGAAAATCAAGCATGTCCTTGAGAGCACCTCCCATGATTCAGCCGATGGCCCCGGTGGGCGACATGATAACGATCATGCCGAAATTCGCAAGATCAAGCTCCTACCAACGCCAGATGAATTCGCCTCTGTTGAGCATCCATTCTACAGACGTGCAGATGACGTTGTTTCGGCGGACTCTGGGACCCGCGGTATGATGCATATCGACAATCAGTTCCGCCTGCTTCGCGAGGATATGTTAGGCGAGTTGCGCAATGACTATCAAATCGCCATCGGCCAGAAAAAAGGACGCGGCAAGGTAGTTCTCAAACACCTGAAATTCGCTGGTATTGACTGTGGACCGGAAATGAAACGAAAGCCCTGTTCGTTGAAGCTGCTATGTAAGAATGATATACCCCAACTGAGCAAGGTCAAGGGCTTGGACGCCCGCAAAAATTGGCTCACTGCCAACAAAAACGTTCTAAAGCACCAGTCACTTGGTTGTCTGATCAGCAATGGTAGCATCGTCGCATTCGCAACCGTAGATCGCGACGAAGGATCTCTTGCCCAGAATCCTCCCGTTATTGTACTTCGAGTTGCTGATGCTGGTTCTTTTGGAAAAGTATTGATGGCATGTAAGACTGGCTGCGATCTCTGCTTTATGCAGGTAGATACCGCTGTATTTGCTTATGAGCCCGTTCTGAAGTGTCTCCAATCCCTGACCGAGATGCCGTTGGAGGAACAGCTCCTCAACCTCACGCCGGATTCCACCGAAGCCCTATCTGGTATCCAGCCTAACCGAATAATCACTGCTATCCGAGAAGGATGGGAAGGGGATCTACAGCATGTTGTTGGAAGTACTCGTCCCATCAACCTCGACCAGGCTCAAGCATACTCACTCCTAACTGGTCTTATGAAGAAAGTTAGCCTGATACAGGGACCTCCTGGGTGAGCACTCTCTCCTTCATCTTTACTTGCTTCCCTTGTTTCGCGTCATGCTAAGTGATTCTAGTACCGGAAAGAGTTTTATCGGCGCGCGTAAGTAATGCCCTACGTCACAAGCAGCTGCGACACCCACTGACCTGGCATTGCCATCGATAGTCATCGCCAAGATCATGCACGATCATAGCACCGAGAAAATTCTAGTTCTTACGTATACAAATCACGCTCTGGATCAGTTTCTGGAAGATATTTTAGACGCAGGTATCCCGGCCGATTCAATAGTGCGACTTGGATCGAAATCCACCTCCAGAACACGCGCTCTGGGCCTCTGGGAACAGCCAGACAACTACAGGAGGAGTGCACAGACATGGGCACTGATTGATGCCCAGAAGTCAAAAGCAGAGTCGTATCACGATGCACTAGTCACTAAAATGACAAGATTCGTTTCTGCAAAGCTCGATGAACAAGAGCTTCTCGACTACCTCGAATTCTCGGATGACTCAGAGTACTTTGATGCATTTGTCGTTCCTACAAACGAGGATGGCATGATCATGGTAGGGAAGAAAAATAAACAGGTAGACCAACACTATCTAATCAAAAGATGGATTGCGGGCCAAGACGCAGGTGTACTCGTCAATCATGCAACACAGAACTATCCTCATATTTGGAAAGTTGCAACACAAAATCGCTACGCACTATGGCAGCAGTGGTGTAAAGCTATTCTGGGCGAGCAAATCAGCGAAATCAGTACGCTTACAGACAAGTACAACACATGCCGCACTCAGATTGATCGCTTGAATCGTGAGAAAGACTTCCACATACTCGGCCAGAAGCGTATCATTGGTTGTACCACCACAGCAGCCGCAATGTACACGGATGAGATTCGCAAAGCTTCACCAGCCATTGTCTTGGTTGAAGAAGCCGGAGAAATCCTCGAGAGCCATATACTGACAGCTCTGACCCCATCTTCGAAACAGCTCATTCTCATCGGAGACCACAAGCAGCTGCGGCCTAAAGTCAACAATTATACCTTGACTGTGGAGAAAGGCGATGGCTACGACCTCAATGTATCCATGTTCGAACGGCTTGTGCTCAGTGGCGTTCCGCATACGACTCTCACCAAACAGCATCGTATGCGCCCTGAAATTTCGTCCCTTGTCAGGTCGCTCACCTATCCGGAGCTGGAGGATGCCGACAAGACCAAGGGCCGTCCTGCACTTCGCGGCTTCCAGGACAACGTCATGTTCGTATCGCATTCGTGTCCTGAGCTCAACGCAGTAAAGATTGCCGACCGACGTGACGGTGACGCCAAATCTAGCAAGGAAAACTTGTACGAAGCTGAAATGGTACTGAAATGCGTTCGATATCTTGGCCAGCAAGGCTATGGAACAGAAGATATTGTGGTGCTGACGCCTTACCTTGGTCAATTGTACCTGTTGATGAGAACCCTTTCCGAGGATAACGATCCTATCCTGAACGACCTTGACTCGTTCGCACTGATCCAAGCGGGTCTACTTACATCGGCTGGTGCGAATATCTCTAAGCGCAAACTTCGAATATCAACCATCGGTATGTAAATATATATATGATCGATTCCCTACGCTGCATTATTACTGATGACGCGCTAGACAACTACCAGGGCGAAGAAAGCAATATTGTTATTGCATGCCTAACGCGAAGCAACGATACTGGAGACATTGGCTTCATGTCGTCACCGCAACGCGTCAACGTGTTGCTATCACGAGCAAGAAACGCTCTCATACTGATCGGAAATGCTGATACCTTCACAAACAGTCGAAAAGGGAAAGAAGTTTGGGTCCCGCTCATGGACCAGCTGAAGCAAAACGGACATGTCTACGATGGCTTTCCCGTCAAATGTGAACAGCATCCTGACAAGATTGCGCTTTTGAACCAAAAAGAGCAATTCGATTCTGTATGCCCTGATGGAGGCTGTTCTGAGCCTTGCGGCAAGTTACTTCGTTGCAACATCCACACTTGTCCTCACCGATGCCACCAGCTGGCGGATCACTCAAAGATGGACTGCAAGGCCATTGTATCATCAACATGTGCGAACAAGCATAAGACCACAAGAGAATGCCACAACAAGGCAGCAGCACACTGTCAGAAATGCGAAGCTGAAGTGCGAGCACAGGAGAAAAGGCGCCAACGAGATCATAAACTAGACCAGCAGCGACAGGCAAAACAAAGAGCTTATGCAGCACGGCTAATTGAGATTGAGGATGAAATTGAACACCAGAAGCGTATTCTCAAAGACCAGGACGAGGAAAGAGACCGCCAGCATGCGCTTGAACAGAAGAAGCAAGACCTTCGCAACCTGCAGGCAAAAGCTAAGCAACCGACCCAAGCATCCTCATCACCAAAACCCGAGAACAAGACATCAAACACAATTTCTATGCCACAGAGCGACCCTTCTGTTCCCAAGGCAACTACGGCTACCTCTAGTGGAGCTACAGCTAATTCCAAACCTTCTATGCCAGACCAGAACGAGAGCCAGCCTGACTGGGACAAAAGTGAGGCAAGAGATGACTGGGAGTGGCAGAAAAAGTTTGAGGGCGCGGAGAATGAGGCACTAGATTCTCTAGTGTCTATGATTGGACTTGAATCTGTCAAACAGCAATTCCTTGCAATCAAGGCGAAGGTCGATACCGTTGTTCGACAAAACGTGTCATTGAAGGGAGAGCGGTTTGGGGCAGCTTTGCTAGGCAATCCCGGGACTGGTAAAACGACTGTGGCTCGCTATTACGCCAAGTTTCTGGTCAAGGTCGGTGCGATTCCTGCTGATCATTTCTTTGAAAGCTCCGGATCGGCCATGGCCAACGATGGTGTGTCCGGTTGCAAAGCTCACATCGACAAGATTCTGGAGGAAGGGGGTGGTGTCTTCTTCATTGATGAAGCATACCAATTAGTCTCTGGTAACAGCCCTGGTGGCAAAGCAGTGATGGACTATCTACTTGCTGAGATTGAAAATCTGACTGGTAAAGTCGTCTTTGTGATGGCTGGTTACCACAAGCAAATGGAATCATTCTTCGCCCACAATCCTGGGATTCCAAGCCGCATACCGATTCGAATGGAGTTTCAGGATTACGAAGATCGCGAGCTGCAACAGATCTTCTGCCAGTACATCGACAAGAAGTACCGCGGAAACATGAAGTTTGAGGATGGTATGAACGGCCTGTACGTCCGCATTGTCGCCCGCCGCATCGGTCGTGGTCGCGGTCGTGATGGCTTCGGCAACGCGCGCGAAGTGCAGAACAGGATTGCCCAGATCACAGAACGCCAAGCGAGGCGTCTAAATAAGGAGAGGCGTACTGGTGCGAGGCCGGATGACAATATGCTTACCAAAGAAGACTTGATAGGCCCGGAACCTTCGTTGGTGCTCAAGAACAACGCTGCATGGACGAAGCTACAGAAGCTTATCGGCTTGACCTCGGTCAAAGAGTCAGTACAGGCTCTTCTTAACGGCATACAAACCAACTATCAGCTTGAACTGATGGAAAAGCCCATTATTCAGTATTCGCTGAACCGCTGCTTGATCGGTTCTCCAGGAACAGGAAAGACAAGCGTAGGTAAATTGTATGGGCGTATCTTGGCCGACATTGGACTTCTCTCGAACGGCGAAGTTGTTGTCAAAAACCCAGCAGATTTTGTCGGCAGCGTTCTGGGAGGGTCGGAACAAAACACCAAAGCTATTCTGGCATCTACAGTGGGTAAAGTCCTCATCATTGACGAGGCTTACATGCTGGCTAGTGGCGGTTCAGGTGATATCTACAAAACTGCTGTGATCGACACAATCGTGGCTGAGGTTCAGAGTACTCCAGGCGAAGATCGCTGCGTCCTGCTATTGGGATATAAGGATCAAATGGAGGAGATGTTTCGGGACGTTAACCCTGGCCTTTCCAGGCGTTTTCCATTGGAGTCTGCTTTCGTCTTTGAAGATTTCAACGATGCCGAGATCCGTCGGATTTTTGATCTCAAACTGAAGGAGATTGGTTTCAGTGCCACTGATCAGGCCAAGAAGGTACGGGTTGAACCGCAATATACGCTACACGTACTAACATGTTATGTCTTAGGTCGCTATGGATGTCATACAACGTGCGCGAAACCGTCCAAATTTTGGAAACGCAGGAGAGGTTGACATCATCTTGGACCGCGCCAAAGCATTGCACCAAAAACATTCGACGGCCAGCAAGGTCAAACAATTTGGCGTATTTGAGGCTATAGACTTTGATCCTGATTTTGACCGCGGAGACCGTGCTGCTACGGAACTCAGCTCCCTGTTTCAGGATGTCGTAGGCTGCGAAGAGTTGGTCAAGCAGTTCCGGGGCTACCAAATCGCAGCCGCGAACTTGAAGTCTCTTGGAATGGACCCTCGAGAACAGCTCCCTTTCAACTTCCTGTTCAAAGGACCACCAGGTACTGGGAAGACAACAACAGCAGCTAAGATGGGAAAGATCTTCTACGATATGGGCTTTCTCAGCCAGGCAAAGGTCGAGGAGTGTTCCGCTACCGATCTGATCGGACAGTATGTTGGTCAAACAGGGCCGAAGGTGCAGAAACTCATGGAAAAGGCCATGGGCAAGGTGCTTTTCATTGATGAAGCCTATCGACTCGCCGAGGGGGGTTTTGCGACTGAGGCGATGGATGAGCTAGTCGATTGCCTCACAAAGCCCAAATTTGTACAAAAGCTGGTTGTGATTCTGGCCGGTTACGACAAAGATATTGACCGACTAATGAGTATGAATCCTGGACTTACGAGTCGTTTCCCGGAAACTGTCATTTTCAAGCATCTTGAGCCGGAGACATGCTTGGAGCTTCTGGTCAAGGTTCTTACAGACCTGAAGAAAAGGAAAAACGCGCCACTCGATCTTTCCATCATCGACCCGCCCACAAATCAACTGCATCAACAGCTTCTAGAGCTTTTCAGCAAGCTATCTGTGTTGGAATCATGGGGCAATGCCCGTGATGTCAAGTCTCTTGCTAAGAGCATGTTCAAAGAACTCATCTCGAAGGCTACTCCTCCAATCACCAGTCTCATACTTACGAAGGAAATTATCATTAAAGCTCTGGAAAAGATGTTAGATGAGCGCTCAAGACGGAATGCTGCTGTTGGTACAGCCCGCTTTCAGAACCGACTGCCTCTACGCTCAATATCGCCATCTCAGCTACAGCAACAGAAGCCGCCTACCACGGCACCCCAGGCCCCGCCAACAACGGGTATCGAGCTTGAGAAGCAGGAGGACTCTCCAAAGCAAATGGATGAGAAACCTAAGCCTGCCATGGAGCCTGAAGACCCACTTGATTCAATCTTCAAAGCCAAGCGCGATCCTGGAGTATCTGACGCCGTATGGGAGCAGCTCGAGCGCGACAAACACGCCATGGTCGCCAAGGAGCGTGAGTTCCGCCGTCTTCAAGAAGAAAAGCGCAAAGAGGAAGAAAGCATCAAAGCAATGATCCGCGCGGAGAGAGCTGCTGCTGATGAAGAAGAGCGGCGCATGAGGGAGCAAGCACGTATTGCTGCTGAACTGGAAAGGAGGCGCCGAGATGAAGAGTTGGCTGCAATTGAGCAGGAGCACCAAAGAGAGCAAGAGATACAGAAGAAGTTGAAGATGATGGGTCCGTGTCCGATGGGCTACTACTGGATCAAGGAATACAGTGGGTATAGATGTGCGGGGGGTAGTCACACGCTGAGCGATTCGGCTATTGATGCTTTCTGTTATTAAAGGATAGGGATGAATGCCTGGTTCTTCTGAACGCAGATACACTTCTTGGATACATTCAATGAACAAACACATGCCATAGATTCAAACGAGTCTTCCAGAGAACAAACACGTGTAGGAAATGAGACCGCCTGGTGTCTACTGGTGATGTGAAGAGGTGAGGCATACGGTTTGGCTTTGTGTCAGCCTACGAACAAACAATATTCCTTAAGATTAGTCAAGGGTCTGGCGAGACTGTAAAGTTCTACTACTTCGAGCCAACTGAACATACGCAGATGACTTGTGTCATTGCCAAATCTGTATCGTCTATGGAGTGCATGTGCAGTACGCAGTGCAGTGAGCCTGAAGTCTAGTAGTCCGTCCAATTACACCCGTTGCATTATCACTCCACTATATAACAATTCGCCTCACTCACTGTGCACTGTGAGTCCAACGTCAACGGTTTAAAAAATATGTCGACCGAGGTAGTCGACACCACGCATTGTCGATAGGATCTCGCCCATTACATCCCACACAGCTAACCACAAACTGTTCTTGGCGCCTTCTCAGTCTCACGGCAGTGGAACAGTATACATCAACGAGGTTTACCGGAGCGAGATGATAGATATTCATTCTTTATGATGATCCTCAGCTCAAGGCTACCCTATTGTCGGATAGCGATTCCTCATACAGGCAAAAGAATATGACCAGGGAACTTTGCTCTACACCGATGCGTCAATCCTCGTTTAGCCCCTTGATAGTATGTTCCTCCACCAGCCTCCTCTCCAAACTACACCTCAATACCCTCTTGTCCTTGCCTATCCCCTGCTCTTTCAAGCAGTCATCTTCTCGGTCCCAGTACACAGCCCAACCATATCCGCCTCTCTCCTCTTCCACAGCAACAAGACACTCTTCCCCATCTAACGTCAAGCCCTGTTCATCTTCCGTCCAATCCCACGGCCCAACTGTGTGTTTCTTTGCTTCAGCGCGCGGTCCGTATCGCAGTTCGCGCGAATTGTTGTCTACGTAGAGCCAGTTGAGCTTTGGCTTTGTGCGTTTTGAGGGAGCTTTAGAGGGTGGCGTCGGGGAGGGTGTTGAAGGCGCGGATGATGCGGGCGAAGGTGGAGGAGAAGGCGGGACGGTGCTGACGAGGCCTAGAATGGGCGCGGCGGGTATAGGGCGATGAGGCAGTTCAGAGGAAGGGAAGGGAAGGTAGAATCCTGTAAAGGGGTGGGGTGGTGGTTCGTCATTTGGGCCGCGTGCAGGCAGGTCCGTTTCTGGGTCCTTGGGCCAGAGGAGGATCTATATGGTGATCAGTTCTATGACTATGTATGTGAGGATGTGTGTATTAATTTCCCATTAAACTATGCGATAGGCTGTAGAATGAAAGTGTCTAGGTGTCTAGGTGGTGTCATAGTACGTACCTTGCCATCTTTCAACACCACAATTGTGCCATTAACCTCATCCTTCTTCCTACTTTTTGCATCGCAGAAGACGTCTAGATAAAACTCTTCTTGGCGCTCATCAGCCTCTGCTTCTTCATCTAGGAGCCGCTGTTGGTGTACGGCTTCATTGGCGCCAATGGAGATGGGTATCCCAGCTAACGTGAGTGCGTACATGTCCCAAGTAGCTCATTTCACAGCGTATGTAATAACCTTACGATGCAATTGGTATGCGCGTGCTAGAGACATGTTGGGGTGATCTTCGTTGCAAACAGGTTGTTGGAACTGGTTAGGTGGAGTTCAGCACGATGCTGTCATAGGTAACGCGACTGTGGGTCCCCTCGGCTAACATGGCCAGGGGTTACGCAAATCAACATCCCATCTCAACTTCTCTACCAAGACGACATCTTCTCTCCGATCATCTATCACATGACCACCCACCTCAGTCGTGGTGATCAGTGCTCTCGACACTCTTCTGCGAGGCCCCAAAGTTCGTATTCATCTTCATACCACACCTTCTCTGGGTCGTTCGGTACCTGCTCAAGAACGGCGTAGTCCTCGAAATCGACAATGTAGCTAGTCGAAAAGGTCAGTAGGGCTAATAACAACAACAGGAGATAAACACACCATTTGTTTTCTTTCTCGTCCCAAACGAGGTTTCTTAGGTTCCTGTCCTCTGGATCAAGCGCACATTTCCAGATTTCCCTACGCCATTGTCAGCATTGCGATCGAGGATTTGAACACAGCCGACTTACATAAGTGCCGCCTTGAACCCACGCCGAATAGTATCCCTCATCTCCTCTGTCTTGTTCAGGAACTTCTCACGGTCGAGCGACTCCCCGGGAAGCTTGTTCATGAATATGATCTTCATATAACCACCGGCAATCGCCAGGTTGTCCACTCCCACTGGCACGTATCCTTCCCAGTACTCTATCAAATGCGGTACACTCGTGCACTTAGCCTTGCCAAAGATCTCAAGCGCTTCCATCTCTTCAGTCGTGAACTTGTGCGGAGTGTCGACCGGAGTGGTGGCCATCTCATAAAGCCGCGCGTAGTAGTTGTAATCATCGAGTGCCTTCTCCTGCTCTTCGGTACCACGCTTCTCTTCGTATTCTTCACGGCAGCGCCATGCCTGAGAGAGATATGGAATGATACTATCAGCTGTACCTCGGACCCTAGAACATGTCAATATATATAGCAGTCATGGATTGTACTAACTTACTGGTACTTCACTTTGGCAACGGCTTCTTGGACACTGGGATGACAGTTGTTGGGGTCGTTAATGCAGACGCACTCGAAAACCTGTCGCCCTTCAAAGGGTGGAACATCTTGCTGGTACTTGACAGGTGACAGCGCCTTCGTCAATTTCCACTGTGAGCCATCCTCGAATTCCACGATCCTACCAAGCAGACCGATAGCGCCGTCTTTGCGTGGCAGATTTGGTATTTGGAATGATTTATAGCTGCACATGTTGAGAGATACGGCCTTTGGCGTTGCATCTAGGTGGAAATCGATAGCCATTACTAATCGTCGTGTTGTTGTACTAACGTTTCGATGGAGGCGTAACAGTTGAGTCGCAATGTTGGATGGTGGGGAAGCGGTAGTAGTAAAGAAGTGTTTAGCGGGGTCGACAATCAATGTTATATAGAGGTTGGCCGGGAGAGGTAGCACGTGCTCAAGCTAACCACAGTAGGAAACCGCGCAGCGCCAACCGTTCCCCCATTCACGCAGCACAGCCAGCCAAACTGAATGCTGGTAAAGTAAAGCAAGTCAAGTGTATATTGCTGATTGTGGCGGTGTAGTGAAAGATCGTACTTATGGTCTCGGACCTGCATACTAACCAGAACAGTCTACGCGATGAATTCACTCTACAAAAACGGTCCGGGCGTTGATAAGTGGGAGGACTACGAAATATTAAAGCTTATAAAAAACTGTTTTCTTAGTCTATAAGCAGCTGACTTTAATAATTGTTCAACTACACTCATTCAACTACACTCATTCAATCACATCCATTCAACCATAATGGCTGACAAGAACCAACCTAGCAATGGAGCGAATAACACTGGCGATATCGATTCTCAATCCTGCAGCAAAGCCCTCATTGGCCCCTACCTTAATGCAGATGGTCTCCTCAACCAGCCCCTGCCACAACTGAAAAAAGGCAAGTTCGATCTGGAGACAGTTACGCACGCGCCCCGCATCAGTCAGAACTACGACGGCCCCCTTGCCAAATGGGACAACTTTAAGAAGGACGTCCTATCCTTCTACAAAAACGCACGCACCAAAGCCGAGCTAGGTCGTTGCGCCAATGTTCCCATTTACATGGATCCGGCTGTTGAGCGCATCAACAGCGAAGCTATGACGCACGAATCTATTCAGTGTGGTGCTGAAATCACGATTTCTGGTCGTTTCTTTCACAACGCACTCGCTGCCATCACTGCAATCGTCCGAACACTGGTGGTCCCAGCCCACGGGCTAAGCGCGAATTCCGACTTTTTGCCTCAGGAACTTGCCTTTGGGGACTCTTGGATTCTCGATCGGCCCTATCGAGTGAGCAAACAGGAGCCTGATGTATTTCTCAAACTCCCCATCGAGGGCAAGGATCAAGTCCGATTGGTAGGAGAGCTCAAGTTCTGCCTTACGGTGGATTTGAAAAGGATGCTCCAAAACCAAGAGAGAACCAATACAAAGAAGTTCCGTGGAATACTTGGTACGTATAACATCAGTTGACGTTTGTCTCGCCAAATCAACTAACAAACAATAGGTCAGCTGGTCAACTACATGCTCGGCCATAAACTCAAATACGCCTTCATCTCCAACTACGACGAAACTATATTCGTCCAACTAGATCAGCGAAAGAAGGGCGAGGGCGAGGCATGTATATATTACTCTGACATCATTCGATTCGATGAAATCATCGACAATCCCAAAGAAAGTGTGAGCTTACGGCTCGCGCTCTTTTATCTTATCTACAAGACCTGCCCGCCAGGTACGGCCGAATGGCGCATACCCGAGACTATCAACACCTCGAACTTGGCGAAAAAGTGGATCAGCATGACTAGCGTAACGGTAGACAAATCTGCTACTCCGTATGGAAGCCGGGTGGCCGCATTAAACGACGCGGCACTGGCTATCCGCAGCCCGTTCTCGACTCACGAAAACCCACCACCACTACCTCCACTCAGCCCCCTCACGCTACAACCACTACTTCCACTCGGTTCCCTCACTCCACAAACTATACCCCCTCCCGAGACCGAAATCCCACTCCGTCCACGACCACAGCCAGATCGAGTGCTTCGAAGTCACCGGGACAGGCCGTAGAGCATGATGAATGGTCTTTAGGGTAAACCGCACGCTGTCGAGGCTTTTACATGGCTTATTACGTCAGGACCCTAGGACAGAGAAAGCCATCTCTAGAGAATACAGTCCGGCATTTCCACCAAAAGAAATTTGGATATCCAATTAGTGAGGTATACAGCTACCTGTTGCTGCTGCTATCCTATACCTAGTAACCCTCGAAACTCACCACACCAAACCGCAGTCTGGAAAGATCGTAGAATTTGGCAATATCAAGGCTTCTACATCTATTTCTCTGACGTCACACGATACAGCGACACCATTGACGATTCAAACGGCATGGCCAGCGTACGTCTCGCACTCTTCTACCTCATCTACAAGACCTGCTCGCCCAGTGTAGCCGCCTGGCGCATATCAAACAACCTCGACGCCCCAGGCTTGAAAGACCAGTGGATTGCCACACGGACCACGAATGACGCTGTCCTCGCCACCCCGTTCGCAGGGCGTACACTTCCACTAGTAGAATCCGTGGTAGCAGATCTAGTAGACCGGGTCTCATACCTTGATCTCCAAACGCCGCAGAGGAGATCGACCGGCTTCAGCGCTACACCTGCATTTAGCAGTCCACCACCACAACTTGGCTCCTACACTCCATACAACCCACCTGCCGGCAGCAGGCCACCAAGCCCCTCAGATCGAGTGCTTCGAAGCCACCGGGACAGGCCGTAGAGCCTGATGAATGGATAATCGTTGGGGGGGTAAAGCACACGTGCTTGAGGGCCTTTGCATGGCTTGTTACGTCGTGAACCCCCAGGACGGAGAAAGCCATCCGTGGAGACTACAGCCGGGTATTTCCACCAAAAGAAATTAGATATCAGACTAGTAAGCTGTAATTCCACCTATACCCAGTTACCCCTGACGCCCAACCACGCCCACATGCAAGTCTAAAAGGTTTGTAGAATTTGGTACAAAATCAAGGCTCCTACATGTTTCTCCGTCTTATACACACACGGCAGCCCCAACAAGGAAGGGCGGGCAGGTTGGTTGGGAAGATGGTGGACTTTTGGAACATCTCTTCTCTGCTCACAGAGCATGAGGGGAGATGTATACTTGTATATATATATATATGGCTGTGAATAAACAAACTGCTTTCAACGCGTCGGCTAAGAGGAAAAGTTCTTGGCGAAGCCACATGTTGTAGTGTGAAAAGCGATGGTGTTTTTTTTCTTTGAAGAGTTGAGTCCTATACCGCTTCTCTACCGCGACCGGGTACACGACTTGTATTGTATACCAACTTCAATTTCAATGCATATGCAAAGGAAAAGATCAAGAGAAAGAAAAGCAAAACAAAGTCGAAAAACA
>Ga0265797_10004173_pt1 | contig 22353 bp, 22 predicted proteins | sample P2T30metagenome_FD_192433 | JGI IMG/M metagenome (GOLD analysis project Ga0265797, IMG submission 192433) | Plant litter microbial communities from East Loma Ridge, Irvine, California - P2 T30 | ecosystem: Environmental > Terrestrial > Plant litter > Unclassified | place: USA: California... | reverse complement strand
CTCGCCTCCTCTCCATGGTCCGGGATTGAAGCAAACGGTTCTCCCCATACCCTGAACCGCAACTTCAATCAGTGAAATAATAGCAAGAACCACGGTGCTAGAAACGGATCGCGCCACACACCTCACCTACTACTGTGTGCCAGATTATGTGCAGCACAGTCTGAGCGTGTGGGGCAACGGCGTCCTCTTAGCGGTTCCAACGCCGACGACCTTGCAAAACTGGTGAACTTCGAATCGTCGCACTGCCGTCACGACTCCTTCGCCCACTCCAACTCCAGGTCCACACCCCCCAACTGGGGATATCACTCCAGTTCTCGGTGGTATTCTCACTGGAGAAGTGTGGATTGCACCGACACTAAATTGTCCCTCCACTCTTCACACGTCAAAGGTGACAACTCTTGTACACACGAGTCTGAGGCAAAGCGCGCCAGAAATCTCAACCAAACCGCTGGCTCGAGCGCTACGCAAGTTCGCAGCGCAAAGAGATTGTCTGACGATCTCAGTCAGCCAGACACGTTCCAGACAAAATGCTGGGCCTTGGTCGCACTGTGTATTTCTGTAGCACGTCCTCGCGCTGACTTGCTTGCCCTGGTGCGTGCTCACACTACAATACAGTAAAACAAGATAGGAGACGCACGTTCGTCTGTAGTTGTGTATCATCATGATCATGAATATTACTGAGCATCGTAAGGCTTACGCCCGTCACTCCGCTGCCTGTCATCGTCGATGGAGTACTATACTATGGAGCCACTTCCTTGCCGGTGATCTGCCTACCGACTCGCTCCGCTATAACACTTTTGCATGCGCAAGTCATCGTGATCTGAACTCGCAATCTGTCTTTTTCATCCATCGCATCGTACTCGCGTAATCGCTCACCGCCGTAGTCACCCATCGCACCACTGTATTTCGCTCTGCCCAGCGTGTCGCACATATCATCGGATACCGGAATCTCACAGCAAGCACAGACGACACCTTATCTCGCGTCCCGCGCGCCGCTTCGTCAACACATGTGGCAAACCCTCATCCCCGTCAATTAATTCGCCAACCTACTCCTCGGTGAATGCACAACGCGCTTACAAGGCTTGACACTTGCATATCGCGGTCACGACTCACGCGGCTAAGCTACATACTATTCGTGCCTCACATAGAATGGTCCTCGGAGACTGCCCCGCCTACGTCGAAACCTTGCCCCAAAGAAGGATTACCATCAACAAAGGCCGAGACCAAAACCTGCTCCTCCTCAGGCTCTCAGCACTCCCCGCGTGCGCCACACGAGGAGATCCTCATGCACGCCAAACGTCTCGGCCAGCGGTTGGCAAGCCTCTAAACGTGGCCTAACCTGCTCTCTTCCCAGATTGCACCCGCACACCCATCACGACGCACATGCATTCGCGTGCTGCAAAGTTGGCCCTCATCTCGACAATTTCGCATACTACCCGCGTCGTGCCGCAGCGGGTCAGATATAGCACTTTGAGTATTATCGCTACACTACTGACAACAACTGCCTAGCACCAAAAGGCGGCCACCCGACTTCAGCGCGTCGCCTGATCACCAAACACTTCTAGCTACCCCTCCTTTGTGGACGACGCGCCTGGGTTTTTGCAGTAGGTGCAAACTTTGGCTAACAAGGAAGTCGGAATATTCTCTCAGGCGTGCGCCCCGGCAAGCTGTGGGATGTACAGTTGCTGTACCGCCACGGTTGCCCGCAGGATCTTCAGGACGAGGCCTCGAAGCAGACTCGCGCTGGGCCTGATGTGCCGGATAGATCGTCCAGGCCCTCGAGAGGATGCTTGGATGCCACACACCCTGCAGATGACAGTGGCGTTTCGCAACACTGCAAGAATAACAACAACACGGAAGCTTGCTATTACTCGTCTGCTCAGTAATGGCGAGGGCATCGGGCCTGCGTCCGGGTTCCTGCTCTCTCCACAAAGCTGTTCACCGTCCAGACTGCCAACGGCGAGCTGCGAAAACCTTACTGGAGACCGTGGCGTGCGTGGTCGGATTCCTGTCAAGCCGCAAACACGGTAAGAAGCTGCGTAGTCAGGCAAATCACAACACTGCCGCGTCGCCGCTTATCATTCGTTGCTATAACATAGTAAGTATCACCCTGCATGCCACGAGCGCCGAGGATTTCTCATAGCAAAGCCAAACCGACTGTACAATTCTGTACAACGCGAGTTGTGCACGCACCGCCACACTCGCTTCGTCCTACCAAGAATATCAGAAGTACCACCGCAAGTACCCCCGTTGTACCCAACAGGTCCGCCCTTGCTTCCTCGCCCGCGTCTGGGCCCGTCACCGCAACGATAAGGGTCTGCCGCCAACTACATAAGGGATCCTCTGGGGTGCGTTAGGCCACGGGGCAAAGATCTCAATCTGTCGTCTGCTCTCCAGGTTTCTCCACTCCTCCTCCTCGGGCTGTTGCGTTGCACGTATATGGTATTCAGGTATCAGTGGGTCCTGCGTCTGGGGATCTCCAGATACCAAGCGTCCCCTTCTCCACAGACCGCCTGTATCAGTCGAGTAACGCCGACGCGGTCTCCCTCAACGACGCAGATCGTCTCTCGTAGCGATTGCAAATCAATAGTCTCGCCGCCAGTAAACTTCTTGCCACGCTGCACCGTGGTAATGCACTGTCGTGTTCGGGCATCTCTTCTGTCCCACGACAGCAAGCACAAGCATGCACTCCGCACGAAGGACATGACGACGACGCCATGGAGGCGCTTGCTCGTTCACTCGTGCTGTCTGCAGGCGCACGACATAATTGATGAACAGGGTCTCGTCGTCTCGTATGCTCACGTTCGACCCTGCGCTCGGTTCTCGGCAGGTGCTGTAACGATGCCTTGGGCGCTTCAACGTCTTTCTGCTTGCCTGCCTGTCTGTCTGACTGCTTCTTCCCCGAGAGCTATTCAAAGTAGCAATATGTGGCAAACGCGCATGATATTCGATCGAGGATCACTTTTGCCGTGACATTACCAATCGCTCGTCAGACATACTACAAGCGAACACAACGTTGAATTGCCACTCCTTCGTCGTCGTATACCCAAAAGCGTTGCAATCTTCCGGACCCCTCAATAGGCGACATGCACAGAGCCACCTAGCTTGCGTGCTCACGCACGTCACTTACCACCCAACACCAGCAGAAGCAGCAGTGTTGATCAGATTCGCGACAGCAATACCTCCGGTATGTGATCAGCAAGCATAAGAGGATCGCCACACGCGAGCGCGCGCGCGAACCAAGCGTCCAATCTAGTCCATGTAACGCACATTTGACCGTTCACGACTCAGACAGAACATAACGCACGACAAGGCAAGACGTCGCCTCCTCCTCCTCCTCATCCTCCTCCACCTCCAAACGCCACCCCAGGCAGGTCCCACAATCACATGCGAAAAACCCAAACCCCAATACTCAACCCTCCTCCCTCCACGAATCCTTCCCTCGCCCCTTCGTATGTACCTACCAACCGTAGTCAAAAGAGTGAGGTCCCTTTCTTTGCTTGCGGACCCTCGCACTATCCTGTCCCTATACCCTGCACGCGCTGCACCCCACAACGAGCGGCCGTTTCGTGGCGTTCACGTTGAATAGACGGTGGCATGCACGCTGCAGGCATGTGTTGCGCCATGGCTTGGGGTGAGCGCGCGTGTGTACGTGGTTGACGACGTTTTGGACGCGGTTTCTCCTAGGAGGTAGGAGGTAGTAGCAGATCATATCATATCATAGCATAGCAGGGTGAAGTCACAGGAGACAGGGTGCTAGCTTGGAGGACCCGAGAAGCGGTCTCGGCGTGTTTCTCGTTGGCTTTGCTTGCGTAGCTCAGGGTCTTTGAGCCTGGTTGTTTTGGAACCCCAACTTTCGTGTTTTCTGCAGAGCCTCGATACTCTGGGGATGATGTGATACTGGGGTGTCAGTGGTTGGTTTTGTTGGCCGTTGCTTCAGAACAGGGTCTCCTCAAACAAACAGGGTCTCGCTTTTGTCATTTGTGCTTGTTTGTGATAGTGATTGATGCGCGCGTACAGATGGGCCTAAAGACATCGTTGTGGGGTTGGGATTGTTTGATTACGTGCCTCTGCCCGAGCGTCTATCTATTTCTCCACATACTACTGGAATTGACATGTGGTTGGATCTACCGTCTTTTGAGATCTCCGACCTGAGTTCGAGTCAGTCGCTGGCCGTTTTCTGATCGCTCGCTCTGGCCCCGCGAGCGGGTCTGCGACGCAACCGTCCCATGGGGTTTGGATGGTGGAGCTTTCGCCTTGTGATTGAATTGCGCAGCGCTCAGTGCTTTGCATTCAACGCGAAACTATCAATTGACACACAGACGTTATGTTATGAGCGTTGGTATTGGCACCACCGCAAAGGGTCCGAACCTGCCTCGCCTGCCCCCTCACCTCACCTGGCGTTCAGGTCGTTTAGTTTCGTCTCGGGTCGACTGTCAATTGCCGGCCCCGGCTGCAACTCCTGAGGAGAGGAGCTGGAGCAACAATAACAACGGACCCCTAACTATAGCACTCGCGGTGATATGCAGCTCATAACGCCATTTCCACGCTCTGTGGCGCTCGCCGATCCCCGCTCTGCTGCTTAAAGGTTGCGCCGGCGCGTGTACACAATTGACCAGAGCGCCCGCCAAGAAGACGGAACCTCGCCTGAGGCGCTCTCAGCGTGCAGACGTGCATTCTCAGCAGGAATTAGACGTTACCGCTATCAGTGCCACCACAATCTCTGTGAAGAGCTTTGCGAGATCGGTCGGAGATGGAAGAGTCCGGACGGCGCACGAGCATGTTCACGCATTGCCATTGTTTACTTTACACAACGAACACAACAGCTAGGGTTCGCAATTCCTCGTATGAAACACAACGCACACGCACACGCACACGACCACAGCAGGGCAAGCCGGTATCCGAACGGCGGTATGGGGTCTCAGGCCTCCCACGCCAGCAGATTGGGGCCGGCACATCATGGGTGGGCTCTCAGGGTCAGATTCAACTAACGCGTTGAACTACTGTCTATCATCCGTCCGCCGCACACCCCAGCGCCCAGCGTGCCGTCAGCCGCACGGGCTCGAGCGTTTGGGAAGTTGTTGAGAGTTCGGGGTTGGACTACTGACTACAGTACTGTGCTTGTATGGTGCGAGCGATGCGAAAGGATGCGGTGTCGGCGAATGCAGGGAGCCGACCGCGCGCGTACGCACAGGCAGGTTGGCTTACGAGCAGATGCTTTGGAAGCAAGTGAGATTGATATGTGCTGCGATGTCACGGCTTTGATACGCCGCGCTGCGCTGTGCTCTGGTATTACTGCCTTCTCCTCACTGCGGACTACGGTATTACTCCACATGGGGTACAGGACACAACCACAGATGTAGACGGAAGTTACCACGACAAGCAGAAAATCACCGGCAGGTCAGCTTGGCATGGCATGTCTGTCTCTCTCCCTCTCCGCGATGCCATGCCTATGCTCATGTCATGCCATGTCGAGTCCGGGAGGCTTGCGAGATCTCACGGACAGGTCTGCATCTGATGCACATATCGACATGACATATGTGCCCTATCTGCATCCTGCTGCTGTAGGCCCGTTTCGCTTCGCGGGGTACTGCATTTGCATGTTGCAGGTTGCATGGCATGGCAGTAAGTACGTGGTGAGCATGCAATATGTCCGCGACTGCCGCGAGAAGACGCCGTGCTCCTCTCGACTATGCCGCTTCCCCTCCGTCTCGTGTTCGTCTCAATGTGTGTGCGTGCAGGATGTTTGTATGAGATGGCTGAGCTGTGCTCACGATTGTTGGCCAGCAGCAGCAGCAAGCAGCCAAGGGTAGCTGCAATGCAAGCCGGATGTTCGAGGCCCTGTCACTGTCAAAAACAACTGAGGGGCAGAAGCAAGCCCTTGTCAGCCTGCAGAAACGCCAAAAGGCGATCTCCTTTGCAGGCGTCGGATCTGGTTCCGACTATCTCGAGTCCGGGCACGTGACCGGAAAGTGAGGCTCTGCGGTTCGGCGGACGGTTACTAAGGGAGCTAACGCGATTGGTGCGGAGACGAATGCTGATGTCAGGCCAAAGTTGAGAGAGACCGCGGCTCATGGTGATTATCTGAGCATTCACGACAAGCCCATTGGATCTTGCTATTGTATCGCAATTGCCATTGCCCTGCTTCAAGAGAGACTACAGCACAAACACAATGGCTCTCTCGCGCAACATCATGATGCGCGCCTCGCGCGCCCTCACACTCGGATCTTCAAGAACATTCGCAACTTCCAGAATCGCCATCTCTGCACCTCGACAAGCATTCTTCCAGCCCGCCAAAAGCACATCGATCTTCGCATCAACAAGAGCATACAGTTCAGAAGCGCCCACAAGCGCCGTCGAGCCGCCAGACTACCTTGACGAGAACGAGCTCAAAATATTCAACAAGCTCAAGGAGGCGTTGAAGCCTGAAAGATTGGAGGTATGAGGAGCTCTAGGGATATAATGACAGAACGCACGATGATGGCTAACAGGAAGAGCAGGTCCAGGATGTCAGTGGTGGTTGTGGTTCGATGTACGCGCTGGATATTGTCTCCGAGCAATTCAAGGGCTTGCCGATCGTGAAGCAACATCGCCTTGTGAACTCGATACTTGCGGAGGAGATCAAGAAGTGGCATGGCGTGCAGATGAAGACAAAGTCGCCTTAAGAGGACCATTCTCAGTGGAGGAGTGGCAGCTCGTGCTGAGGCTCGGAATTGCTGGCCATGGACGCATGGGTGCGACGCAAATGCACATGGCACCATCTGGACTTGCGAGCGCTCCAGAGGCTCTGTTGTAGCGCTGCGACAGCAACACTCGAGGCTTGATTCAGTTGTGGTGAACTGCGTCTACCATTGCGAAAAGGGACATGATCGCCTTGTACGATTTTCGGTGGATGGCGGAGGGATGGAACTCATGTATGATCTAGGGTTAAATGCTGGCTCAATTGTATAGTATATCAGGGGTTCGGCGAGGTAGGACTAATGTACAGAATCGGAAATATCACATAATTCGGCTCCTTCGATAATCACATGTTTCGCTCTGCAACCTGAGCATGATGGAGTAGTAGCCCTTGTGGACCACCACTGACTAAATTCCAAGACATCTGATGGGCAGACTTGGCCTCGTGGAAGTCAGGGCAAGTCGACGGTTGATCTTTCGAAGAAGCGTCTTCGAAAGAAGGTCAGGTGTTGTGTATGGGAGCAAAAACAATTCCGCATCATGGAATTGACCATGCGACAGGAATCCTAGCCTGAGCACCATCTACCTCGATAGCTACGATTAACAGGTCCGGCATGCTTTTCGAATAGTACATTTCCGCAGAACAAACCGACACTGGCATTTAGCAGCGGGAATCTCGATCAATGGCACCCTTAGACAAGCGCATAGCTCCAATGAGATACTTTTGGACTCTGATGACATGCCTGCATCACAACAGGGCACCACTTGAATCAGTTTCGCAATGTCCGGCAACCCAGCTTGATAGCGTGTGGGACGAGCATTGGTTATGTCGTCTGGCTTACGAAGACAGGACAGTGGTTGCACTAGTGGCAGAGGACTATCACGCGTGATGTCAATCGCTCTACTTTCATCCTTGCATGCTAATCACATGAGTCTACCAGTGTTGTGTGCCCGAAGACTCGTTATTACATCACTCATTCCATGTCGACCACGCACCGAATGCAGTCGCCTGAAGCCATCGTGCGTAACCCTTCGTTAACCTCATCCAGTTTTTTGCGGTGCGTGATGAACTCGTCGATCTTCAACTTGCCGTCTTTGTAGTCCTGGACGAGCCCGCCCATTTGCGATCGGCCTTTTACGCCTCCGAATGCGCACCCGCGCCATACGCGTCCTGTTACGAGTTGTAGGGCTGTGAGAGGGTCAGTCGGTTGGTACTGAGAGTTGATTTGATTGATTGATGGAACTTACGCCTTGTCTGGATTTCCTGCCCAGCGGCTGCGACACCGATGACGATGCTCTGGCCCCAGCCTTTGTGTGCTGCTTCGAGAGCGACTCGCATGACGCTCACGTTGCCCGTGCAGTCGAAGGTGTAGTCGTAACCGCCGTCGGTCATTTCAATCAGTTTGTCGGTGAGAGTTATCCCTTTCACCGAGAACGGATTGACGAAGTCCGTGGCGCCAAACTTCTCTGCCCATGCTTTCTTGGAGTCGTTCACGTCTACGACGGTGATCTTCTTCGCGCCATTCCTCACAGCGCCGTGCACAACAGACAACCCAACACACCCCGCACCGAAAACAGCAACATTCGATCCTGCTTCAACATCCGCAGTGACCACCGCGGCACCGTATCCGGTCGTGATGCCGCAGCCGAGCAGACACACCCGATCCATCGGAGCGGTCGGATCGACGGCTACGACCGAGACGTCGGCGACGACGGTGTATTGAGATAACGTGCTGCAGCCCATGAAGTGTAGCAGGGGTTTTCCTTTGCAGGAGAAGCGCGAGGTGCCGTCGGGCATGAGGCCCTTGCCTTGGGTTGTGCGGATGCTGGCGCAGAGGTTGGTTTTGCCGGATTTGCAGAGCTTGCATTTGGTGCATTCGGGGTTGCTGGGTACTGTTAGTTACAGTAGATTTGTGATATGGGGCGATGCTTCGATATTGAAGTAGACATACTAGAGGGCAACGACCTTGTCGCCGGGCTTGACGTTGGTCACTCCGGGTCCGATGCTCTCGACGATACCGGCACCTTCGTGTCCTAGAACGACTGGGAAAGCACCCTCGGGATCTTTCCCGCTGAGTGTATAGGCATCCGTATGGCAAAGACCATTGTGATGTATGCGGATGCGAACTTCGTTCGCTTTCGGAGGCGCAACCTGGATTTCCTCAATGCTCAAGTCTTCGCCAGCAGCCCACGCCACGGCAGCTTTGCAAGTGACAGTCTTGCCACGGGTTAGCGACGCGTCCATTTCTTTCACCGATTCGAAGGAATTCCAGGAAAGGCTCTTTTGGTACTCTGTAGGTAGATAAATGGGTCGAGGTTCATCTTATCGTTCCGACTCGGGAATAAATTCCTTAAGAGGCATCGGTTGCCGGTCCGGCCGTCTTGTAGATTCGCAATCGCCCTCCAAGCGGAAGAATTATTACGGATGCCAATTGAGGGGTTTGCAGGAAGGATGGGTACAAGTACAAGGATGAGTAGAACCCCGCGCAGGTATACAAGTGTGTAGAGAGATCCTGTGCGAAATACTTACTATTCTCCGTCTCTCATCTTTGTGAATCGCTCTTGAATCTCACCCACCAAAGCTCAAGGTTCCCCTCAAAAACCGACAGCCATGCCGTCCCTCCACCCCACCATCGACAAGGGCATCAACGCGCAACAACCAGACAACGGCACCGGCGGCAAACTTCGCTGCAAGTGCTCCTCACAGCCCGTCGAAATCACCCTCGACTGCAACGTCGCTTTCAACCACGCCTGCGGCTGCTCCAAATGCTGGAAACCCGCCGGCGCGCTCTTCTCCGTCGTCGGCGTCGTGCCGCGCGAGAAGCTCCACGTCTCAGCCAACAGCTCCAAACTGCGCGTCGTCGACTCGGCGGCTGTGATCCAGCGCAATGCGTGCAGGGAGTGTGGCGTGCATATGTTTGGGCGCATTGAGGTGGATCATGCGTTCAAGGGGTTGGACTTTGTTCATGTTGAGTTGGGCGACGAGCAAGACAAGTGGCAGAAGCCGCTGTTCGCGGCGTTTGTGAGCAGCATTATTGAGCAGGGTTTCGAGCCCGGAAAGATGGGCGAGGTGAGGGCGAAGTTCCAGGAGCAGGGACTGCAGAGTTATGATTGCTTGAGTCCGGAGTTGATGGATTTGATTGCGGCGCACACTGCGAAGAAGGCGGGTGTGCAGAGCAAGTGAGTTGCATTTGTTGTTGTTTGCTAAATATATGGGACATGGCTGACTTGTTATAGGCTTTGAGACCATCAAGGTGGCTTGCCGTGATGAAACTTGGAAGCGGCGGCATGCATACTCCTGTGTATAGGGGAACCGTCTATGTCTCTTTACAGCATAGTTTCGGGGCACTATAATTGAATTTTACGGTGGTATATGCTCCATTCACAACTGTCCGTGCATATTTACGTACAATTCTATACTGTCCCAATGGCAAACATTCATTCACAGTGTCACTTTTCAATGATACCAGTCCATTGAGAAGTGAAATACTTTCAAGCAAAGTCACGTGCAGCGATTTGACGTCTCTAGCGAAAATATGTTTGGCCATTTGCAACAGAAAGGTTCATTGTGTTGAGACTGTCCTACCATGTACCAGGTATGGGCTGATGTAGACACCTGGTCTCGAGAGTGGTTGGCCCTCCTCATCAGAAAGTTACCGGTCTTTGAAAAGTCAGCATATGAGGACATCCACCGATCATTTCCATTGATATTCTGTTACACCTTGAGCACAACATGGGCCAACATCCAGCTTCCAATGGTTCGGGAACTTCCAAAGCGATGCCCTCGTTGCTCAACCAAGCGTGAGCTTTACGCAGAGACTGCGCGCTTACCATACCACGTCGTAATTCGTCAAGATAAGACACGAACAACATTCATCAGTCCCTGAATGACCATTGACGCGTCTTTAATTGCTTTCAGACAAGTAACTTCACAATGTTGACCCCTTGTGCAACGGTCAGAGGGAGGTGCAATGGCGATGATGCGCAAAGTGGGGGCGGGAAGCGGGAGGGACGGGACAATGACGTTTTACTGATCGCGCACCTCAGGTCCAGCCACGCTCGGACGTTGGGTGGAGCAGCAAAAGAGTGGGAGAGCGTTCACGGTCCGGGCCTACTTGGAGCTAAGATTCCTCTATAGAACGCGTGCCTAATAGCCACGCGTGTATATTGAAGCCAAAGTGTTTCTTGACGACGTCTTTGCTTCGATATTCGCGTGCGATATCCCGAACTGAGCGGCAGCCTCTTCTTCACTGAATTCGCCCGTCGCACGAAACCTGCAAGCCCACCAGCTTTCCATCTCTGCCGCTTGGCGTCGCGGTTGCCTTCACTTGCACCGCTCTCAGCCTGAGCTCGCGCCTTTCGCAATCGATAAATTTGCCCGGACGCGCCACTCGCACTCACAAACGGACACATCCGCATACACCCCAGCAATTGTTCCAGACCACTCCTACGAAGCATGCACTACCCTTCGTGAAACTGCATACCGGGAAGCGCCGCTTGCGCCAACGTCATGTCGACAGCAAACGAATCCCCTTCGCCGGGCGCTGTCATCAACACACCCGACCGCGATCACGCCGCTGATAGCGATGACTCGCTCGCCCGCAAACGCCAGAGAATCAGCGAGGAGCCCGCCGAAGTGCGCATCGAAGCCGACGAGCCCGAGGACATGGGCGATGCCATGCAAAGCGCCATCATGATCGAAGACGACGCCGAGAGCGATGCTTACAGCTCTACTTTCCAGGTCCTGCCCAACGGCGTTCACATGACCGTTCTGGAAGAATTAAGGAAGCTCCAGCGCATGGTGAACGGTGACGGTATGTATCGCTTCATCCCATTCGCCACGTGTAATTGTGTCGCAATCGTACCCTGATATATGCTGACATTCATGATCTGCAGTGTTTTGCGACCCTGGTATATTGGGCTACTTGGCTACCTGGATCCACCAACATCTCCAAGACACTGCCCATGATAAGAACCATTGGCAAGCCAAATACCTCCAGGATCAACGATTCTTCACCGAGCTGGCAGCACTCGCCCATTGCATTCTGGACTGCCACGATCTCTTCGACACTGCCGCACCTGCGCTTCTGCTGGTTCAGCAAATATGCCCCAGCTTCTACAAGGCGCTCACAGAGCTTTGCCTCCGTATTGTCTCATTCATCCCTAGAATCTTGGAAGAGTCCTTTACGCGACGCGACTCTGTGCAGCCGACCGCCACTGGGCAAGGAATTCCACTCTCAACCTACATCCCATTGCTATCCAAAATCTTGAATGACCGCACCCCTTTTTCCACTCTACTGCACCGCAGTTTCGGGATCAAGTCACCCCTCAACGTGGCGAGGAACGCAAAGCTGCTGCTGGGGCAGCCGCCCACCATCGCTGCACTCAACAAGACGCTTCTTAACCTGAGCGTGCAACCGCGGAGCTTCACTGATGCGTGGCCAATCATTGCGGATGTCATCAGCATACTCGCCGTGGCATTCAGGTGTGCGGACATTGAGTTCCATGCCAGAGTCGGTTGCGGACCCGTCGACGACATGTTCATGACAATCAACGAATACATTGTCCCCGCGATCTGCCAGAAGCACCCGAGAGCGCTCCCAACCAACTTTCACGACAACTTGATCCACCAGATGTCTGTTGTACTGGAGAATTCAGTAACTCATCGGCCCATGTCAGCTGTACTCGACATCTACAACGCCATCACTCGAGTCGACCATGCGCTGCCATCTGGAATTGTGGACGAGCCTGCTACTGAAGCAAAACTGAACGAGGCTTGCTGCGATGATCGTAAAGTCCTGGCGGAATTGCTCCGGGATCTGTGGCTGCTCCAAGTGCTCAAAGGCTACGTGTCGACCGATATCCTTGACATCAAAAGCAAAGGCATCTTGTCCTTGCGCGTGTTGCTGAAAGAGTCGTACAATGCCCATCACAAGAACGGAGGCGACGACCACACGGTCTTGCAGTACCTCGCCCGCTTTCTTCGCATCGGGAACTTCACGGAGTACATCTTTAGCGCCGACTCTCATGCTAGTCTTGTCAAAGAATGCTCTGACATCGTGGGCTTTTTGGCTGCTATTGGCACCTACACGGATCACGAGACAGAATTAATCTGGCAAGCTTGCACAACCAGCGTCGAGGCTGAGTTTGTCAAGGCTTCTTTCGAAGTATTGAGGTACATCCTACAGTACGTCCGACAACCGCAGATCCTACACATGGCACGCAAGTACAGTCAAACCCCGGCTTCCGCCCTGGGGCCTTTTGCGGTGCAATTTCTGTCTGAAGCATTTATGAAACTTCATGGATCGGATCAGTACGCCGGGGTATCACTGGAGCCGATGCGGATCAGTTTCGACATAGTCAAGCGTCTGGATCTGGACCCGCCTGCTCCTTCGACTCCAGCATTACGCCTTGCTGCAGTCACTGAGATCTCTTTGTTGGCCGGCCCGACATATGGTGTAGATGATCGGAAGGTGTTGTACGACCTTTGCTTTGGCGAGATCAAGGCTCGCACGAAGCATACAACCAGCAGCATGGAGACACTGATGTTGTTCCTGAAGTCCCCCAGAGCTGAAGAGGTGGACCTCATACTTGACTTGTTCCCTGTCAGGGCTGCTGTGGATGAACTTGAACACTTCGTCTCCAACGACACGAAGGGCGAAGAGAATGGAGCTCGTTCAACGCTCGAGGCTGTGAAGATCCGTCTGGAACTTGTGCTATACCTGGTCGGGCTGTCAGAATTTCCCGAAGACAAAGAACTCGAGGAGCGCCTATGGGTGTGCACCATCGGAGATGCTGCAATCAGCAGCCAGGCCCGAGAGGATGCGCTTGACAGCTTCATTTCGATCCCGCGACTTACCAAGAACCCGCCCAGCGTCGAACAACTGTTCCATCGCAGCGTCGACCAATTCTTGCCAACCATGTCAGCTGACTGTGCGACTCTACGCCTTGTTGCTTTCCTCCAAAGCAAGGTGAAAGAAGCCGAGTCAGCTGCTGCACCAGACAATATTGGGCGCATCTTGGAAGATCAATCTTGGCAGCAACTCACTCGTCTAGCGACAACTACATCAAGCGACAATGTTGCAACTGCTGGCGTCTCGGCAATCAGTGACATTCTGTTCCCCAAGCACCTGGCACGCGACAATCCTCAGGTCATGGCTCGCCAGGCAGCTTTCGTGCGCAACCACATCGACTTCCTCCAATCTTTACAAAGAGAGGAGGACTTGCCAGTACGCCAAGTCTCCATCGACCGAGGCATCACCCTTCTCGAAACGGTCTACCATCACAGCAAGGCTTTCAGGCCGCAAGTCATTGGTGACTCTTTGCCCATCGACCTCACTGGCAATGATGAAGCCGACCGCATCGAGTTTACTGTGCATATACATGGCCCACAGGGCAGTCCAATAGCCCGCACCGTCCAGGCTTTGGAAGACTGCCACATCGTTGATCTGGGCAAAGCATTACAGTCTACCAGTGGTGTCACCGACCATGATCTTGTCCTCAACGGATCGCTTTCGCGAATCGAGGATGTCTCCGGGCAGACCCTCCATGAAGCCGGGATACGAGCTTCTAGTGTTGTGTCCATTCGGCCGCGCTACACATTCGACTGCGACTTTGGGAAGGTCTTTGCACCGACGACGCCAGTCGAGGGCGAGATCCGCGAAAATTTCGGACACCTGGAATCATTGCTCGACGGCCCCGAAGCGGTTGCTGAACGAGTAAGTTGTATCTATCGAACTGCGCTATTATACTCGCCCATGACTATTTCTAACGCTTCACAGGTGTATAATTTCCTCTCCGAGGTCTCGCCGCCAATGTCGACCCGTCGCCACGTCCTATCGCGTGAAGTTCTCCTGGAGGAAATATTTCCTCGCACTCGACCATGGAGAACACTGTACTCCATACACGTCTTATCAAGTCACCTGCACGAGTGTAACAAGCTAGGCGTTGCTGACCAAGCTTTCATCCTTCACGGCGCCAAAGTACTTTCCGACTTGCTCCTGGACACCTCTCGACCAACGTCCGGCATTATCCTGCTCAAATGCTTACCCAGTCTCGTTGGCTTCTTGCAAGGTGAAATTAAACAGCCAAAGATGACCACGGGTCTGCGTGTAGCTAACTCGCCTACAGAGCGTCCTCAGGACAGCCCGCCTCCTCCATACGTCGAAGAATCAAAGAAGCTCGGTCTTCGCCTATTCGAGATCATCGGCCAAATCGAGAGCATCACATCTGCGATATCCCAAGCACCGTCACAGCCTGTGGTATTGTCAGCGAGGGCTGAGCTGATGAGACTCGCTTATTCCGTCATCTTACAATTGGCTAGGACTGATGGACTATGGCCCGAAATCGATCATAGCAGCGGGTTTGTTCGTGCTCACCAAACTCTGTTGCTCAATCAAGACGTCAGTGTATCGCAGACGATGTCAGCTGTGATGGCAGACTTTGCCAAAGAGAGACCCGATCTCGCCACGCGATCGTATCTGGATGCACTCGTCGCACTGTTGCCAGACGCAATGAGCAAGCGGTGCTCCACGACCGGCTACTTTACACTATTCCGCGAGATACTTGTGGTCGATCGCAGGGCAAACGACAACGACGAAAGCATCAGGTCGATCATCGAAAAGCTAGTGCAACAGGTCTGGCTCTTCCGACACACCGAAACAGCCGATTGTGCAGTGATGGATCCGACTATGTTTAACTTGCTGAGTGTGCTGAGTTGTGCGATGGATGTCCTCAAAAGCTTCAAGCAGCCTTTGGCCCTCGGAAGTCTCGCCAGGGAAATCTTCAGTCGTCTCTTGTTTTGCGACGGTCCCAATTCGGATGAGATCGATACCGCAAAGGGCGCCGACGAACCTCCAAAGGCCAGCCTTGCATTGCGCGCAAGCTCGACCCGGATCAAGACCAACAATGTCTTGCCAGAGCCTGGCCAGGACAATTTTGATCGCCCCGTCTACGGCCACGACAAGCCGGTGCCTCTCTATCATCCGAGTACAAGGGCTATATGCATGGATATCGTTCGCAAGCTCTGTGACAATGCAAGCGACTTCACATGGCTCATGGACCGCGTCGCCAGCGTTACACAACATGTGACACCGTGGTTGGCTGGCACATTCCCAAGCGGCCACTTCATCAGAGCTCCGGATGCAAGCCCTGGGCTCACAAATCTCGGCATGACCTGCTACATGAACTCGCTCCTCCAGCAGATATACTCCAACGTCCAGTTCAGGAAGTTCATCTTTGATACTCCGGTTGCAAACAGCTCAGAACCTGATCTGCTTTGGCATGTGAAGCGGCTGTTTGCCGAGATGCAGGACTCCAATGTACCGTGTGTCGACACCCAGGCACTGACGAAATATCTGAACATCTCGGTCGATACCCAGGAGGATGTACACGGCTTCTTCACAATATTCATGAGCGCATTGGAGCAATGTCTGCCGAGCTCAGCTGCCACTGCCACCTTTAATGGCATGTTTTCTGGGAAACTGGTCACCCAAGTACAAGGCTCCTGCGGCCATGTCTCTTCTCGCACTGAGCCATTCAGCGACCTCTCAATCACTGTGCAAAACAAGCTCAGCTTGGCAGACAGTCTTGACGAGTTCGTCCAAGGCGAGCCGATGCAGGGCGCGAACAAGTATAAGTGCTTGTCGTGTGATGCAGAAAGCGGCGGCAAGCTTGTCGATGCAATGCGCAGGACATGTTTGGACAGTGTGCCCGACCATTTGACCGTCTGCCTCAAAAGATTCACTTTCGACATGATGGGACAGGAATCGAAGAACAACGATCTGTTCCAATTCCCAGAGGAAATTGATCTCGCCGAGTACAAGCGTGAGAGTCTCGAGAACACCAGCGAGCCGATACAGCCTGACGTGTTTAACCTTGTTGGCGTCATCGTCCACTCTGGCATCCTGAACTTCGGCCATTACTGGTCGTATGTCCGCCTCCGCCACCCCGATCATCGCATCTCGCGATGGGCAAGGCTGGAAGACAGCATGTATCGACCTGCGAAAGGCTTTGATGAAGTGCGCAACGAGTGCTTCGGCGGCAACAATAGCGCTCACAACGGCTACGTGTTATTCTATCAGCGTGAGAGTGCATTCCAAGCTGCAGCATCGGCGATCTTGCCTCAGGATGCGCACTTGGGACTGGGCATGCCACCACGCGTTCAGATCCCCAACGACTTGTACCGAGAGATCCATCAACAAAACGTCGAGCGACACTGTACTGCTCAGCCATTCGATGACAGTTTCCACAGGATTGTTGTTGAGATTGTACAAGAGTTCCGTTCGCGCTGCGAGCCGAGCGATCTTGAAGACTGTCCCAGTCCACAGTCTCCAGATGCCACATCGACAGGCGACGATCAGCTGGCAAGCTCAACCAAAGCAGAGCCTTACCTCACTGTGGCTCGTCTTGCGCTCAATTACATTACGCGCGTGCTATTCAGCGAGAAGGTGCCTCAAAAGGTGAATCATTTAGTCTTTGTGTTGAAGAACCAAGCTGTGGTGGACACAAAACTTGCGCGTTGCTTCATTTCGGAGGTTTGCAGCAATCCCGAGGTCTTGCTTCGGTTCATCGACCACGACGAACCGGATCCACGTAATAACATGAAGATACTGCTGAGAGACTGCCTCGCATCTCTCAAGGACAACGACCAAGACAACTACCTTGGTCTTCTGGTACAATTTGTGACCGCGCACGCCTCTCTCTTGCCACAAATGGGACCACGATACGGAAGGTGGTATGACTACTTCTCCATGCCGTTCGAAGTTAAGTTATTTGGCGCAGATGAAGCTTCCATCGTGTTAGACGCAGGATACGTCAGCTGGATACTGGAAACGGCAGTCGCAGCGCCTGTGTACCCAGCGGCACACCCAGAAGAGCAGCCTCTTATTCTTGCAGTGAGAAAGGGTAAGGTATCCTACCTGCCTCTATTCCACTTCGTCCAACTGTTCTTGATGCAGAGCGGTGCTTTTGAAGCTCCCGATTGCTTCGATGAGTTTGGTCATGATGGGAAGTTCAGAGCAGCCCAGGCTTTGGTCGCGCCTAGAGGACCAACGCTCGAGTGGGTGACAGTTGCCTCGATGGCCGACTGTGAAGAGTCGTCATGGGAGAAATTCCCGCCTGCTGTGCTCCTCCACGCCATGACCAATTCGCCGGACACCAGATATCGGCCGCTTCTCTGTCTGTCCTTGTGTGCCTGCTTCCAACATAATCAGCACTACAAGCCGGCTTTGTACCTGTTGGCAACGGCGTTCATTCTCGCGTGCGGAGACAACGCACAGGATCTGGCATACACTGTGCTGGGCGCTTTGATCACCGGCATAAAGCAGTTCGAACGGATGCCTTGTAGGGCAGGGCTTGAAGTATTCTCCGCCGTTTATCCGGCCGCGCCTCTCAGCGTTTTGAGGACTGTCGGCGATTGGGCTCCTGAATGGCTACTTCCCGAGAATAGGAACTCGAGACGTACGCTCAACTGGCTGCAATGGAACATTTTCGGTGATGATGCCCTACACAAAGTCTCAGATGGTCCGGAGGTATGGGGCACTGCCGTCGATGTCGCTCGATCTCGCGGCGTACGTGAACTTTACCTTCGCTGCAGAGGTCTTTTGTCTAACGCGCACGACATTGAAGAGGGGGCGACGTACGCCAACATGCAGGCCGCTTTGTCCGACGCCGATACATACCTGGGCAACCTGATTACCATGTGCAACCAGATCAGACTCCAGGCCCGGCGTGCGCTTGAGGAACATGCCGAGATGATGGTGGAGCATGAGGCAGCAGGCGTCAGCGCGCCGGACTTGGCTGATGTTCCAGGCCTGACTCTTCAGATGGACGAGGAATACCATGCTGCTGCGCGCGTCCGCCAGGATCTCCACAGGCTGCTGCAGCAGCTGAGTAGCTGGGACGATGAGCAAGAGCCGATTGAGGAGGAAGGCGACAGCAGTGCTTTTGAAGACACTGAGGAGGATGACTACGAATGAGGATGTCAATCTTTTGGCTGGAGTTGAAGAAAGGGACGTTGACTTGGGTGAAGAAAACTACATGTTGCTCAGCAGGCCATCGATGCAAGCTTGGCCTAGCATTTGGCGCTTCGACGACACTACTTGCCTGCGTGGCTTTTGACAGACTCTTTGTCTATGATAGAAACGAACAAATGTGTGATGAAACGAAGACGACAGAAAAGCAATACTTGGCGCCTGAGGCTGATGGGTTTCTCGGAGAGCATAGCGAGAGGAGCAATTCATTGGCGTTTAGAAGGGTTGGTAGACTTACATGAATGTATTTTGACTATGTTACTCTTGTGTGCTGTTGACCTACGTACTGTGGGGCTTGTTTTGCATCTGGTGATCATGTTGAAACGTCAAGCGTATCTTAGGCTCGATTACCGGAAAATGTTGAGGGGGATTGACATGTTTCATGAATCAAACTCTGGTTTGATGCTTTACTGCTTTTACCCTTAATGACTTCGATCGCTCCATGTTCACAATGCAACAACGCTACACGTCTTCCTCGCGAGCTCCAACTCAGTCTTCCCTCAGCCACTCGATACCCTCAGCATCCTCATCCTCCTCATCAGGAGGCAAATGAAGATCTCTCTCCGCGGCCCGACGCCAGTACATCTGACTCCGCGGCGACACCGTATCGGTCACTTCCTCGTCCGCCGCAAGAAACCCATGCAACGCCGCCGCTTCGTCTCCAAGCCCCAGCACGCGCAACGAACGTAGGATCCGCGTCATCCGAAGGTGATTATGATCAAACCTCGTAACCCAGTTCCGCGAATTAATCCCAAAATTCGGTCCGCGGATCACAGTCTCCTTTCCAGTCTCCTCGCTGCTGAATTGCAGACCGTAGAAAGTGAGCATGCGCTCCAGAGCGCCGCGGAGACTGGCTCGCAGCTCGGGCTGGGTGAGGAAGGCGCTGCGGATCTCAGGCGTGATGATGGGCGCGAAGCTGAACATGCTTTCCTCTGGCAACGGGAAGACGGTTTGGATGTAGTCGTGGGAGCTCTCGAGGCGCGAGTCGGGCCAGGAGAGGATTGTGGCGAGGGAGCGGTTGCGGGCGTCTGGGGAGGCGGTTGAGGGGTCGAAGAAGCGGATTAGGAGGGGTTGGTGGGAGGAGGTGGACATTTTGGGGGTATGTTGGGAGAGAGCTGAAGGGTTTTGTCGTTGGTTTTGGCGGAGTTGGTGTGAGGTTGTTTGTAGTGGTCTTTTGGACGATGAGTGGGCTTGGTGGCGAGAGGCGGATGAAAGAGGCGCGATTTGTGGGCGTACGCTGGGTCGGTGGGGAAGGAAGCGCAAGTGTCGTGTGGCTCGTGAAGACATGGGTTGTTTGTGAAGGAGAAATCGAAGTGGTGAAATGTGGATCTCTCGAGCTACGTTTCATGTGCTGGGCAGTGAAGTCGTTGATGTTGGCGTTGCTCAGAATCAGAATGATGCTTTTGTGACCACCACCTATCTCTTTCTGGCTCCTCCACCCCACGGAAGGCAGTGAAGTATGATTGAAATTAATGTCAATAGCATTCGTCCAGGTCGAACTGTCATCTATTGCACTCATCCCGCCAAAACGCATCGTTCATCGATCAAGGGTCGAGGTCTGTGACCCAACCCTAACCCTGTGGAACAACGCGGTATACATGCACGCGTTTGTACATACATGTAGGTGAAGACATACGTATAGTCTCATCGTGCTCGGGTCACCAAGGGTGGTTGGCTCTGATCTACTGGAACGAAGCTTGGGATGGGCAAGTTCATGCCATGGAGATTTCAGGTTGTCTATCCAATGAGTCTGTTCCTCACTGAGCCGAATCCCAAGCAACACTGTATTCATACAACGAATGTCCTCATTATCGTGTCACATACACATGTTGGTATCGCATACCATGGCTCATGCAGCCACTCCTGCCCCCTCGCCCTCCTTCTTGATCTCGCTCGTCACAAGCGTCTTGACCGGAGCGGGCTCACTGCCGGGCGCGAAACCTTCAGGCACACCTCGAGCTGGTCGGCCTAGTCTGAGGCCAACAGCGGTCTGTGGCCCCACCCAAGCGCCCAGCAGAGCACTCCATGCACTGCCACCCGCCACCATACGCTGTATGATCTTATACACCTGCAAGTCTGCGTACGGGAGTCCTGTCTTGGGGTCCGTGTACTTAGCTGGCCAGCCTGTGACGGCGCACTTGGGCTTAGCAGGAGGATCCGGCAGGGCGTCAAGTTTGTTGCGCTTGAGTGTGCGAGACAGATAGCGAGTTTGCTCGGGCGTGAGGGTTGGGTGGGAGTCAGGAATAAGTGTGCGGGACAGTGGCGTGGACTCTAGAGGATTGTTCGAAGCAGCCAGGGATTTACGCGGCTTGCCTGTGGCTGTTGTCGCAGGGACATCAAGCGAAGGAAAGGCTGATAGGATGAGTAGGGAGCGCTGTGCTTGTTCACGAAGAACTGGAGCTGGTGGTGGCGGCGGTTCTTGAGGAGCGACAGGCGGTTGTGGAGGTTGCGAAGCCGTACTTGGCTGTGGTTTAGCAGAGAAGGTCATTGTTCCAGGAAGCCAGCCTGGTTGTGGTGGTGCTTCAGCTGTAAGAGCAGGAGCCACAGATGAGGCTGTGAGTTGTGCTGGCTGTATGGACAGCTCTGGTTGCGTAGCCGGTACCGATGCAGGAACATCCAGTAGCGATCCATTATGTAGTGGTTGAGCTTCGAATTTGATTACACTTGGAGCTGGCGCGTCTGTTGTCAATGGCTGCTCTTTGGGCGGCGCGGTGGGCTCGGGTTGAGCAGCATATTCGTGAATTCCAGAAAGCCAGGATTGTGATGGATCCATTGCAGTCTCAAGCGGTTGCTCTGGCAGAGGCTCGGGCTTGGTTTGGGTTGCAGTGTCGAGTGGCACGTCGCCTCTCAGTGGCTCATCTGCTTGAGGCGCATCTGCCATCGCTTGGTCTGCGGTACCAGGTCTGGATGATTCGCCTCCCCAGTCGAACAGATCCATTGCAGCCTTTTCGTTCTCCTTTTCCCGTGCCTCTGCTTGCTCAGCCTCAATTCGCGCTGCTTCAATCCGTTCTCTTTCTTTCCTCTCTTCTTCCAGTCGCTCCGCCTCCCTTTTCTTCGCTTCCTCCTCGAGTCTTCTCGCCTCTTCTCGCGCCTCTTCTTCCTTCCTCAATGCCTCCTTCCTAGCTTCCTCTGCTTTCTTTCTCGCCTCTTCCGCAGCCTCTTCATCTCTCTTCTTGGCTTCAACCTCGTACTCTTTCATCGTCTTGGATCCCAGTCTCTTGACCTTCAGCTTCCCATCCTCAAAGACTCCACTCCCGCTCCAAGTCCTCATGACTGGACCTTCAATCTCCCTCCTTCGCTTAGCGGCAAGAATTTCCTCTCTGATCCTGATACGCTCTGCTTCTTCTCTTTCTGTCCTTCCAAGCTCTTTTGCAGTCTCTTTCTCGATCCGCCTGCACTTTTCGTATCTCTGCTCCTGCGTCAGAGGCAGCCTGTCCGTCATGCGTACCCTCTTAGCGGCATCTTTCATGAGTTGCTTCTGCTTCTCGCTCCTGACTGCGCTCTCCTTCAAATTCGCGTGAATGACTTCGCGATTCTTGACGGCCAGTTCGCGCCGACTTTGTCGTGTAGGTGCATCTGCAGCTTCAGGAAGCCAATTGCTGCGCTCGCTTTTTTTCTTCTTCTTTTTCGCCAGGCGTGCACG
>Ga0265797_10004172_pt1 | contig 22354 bp, 22 predicted proteins | sample P2T30metagenome_FD_192433 | JGI IMG/M metagenome (GOLD analysis project Ga0265797, IMG submission 192433) | Plant litter microbial communities from East Loma Ridge, Irvine, California - P2 T30 | ecosystem: Environmental > Terrestrial > Plant litter > Unclassified | place: USA: California... | reverse complement strand
CCGATGCTTCCCTTGCCTCCTCCAGCCTCGAGGCCGTCACCGCGCGCCTGCAGCGCGTGAACGCCTGCAACAGCCTAGCCAGTGCGCCCGACGCGGCCATGACCGGGCTTCAGCGCGCATTCGTCCATGGCCGCATGCCGGACCAGGACGCGGCCTCGTTCGTGCAGTGCCATGCCCAGCTGATGGGCGGCCTGGCCGCTGCCAGGCGTCCTTGAGCGGCAGGCCGCCGCCGCCCCATGCCCTTCCTTGCGCGCCGTCTCCGGCGTGCATGCGTCTTGCCGCTCCTGCCCAGCCGAAGCGGTTAAAATGACGGTCCTGGCATCCCCCGCCCCGCCGTACCGAACACAACAGAAATGACCACCGTCCCGACCGAAATCAACGCCGCCGCTGCTCGTGCCGCCACGGAAAAAGTCACCCCCATGATGCAGCAGTACCTTCTCCTATGAGAAAGCTAGCGACCTAGCGGAAGTTACGCCAAGACCTACGCTTGAAATTAGCAAACTTAGTAGCAACATGCTACATTGCGGATATACAACGAGATCAAACTAACTTTTTACGAAAGATCAGGTCAAAATTGCCTGTATAAATATACAGTGGTATGATCCAAAGTTAGTTTTAGAACGTCCGTAAACAGTATTTTTTGGGAGATTGCTATGCTTCATAGCCCGAAGTCAATTGCAAACTACTTCCTGGAGTTAGCTTGGGCCAACGGCCAACCTATCGATCCTATGAAGTTACAGAAGCTTGTGTATTACGCAACCGGTTGGTTCGCAGGCTACATGGGTCAGCAACTCATCGATGAGAACATAGAAGCGTGGCCATTCGGCCCAGTGATTCCGTCTCTTTACCATGAGTTCAAGCAGTTCGGAGCTGGGTCTATCAATAGAAAGGCCACGAACTACAATGGAACTGGCTTTGTCGAGGCCCCCACGCCGACGGACCCAAACCTCCGCCGTTTTTTGGACAACGTATGGTCGAGCTACGGTCAATTCACTGGCTGGAAGCTGTCTGAGATGACGCATGCTCCTGGTGGTCCTTGGGACCTGACTTGGCGAGAAGCTGGAGGAATGCGGGGTAGTGACATTCCCTTTGACCGAATGGCGCAACACTTCCAAGCTGCGGCACGCAATGTAGCTCACCAAGGTGCTGGATCTTGAGTCAGCAACCTAATGGCGATACGCCTCCACAGATCGGCAATGTTACGATCGATCCAAATGCCGAGCCTTTGAATCAAGGCCCGGCAAACGGACTTGCACAGCAAGAGCAACAGTTTTTTCGCCAGGGCGGCGAACAATACAAGTTGATGCAGAATCAACAAGACCTTGGCTACTTAGGGAAGTTTTTTGGCGCAAACTCTTCAGCACCAACTAACATTGCCGGGTTTGTTATTGCTTTGTCTATGATTACGCTCATTTTTACCTTTGCGATGACTGAGTCCCCGAGTCTTGCAGATGGTCAGAAGTTGCTCATCGGTTTAATCAGTTCAGCTATGGCCTTCATCTTCGGCGCGGCATCGAAGAAGTGAGCGGTTTGACTTTGCTTTATATGCGCCGAATGCAGCACTGTTGAGCAGGCCCACTTGACTTTAGCTGCCGGCTTCTCATGCACTATGAATGGTCGCGCACGGCAACTCGTGACACCGATCCCCGACAGTCGTAAGCTCACCCCATCATGAGGATGCGAGGGGTGCCTACATGGATACGATGCTTGACCTTTACCAGGTCGTCGCCGAGCGCGAGACAGGCTTCTGGATCACGCTACCGGTGCCAACAGGTCAGACTGTCTCCCGCGAAGAGTGGCTTCGATTAAACCAGGCAGACCCCGAGCACTGCCAGATCATAGCCTTCGCGCCTGAGGCCGAACTTCCACTTCAGTCCATGGCGGACGAGGTCGTTATCGAGCAGGCTCTTGCAGTACAGTGGACAGATGAGACGCTGCATTAGCGACGGCCATGACACGGCCACCTTACCTTACAGCCAGTGCATATGCTCGGCACAGATCGCTGGTTGCACTCGACCGCTTCATCTTCGCCCAAGACGATCGGACGCGGTCAGTAGCAATCAGGTGGGCACGAGCATGGAGCACTCTTGCTCAACAGCGTCGGTTCCAGCCGCGGTAACCGGTACGCTATTACCTTTCGCCGTTAGAAATTGGACGTCGTGCCCATCGTAGCTGAACAAGTACACGTCGCCGGACGGGGTAGCGAGATGGAAGTCCATTATGGCCTCTTGCTTAGTGCTTCGCACTTGTCGAAGCGTTGCTCGAGGCGCTCATATCGCCGCACGAGGCCTGCAATTGCTGCTCCGTCGCCGAGAATTTCAGCAGCAATCTCCGGCACAATTGCCGATCCTGGTTCGTCAGCCGCAGTTCCGCCGGCAGTGGGTCGATCACCGGACGCGGCGACGGCTGGTACACTGCTGGGGCAGCGCAGGCTGTCAACGCCAGCGCGCACGCGGCGCTGAGCAGCTTCGAGAGATGCAGCATATTCCTGTTCCTTTTTGAAAGCGTCGGCGTCCTGGTTACGCAGCTGAGCGCGCAGGTCCGACTCGGTTTTGCGGGCAGCCGCCAGATCGCGGTCGTATTGGTTCTTGCCCTCAGCAACCGCGGCGGCGTGGCCAGCCTGGTACCGCCCGGCCCCGTACCAACGCACACCCGCCACGCTCACCAGGACAAGCACGATCAGTACAACCGTGCTGACCAAGATTCGCTCGAGGCGACTCATGCCATCGCCTTCAAAGCGCGCTTGGTGATTTCACGCCGCTCGACGAGACCATTTCCACCACCGTTAATTGCACGGGAGATCGCACCAATCTCACCGGCGTCGGCCAGCGCGTTCAAACTGTGACCAAAGCTATTTCCGGCGTCCCAGAACCATCCGGCCGCCAGGCAGCCGACATCAGGCCGTGAGAGCAGGTCTGGCGACGTCACCAGGTCGTAGCCAATAGCGCCGCCGCATCGGCGGTAGTTGTCTTTCCCAGTAAGCTGAATTGGCCCCCTGCCCCGGTACTTCCAGCCGTCGCCGGAATGGATCGGGCCATTGCCCATTCGATTCGCGTAGGCGATGTTTGCAATCGCTTCCTGGTCCGCCTTCTGGGATCCGGGAACGTAACCGAGCCGATCCGCCTGGGCCTTGGTAAAGCGCCCTTTGAAGCCGCTCACAGTCATCAGCGCTTCGGGCCGATAGTTCAGGTTCTCAGCCATGGCGGTGAGGTTGATGGACTCGTGCAGCAGCTGGCCCACGAACACTGCTTGGCGCTGGGGCGATGAGATTCCGAACCGCGCCATTGCGTTGTTTAAAGGCTCAATGAAGCGTGCAGCGATCGCCGGCAAGACCGGCCCGATCTGGATCAAATGCTCGAGCTTCACATAGCCTCCCGGACATCACGCACTGCCGCAGCCGCATCCTGGACGATCTCGGCCAAATCCTTGCCTTTGCGCTTTTCGAGCCAGCGAACCAAGCCACCGACGAACCACCAGGCAGGCAGGCCAGCGACTACCATGAAGGGAGCCGCGACGAAGAGAATGCCCAGCTCACGCTCGCTTCCGTACATCGCAGCAACTTCAGCGGCAGACACGAACAGAGAGGGCCACCAGGAATGCACGGCGATGACCAGGAGGGGACCAGCAATGGTCGACACCATGATGGTGCAAACCAGCCGGATAAACGCCTCCCTCAATGTGCGCGGCCACATGATGAGGAATACAAGCGCAGTGGCGACGGCGCCGGCCAGCACTGGCACACCGAAAATCTTGATTAGGGCACCGCCAGCTGCTGTGGTTTCGATAGACATATGGTCTTTCAATTGTTCGTTAATCCACTACGGGCAGTGGCAAAAAAAAAGCACCCCGGCTTTAGCAGAGGCGCTTCGGTTAATTGATGAGCTTATGGAGTTAGGGTGTCTCAAAAAAGGGCAAATTGAGACGAGGTAACGTGCTCTTCTCCTACATACTTTCCCATTCGAGTTCGGTAGCGTGTCGCGCGAAATTCGGCCGCCGCATCGCCGCGGTCTGCACCAGGGCGCCGTAGATTTGGTGGTCGCGTTCGCGCTCACGTGAGACATCGCCTGGGTACAGGCTGACGATTACGGGCACCTCGGTACCGTTGGCCACCGACATGTCGCAGATGAACGAACGGTCGCGCTCAGTCATGCTGCCCAGCTCGATCGACAGTCGCCAGTGCTTCGTACCAGGGATGGATCGGCGGTCGCCGGCACCCGTGCGGAAGGATGAGCCAGTGCTCACTGGCGTGCGGGCCGGGTCATACGACGCGTTCTCATCCGGTGTGAAGGCCTCGCCCACGAAGATGCGCGAGACCTCGAGGTAGCCCTGCAGGCTTCCTGGGTCCTTGAGGCGGATGACCAGGCGCTTGACGCTGGTGTTGTCGAACCAGGCGAACGCGTGCGCGCCTCCGCCATACGCATACGCGCTAGCGGCGCTGCGCGGAGTCCAGGGCGGTAGTAGCGCACGAGCGCGGGCTGGGCAGGCCAGCCGCACACCCGTGTTCAAAACGCTGTTGACGCCGGCCTTGTCGGAATAGCCCAGCACTTCAATCGTGGTCAGCGGCGAGCCGTTGCACCAGGGGAAGTGCACACCACCAATACGCTCTGCAACATCCCAGGTCAGGACGATCTCGAGCTCGGTGCCGGTCGCGCGGCACACATTGGATTTAACGTCGTTGAGCATTGCGGCCGCCGCCATGCCTGGCGCGACTGGCGAGGCCGAGAGTGCAGCGTAGCCGGCTGCGTTGCGGTTCATGATCTTCAGATTTGGCATTCGGTCACCAGGTGATTGTTTCGAGTTCTTCAGCAGTGGCGACGGCGATCTGCCGCTGCAGCACTTCGTTCTTTTGCATCGCAGCCAGGATCGCTGCCTTGCCTTCACGGCCAACCTGCTGGATCTGGTCGACCGTATGCAGGCGGAATTCCCACTGCTCGCCTGTCGGGTTGGCACACCAGAATGGCGTGCGCCAGTCGGGATCGCCACCAGCCAGCAGCGAGTCGGTCACGGACGCGACCAGGTTAGCCTGGTCCTGCGGGTTGGCTGGGTACAGGTAGACCTCTCCCAGGGCGGCACACTCGAACCCTCGCTCGATGTGCACTCGGCAGGCAGCACTGATCGCCTTCGCTTTATCGGCGCGCAGCTGCTCGAGGGAGACCGAATCCATCCATACAATTTCGTTCTCCACCAGGTACGCGCACGCCGAGTCCCTGCGTCCTTCACGGGTGAAGGGTGCGTCATGCGGCACGAGGTCTTCCTCGGCAACTGGGGAATGTATTGGTATGTACGGGCCGGAATCCGGATGCTCGACCCAAGCGTTTCCCATGATGCGACTGTCTTGGCGCCGTACCATCAACAGCTGAATTTGAGGCATAGTTAATCTTTCTATTAGGCTGCTCTGCCGTAACCAACGATGGCGCGAATGCTCTTGTAGACAACCGTATTGGAATCGTCAGTTGCGAGAAGGCTGACGTTCACCATCACCAACGAGTCTTGCCCACGGCATCGGAACGTGCAGCTGCTGGCAGAAGGGTCGCTGGCCATCTGGGCATCCCCATCCACGACATTGCAGGACCATTGATATTTAACCGATCCGTTCGCACCGGAAATCGTGGCGAAGACGGTGAAGCTCTCGTAGTTAAAAGTGTTTGTTCTGTTACGCGAGCTAATGAACGACAGCGTTACATTGAGCGAGACTTGAATCTTCGGGTTATAGATGATTGTGTTTTCAAGCGTGAGCTGACGATTAATCAACGTAAAACCGGGGGCGAGGATTGTGCCGTCCGCGCGCGCCTCAAGAAAGGAGCCCGCCCCGTTGACGTTATTACCGAGCAGCAGACCCTCGGGGCCAAGATACCCGCCCTTCTTGCCTAACGCAGGCCAAGCCCAACCGTCAAAATCTCCGAGTGATATGCTGCCTCGCGCATGCAGCGAATTGCAGTAAAGTGCGCCGCTGCGTTGCATTAGCCAACCGGCCCCGCGCGTATCGGTGTAGCCATTCCAATTCGTACTGAACAGGTCGCCACCGATTTGCGTATTACCAATAGAGCCGGGGGCCACATAATTGTTGACGGTGCGCCAATCAATAACGTTGTCGTTCCAGGCAGTCTTTACTTTGCACCTCTCCAGCTTGACATCGTAAATGAGCAGCTGCGATGCTCCTGCGCCAGTAAAGATGCGAACTTGACAGTTTTCTAGGCTCGCCTGGGTCCCGGTACGCCAATGGACCTCATAAGAGTTCATTCCGGGCTCAACCCGAACGACACCTTCAGGCAGATCGTCAGGGAACAGATCGCAAATGACGTCGCGAGCGCCACTCGCGCCGTCGTTCGTTGCTCTGAAGCTCAGCGTGTAATCGGTGTTATGGTTAAGCGTAAATGTGCGGGATCGGAATAGACAAAAATCGGAATTGGGAAATACTTTATGAATTCCGTTTATGGCGTACCCTGCCGGCGCATTTGTATCAATATGAGTCCACGCCGCCCCCTCATTGATCCACAGATCAATGCGCTCCAGAATATTCGGATTACTTTGCGTTTGTTCGGAAAGCGGCGAGCTGGAGCTAAACGTAACCCGACCAGCAGCGTCCATCAGCTCGATCATGCGACCGTCGAATTTCTCTGCCGTTACTGCTTTTGCCTCGAGCGCAGTAGTGCGGATCGTTCCAGGCGCCGTCAAGTTGCCATTCAAAATCAGGCCTGGATCTTCCCAGCTGTCGCCGTCCCAAACCTTCGTCTGAATAAACCCAGCGGCCGTGTTCACCAGCGTGACCAGGTCGAAGCGGATCGGTGCGCCGTAGCCACCATTCTGAAGGGCGCCCGCAGCAGCGTTATCGGACCAGGTGGTGCCTTCGATCGCCACCGGCAAGTTGACAGTGCCGCGCTGGCCCTGCTGGCCGGTGCCGGTGTCACCCTTTGCACCTGCCCTGCTCTTGGTAAGCGAGAAGCGCTTCGTGATCGATGCCGCACCGTCCTTGCTCGCTGTGATGTCGATGAAAGCCGCGTCGACGCCGGCGGCCATGCTGGTGACCGTGACCGTGGACCGATCGGTCGTATAGGTCAGGTTTGCTTGGTTAGACGCCGGCGAGAACACGAACGACCAGCTTCCGGTGTCGTCGACGGTGCCTTCATAGACCTTCATGGTGCACACGGCCGCAACCAGACTGGACACCGCGCCTGCGCTACTCGCCGGCAGGGCCACCGTCTCGTTTGTGAGCACGGCTGTAATGGCATTCTTGCCGTTGACGCCCACGGTGCCGTCACGCAGTTTGCTGATAGTGACGCGGTCGACCTGGCCGTCCTGCTCGACCTGGATCGTCACGGTATCGCTGGTCATGTCGGCGAAGGACAACACCTTCTGCGAGGACGTAGGGCCTTGGCTCAGTGTCCCGCTGCCGGCGAAGAACGTGAACCTCGGCGTTCCTGTCAGGTTCTGCCCGATGGCCGTTAGCGCGATCGCCGCTGGGCTGTGTGCCCCGGCACTGGTGATCTTGAAGACCTGCTCGGACGGCGTGAGCTCGAGCAGCTTGGCGCCGGCACTGGTCGAACCATCGCGCACAACCGAAATGCTGGCCCGGCCGATGACCTCCTGGCCGGCGTAGGCGACCGAGGCGACGACCGTCGCGGCGCCGGCCACGAGGTCCGCATATCGCAGCTTCGCGCTCGATCCGCTGATACCGCTCAGCGTGCCGCCGGAGCACATCCAGACGACCTCGCCGGTCACGCCGATGACGGTCGCTTCGAGCTCGATCTCGGCATGCGCGGGCGTGCCGTCGGCCAGCAGATGGAACAGCGGCGGCGCCGCGGTGACGATGACTTGCGCCTGGCCCAAGTTGACGACACGAATAGGCGCCGCCTGCAGCAGGCGGTCGATATCGTTGATTGCTTCAATCATTTCAGGAACCTTACAGTTACAGTGCGCGTCCACCAGTCACGCTGGACCTCGATCACTTGGGCCTCGACGCCAGCCGACATACCATCCTGCTCGTGCCAGACGACCAGGCGCTGGCCCTTTTTCAGCATGAGCACATCGGGCACGCCGTCGAATTCGTAGATGTCGCGGCCTGGTCCCCAAAGGGCAAGCTCACGATCGGCTTCTGGCGCCGCGTCGACGGCACGCAGCAGCATCGTTGGTCGCATCTCCGGATCGCCATCGAGCCTGTACTTGCGTTTGATTTCTTCATCCACCCTGGTCACGGTGAGCGGCCACTCCTTCTCATGGAGTGCTTTGTGTTCAGCCGGCAGGTTGCTGTTCAGGCCGGGCTGTGGCGCCCAGTTCCTGCAGTAACCCAACTTCACCGCCGCGACTGGATCGATGTGCTGCACATGACGCAACGTGCCGTCGACCATGTGTTCTGCGCGGATCTCGATCGCTGGACCAGCCGCCGGTAACGCGATCTGGATCAGCTGCAGCTTGCCGTCAAGCGATGGGGCCAGCTGGGCGCCCACGCTGCCGGCGAGCATGCTGCAGGCCTCGATGACGTTCAGGCGCTCGCGCACGTGCAGGCCGACCGGCTGCGGGTGCGCCGCGTCGAACTGGGCGAAGTTGATCAGGTCGATGTTGGCCGAGGTGTAGCGGCCGACGTCCTTCCCATAGCCAGTGATCAGGCGCTGGATGATGGTCGCTATGGTCTTGCGAAAGATGCCGCCGGACTTGTCGCCCTGGACGGTGGCGGTAATGGTGGCACTCTCGTTGTTCACCGTCAGCACGGACTTGCCAGTGCCCTCGGAGACGATCACCTGCTCGCTGATGGGGATGCCGTTTGCGCGCGTTTCGACGATGCCTTCGATCGGACCGTCGTGCCATTGCCGCTCGAGCGCGTTCACATCGCTCCACTCTCCTGCAGCGTTGAAGCATTCGCCGAAGGTCAGCGGGATCAAGGTGTCTGCATTGACGCCGGCGCCGCCGAACTTGCGCTCGCTGATCGGGTAGTTGAGCCCCTCCATCATGTCGCGCAGGCGCAAGGCAAATGCCCTCGTTCCCTTGCGTACCAGGCCTGCGGAGTGGCCGACGAAGATTTTCCGGTAGTCGGCACGCGGCCAGCGCACGTCGCCCACAACACCCAGCACTTCATCGGCCCAGATATACCTGGCGAAGTGCTCGTTCACACCGTTGGTGTTGTCGATCTCGATGTCGCCGGCAGAAAGCGATGCCGTCGACGTCAGCGACAATGCTTCCGTGAAGGGGATGCTGACGCCGACGATCGGCGCATAGAAGACGGGGTTATCTGTGCCCGGTGTCGTGTAGCCGTTGGTCGACCAGAAGAACCTGGTGCGCACGCCATCGACGAGTGCCCAGGTTTCGATCAGAATGTTCGGGATCGCATCGTTGCTTGCGAGCCAGGCTGCGAAGTCGGCGTCCGTAATGGCCGGCACGGTAGGCTCCACTTGCACGACCGACGGCGTATCGAAGGTGAAGCGTCCGCTCCCCTGGCGCGCAGCTTCAAGGATAAGTGCTGCGGTCATTGGCCCACCGAGATCGGAGAAGCCAGCGTCATCGTGCCATTCGACTCGGCCAACACCAGCATGTACTCACCCGAGGGAACCGTAGCTGCAGGAACGGTAACTTCGAACGCAGCGTTACCTGATCCCATCGAATGCCTGCCCTGGGCCAAGGGTGCGCCGAACGATGCCGGCGAAAGGCTGCGGAACAGCGCCCAATCCACGTTGGCGAGATTGAGGTGAGGCGTCCCATCGCGTGAGGCAAGAATGCAGCGGACGTAGTTGACCTGGACAACTGGCGCCGCACTCGTCGTCGGCACGATGCGAATCGCCGCCGAGACGTTGCCGCTCGAGTCAACGCAGCGTACGTCGATCTGGTAGGCAGTGCCGGCGGCCAGGTTGGTAAAGGTATGGCTCTTGCTCCCCTCCTCAGCTGCAGTGGCCGCGACATATTGGCCGGTGCCGCCAATTCGATACTCCCGCCGCACAACAGCGACATTGTCCGCACTGGTCGTTCCCGCCCAGCTGACGGTAATCGAGTCCGCCGTCACGCTGGCCGCCAACTCTCCCTGGAACGTCGGGACTGTCGTGTCAGCTGCAGCGAGCGGCTCGGCTTGCACGTGCATCGGTAGAGCAGTGGCGCCGTTGTCGAACACTGGGGTTCCGACGGCAGGTGCGGCACCGGCCAGGTAGGTGAGCGCGGCCGGCGTGCTGGCAAAGGTCAGGCCGATGTGCGTCGCGTCGACGCGAACAGCGGCAGTGATCTCGATAGCCACCCCCTGCACATCCGACGCCACGAATCCGGTGATGCCTGCGGCCGGGGTGATGTCGCTGCCATTACGGTGCACCAGCTCGACAACGCCGGACGTGCCGTTGATAGCCATGCCGACGATTGCCGGTCCACGACGGTAGACGCCGTCATAGACGAACGCGCCGAACACCGCCACGTTGCGATTCGCACTGGCCGGGAAGCCGGCGGCGGCAGTCGACAGGTGCACGCCGTCGCCCGACAACAGCAGGTCCAGCGTTTGAACGTGGCAGACGTCCTCATCATTGCCGACGTCATTCTCGGCCATGCGCACAAAGTTTGCCTGGGTGTCCGCCGTGCTGCTCGTGCGGCGATTGAAGCCGCTGATCAGTATGGGCAAGTCAAGCTGTTCCGTGTGCAAGCGGATGCGAGAAATCAGGGTGCGCAGATTGGCTGCATGCTGCGCACGGGAGACGATCAGGTTATCGGCAGCATCGTTCGAGCCGATGAAGATCAGCACGCCGGCGATCTTGCCGCCGACGGCGTTAATGGCATTCCGGAAGTTGGTCCAGCGGGCATGGGTCAGGGTGATCCACTGCGCCAGGGTCGAGCCGCCGTAGCCATAGTCGATCAGGCCGACTGGCACGCCGGCTTTCTGCGCGAAGCCGTTTGCCTCGATGATGCCGCAGCCGTTGGTGCCAAACTTGCCCCAGCCAGCCGAGGAATACTTGCGCACATTGGCTGCAGCGACAAACCCAGTGCCCGAGGTCGAGTCGAATCTTTTCTCCGCACTGCTCGAGCCTGCGTATGCAAACAGGTCGCCCACGCCGAACAACTCGGCGCCAACGGCAGACGTCGCCAACACAGTCGAGCCGTTCTTGCTGCGCACGGCGCGACGGTACATGCCGCCCTGCGGGACCGAAGGCAAGCCCGACCAGGTACCGTTGGCAATCGTCGCGCCCGCAATCACACCCCATGGCCGCACCACGGTCACGCCGTCTTCGGCATACAGCTGGTACTCGATGCTGGTCGGCTTGGTGCCGGCATAGGCACCCTCGAATGGGACCGCAGCGGTCGTACCGATGCGCTGGTAGATGCGCTCAGCGATACCAGGAATGAGGTCGACCGTGTCGGTCGCAACCGCCGGGATCGTGGTGGGGGCACTGTCGGCGCTGACGCTGCCGGCAGCATTCGCCTCGATCTGGCGTACTACGAGGTCTTTGCCGGCATCGGCAGCAACGGGTGTATAGGTGCTAGCCGTGCCGACGAGAACGCCTGCCACGTACCACTCTTGCGTGCGCCCGGCAGAGTTGCTTGCTCCTGCAGGTGTGTACGAGGCAGCCTGCCCGACCTGGGCGCCAACAATCGCAGGCGCACCATTCATTACGGGCTTGGCTATCGCCGCCGAGTAGCCGAACGCCGGCTGAGACTCGCTCGTGGCTATCGGGCCATTCTTGGTGAAGGCGATCGGCAAGCTTCCGCGATTGGAAAAATCGTCTGCATTGTCGAGCCGCGCATACCACAGCGTGGCCTTGCCCAGGTCCGTGATTTCCATGCCGTGAGCAAGCTTCGCCACTTCCAGGTCGCTCAGCGTGTCGGCCATGAAGAAGACGCGTCCGATGGACTGGTCGCACATACGGTCGGCGGTCAGGTTTGCACGAGCGCCCAGCCACAAGCCCGAGCCGTCCAGCACGGCATTGCGCTCGGCAGTCCCGTCAGCCACTACGGCCGAGCCATCGGTCGGCATGGCCGCCAGGATGGGGCAGCGACGGACGGTGATGGTCGTGCCGGTCTGCTGGAACACGAACAACCATTTGTCGCCCGCACGGTTGTCGTTGGCCGTGACGAGCGTCGGCGTCGACAACGTATTGAAGTACATGGACAGCCGGTTGCGCTGCGCAGCTGTGGCCGCCGAATCCGTCAAGTACGCAAGATTGAAAGCCCCGGCCTGGCCGGTTGACTTGGTTGAAACGAGATACTGCGGGTTGTCGCCAGTCGTCAGGCCATCGAAGCAAACGACGATGCCGAGCGCCCAGGTCGTAGGCGACGCCGGGATGGTCAACCCGGTATGGTCTGGCGCCGAGAAGAACGTGCTCGCGAGCGCGCGGTTGAATTTAACTGTCATTCGTTTTTCTCATCTTTTTTAACGGGGAGCTACCTTGTTCGGGTTGCTCACCCTGTAGGCCGTCCTGTCGAAGGCACTGCCGACCCCTTCGGTAATGGATTCGCCCAGCTCTTCGGTTGCGTCGACCAGGTCGTTCTTATGGCGGGCTGCATCGGTTCGTAGCAGCTTCAGCTCTTCCAGCACCGCAGCGTTGACCTCAAGGATCGCGGCGTTCTCATCGCGCAACGCTTTCACCTCAGCCGCCAGCACGCCGGCTGCTTCGTTCGAACTTGCGGCGTACCGCTGAACATCGAACAGTGGTGCCCCCATTGGCACATTGGCGGCTTGGTTAACGATCGCTTCCTGGATCGCAGCAGCGGTATCGTTCAGCTGAGCGATACCCACCACCTGCTTATCTAAGGCCGACAGCTGTCGCTGCGCATCGGTCATCTGCTGTCCGGCAATCGTAGCCAGTCGCCCCATGTCGTCCATCACCTTCGACTTGTCGCCAACGAAAGCTGCACTCGATGCGTTAATGACCTGGCTGGCCGTCAAAAAGGCCGTGGCGGCGTTTTGCGCGGCCGAAGCAGCGGCGGAGTCCGACGGGTCTGCCTCAGCCTTCCTGAGCGCTTCCGCATACTGCCGCTGGGTTTCCAGATATTTTTGTAGAGGGGTCAGCGTCGACAGCGTGCCAAGCAGCAGCGAGTCGCGATACGCGAGCGTGCTGGTTTTGGTAGCACCGAGACGCTCGACGGTACTGGTCAGTGCTTCCGATGCAGCCTGTGTCGAAGCCTTTAGGTCACGCTGCAACGAGATCTGGTCAAAGAGCGCGCGGTTGCTAGGGTCGATGGCCAAGCGTGCCTTGGCATGCAGCTGCGCCGACGTCATCGTCAGTTCGTCCCATTCGCTCTGCAAGTCTTCGCGCTCGTCGGCAATATCCTGTGCGGAACGGGACAGGTCCTTGGCTTGAGCGGTCACCTTGGCGAAAGCGCTCTCCAGGTCCATCAGCTGGGCAAACTGTTGCCGCTCGGCCTCGGTAACCAGCTTCAGGCCCAGCACATGATTCTTGAACTCTTCCCGGGTATCGATATAGCCCAGGTTCATCTTGGCAAGCTGTTCCGTCACGTACTTTTGGAGCGGCGCCAGGCGCTCTTGCTCGGTGAGGAAGTTCTCCCCGAACGACGCAGCTTTGCCGGCGAGAGAGTCGATACCACCCGTCAGCTGGATCAGATGTTCGCGCGCGGCAACGCTGGCCAGGCCGGTCGCGCCGAACTCCATTCCGATAGAGCGCAGGGAAGCGTCGACGTTGGCATAGTTCGCGGCAACGCGGACCAAGGTCTCGAGGTAGCCCTCGCCGACCTTCTGGAATTGCTGGAGGCCGCCTACGGCGTAGGCCGCCATCTCATCCCCAACCTTGGAGAAAGTCGCCGCCAGTGCCTTCTCGATCTCATCGCCCTTCAGATCCTTCAGGGAGATGTCGCCCAAGTTCACGACAAATGAGCTGAGGCGACGACTGAACTCGTCGGTATTCTGCCCGAGCAGCGCACCGGCCTGGGCTACCCCATCGGCCAGCGACTCAATCACCAGGGTGAACTGCTGCTCGAGCTCGGCGCTCAGCCCGGCAGTCTGGCGGCTATTCTTGGTGCTGTAGGTAATTCCAAAGGCTGATTTCTTTTTCTGGACATCAGCGTAGGAGTCACCCTGGATGCCGCCACCCTGGATGGCCGACAGCGATTGCTTGCCAAAAGTGAGTCCCTGATCTTGTACGGTGACCTTGGTTTTAAAGAGCTTCGACGCGATCAGGCCGACAACTGCACCGATAGCCATGCCTATCGGGCCGCCCACTGCGCCCATAGAAGTAAAGGCGGTCAATCCCGCTCCCGCCATGTAGCCCACTGCACCGCCAGCAGCCGCAAGACCGCCCGTTGCCATGGCTCCAACCACTCCGCCGGTCTTCGTGGTACCGGTCTGGATCCCGCTAGCCGGGTTCGCGTTGCCCTCCAAGCCGCGGACCACCAAGGTGCTCAACCCAGACAGGTTGCTCTCGATTGACTTCAGCGAGCGCGCCATCGCAGCGGTGTAATTCAGTTCAATACTGCTGTTTTCTGCCGACAGCTCGATCGCCCGTTCGATCGACTCCGACTTGGCAGACGAGTTGCCGAGCACCGTGCCAGTCCCCTGCGTCGCCTGACGCTGCTCGGACAGACTAACGCTTCCCCCGCCCATGCTGCCGAACATCTTCGCCCCAATGCCCACGACGGCAGCAATAGTGGCCGCTCCAGCAATCAAATTAAGTGGGAAGGTCCACCCAGCCATGGCTTTTACAACGGCCACGATACCCCAGGCGCTAGCCTGTGTTCCAGCCATAGCTGTGGACGCCGCGGTGGACGTTCCCTCAGCTGCGGTCTGCGTAGCCTTCGAAGCGATGAATAGCCCCGTGAAGGCCGTAAGTAGACCGCTTTTCTCGACCATGCTCTTGATCGACATCGCCATCTCGTATGCACGAAACGCCTTCTCGGCACCCTCCATTACCTTATAGCCCGCGGTGTTCTCCTTGAAGAATCCTTTCGCGGCTTTGGCCATGTCGCCATACTGGCGGATCTGGGCGGTGGCAGCGGCTTGGCTGGCTCGAGTCTCTGCGGCCTTAATCTTTACCGGATCGTTTTTGGCATCCTTTTTCTCCGCTGCCAGCTGTGCGGCGATCGCTGCCTGCGCGCGGCCGTAGCCACTCAAGGTGGTGGTCATGTCACCAATGGCAGCGCCGACGCGGCCGAACGATTCCGCCATGCCGGCAGCAGCCGACCGCGTGACCTCGTCGATCGATGTCATGATGTCGAGCAGTTCCTTCGCCTTGGTGAGGTCGGAGCCTCGCTCAAGCACGTCCAGCTTGCCAACAGCGGTCACGTTCCGGCGCTTTGCAGCGATCATCCGCTCCAGCTGGGCGACTTCCTTCTCGTCCAGATCGAGCGAGGCACGGCGCGCCAGGCGGTCTTCGTCGCGCGCCAGCGACAGCTGCTCGATCTGCAACTTGGTCATTCCGTAGGTGGCCACCAATTCTTCATTGGCCGTCACCTCGTCCATCACCGCGGCGTAGGCGCTATTACGTTCCTCGTTCAGCTCCTGGACGGCCTTCTTGACGCCAGCGGCCGAGAGCAGCGCAGCATCCTGCGCTTCAACAACGGCGATCTGCGCCCGGGCCGCCTCGATGTGATCGTTCGACAGCTTGTTCTTGCCCGTGCCGATTGCAGCGTCCAGCTGAATCGTCATTTTCTGAGCATCTGTCATTTTCGAGTAGCCGGCAGCCTCGAGCTCGTTGGCGGCGATCTTTTCCCGGATCGACGTCATCAAAGTCGCATATGCGCTCGCTTCCTGCTTCACACTGGCCGCGGCACCCTTATCGGCATACTTGGCACGGACGAACTTTTCCATTTCCGGCGTCACGCGCCCGTACTCTTTGCGAAGCTCTTCCAGCTCGTATTTGATTTTATCGGTAGCGGAACCGTTCTTGCCCAGCCATTCGGCGTACTTGCCTGCAAAGGCAAGCTCCTGTGATTTTGTAACTTGTTCCTGTGCCTGCTTTACTCGCAGCAATGCCGTGCGGTAAGCCTCGGTGAGATTGGCAATGGCAAGTTGCCGCTTTTCTGCGGAGCGTCCTTCGAAGCGTCCAGTGCCATTGATCGCTGCCTCCATATCATTTTTCGCTCGCAGCAACACAGCTTGGTCCGCTTCGCTAATCGCACCAAGTTTTTTAATTTGGGGAATGGCAGCCGCCTCTCCTTGAAGCCGGTTCCGTTCCTTCAATTTTTCGATTTGCTGGTCAAGACGCGCAATCATCTCTGTCGTGCTTTCGACCGTTGATTGAGCGACCTTCTCGTTGGATTCCTTCGCTCTGTTACTCCACCACATCCATGCAGTAGCAGCGAGACCGAGCACGGTGACGACTGCACCAATAGGCCCTCCTAAGAAGGTCATTGCCCCTCGCAGCAACCCTAATGCGCGAGCACCGATGGTAGCTGCGGTCGTTTGCGCCGCGAGGGCAGCTGTATGGGCACCAGCGGCCGTCGTAGCAGCCCCTTCGGCAGCGGTCTGAGCGCGCAAGGCCACAGCATGTGCCTCAGCCACCGCAGCAGCGCGCGCCTGAGCTGGAATCAAACCGTTTGTGGCGATTGCGAGCGCGACCGCCCCCTCAGCCGCCAGCACTGCAGCTCGAAGTTCCACGACTCGAGCGTTGGCCAGGGCCACCTCTGAAGCAGTTGCTCGAACGTTCGACTGCGTCTCGGCCAGCTTTGCTGCTGCCGAAACAGATGCCGCCTCTGTACTTGCTACTGCTGATGCCAATGTCGATGCCGCCAAAGCGCGGTTAGCTGTCACAGCCCCATAGGTACTAGTCACCATGCCCCCCAGCCATGAAGCGAATTTGGCGGTGGTAACAGTAGCAACAGCACCCGCGATCAGCGATAGATTGTCAGCAAGCAGGCCTATCGCACCAGTCAGGGCAGAAACTGCGCCGCTAGCTTGAGCCTGCACGCCAAAGAATTCCATGGCGTTATTCTTCAAGACGGTAAAAGCGCCGCCGATGGTCTGTATCTGCTTTGCTTCCTCGCGCAGGTCGGCAAGTGCTTTAGGCAAGACGTCCGACATGATCTGTGACGTGATCAGGCCATTCTCGGCCATTTTCTTGAGTGCACCGACTGGAACGCCGATACCATCAGCCAGCGCCTTCATCAGGCGAGGCGCAGCTTCATTGACTGCATTGAATTCCTCGCCGCGTAGCGTGCCGGACGCGAACGCTTGGGAAAGCTGGAGCTGAGCAGATGCTGATTCCGATGCAGTCGCGCCAGACACCTTAAGCGCCATATTGACGACTTCAGTAATCGCAGCGACCTGTTTCTGTGTGGTGCCGAGCTCGCGCGTGCCGTTGGCAATACGAGCGTAGAGAACACCGGTTGATGCCAGATCCTGCTGTGCGCTGTTCGAAATTCGTTTCACATCTGCGTATGCAGCGCCATATTCCCGCTGCGACAGTGTGGCAAGGCGCAGCTGAGCGGTGAATTTTGCGTACTCGTCCGACATTTGTACGAGTCCAGCAACACCGGCGCCGATGCCAATCGAGGCGGCCAAGTTGCGCATCGCATTCTGCACAGTGCTCGACAGGTTGCTCATCGTACGCGCGACGGTGTCGATTTCGCGCCGGGATTCTGCGGCGCCGTCGACGCCGATGCGGATGATTGCTCCAGGGGTCCCGCTGTATGCCATAGTCTCGCCGTTACCTATCTCGTCGTTTGGCCCACTCATCGAGTGCGGCAAATTCCATCGCCTGGAGTGCCTCGAAATATCGTGGCTTGTCTTTTTTCTTGATCGACCGGCTATCCATGCACACCTGGACTCCCTGGTAGTCCAATCGCGTGCGTATGCCGTTGTCGGTGAACCACTGCGTCTGCACCGAGAGCCATAGGCTCCAGATCTCGCAGTTTTCCGGCCAGAGGTGGAATTCATCCTCGATCGGCAAATCGTTACCAACTACGTAAAAGCCGAATTTGGCGGCGTCTTCCTCAAGACGCGCTTCAGCCGGCGGATCATGGGCCGACGGGAACCGCAGTTCCCCACCAGCCAACAACCGCGCGGCTTCCGTTAGTTTTTTGCTTTGGCGCCCACTTCCTTCATGTAGGAACCAACTGCGATATCCAGAATGTTGGGCGTCTGGAACATGATTTCCTTCGCTTCCTGGTCGCACGGCGCGGGCTGACCGGCATCGTCGAGGACGAAGGTCTGGTTGACCCAGCCTTCGGTAATCTGGATCATCGTTTCCTGGATTTTTTCGTTGGTCGTGATGCCGTCGCTGTTCTTGTTACTTGCCTGGAATTCGTCCACAGTCAGGCGCTTGCAAGTCAACGAAATATTGAAACGCTTGGTTTTTTCGCCGTCCTGGATTTCGAAGATCACAGGGACGCGGACCTTGTCGCCAACTGCCAGTTTGTATTTGCTCATATTTTTCATTTCGATAAGTAGGTGGGGGATGTAGTCAACCAAGTGGCGCAGCACTGTGCGCCATTCCGATTTACAGGCAGACCAAGCGAATTTCGTCGTTGCCGGCAACCGGGACGAACTTCAGGTCGAAGCCGACGTAACGGATACCCTGGACATCGACCTTCTTCGGATTGGACAACTGCGCGGCCGGACCGTAGATCAAGACGCTGTTCCCGGTGAGCAGGCCAATCTTGAGAGCGACGGTCACTTGCTCGCCCGACCGAACCTTCGCCAGCATGGCCACTTCCTGCACAGCGGTCAGCTGCAGCTCGGTCGAACCAGTAACCTCACGGTCGGTGATGTCGGCTTCGCTGAGGCTCAGGTTCGAATGGAACTCGACCTTGTTGCCGAAATTAATATCGAGACCCGTGCTCGGGTAAATGTCGCCGCCAGTGATCGCCCCAGCGGCATACACACCGCCGAAGGTCATGTCGACCACGTTTTCCTTGATCATGGCGACTGGCTTTTTCCAGGCCGTGAGGGTGGGAACGACATTTGGCGTTGCGCTGATCGGGCCGGCTACGCCGGTGAATTCGTACTTCAGCGACGGCGTGCCGCCCTTCTTCGCGGACAAGGACACGTTGCCCATCGAGCCAAGCGCCTTGTGCAAGACGCCATCGTCGTAGTAATAAATGGTCGCGTCTTTCAAGCCAGTGGAGATGGGCGTGTATTCGACGCGGTCAGGCACAGTCAACGCGCCCTCGGCCATGGCACAGGCCATGTTCAGCTTGCCCCAGGCCGGTGGTGTCGCTGCAGCGCCGGAACCGGCCAGGGCGACCGTGATCTCGATCTTCACGCTGGCAGCTCCCATCAGATCGGCGCTTGCGCCGAAAAAGCCTTTCATGGCCGGGTTGGCGATCTTCTCGAGTTCGAGCGGGGTAATCGACATTTCCGAGACCAGCACCGCATTGGCGGCGGCGGTCGGTGCTGCATCCTCGCCGGCGTTGGTCGCCAGCTTGACAAGGATGACGGTGTTACGAATGCGACGGGTATTCGCGCCCATGGCCTATTCCTTTACTTCAGCTGCTGGTTGATCGACGGGGTCGTTCGAGACCCATTCCCATTTCGTGCGGTCGAAGGTCCAGCTGCCGCCGCTCGGTGGCGTCGGGGTGGCGCGTTCCTCGACGGGCGCTTCCTGTGCTTTTTTCATGGTTGTTCCAGGGTGAGGTTGTTAGTTTGGTGCATCACGGGATAGGTCATGCGGACCCAGCCCGTTCGCTGCTGCTCAGCGTTGTATTCGGCTTCGATCATCGGCTCGCCGATGTCCGTCACCAGGTCGCCCAAGGTGCGGTCAGCCGCAATGCGTGCGTACACCTGTAGCAGCAGCGGGTCGACGGCGAGGTCGGCGGTGGTCGTGCTCGTGCGGGCGTAGCACTCGATCGTGAACTTCGATTCCCAGTCCACCGGTGCACCGAAAATCGCACCGCGGGCGGGCAGCGCGCCGTCGAACTGGACGTTGATGGCGTCCGGGAATTCCTCTGCCAGCTGGCGATCGCGCGCACGGAAGATCTGCTGCGACAGCGGCGGCTCGGCCTGGAGCAAGGCGACAATCGCCCCGGTGATGCCTGCAAACGCGGAGATGCTCATGCGAGTTCCAGTAGCAAAACCGTGATGCTCCGATCCGAGCCGTCTGGATCGATACCGCTGACCCGGTAGGCTGTGCCGTCTTCGAGCACGAAGGGCTTGCCGGCGTAGCTGGCCGGTACCGACGACGCCGGCAACGTGAAGGCCGGGCGTGTGGCGGCAAAGCCCAAGCCGCTGCCTTCGACCAGGTGCGCCTTATCGAAGAACCCGACGACGGGTTCACCCGCGAGCGTTGCCTTGTCGGCAAACTCATCGGGGTTGAAGAAGGCGCCCAGGTCTTCGGCGAACATGGCTTAGTCCGCTTCCTTGTCGTCGCCGGGTGCTGCAGCATCGCCACCCTTGGCGGTGACCAGTTCGGCCGCGCCGGCGCCGACCAGCTGCTCTGCAGTGGTCTCGCTCACGTTGAGCGTGGTGCCGACCTTGACCTTCTTTCCGTCGAGCTCGACCGGACCAGTTGTCTTGATTTTCATTTCGTCTCCAGTTGGGAAAGATCCAGGCGCCGCTTATGCTGCAGCGACCGCGTTCTGGATCAGGTAGCCCGCCTCGGCGCCGGCGATCACGGGCGCGACTTCGTCCGTCACCGGGTAGATGAAGCTCTTGGCATTGCGATCGAAGTACGACTCTTCGACGATCGGGTAACCGGCCAGCTGGTAGGTGTAGCCAAAGGATGGATTGCCCTGCTCAGCGACCGTGCCGATTTCGGTGTACGCCAGGATGACGTCGTTGCCCCACACGTCTGCGAAGTCGCCCGCGTCGTTTGCATAGACGGCGTCACCGACCACGACCTGCTCCAGCCCGAACAGCGATGCCAGCAGTTCGGGAGTCGCGACGTCACGACCGGTGTACTTCATGCGGTCGACAACCTTCGGGTGGTTCTTCAGGACCGCAAACACGGCGGCGCCAATCACTGCGGTGTTGGCGCGCTTGCCGACTTTCTTGCGGACGGCTTCCTTGCCGTCCTCGACGATCTTCACCGGGTCGCTTGCCGGATCGTTCCACTGCGACGAGCCAGCCAGCGCGATCTTGTTCGAAGCCGGATATGAGGCCGCATTGCGGGCGACGTCGGCGCGCTGTTTTTCCAGGCGCAGCTCGATGATGTTCTGCGTCTTGTTCACGGTCATGCTGCCCAGATCGATACCAGGCACGGCCATGCCTTCCTGCAGGTGTTCGATCGGCAGCTTGCCTTCGAGGCTGTGGCTTTCCAGTGCGTACGGTGCACCCAGGTAGCCGAACGACACGCGCTTAGTGTTCTCGCCTGGCGCACGCCCGGTCGCGTACAGCATGAAGTCTTCCTTGCCGAAAGACAGAATCTTGCCGCCGCGCTGGTTGACGTCGACCTTCGGGAACAGCACGTGTCCGACGAATGCCGCGTTTTTGTAGCCGCGGGCGACAGTGGTCAGGACCGGGTCAATGACGCGTGCCTGCGAGTTATTCATACCCATAACGATTCCTTAAAGTGTGGGGTTGTATTTGCGAATCAGTTCGGGATGAGGAGGATCTCAACCACCTGACCTGCTGCCGTTGCCGGCGCCAGTGCGCGGGCAACTTTCACGCCGGTCGTCTTGGCGACCACGCGGCCCTGCGCATCGACCTCGAGCTCGGTTTCATTGGCGAAAGCGGCGCCCGCTTCGGCCGTGGTCGTCCCAACCACGCCGACGGCGACGCGCTCGCCGATTGCGCCCGGGAAATCGGTAAAGCCCAGGCAGCGCGCGCCCGCTGCGGGAATGGCGCCACCACCGGTAACGGCGCGGTTCTGGGCCAGGGCAGCACTTGCTACCACGGAAAGGGTGAGGATCTTGATTGCACTTGCTGCCATGACTTTTCCTTGAAAGGTGTTGAAGACCGCGCGGCTTACTTGCCGCCGACAGCCTTGTATGCGGCGATGTAGTTGACGCCCGGGTTGGCTGCCATGTATTCCTTCGCCTTGGCGTCGAGTTCAGCCCCGGTCAGCGCTTTCGATTGGGTAGCAGTCGGCTCCACCGTGGCGGCCGGCGTCAGCGGCACAGGATTCGGCGCCTCGTTCGCCGCCGCGACTGCGTGCGCGGTGCGCGATGCCTTTTCGGCGGCCAGCACCGCCATGGCGGCGTCGCCACCTGTCGACTTGCCGTCGAACTTGAGCGTGCTGATCAATGCTTCGTGACCTGCAATTACCTGAGCTTCGACAGCCTGGATGCGAGCACGCTCGGCGGCAGCGCCTTCTGCTCGCAATTCGGCGGCCAGGGCCGGGTGTTGCGCTTCGATTTCGTCTTTGTTCACAGAACTTCCTTTGGGAATGATGGTTGGCGAATTGGTCCGCGCAGGGCCGGCGCGGGGCGGTATTACTGCGCAGCTGGATGCGCCGCGGTCCTGGTTCAGTTTCTCGACCAGAGCGTCGAGCGACATGATTCCGTCGACCAGGCCGGCGTCGATCGCCTGCTGCCCGGTGAACATGCGGCCTTCAGCCATGTCGCGCAG
>Ga0265797_10004171_pt1 | contig 22355 bp, 17 predicted proteins | sample P2T30metagenome_FD_192433 | JGI IMG/M metagenome (GOLD analysis project Ga0265797, IMG submission 192433) | Plant litter microbial communities from East Loma Ridge, Irvine, California - P2 T30 | ecosystem: Environmental > Terrestrial > Plant litter > Unclassified | place: USA: California... | reverse complement strand
ACGATGTCGCCATGCGCGCCGTGCGCGAAATCCTTGCCCTCGAAGGCTTGCGGATAGACCGCGAAACCATTGCCGCAAGCGGCCAGGCCGTCCGCCGCCAGCGGCTGCACGGCTTCCGGCGCACTCAAGATCGGCTCGACGACCGTGGTCCAGCCCTGTGTATCGTAGCGGTACTGCGCCCAATAGACTTCGTTCATGCGCGCGTCGAGCACCGCCAGCACCTCGGTGGCGCCGGTGCGCGCGCGGCAGGCTTCGGCCATGGCGGCCAGCGTCACTAGCGGAATCACCGGCAGCTCGGCGCCGAAGGCCAGGCCCTGGGCCACGCCGCAAGCGGTGCGCACGCCGGTGAACGAGCCGGGGCCGGCGCCAAAGGCGATGGCTTCGCAATCGGCCAGCTTGACGCCGGCCTCGGAAAGCAGTTCCTGCACCATCGGCAGCACGGACTGGGAATGGGTACGCACGCCGCCCGATTCGCGCGACAGGACTGTAGCGTCAGGATCGGATGCAATGAGCAGCGCGCACGAGGCAAGTTCCGACGAGGTTTCGATGGCAAGGATGATAGGCATGCGCTATTTTACCGCGCCGCGGGATGTCGACCAAGGACCCGGCCACGGCTGCCGCCCGATACCAATGCTGCCGGATTCGTCCGCGCGATGTAGAATTCGCCCATGCACAGCCTGACACTCGACCTCGACAACCGCGACGCCGTCGCCGACGCCATTGCCGGCGACCGCTGGGTCGTCGCCTGCCTGTGCGCAGCCTGGTGCGGCACCTGCGGCGGCTACCGCGCCGCCTTCGAAGGCATCGCCGCGCGCCACCCGGACAAGGTCTTCGTCTGGATCGACATCGAAGACCAGGCCGACGTGGTGGGCGACCTCGACGTCGACAACTTCCCTACCCTGCTGGTCCAGCGCGACGACACCGTCGCCTTCTTCGGCACCATGCTGCCCGACCCCGCCGTGGCCGAGCGCCTGCTCAAGGCCCAGGCCGAGCTGCCGCCCGCCGAGCTGGCGCGCCTGGCCCAGTCCAGCGACGAGCGGCGCACATGGCAGCGCGACTGCAACCTGCGCAACCTGCTGCAGGATGCCAACTGAGGCCGGCTGAGTCCTGCTGAGGTCAGCCAAGGGCTGCGCCGAACAAGTTACCGCAAACAGAAAACTCAGTCGCCCGGCCCTTCGCCCGGCATGGTGTCGGCCATCAGGCGCAGCTCGTCGGGCGTGAGTTCCTCGGGCTTCTTGTCCTTCAGGCCGTCGATCTGGTCGGATGATGGTTGGGATGGCTGGGTGGCCTGGGCTTCGGGTTGCCGGTCTTCGGCAGGATGGTTCTCGGTGCTCATGTAACGCTCCTTGCGATGGTTCCAGATAGCGCCAGTCTGGCACAGTCGGGGCGCAAGCGGCGTCATCTAGCCTGGCGGCAAAGCTATTTCGGCACTGTGAAGAAGTCGATCCGGTTCAGCCACTTCACATGGCGCGGCCCTGGCTTCGTGTCGGACAGCGAGCGCAGTGCATACGGGCCTTCGCTGGATGGCAGCGGCTTGCCGTTCATGCTGGTGATGACCAGCACGTTGTCGCCGGCGCGGCCGTTGTAGAGCTCGCCCCAGGAAAACAGCACCGCATAGTTGTCAGTCGCGCGCGCCGCCACGCCGGAGTGGCGCAGCGCATGGCGGTCGAGCTTCTGCACGCCGGCCGCGTCGAGCAGGTCGCGCAGGAGCACGCCGCGGTAGCGTACTTCGGCCTGCTCGGCCTTGGCGCCGGCGCCCACGCTGCGGGTTTCGACCAGTTCGGTCTGCGGCAGCGCGGCGATCTCGGCTGCCGTAAAGCGGCGCGCGGTGGCCTCGACCCTGACTTCCAGACCTGCATCCTGGGCGAATGCGAGACCGGCCGCCAGCAACAGCGGAAGGAGGAAGGTCACACGCCACCCGATACCGCCGGCGCGCGCCATCTTACTTGCCGCCTTTGTACGACGGGAAGAAGACCTGCTGGCCTTCGACCTTGAACGCGGCAATCAGCCCCTGGCCTTCGGGCGAGGTGATCCACTCGACCAGCTGCATCGCGCCCTTGTAGTTCGCCTGCGGGAAGTTCTTCGGATTCACGGCGATGATGCCGTAGGGGTTGAACATCTTGGTGTCGCCCTCGACCACGATCTGCAGGCCGGTCTTGGCGCGGTAGGCGATGTAGGTGGCGCGGTCGGTGAGCGTGTAGGCGCGCAGTTCGGCGGCCATGGTCAGCACTTCGCCCATGCCCAGGCCGGCCGACACGTAGTTGCCGCCTTGCGGCTGGCTGCCGGTCTGCTTCCAGTAGGCGCGTTCCATCTGGTCGGTGCCGGAATTGTCGCCGCGCGAGATGAACTTGGCGCCGCTGGCGATGATCTTCTTCATCGCGTCCAGCACGTCCTTGCTGCCCTTGATTTTCGCCGGGTCGCTCTCCGGGCCGACGATGATGAAGTCGTTGTACATCACGTCGCGCCGGTTCACGCCATGGCCCTCGGCCACGAACTTGTCTTCACTGGCACGCGCGTGCACCAGGGTGACGTCGACGTCGCCGTTCTTCGCCAGCTCCAGCGCTTTGCCCGTGCCGACCGAGATCACGTTGACCTTGGAATTGGTCTTGGCCTCGAACTTCGGCAGCAGGTATTGCAGCAGGCCCGAGTTCTCGGTGCTGGTGGTGGTCGACAGCTTGATGACTTGCTGCGCAAATGCCGGGACGGCGGCCGCCAGCAGGAAGCCGAATACGGCAAGGTGTTTCTTCAGGTGGGTCATGCTTCTCTCTCTTGGTTAAATTTGGTCAACGACATTCGTTCAATGAAATCCGTACTTGCGCAGGATGTCCTGGCCCTGCTTGCCCAGCACGAAGCGCAGCAGGCGTTCGCCCTCGCTCGACCCTTTGCGCGCCGCGATGCCATAGCTGCTGCGCACGTTCAGGCTGTCCGGAATGCGCAGGATCGCCAGGCGCGGCAAGGCCTGCGTCACCAGCACGGCATTCGTGCAGTACATGATGTAGGCGTCGGCGCGGTCCTGTTCGAAAGCCGTGATGTAGGGCAGCGTGCTGTTCGGGTCGAGGCTGGCGGCGCCCGACAGCTTCAGGGCTTTCGCATCGAGCACGGCGTACAGGCCGGGCTGCTGCGCGTCGGCCTTGCGGAAGAACTGCCAGGTGTAGTCGCCCATCGGGTCGCTGACCGGGGTCGATGTCGCCAGGCGCAGTGTCGGCGAGCGCAGGGTATCGAGCAGGTTCTCGGCGCGCAGGCCGGCTTGCGGCGTCGAGACCACGCACAGATCGTTGTAGGCAAAGACGGCCGATGTCCCCAGCAAGCCACTCTTTGCCAGCGCCTCGGTGTGCTCGCTGGCCGCCGAGGCGAACAGGTCGACCTGGCGCCCGCCTTCGATTTCCTTGCGCAGCTTGCCGGAGGGGCCATACTGGGCGTCGAACCTACCGCCGCCCGACGCGCGATAGGCGGCGAGGATGTCGCCGAAGGCCTGGCGCAGGCTGCCGGCGGCCAGCAGCACGGGCGCGTTCGCGGACGACGCCGGTGCGGGTTCACTCCCCTGCGCCATTGCCGCCGAGGGCAACAACGATGGCAGTAACGATGGCAAAAGCGCGGCCAGTGCCAGCGCACCGCGTGCACACCTTGTGCGTCCCGTGCGCTTGCTACTATCCCGCCCCATGTCATCCCTCGGCTTCTTATCGATGTGCTATGGTAAGCCGCCCTCAGAAACTTTCAATATGAACATGTTTGCATATGTTGCACGTTAAGCTAGCCTACACCTTCGCCGATTCCGCCGCCCTGCGCTCCCAGCTCGACAATCCCTTGTTCGACATCCTGACGGCGATCCACGGCGCGGGCTCGGTCGGCCAGGCGGCCATCACGCTCGGCCTGTCCTACCGCCACGTGTGGGGCGAGCTGAAAAAATGGGAAACCGCGCTGGCCTCGGATCTCATCGTCTGGGAACGGGGCAAGCGCGCGCGCCTGTCGCCGTTCGGCGAAAAGCTGCTGTTTGCCGAACGCCGTGCGCGCATGCGCGTGCTGCCGCAGATCGAGAACCTGGTGGCCGAGATGGAGCGTGAATTCGCGCTCGCCTTTGATCCGGGCGCCCACGTGATCCCGATGTGCGCCAGCCACGACCTGGCCCTGCCGCGCCTGAAGGAATTCATGGGCCGCAGCGCCAAGCTGCACCTCGATTTGCAGTTCCGCGGCAGCGTCGAATGCCTGGAAGCCCTGGAGCGCGGCGAATGCCAGCTGGCGGGCTTTCACGTCAGCGAAGACCGCGCACCCGGCAGCATGGCCCAGAAGGCCTTCAAGTCGCTGTTGAAACCGGGGCGCCACAAGCTGATCAACTTCGTCGGCCGCCAGCAAGGATTGATGGTCGCGCGCGGCAATCCGAAAGCCATCCACGCCATACCCGACCTGGCGCGGCCGGACGTGCGCTTCGTGAACCGGCAAGTCAATTCCGGCACCCGGCTGGCGGTGGAGCAGCTGCTGCGCCAGGCGGCCATCGCCACCACCAGCGTGCGCGGCTTCGATAGCGCCGAGCCGACCCATTTGTCGGTGGCCGCGGCCGTCGCTTCCGGCCTGGCCGACGCCGGTTTCGGCATCCAGGCCGCGGCGGTCGAATTCGGGCTCGATTTCATTCCCGTGATGCGCGAGCAGTATTATTTTGTCTGCTTGAAGGAAGCGGTCGACGCCGCGCCGATCGCGAAACTGCGCGAACTGCTGGCGCGCAGCGAGTGGCAACGCCTGACGGCGGACCTGCCCGGCTACGACACCAGCGGCGCCGGCGAGGTCGTGTCGCTGAGCCGCGCCCTGCCCTGGTATGCCTTCCGCAAACCCAAGTGAAGAACCGGTATGAATGAGGAGCCGCCGCAGGTAGTGCAAGCGGACGTGGCGCCGGGACTGGCTCCGGCGCCGCTGCGCTTCGACCGCGCCGAGTGGGCCGCCGCCTTTGCCGACCTCGGCACCTTCATCCCCTACGTGGTCGCCTACGTGAGCGTGCTGGGGATGGACCCGGTCGGCATCCTGCTCGCCTTTGGCGTGGCTCTGGTGTGCTGCGGCTTCGTGTATCGCACCCCGCTGCCGGTGCAGCCGATGAAGGCGGTCGGCGCGGTCGCGGTAGCGCAGGCGGCGGCGATTTCCAGCGGCGCGGTGGTGGCGGCCAGCCTGGTCACCGGCGTGCTGTGGCTGCTGCTGGGCCTGAGCGGCGCCGCCAGCCGCCTGGCGCGGACGATTCCGCGTGACGCGGTGCTGGGCGTGATGCTGGGCCTGGGCATCTCCTTCATGCTGCAGGGCCTGCGCATGATGGGCAGCGACTGGCTCGCGGCCGTGGCGGCGCTGCTGCTTGCCGTGGCGCTGAGGAACAGCCGGCTATTCCCGGCGATGCTGGTGCTGCTCGTCGGCGGCCTGGCCTACGGCGTGCTGCGCCAGCCGGCACTGTGGGAGAGCGCCTCGTTCGGCTTCCACCTGCGCCTGCCCGCGCTGGCCGCGACCGACCTGCACTGGCAGGACTTCGTCACCGGCACCCTGCTGCTGGCCCTGCCCCAGCTGCCGCTCACGCTGGGGAACGCCGTCATCGGCGTCACCGAAGAAAACAACCGCTTGTTCCCGGACCGCGCCACGAGCGTGCGCAAGGTGTCGGTGTCGACCGGCGTGATGAACCTGGCCGGCGGCGCCATCGGCGGCGTGCCGATGTGCCACGGCGCCGGCGGCATGGCGGCCTATGCGGCGTTCGGCGCCCGCAGCGGCGGCGCACCCATCATCTTCGGCGCCACGCTGGTGGTGCTGGCCCTGTGCTTCAGCGGGGCGATTGCTTTCCTGCTGCAGGCCGTGCCGGCGGCGGTGCTGGGTGCGATCCTGTTCCTCACCGGCGCCAGGCTGGCGATCGGGAATGCGCCGCGCACGCGCGACTGGCGCGTGCTGCTGCCGGTGGCGCTGACGGCGGTGGCGGCCTTGTGGAACGTGGGGCTGGGGCTACTGGTGGGCATCGCTGCTTGCTGGATATGCCGACAAAAACACAACGGGGGTCAGGTCTGACATCCGGACACGGACTCTGCTTTAACGCGGAAAAAAAGCCCTGGCTGGTCATCTACGGCCGTATCACCTACCACACCAATAAAGCAGAGCTCGTGTCCGGATGGCAGACCTGACCCCTGTTGTTTTTAAGTCAAACGCAGCGGCAAGCTGCGTAGCCGCTTCCCCGTCAACGCGAACACCGCTGCCGCCACGGCCGGCGCCACCGGCGGCACGCCCGGCTCGCCCACGCCTTCGGGCGGCTCAGCGCTCGGCACGATGATGGTCTCGACCACGGGCGTGCGGTCCATGCGCAGCACCGGGTAGTCGCCGAAGTTCGACTGCTGCACGCGCCCGTCCTGGATGGTGATCTCGCCGGCCAGCGCCGCCGACAGCCCGAATACCACCGCCGACTCCATCTGCTGGGCCACGATGTTCGGGTTCACCACGATGCCGCAATCGATCGCGCAGACCACGCGGTGCACACGGATGTCGGTCCCTTCCACCGACACCTCGGCCACTTGCGCCACGATGCTGCCGAAGGACTGGTGCAGCGCCACGCCATGCGCGCGTCCGCTTGGGGCCTCGCCGGCGGCGCGCACGGCGGCATCCAGCACCGCCAGGTGGCGCGGGTGCCGGGCCAGCAGCGCGCGCCGGTAGCGCACGCCGTCCTGCCCGGCCGCATGCGCCACTTCATCCAGGAAGCCCTCCTTGAAGAAGGCATTGTGCGAGTGCCCCACCGAACGCCAGTAGCCGAGCGGCACGGCGCTGTCGACGATCACGTGGGCGATGCGCTGGTTGTCGATCTCGTACTGCATGTCGTACTCGCCCTCGGCCGTGGTCTTGTCCGGTCCCATGCCGGGCAAGCCCAGGTTGCGCGGGAAGTACTGGTGGCCGATGGCGCCGCTGGCGGACTTGTTGTTCCAGGCCAGGATACGGCCCTGGGCGTCGAGCCGCGCCGTGAAGCGCGCCAGCGCCGCCGGGCGGTAGACGTCGTGGGTGGTGTCGTCCTCGCGGGTCCAGATCAGCTGCACCGGTTTGCCATTGCTGGCCATGGCCACGGCCACCGCCTGCGCCACCATGTCGCCTTCCAGCCTGCGCCCGAAGCCGCCGCCGAGCAGCATCACTTCGATGCTGACGTCTTCGCGCGCCACGCCGGCCACCTTGGCGGCGACATCGACCGCGATGCTCGGCACCTGGGTCGAGGCCCACAGCCGTACCTTGCCGTTCGCCACCTGCGCGGTGCAGTTCACCGGCTCCATGGTGGCGTGGGCCAGGAAAGGCGCGCGGTATTCGGCGCTCACTGTACTGGCCACGCCGCGCACGTCCTGGGTGCCGGATTCGAAGTAGGCGTAGCCGGATTCCTTGTCCAGTGCCTCGGTAAAGCCTTGGTAGATCGCTTCCGACGACAGCTTGGCATGCGCGCCCTCGTTCCAGGTAACGGGCAGCGCCGCGGCAGCCTGCTTCGCTTGCCACCAGCTGCGCGCGACCATGGCGACACCCGCGCCGGCGCCCGAGAACTCACCGAGCGACGACGAAAAGTCGACGACGCCGGTCACGCCCGCCATGCCTTTGACGGCCGCGGCATCGAACGACGCCACCGTGCCGCCGATCACCGGCGACATCTTCACCGCCGCGTACAGCATGCCTTCCGGCCGCGCATCGATGCCGAAGCGCGCGCTGCCATCGACCTTGCCCGGGGTATCGCGGCGCGGCACCGGCTTGCCGATCAGGCGGAATGCGCGCGGCTCTTTCAGCTTCACATCCGACGCATCGATGCCGGCGCCCACCTCGGCGGCACGCGCCGCCAGGCTGGCATAGGACGCGCGGCGGCCGTCGCGGTGGATCACGTAGCCGTCCTCGGTACGGCAATGCGCCACCGGCGACTTCCAGTCTTCGGCGGCGGCTTTCACCAGCATGGCGCGCGCCACGGCGCCGGCTTCGCGCATCGGCACCCAGGCATCCTTGACGCTGGTCGAGCCGCCGGTGAACATGATGCCGAGTTCGCGCCCGACCTTGGACAGCATCCACTGCACGCCGTCCTTCACGTTGCCGCGTTCATCGGGGTGGAAGGGCAGGTTCTCGCGCAGCACGGCCAGGTTGCCGAAGATCTTGTCGATCGGCGCCGGCGCGATGCGCACCTGCGCCAGCGGCACGTCGAGCTCCTCGGCCACCAGCATCGGCAAGGCCGTGTGCACGCCCTGCCCCATTTCACTGCGCGGCACCACCACCGACACCGTGCCGTCGGGATGCAGCACCACCCAGCCGTTCAGCGCGACCACGCCTTTCTCGACCGGCAGCGGTACCGACGTATGCAGGCGCTGGCGTGGGGCCTGCATACCCCAGCCGACCAGCAGCGCGCCGCTCCCCAGCAGGCCGCCCAGCAAAAACCGACGGCGCGAACGGCGCGGCGCCCCATGCTGCGCAGGCTCAGGAGCTGGATCGATGCTCGTGTTGCTCGGATTGTCTCTCATGCGTGTCCTGTCCCCAGTCTGCCAGCAGCGCTTCCGGCCCCACCGGCCGTCCGTACAGGAATCCCTGCGCCCGGTTGCATCCGTGCCGCAGCAGGAAGGCTGCCTGTTGTTCGTTTTCCACCCCCTCGGCGATCACCGAGAGGTTCATGCTCTTACCCAGCTGGATGATGGCGATCGCAATCGCCTCGTCGTCGGCATCCGCCGGAATGTCCTTGATGAAGCTGCGGTCGATCTTCAGCACGTCGACCGGCAGCTGCTTCAGGTAGGCCAGCGACGAGTAGCCGGTGCCGAAGTCGTCGATCGCCAGTCCCACGCCCAGGCCGTGCAGCTCGCCGATGAAGGCGGCGGCATCCCCGGTGTTCATGATGATCGATTCCGTCACCTCCAGCTGCAGCCGCCCTGGCGCCAGGCTTGTCGCCGCCAGCACGCGCGCGACCAGCGGCGCCATCGCGCCGCGCTCGACCTGGCGCACCGACAAATTCACCGCCATCTTCGGCACCTGCAAGCCCGCCGCATCCCAGCGCGCCATCTGGTGACAGGCTTCGATCAGCACCCATTCGCCCAGCTGGTTGATGAAGCCGGTGTCCTCGGCCATCGGGATGAAGCGCGCCGGACTGACCAGGCCCAGTTCGGGATGGCGCCAGCGCACCAGCGCCTCGACCCCAAGCAGCCGGCCGCTGTCGATTTCCACCTGCGGCTGGTAGTGCAGGAAGATCTCGCCGCGCTCGATGGCACGGCGCAGCAGCGCTTCCATGCGCAGGCGCTCGACGCCCTCGCCGTCCATGGCCGGCGAATAGAACTGGTAGCCGTTGCGGCCGCGCGCCTTGGCCTGGTACATGGCCACGTCGGCGTGCCGGATCAACAGGTTCGCATCCTGCGCGTCCTGCGGGTAGAGCGCCACGCCGATACTGCCGGTGACGAACAGCTCGTGGCCGGATACCAGGAAAGGCTGCTCGAACAGCGCCACCATTTTTTGCGCCACCTGGGCCGCGCCGTACTGCCCATCCACGTGCTCGAGCAGGACGATGAATTCGTCGCCGCCCAGGCGCGCCAGGGTGTCGCCCTCGCGCAGGCGCGCGTTCAGGGTCGCCGCCACCTGTTCCAGCAGCCGGTCGCCGGTCTGGTGCCCGAGCGTGTCGTTGACGTTCTTGAAGCGGTCGAGGTCGATGAACATCACGGCCAGCTGCTGGTGCTCGCGCGCCGCGCGGCCGATCGCGTGCAGCAGGCGGTCCTGGAACAGCAGCCGGTTCGGCAGGCCGGTCAGCGGGTCGTGGTGGGCCAGGAAGTCGAGCTGCTCCTGCGATTCCTTCAGGCGCGTGATGTCGCTGAACACGCCCACATAATGTGTCGGTGGGGTCGATGGATTCGACGGGCCTGCGCCGGCGTTGTCGCTGCCGCGTACCGCCGACACGGTCAGCCACTCGAGGAAGACTTCGCCGTTCTTGCGGCAGGACCAGACCTCGCCGCGCCAGAAGCCGCTGGCCTCGAGTTCGCGCACCAGGTTGGCGTAAAAGGCGTCGTCATGGCGGTTCGAGCGCGTCAGGTCCCAGTAGTGGCCAATTGCCTCGGCCTCGGTATAGCCGGTAATGGACGTGAAGCCGGGATTCACGGCGACGATGTGTCCTTTGGTGTCGACCACCATCACACCGTCGGCGATGTGGGCGATCGCGGTGGCCGACAGGCGCAGCTCTTCCTCCGCCTCCTTGCGCTCGGAGATGTCGGCGAACACCCAGACGTTGCCCGCTTCCGGCTGGCCCGGCACGAGCGGGCTGCCGCTTACCAGGCACCAGATCAGGCTGCCGTCGCGGCGCCGGAACTGGCGCTCGTGGCGCGCATCCTCGCCGCGCGCCATGCGCGGGAAAAACACGTCCTCGGCGCGCGCGTGTTCGTCCTGGCTGGCAAACAATACTGCCGCCGGCTGGTCGACCAGGGCGCCGTCCGGGTAGCCGAACAATTCCTCGGCGCGCTGGTTGGCCGAGACGATGCGCCGCTCGCGTGTAAACACCACGCCAAACATCACGTTGTCGAGGATCGCGCCCTGCTCCACCAGCAGCGCCTCGATGCGCATTTCGTTGTGCTTGCGCTCGCTGATATCGGAAATGATGCCGTCGACGCGGAAATCGGGGTCGCCCGGTCTGCCCTGCGGCTGGCCGCTTTCCAGCACCCAGCGCTCGAGGCCATGGGCGTCGATGATGCGGTATTCGATTTCGTAGCTGCGCCCGGTGTTGATCGCTTCGCGCGTGATGTGGCGCTGCAGGCGCCGGTCTTCGGCACAGACGATGTTCGACCAGTCCTCGGTGGTGCCGCGCACCAGCTTCGCGGCCGGGTAGCCGGAAATGTCCTCGATGGCGTCGCTGACGAACTCGATGGCGCCGCCAGGGCGGGCGCGGAACACGGCGCCCGGCACCTGGTTGACGATGGTGCGGAACTGCTCCTCGCGGCGCGCGATGTCGACGAACAGCGCGCGGATCGCGGTGCGCATGCGCTCCATCTGGCGCCCGAGCCGCGCCAGTTCGCCCTTGGCATCGAGGTCGAGCGGGGTGTCGAAGTCGCCGCGCGAGAGACGGTCGGAAAACGCCGACAGCCCGCGCATCGGCCGATGCAGGCGGCGCCGCAGGAAGGTAACAATGAGCGCCAGCGACAGCACCACCTGCAGCGCCAGCACCAGCGCGTAGTTGACCTGCTTGTGGCGCAGTGCCTGCTCGCTTTGCAGGTCGTCCATCTCGATGACCACCTGGCCAACCGGCTGGCCGCGCACCATGATCTGGCGCTCGGCGCGCAGCACCCGGCCCAGCGGGCGCGCCGGTGCGCGGGCGTCGATCAGGCCGGCGCCGGCCGGGCTGCCGGCCACGCCGCGCACCTCGATCCGCACCACCGAGGGGTCGCGCATCACCGAATCGACCAGCGAGCGGGCGGCATCGGTGTTCATGTTCCAGAGCGATTCCTGGACGCCGAGGGCCAGGATTTCGACATTGCGCTGCAGGGTAGCGTCGAGCTCGGCCACGGTCACGCGCCGTTCCTGCACCGCCAGCAGCAGGTAGCCGGCGGCCAGGGCCGGAATCACCAGGCCGCAGACCACCACGATGATGAGCGCGCCGTAGACCGAGCTGTTATATAAACGGCTCAGTCTGGACGGAAGTGCGCGCAAGGCAATCGGGAACATCATCGGGCCGCAATCATTGAGCCGGCTCGGCCGGCGGTCGGGTGTGCAGAAGCCCACGATTATGCACAGTTAATTGCTGCCAGTCACCATGCATTGGCGCTGCACGTCCATATGACACCGACAGTCGCCACATGCCTTGCAACTGCCGGTGTCGGTTCCATGATCGCATATGGCGCGTCAATACTACAGCCGCGTTTCAACCGTGCTCGGGGGTTGTCGAAACGATCAGGTATTTCGGCGCGGATAGCCCTGGGCCAGGATGCGCTGCCACACGACTTCTTTCTGCCCGGCGTCCATCGAGACCCAGTTCGCGACCTCGGCCACGGTGCGGCCGCAGCCGCGGCAGATGTCGTCGAAGGTGGTCGAGCAGACCGCGACGCAGGGCGTGTCCGGCCGACTTGGAACCGGCGCTGCCGCGGGCACTGCCGCCACTGCCGGCTTAGCGTGCTGGTCCGACATCGAGCTTGTCCCAGCCTTCGTGGCCCAGTTTTTCCATGGTCTCGATGTTGCGTTCGAAGATCTCCGCGGCGTCGGGGAAGGCTTCCACGGCGCGCTCGATGCTGTCTTCGCGCAGCAGCTGCAGGATCGGATACGGCGCGCGGTTGGTGAAGTTCTCGATGTCGTTCTTGTCGGTGTCGGCGAACTGGTAGTCCGGGTGGAAGCTGGCCACCTGCAACTCGCCATCGAGGTGCATGTCCTCGACCGCGGCGTCGGCCACATCGAGGAACTCGTTGTAGTCGAGGAAATCGTCGAGCACGAAAGGATGGATCAGCAGCGTGGTGTCGATCTTCTCGGCCGGGGTATCGGACAGCAATTGCAGCTCGTCCATCAATTGCTCCAGCAAGGCCTCGGGCGTGCGTGCCGGCGACACGACGTAGCGTACCTGTTCCTTCACATACACCGACTTGGCGAACGGGCACAGGTTCAGGCCGATGACGGCTTTCTCCAGCCAGCGGCGGGTGGCGGCGGCGATCGCGTCGTCGTCGGCGTTCAGGTTGGGCTTGCTCATGTAGTGCTTTCGATAAGAAGGAATGCCTGGGGCGAAAGCGCGATTGTACGCAGAGTTTGCGTGCGCTCATAGACCGGCAATGCGTGCCGGGTAAGTTGGGAACGTCAGCAGGCAAGCTGGATCGCAAGCTTCATTAACGTTCAGGAAAGCCGGCCACACTTCATTTTATTGCTTTAAAGAATATCTTCTCTACGGCAATTTTTTGCATACTCCAAGGGAGTACCCTGGCATCAAAATCGCATTTCACTCTACATGTTCCAAATAAATACCGGATACTCCGTTAAAAAGTTCCATAAAGTATTGATTGTTAGCATATTGAGTAGACAGAAAAATTTGTAACCGGCCGGACTTATTGCTTGACTGTCTCAGCCGCGCCTACTTACACTGCCCCCTTATCGTCAGTCCCGCCGTTCCTGGACGCAACACTGGAAAGACTACAACGACATGACCCGCTACACTTCCCTTGCCGCTGCGATCGTGCTGCTGTGTTCCGCACCGCTCGCCCTGGCCATCGATGCCGCACCGGCGAATGCTACCCAGAGCGCCACCCTCGCCCGCAATGCAGGCCCGGCCACCGCCGCCTCGCTGAAGGTCGACGAATACAAGGAAACCGACGTCTGGGGCCGTATCCGCAGCGGTTACGCGATTCCCGACATCAACAACAACCTGGTCGAGCGCCACGCCAAGTCGTACAGCGCCAAGCCGGAGTACATGGCCCGCATTTCCGGCCGCGCCTCGCTCTACATGTACCACGTGGTGCAGGAACTGGAAAAGCGCGGCATGCCGACCGAACTGGCCCTGCTGCCGATCATCGAATCCGCCTTCAACCCGCAAGCCCTGTCGAGCGCCGACGCCGCCGGCATCTGGCAGTTCGTGCCGGGTACCGGCAAAGACTTCAACCTGAAGCAGAACACGTTCAAGGACGAGCGCCGCGGCGTGCTGGCCTCGACCGACGCCGCCCTGACTTACCTGCAGCGCCTGTACACCATGTTCGGCGACTGGCAGCTGGCCCTGGCCGCCTACAACTGGGGCGAAGGCAACGTGCAGAAAGCCATCAAGCGCAACCAGGAAGCCGGCAAGCCGACCGATTTCGAAAGCCTGGCCGATCTGATGCCGGCCGAGACCCGCAACTACGTGCCGAAGCTGCAGGCCGTGAAGAACATCGTCGCCAACCCGGGCCAGTACGGCGTCAACCTGCCGGTGATCGACAACCAGCCTTACTTTACCGCGGTCGACAAGACCAGCGACATCGACATCGCCGTTGCCGCCCAATTGGCCGAAATGTCGCTCGCCGAATTCAAGGCCCTGAATCCGCAGTTCAAGCGCCCGGTCATCACCGGCGACGAAAAGACCAAGATCCTGCTGCCGAAGGAAAATGCGGAAAAGTTCCACCTGAACCTGGCGCAATGGGGCCAGGCGCTGTCGAGCTGGACCACGCACAAGATCACCGGCGCCAAGGAAAGCATTACCTCGCTGGCCTCGAAGTTCGGCACCACCCCGGAAGTCATCCGCCAGGCCAACAACATTCCGGCGCAAACCCGCCTGAAGGCCGGCTCGACCATCCTGGTGCCGAGGATCTCGGCCAGCATGCACAGCGACATCGCCGAGAACATCGTCGACAATGCCGTCATGACCCTGGAAGCGGACCGCGGCGACAAGCGCAGCGGCGCGCGCACCCAGCGCTACAAGAGCAAGGCCGTGGCCGTATCCAGCAAGCGCAAGCACCGCTGATACAATACCAAGGCGGGGCCAAGCACCCGCCTTTCTGCCCTCCCCGCCAGGCAGCGGACTTGTATCAAGTCCGCTGTTTGCGCAACATCAAATGACCTCACTGTGCAAGGTAGTTGAATCTACTGTATAGTGTCGTTTGTGCGCTGCAAAATGAACGTGATTCCTGAGTCGCCAGACTCATGGCCGTGGCAGCGTCAGTACCGATTTACTAGCAGCTTCGCAAGCCAGGCGTATCAATCAGATACCCTTCCATAAAGCCCTCCCGCCCTGCGTGTCGCACCTTGACACCGTCCCGGCGCAAAGCTTTTGTGCCGAAATTTCTTTCATTTTTGAGTCATTTCGTTGTGTTGGTTCGCGTTGCTATTTTGCGCTCCGAAATCATCCATGAGCGCTGATTTCTACCGAAAGAAAATTAAACAATGAGTTTTGAAGCACTAGGTCTCCACGCGTCCCTCGTCCAGGCAGTCGCCGCAGCCGGTTACACCAAGCCGACCCCAGTCCAGGAACAGGCCATCCCTGCCGCCATCGGCGGGCGCGACCTGCTGGTCTCGTCGCAAACCGGTTCGGGCAAGACCGCGGCATTCATGCTGCCGGCCCTGCACAAGCTGGCCAGCGCCGAGCCTGCACCTGCCGGCCGCACCCCTGCGCAAGAAGCGCAGTCGGCCCGCTCGCGCGGCGAGCGCGTTCGCTTTACCGCGGCCAAGCCGAAGATGCTGGTCCTGACCCCAACCCGCGAACTGGCACTGCAAGTGACCACCGCGACCGAGCAGTACACCAGCTCGATGCGCCGCATCCGCGCCGTCTCGATCCTGGGCGGCATGCCTTACCCGAAGCAGATGCAACTGCTGGCCAAGAACCCTGAAATCCTGGTGGCAACCCCAGGCCGCCTGATCGACCACATGGAATCGGGCAAGATCGATTTCTCGGAACTGGAAATCCTGGTACTCGACGAAGCCGACCGCATGCTGGACATGGGCTTCATCGACGACATCGAGAAGATCGTTGCCGCCACGCCTGAAAGCCGCCAGACCATGCTGTTCTCGGCAACGCTCGACGGCGTCGTCGGCAACATGGCGCGCCGTATCACCAAGAATCCGCAGACGATCCAGATCATGAGCGCGGCCAACCGCCATGAAAACATCGTGCAGCGCGTCCACTTCGTCGACGACCTGTCGCACAAGAACCGCCTGCTCGACCACCTGCTGCGCGACGACACGATGGACCAGGCCGTGGTCTTCACCGCCACCAAGCGCGACGCCGACATGATCGCCGACCGCCTGAACATCGCCGGCTTCGCAGCCGCCGCGCTGCACGGCGACATGCACCAGGGCGCGCGCAACCGCACCCTGGACAGCATGCGCCGCGGCCAGGTGCGCGTGCTGGTGGCCACCGACGTCGCCGCCCGCGGCATCGACGTGCCAACCATCACCCACGTGGTGAACTACGACCTGCCGAAGTTCCCGGAAGACTACGTCCACCGTATCGGCCGTACCGGCCGTGCAGGCCGTAACGGCCTGGCGATCTCGCTGGTGAACCACGCCGAAGGCATCAACGTGAAGCGCATCGAGCGCTTCACCAAGCAGCTGATTCCGGTCAACGTGGTGGAAGGTTTCGAGCCTAAGCGTGCCGCACCGGCATCGCGCGGCGGCGCCCGTCCGGGCTGGAAACCAGGCGACGGCCGCAGCGCCGCCAAGCCAGGCCAGCGCAGCTTCAGCAAGCCTTACGGCCAGCGCGAAGGCGCACCGCAGGGTGGTGGTTACAACCGCGAGGGTGGTCACAACTCAGCTCCGCGCGAAGGCGGCTACAACCGCGAGTCGGCGCCACGCACTGGCGGCTACAACCGCGACGCAGCACCGCGTGAAGGCGGCCAGCGCCGTGAAGGCGGCTTCCGCAGCGGCAACGCGCATCCGCGTTCGTTCGAAGGCGCCCGCCGCACGTTTGGCGACAACTGATCGCTGACGTGATCTGAATAAGGAACGGCTGCTTCGGCAGCCGTTTTTTTTCGTCCCTGCTCATCATCGAATGGATGAACTTGCCGTTTGCGTCATCCGTCCGCGTTCGCCACGGACTTCATCGCGACACGATCTCATCGTTGCATCGTCCGATGCGACCTCATCCGTTCTCGGCCGTACGACGCGCTTAGCCCATGCATCTTATAATCCCGCCCTCTTCTACACCGCTGCTTTGCCCTGTGACCACACGCCCCCGCATCGTCATCGTCAGCCCTGCCGCCGCCAGCGATAACAACGGCAACTGGCAGACCGCCAGCCGTTGGGCGCGTTTCCTCGACAAAGCGTATCGGGTGCATGTCGCAGGCAGCTGGCCGATATCGGACCAGCCGGAACCCGGCTTGCTGATCGCCCTGCACGCCCGCCGCTCGGCCGGCGCACTGGCCGCCTTTAGTGAGCGGCATCCGGCCAAACCCAGTATCTTGGTCCTGACCGGCACCGACCTGTACCGCGACATCGACACCTCACCCGAGGCCCGCGCCTCGCTCGAGCACGCCAGTGCGCTGGTCGTGCTGCAGGAGGCCGGCCTGGCGCGCCTGCCGCCGCCGCTGCGTGCCAAGGCCCGCGTGATCTACCAGTCGGCCCCTGCCCTGCTGCCGGCGCCAGGCAGCAACCGGCGCCACCTCGACATCTGCATGATCGGCCACCTGCGCCTTGAAAAAGACCCGCAGACCTTCATGCGCGCCGCGCAGTTGGTGACGCATCCACGCCTGCGCCTGCTGCACATCGGCGGCGCGCTCGACCCCGCCCTGGCCGAGGCGGCAAGCAATACAGAACAGGCTACAGAGCGCTACCGCTGGCTAGGCCCGATGACCCGCGCCGCCACGCGCCAGCGCCTGAAACGCTGCGCCGCCATGGTGATCGCCTCCCACATTGAAGGCGGCGCGAATGTCATCATCGAAGCCGTCACCAGTGGCGTGCCGGTACTCGCCTCGGATATCGACGGCAACCGCGGCATGCTGGGCCGCGACTATGCCGGCTACTTCCCGCCCGGCGACGCCACCGCCCTCGCATTGCTGCTCGACCGCATCGCAAGCGATCCCGCATTCGACGCCCTGCTGCGCCGCCAGTGCGCCGCGCGCGCCCCGCTGTTCGCCCCAGCCACCGAGCAAGCAGCCTTGTGCGACTTGGTGGATAATCTGCTGCGCGCAAGCGCCCCCTGAATCAACCAATAAAGTGGAACCGAACATGAGCGACCAGACCATCAAACTGACTTCCTTCTCGCACGGCGGCGGCTGCGGCTGCAAGATCGCACCCGGCGTGCTGGCCGAGATCCTGAAGAAGTCGAGCGGCTTCCCTGTGCCGCCGCAATTGATGGTCGGTATCGAGACGGCCGACGACGCCGCCGTCTACAAACTCAACGACGAACAGGCGCTGATCGCCACCACCGACTTCTTCATGCCGATCGTCGACGATCCCTTCGATTTCGGCCGCATTGCCGCCACCAACGCCATTTCCGACGTGTACGCCATGGGCGGCACCCCGATCATGGCCCTGGCCCTGGTCGGCATGCCGATCAACAAGCTGCCATTGGAAACCATCGGCGAGATCATCCGCGGCGGCGAATCGATGTGCGCCGAAGCCGGCATTCCGATCGCCGGCGGCCACACCATCGATTCGGTGGAACCGATCTATGGCCTGGTCGTGCTGGGCCTGGTGCACCCGGACCGCGTGAAGCGCAATGCCGACGCCCGTGCCGGCGACCTGCTGATCCTTGGCAAACCGCTGGGCGTGGGCGTGCTCTCGGCCGCGCTGAAGAAGGACGCGCTGGGCGAGGACGGCTATGCCGCGATGATCGCCAACACCACCAAGCTGAACAAGCCGGGCAAGCTGCTGGCCGAGATGGACGGTGTGCACGCCCTGACCGACGTCACCGGCTTCGGCCTGCTCGGCCACTTGCTGGAACTGGCGCGCGGCGCCGGGCTGGAAGCCCGGCTCGACATGGACGCGATTCCCCTGCTGCCCGGCGTGCTGCAACTGGCCCACGACGGCTACTTTACCGGCGCATCCGGCCGTAACTGGGATGCCTACGGCAAGGATGTCGTGCTGGCGGAAAATATCAGCGCGGCCCAGCGCGCCCTGCTGACCGACCCGCAGACCTCGGGTGGCCTGCTGGTGTCGTGCGCACCGGAAGCGGCCGACGCGGTGCTGGCCCTGTTTGCGCGCGAAGGCTTCGGCGACGCGCGCGTCATCGGCCGCATGGACGCAGGCAGCGCCCGGGTCGTGGTCGACGCCTGAGGCCGATGCAATAACGGTGCCGGCCCCGGCACCGTCCGCAGGGATGCCCTTGTCGCGCCTGAAATATTATGGATGCTTGTCTACGCAATTATTTTGCATCTCTCGGGCAATAAATTATATTTTTGAGAATTGTCGGTTGTATAATCGCAGCGCCGGCGCAGACCGGACTCGACACCCAAGACGACTTCCAGAGACACATGCCGACGCCCGTGGCTGCATCCGCGCCCCCCGATCCCGACCCTGACCTCGAGCGCCTCCCCAGCTGGCTGAACCGCCTGGGCGACGCGATCCTGACGACCGACAGCCGCCAGCGCCGCACGCTCAGCCTGCTGCTGCTGGCCGCCCTGGTCACCGCCACCGTCGTGGCGCTGCTCGGTTACGCCACCATGATCGGCGTTGCGCAGGCAAAAAACATTGCCTGGCTGGCCGGCTTGTTCGGCCTGTTCATGGTCGGCTTCTACACGACCATCCGCAGCGGCCTGAACCGCCGCTTCAGCGATCCCACCCTTGCCTTGCCCCAGGTGATCTCGGCCCAGAGCCTGATCGCCACCGGCTACGCCATGACTGGCCCGGTGCATGGCGCCACCGTCATCATGCTGTCGCTGGTGATGGTGTTCGGCATGTTCAGCCTGCGCCCGGCCGCCCTGCGCGTGGCCAGCCTGTACACGGTAGCCGTGATGGGGGCGGTGATGTACTGGTGCGTGCGTCACCAGCCTGAACTCTATCCGGCGCGTCTCGAACTCTTCAATTTCGCGCTGACGGCGGTGGTGATGCTGGCCATGTCTCAATTGTCGGGCCAGCTGATGGACATGCGCACCCGCGTCAAGACCCAGAAAATTGCTCTCGAACAGGCGCTCACCCATATCAACGAGATGGCGGCGCGCGACGAACTGACCGGGCTGCCGAACCGGCGCCGCATGATGACACTGCTGCAGGAGCACGCGACGCGCCATGCGCGCGGCGGCCCGCGCTTCTACGTCTGCATCATCGACCTGGATCACTTCAAGAACATCAACGACACCTTCGGCCATGCCGCCGGCGACGCCGTGCTGCGCGCCTTTGCCAACCAGGCCCAGCAGGTGCTGCGGAATACCGACATGATCGGCCGCTGGGGCGGCGAGGAATTCCTGCTGCTGCTGCCGGAAACCCCGCCGGGCGAACCGACCCTGGGCGTGGCGCGCCTGCGCGACACCCTGGCCGTGATGCCGGCCAGCCCGGCCCTGCCTGACCTGCGCGTACGCTTCTCGGCCGGCTTCGCCCGCTACGAAGACGGCGAGCCGATCGACCAGGCCATCGAACGCGCCGACCGCGCGCTGTATGCCGCCAAGTCGGCGGGACGCAACCGCAGCGTCGTGCTTTGAAGGAACTAAGACGAAATAAGTTGAATGTGAACCAAATTTATCGTGCGCAGACGACTTTGTTGCTTCATCAACCACAGCAGATAAGTCCGCAGCCCACGTTTTTATGTATGACGGCAAAAGTGGGTTCACAATGGCGGGCGTAAACCTTTTCGTCATCGATTCGCATTACAGCGGGCCTGAATCCACATCTTTTTAACCAGGCCATTAAAGTCAACCAACATGCGGCTGCTTGCAAAATAAATGACCTGGCTCACAGCATTGCTAAAGCAAGCTGCCTAAGCCTTTAAGCGCTTTATTCGTACCATTCAGCCGGCGGGTGTTTTTCCGGCCAGCGCACATCATTCTTGTTCTTGCCGTTACAGATCGACTCATCAACGAATATGCCGGTTTGCACACCACGACATGTCCAAATCATCCTTCCTTGATGATTAAACATATCCCAATCAAAATCATAATCTGGTGCGATTTCGTATTGGGATGGCACCCGTTTCGAATGAGACTTTTTATCTTTCGCTTCGGTTTTTGATGATTTATCCGGAAGCTCTTTCGAGCCAGGCTCCGCCATCACACCACTACAAAAGACCGCCACCAGAAAAAATATTATTGACGACTTCACAATCACCTCCAATGCGCACTGCCTAATAATCGCAAAAACAACCCACCCTATATCAGGGCATCAAATCAAGAAGCTGTCACCATACAATAAAAGCAAAATAGACGCACGTGACTGACAGCCCTTAGCATAATAAAGGACTGCATTGAATTAAAGAACTCAATGCAGTATACAACCAAGATTAGTGTACTTCCAAAACGCCCACAAGAATCAAGGGAGGGATACCAACGTCGTCAGCAAGACCAGGATCTTCACTGACCGAGTTCTGGACATCATTGAACATTACATCGTTCACGTTTTTGAGTTCGATTTCGAACAAATCAAATGGCATCGCTTCAGCCCCGGGCAAGATTTCTACGTGCCCAGTCCGTGGCGGGCCTTCCGGAGTGTACGGAGGAAGATATACGCCACCTCCCCCACCGCCGCCGCCGCCGCCATTACTACCGCCGCCGCCGCCGCCGCCGCCGCTGACTGCGCCCCCCCAACCGGTTGCTGGGGCCGTATTTTCCTGGACTGTACCATTATATGGACAGATCACATACTCGACTCCAAAAATATCGCTTGCAACCCACTGGCCATTTTCTGTATGTTGCGTCGCATTTTGCACAGTTACATAACCTAAAAGCGATTCATAGTCCGCTCTCGTTGGCTCCCCCAATTCTATAGCGACTTGGTGTTCGAATGCAGTTGCCTGCCCTTCATTATTTCCGTACAACTTGTGTGCCAGTTCGTGAGCTAGTGCCAACGCAGGTGATTGAATACCAATCGTGCCATCGGCAGCTCGCAATTGGTGAGCGACACTAGGATCCCAAGCAATTTCACGCGACGTCGTCATTACCATGTTCAACCCAACATTGTTGACAATGATTTCGACATTGCTTGAGTTGTTAATCAAATTCCATGCTGTCGGGCTTTTATTTAAATAATTTAACGCTTGATTAAGCGTTATTACCTCATACGAAGTAGAACCAGGAACTGCAGTAGTTGGCATAGTAATTAATGAGATTATAAATAATTAGAACAATTTGCCCTATCCAGCATGCAGAGGGCATCTTATCGTAGCAGCAAAAAATCGTTCAATTCTATCGAAATATAACATGCAGAATCTTATTAGCGACTAATGTCCCACAGTGATCACGAAGTCTGCGACGGTGAAGAGATGATCGTGCGGAACTGAGTATCTAACTTCAAACGCTCTTCGACGCGCTGAACGGACAGAGGCAAAGTCAATGTCCAGATAGATTGCTGCAACCTGCATCGCCGATCCAATAGCTGATGGCTAACGCCCTTACCGCAATCCGGAAAGTCCGGCAATCCTCTGGACAGTTAACGGGTTGATCATGTAGGATGTTTCCTACAGGCATAGACAGTTATGCGCCTTGCACGCTTCGTTAACGCTCTGTTACGGGGCATGTGGACAGGATGAACAGATAGTGTTGTTTTTAGCGTTCCTCTACTGACTCATCATGTTTTTTGCGGATATTACTGTTTCCTGTCATCAATCCCCTCTGATACCATTTTGCTTGTGACTAGGACTCTTCTCTAGTTCTTGACTGTGTGACAGCAGATGGCAGCAACATGCACGGTCGCCCTGCGCCAGTCATCTCTGCAATCATTTTTCCAGGCATTTATCGATGAATTCGCCGGCACGATCGTCTTCCCTCTCCGAACTGCGCGCCGCACTGCGCGAACTGTCGCCCTACGTGGGCAGGGCCCTCTGGTTCAGCCTGGCCTGCGGCGTGCTGGTGCTGGCGCCTTCC
>Ga0265797_10004170_pt1 | contig 22358 bp, 16 predicted proteins | sample P2T30metagenome_FD_192433 | JGI IMG/M metagenome (GOLD analysis project Ga0265797, IMG submission 192433) | Plant litter microbial communities from East Loma Ridge, Irvine, California - P2 T30 | ecosystem: Environmental > Terrestrial > Plant litter > Unclassified | place: USA: California... | reverse complement strand
GAGCAGCAGATGCAGCCGTTGGCGAGGTTGAGCCATTCGGTGGCGGTGCTGGAGCCGGAGGAGACGGTTAGGGGGAGCTCGAGGTCGGTTGTGTTGCCAAATTCTGAGGGAGGGTTGTTAGTTGTTGTATAGGGTGAAAGGCGTGTGAGATGATAAGGTTTGAAGGGCAGGCTTGGTTGGTGGTGGACTGACCGTTTAGGATGACGGCGATTTTCTTGCCGTGGCGTGCGGTGAGAATATAGTTGAGCAGTGTGGATTTGCCTGCTCCAAGATATCCTGAGAGACTTGTCAGTGAGGGTTTGTCGTATGGAAAATCATCCGGTGATATGTTGGCTCTCGTGTAAGGCATCCACGCCACAATGTCAACGCCGTGGCATTTGAAGCGACACGCGCAATTGCGTGGAAGACTTCCTGAGGCTGTAATACTGAGAACATTTACACCAAAGGAGTGATTACAACCATCCGAAAGTGAAATGAAAGTCCAACTCACCAGTGATGATGGAAATAGGCACTTTCTTGATTTGTGCATCAGCCATCTCCGCGTTCAGGCTGGCTTCTGCATCATCGACGTTCTCGCTGGACACCAGCATAGGCGGGCCATCATCTTCTTCATCCATGTTGATTGTAATGCTGGAGCGAGGTATATGTTGTATTCGATCAATTGATGGTGTTGGAAATCGTTGCGGTTCGTCATTCGCTTCGCGCCTCGGCGGCTTTGGCGGCACTGTTCAAAGTTCAAATTCGGTGCCTGAACATGTTGATCTTCGACTTCGTGGGCTTTAACGTACGCTTCCCATCGCCATAGATAGCGAAAACACTGATGATGACGATAGTCCAAGCGATGCACACGGCTAATTCCTTCTAGCGGTAGGGTGGCATACGTTGAGACATGATTGCTGAAATGGAGTGAGTAGTTGATGTTGAATCACTAGATGCAAGCCGCGGAAGAAATGTGTGTCGTAAGAGGTAGCCTCAGCTCGTAGCTTCTTTCAGTCCAGCCAACTGCAAAGGGCAGGCATATCCGAAGAACCTCACGTTTAGTAGCAACTACCATCGATTGCTACAAAAATAAAGTCCTGGTTCAATATCCCGGCGTCGTTTGATGCATGTAGCGTCGGACTTGCATGTGATTCAGTGGTTAGGGTTAGTGTTTTACGGTAGCGCTTGCATGTACTTGAGAAATGGCATCTGTTGACGGTCACATGTACGGACGGAGGCGAAAACCTTTATCGTATATGACCATAAGAGGCGTTGTTCACAGCAATATGAGCCTGCATGATATCCTGACATCATAAGTGGAATCGCAATCGATTCATTGCCTAACGTAGACTCGGAGCGTGACCACGATGCGATTTGTGGGTCAACTGTAGCGCCTTGAGTCGTTTCAACAATTCAAGAGCAAATATCGTGTAATTTCTATCCTCGCATCTACTCTTTCCCAACCTTCTTAGTATACTCAGCAATAACACCCAACAACCTCGCCCTCGCCTTCCTATCATCAAACACCTGCGCGTGATCCAGATCCTCACACCACAGCACATCAAGCCCACGACCACCCCAGGGCTTCGTCTTCCACGCCTCGTCCTTTGCACCCACCTCATGCGTCTCAAACTTCATATGCGGCTGTCCGTTGGCTGTGACCACAGGATCCGGCAAATCGTCGTGCAGCAAGTACTGCGCCACAGCACTAGTGTCCACAATCAAGTCTCTGCTCGCTAGCGAGATTGTGAAGCGCATCCCGCTGTCAAGCAGCTCCGTGATGCGCGATTTCCAGAGGCAGTTCTCATTCCAGAAGAAATGTCTACCCAGCGTGTGCGAAGTACCCGGATCCTTAGAAGCAAAGTACCAAAGCTGCCACTCATTCGCAGTCTTTGGCTCACGCACGGTGAAATTGAATGCCACATCAGGCTTGTGCAGCAGAATTGTGACTGGGTCGATGAGGACTGTTGCGCTGATGCGAGAGGCTAGAGCGTCGTGCGTGAGCATGTAAGTGCTGAAGACGGAGCCGTAGGAGTGTGACGCGAGGACGAATTTGTCGTAGCCGTGGGCGTCTAAGATTGCGGTGATTTGGTTGATGAACTCTTCACGGTGAAGGATGGGTTGTGTGAGGCGCGAGCAGATGGGGAGGAGCTCGATTGCTAGCACGCCAATGTTGCCGTCGGCTTTGTCGTCTGCTGCGATTCCGGATCGTTTTGCGATAGCTTCCAGTGTGTCGACGTAGGGATATAGTCCGATGCCGATGCCGTGAATAAAGAGAACGGGTAGTCGAGTCTTCGACGTGTGTGGTCGGTACCAGTAACTCAACGTCTGTGCCGGAGATTTCCCACCAGCAAGCAAAGCAGCAGGACGAGGCGGAAACACAGCAACACTCGTCCTCTTATACGAGAAGCCAGCGATCCAAAACCGAGCAAATGTAATCTGCTCAACCAGCATCACAGTAGCATACCACGTCAAACACCTAACATCCATCTCAATCGGATCGAGCGTCAAGCGCAACGCCTTCGCTCTCCCTGTACCCTCAGGGAACCTATGTCCAGCCATTTTCTCGACCACCCGTACGTATTCCTCCATCTCCTCGGCATCATCTTCCGTCGCTCTGCCTTCGAAAAACGTCCAATCCAAAAAGCTCTTCAAACCCTCGCGGCCAATGTCCTTAGGATATGCGCCCCGGAACCAGCCAGAGAGGAATTTGTCGGTGTCGTGGATCTCGGCGCGGACTTGCTCGACGAGCTGTTTCCTCTCTTCGCGCGAGCGGAGCGGTGGGTGGACGGCTTCGCGCTGTAGGTGGCGGCGGTACCAGAGGAAGAAGAGGTAGAAGAGCGCTTCTGCTGCGATCCCCGCTTGCAGGCCTGGAAGAGGTAGATTGGTGACGGTCTTGCGGCTGGCAAGAAGGTCGCAGAGTAGCCATGCAGTCCAGGCGAGAGAGCAGGGCCCAACGGCTTGGAGGGCGAAGATGCAAACGCGGATGAAGACCAAGCTGGCCCAGGAGTCGTTCAGCATGGTGGATTCGTGTCGTGTCGTGTTGGATGGTTCAGTCAGTCGGTAGGAAGGGAGTTGCAACGCCGGCCGCTGGCGTGGCCTTGCAGGTGAGGTTTGCGCATTGTGACCTTCAGAGAATGTGGTGCGATGACGGAGTGGGTTGCTACTGCCTGACCTTTACGGACGCTGGCAAGTTCGAGTGACGTTGAACGGCTGCTGTGATTGGCTCTGGGACGTGGCGCCTGACGCAGGTCCCTTGATTTTAGGTTGAGATTGGAGGTTTCAAGGATTGTGCCAGTTCTTGTCAAGGGAACTGTTCAACGGCATGCTGAAACGGAGGGGAGTCCGGTGTTATGTGCAGAGGTTCGGCATGTGCAGAGAGAAGGATTGGCATGTGAAGTGAGATCAGACTACATTTGGCCTTGGCAGCTGCAGCTCGGAGGAGCTCGAACGAAGCTCGTGGCGATGAGGGGACGGACATGATTCCAGGGCATTGCAATATTCATTCTGTGTTTGGCTATCTACATGTTCCGTTGTCCTTTCATCAAGAGTTGTTCCTCCATCAACACCATGCTCGGTCAAAGCGAGCGGAAATGATCTCATGGTTGGTAGTCGTTATCAATCTTTCCCGAAGCGCCTTGTATGCTACTTCCGCTAACCCTCGTACGTCAATCAATTACTTTTCTTTATCATCTCCAAAAGAAGCTGTCCCGCTCAATCGAGATCACTATCGGCACCACGTCTGTAGCCGCCGTGGCTGCGACCGCCCTTCCTCGGCGAGCTCTGCCTGGGTCTCCTGCTACCAGCATCGGATCCATAGCCATCGTGCTTGGGACGGTAAGAATCGTAGTAGCTTGCAGTACGCTCGGTACGCTCGGAACGCTCGGTGCGGTCAGCAGTAGAAGCAGTGTAGGTGCTCAACAGCTCAGTCGCAGGCCCGCTCTGGTATGAGAAGTCACGCTTCTTCGGGCTGCTAGACCTTGAGTTGCGACGTTGCTTGTGTGCGGCGGGCTTGGAAGAGGGTGCTGAGCTTCTCTTGGGTGGTGGTGGTGCTTCGCCGTTCTCGCGAGCCATGGCAGCCGCGGCTTCTTCAGCCTCCTTCTTCCAGCGGCGTTCCATCTTGTGTGCTTCGATCTTAGCCCTGCGCTCGGCGTCGTCGTGGGCAGAGCGAACGTGGTCCTTGGTCGAGCGTTCTTTGCGGTGTGAGTTCGAGGAGGTGTCGGTGTAGGTATCGCTGCGTTCGCTGTTGGTGTGGTCGTAGTGGCTGCCGTCTGCAACGCGGTTGAGACCACCCACACGGGCGGGTTTCTCGCGCTTGTACTGGTGGATGTCGCGGTCGCGGTAGCGCTTGCTGTGATCGTTGCCGCCGGCGCCAGTGTACTCGGTCTGGGCTTCAGTCATACCATCAGAGACAGTCGCGGTACCCCAGGATTCAGTCATGTAGTCATCGTCGCCCCAAACACTGTGTGTCTTTGCGAAACCACGCTTTGCCCTGATACCCTTCCTGCCCTTCTCGTCACGACCGACGACAGTAGCAGCAATAGACTTCTCGCGCATGTAGTCCTGACCGTGCACAACACTACCTCCGCCAAGTCTGGTAGACTTGGTAGCGTTACTGAGTGTCTTGCCGTCGGGGCCCTTGCGACGAAGAACTGTTGATTTGTAGTCTTCCCAATCCTCGTTCTGAATTGGAACGAAGCCGCCGTTCTTTGCCCAGAAGAAGAACCAGATGCAAGCGACCACCATTCCGGTGCCGAGCAACGCGAACAAGACGAGGAAGCCAGGACCGCTGAACTTGTCTGGCGACTGGCTTCCTGCACCAGGGCGGTAGTTGTTGTTTAGGTCGTCGCGGGCGTGAATGGAGACGGTGCGCTTGCTGAAGTCTTGGACCGCCATGGGCGACAAAGCTCGAGCGGAGGCATCGTCTGGACGGAGGGTAGATACGAAGACATCGTTGCTGTTGGGTGTCCACGCTGCATCTTTTGTGGATTGCGAGTCGAGCTCGAGTGATGATACATCGAGGTCAGAGACGGTGCTCTGGTCTGATTGCTGAGAGCGGCTGAAGAGGAATGCGAGGACATGCGGTACGGGCGCCATTGTGTCGGTGGGCGAGAGTGTTCACTCGAGTGTGGTTGGCCGCAGCCTGGACACAATCGTCCCGAAGTGCAAGTAGTGGAGCAGCCGCTGGATTCGGCTTGCCGTGAGTGTAGTGTCGTGTGTGCGGTACAATACGATTGAACAGCGAATTTGGAGTATGCGATAATGATCTGGTGGATTTTCAGTACAAACTGAGAGAGTGTGAGGTGGAGTGGATACCCTCCAGATCTGTTCTCTAGGAATGCGCGGCCTTTCGGCTGGAGGTGGTTGGAGTGGTGGCTGGGCTTCGCGCTGGGATCTTGAAATGCGGAGGCTGGAAAGCACTTTCCCACTGTAAACAGACGTCATCTGCCATAGCAACCGTTTCAGACCCTGGATTTGGGCTGACTTCGCTTCTGATTGAACACCACATATGCAGACGCATTGTCCACGCATAGAGACTGGATATTGATGCGGCTCTGACCTACGCTTCTTCGCACAGAAGAGCGATCACCATGATAAAACAAGATCTTTGCTTCGGATTGAATCCGGCGTATGCGATAGCCGAAGCTTGTATGCATAGTCCCGAGACAGCCATCGCAACAATGGTTTGAGATCATTCATCAATGTTTGTATTTAAGCTGCCATTGTTTTAAAACTGCAAACGTGATACGTGCGAAAACTGATCGAAACTAGAGCAAAATTTGGAGTCTATGATGTAGTTTCCCAAAGCTGAATCAAGACTGTCGATGCAACGTTTGGTAGACGCAGACTCAGCTCACTATGGTCCTTCCAGATCAGACGCAGTACACTAGACATCCACCAGTGAATCTCAAGCAATACGGCATTGAAGTGCTCTACAACAGTCACTGATGTTCGCATCCGTATCAGCTGATGACGATATAGTACGGCCCGCTGCGAAGAAGTCGCGCGCAACACGAACAAAAACACCAGTCCACCACTTGTAGTACTCTACAATCCTACCAATTGACCATCTAACACTGAGCACTCAACACGAGACATTTAAATCCCGGCACCCAAAACCTAGTACTCAACTACCAATAGACAACGCCCAACCCTCCAACATGGCTACACCGATCGATGCCTGGAAGGAAGGCCTTGCAAAGTACGTTCCCTGGCTGTCATTCTGATCTTTACGGATGCTAACTTGTGCCAAAGATGTTTCGCAAGCGAAGAACACTCCGACTGTACCATCATCTGCGGCCCATACCACTTCAAGGTCCACAAGCTGGCGGTCGGTGCTCACTCCGAGTACTTCAGGACGGCGATGAAGGCAGATACCTTCCAGGTATGTTTTGAAATGCGCGCCCAGTATCGTCTCGGAATCTTTGCTGATCTGCAACAGGAGGGCCAGACCGGCACCATTACGCTCAAAGCCATAGACCCTAACTCGGACGAGCCGGAAGATGCCTGCGACGACCCTGAGATCGTGAAGCTGATGGTCGGCTACTTTTACCAAATGGACTACCTCCACGACGACAACACTGTCGCGGCTCCGGCTGTGATCGAAGTCCCCAACAGTCCGCCGCCGAAGAAGAAAGCCAAAAGGTCAGCGCCAGCCAAGAGGACCAGAGCGAGCACGTCTGCGCCCACACCGGCCGCGTTACCTCCGGGCCCAAAAGTCCATCTCATCGAGCACGCCAAAGTCTTTGCCATGGCTGTCAAATACCACGTCGACGCCCTCCGCAACTTGGCTGCACAGAAGTTCAAGGCCGAAGTCGCAGAGCACTGGGACCACGAAGACCTCGCTCACGCAATCCACGTTATCTACACTTCAACTGCCGACGAAGTAACCCAGCTACGCGAGATAGCCGTTGAGGCTCTGGATGCGCACCGCCGCCAGCTTCTGGAGAAGCCCGAGATCGCTACTCTCTTGCGCAGCATTACCGGCCTCGCTTGTGATCTGCTCTTGCGCGATTCCAGCATCGCCAACGGTCTTCGTTCGGCCACCACAACAAGCGATCAACTTGTAATGTGCTGCAACCTCCCTGTCGAACACAGACGTAGGTACGGCCTTGAGTGCCCTAGCTGTGGCTGCAACTTGCAATTTTGTAAAGGATGCGAAGGTTTCGACCTCGACTGTGCAGCGTGTGGTGCGGCGTTGTGAGGTTTGAGCGTGGACCAAAAAGATGTGAGGATGCGGTGGACTTCGAGTGGTTTGGATATCGGTGAGTCTGGGTCAAGTTAGCACAAGTGCGTTGAAGATGCTGGAATCCCTCACAAGTATGGCAGAATGAAAGACAAAGACTGTATGGAACCATTTTCTCGCGAAGGTCTCCCTGGCCGCGCATTCATGACTCGCGTCAGACTGCGGTTGTGACCGAATGATTATAGTCACATGCAAGTATGGCCCTCTGCAAGTGACGTCGTGACCCGTTTCGGTCAATTGGAGGCTCCTCTCTTCCAACAATACTTCCAGCACCACGACAAGTCGCTCGACACCATCGACGACACATCGACACGACGCCTCGGCCGCCTCGGCGCACACATCAAGACCTCACACATCGAGACCTCACCCATCGGCGGAAATGGCCACTCCCGTTGGTATCGGTGTGCTGCGAAAAGGCTTCGCAGAGTAAGTGCTTAAAACGCTACCGCAAGCGACTGTCGTACTGACTGCATCTCAGGCTCTACAAATCCTCCAAGCACTCCGACTGCAAGATCACATGCGGGTCATACGCGTTTGACGCACACAAAGCTGTCATCTGCAGCCAATCCGTGTACTTCGACACTGCTCTGAAGACTGGCACGTTCAAGGTAAGGCATCAAGCCTCCAACCGTGCAAGATCGTCAATAACAGAAACCAGGAAGGAGAGACTGGTGTCATCGAGCTGGAGGCGGTACAAAATGGCATTGACAGCTCTGATGCATGCGACGACCCGGAAATCGTCAAATTGATGGTTGAATACTTCTATTTGTTCGACTACGGCACTCAACTCTCCGACCAGACGTCTGGGACCGTCCTTAATTCTCCGCCGCCCTCTGGGAAAAGCTTCCTCATAGAGCATGCCAAAGTTTTCGCTATGGCAGTAAAATACCAAGCGGACGGCCTCGCGAGCTCGCCGCTACCAAGTTCAGAACCGCCATCACCACCCACGGCCACTGGGAGCATGAGGACCTCCCTGCGGCAATCTCTGTCATCTATGCCTCGACTCCCGACGATGTGCTTGAGCTCCGCCGAATGGTCGAAGACGTTCTTCACAAACATTTCGACACACTGAAAGCCAATGAGGAGATGGTCGCAATCGTACGTAGCATTGAGGGGTTTACCTACAGCCTGTTGGACCGCCGTACTGTGACGGCTTGCAGCCAGGAGCAGTGCATGTTCACGGTTGAGCGCTGTTGCAGTAGGTGTCGTAAGAAAATGCGATACTGTTTGGGCTGCAGCGAAGCTCACGGTAACTCGACGTGCGCAGCATGTGGCTGGGTGTCGACCATCTTCTAAAGGTTCAGCACATACAACTAGAGTGCCTGGCTCTGCGGTCAAGATACTACTACACGCTTGACAAGAGGTGAGTTCTCCCAATAGTACGTAGTTGTGCCACTTCAAAGATGTTCCTTCTCTTGCTAAGCCCCATGGACCCGATGAAGTAGAATAAGCCGACCTCGAAGTGAACGTACATTCACTCACACACTCCGATGTGCTGGCAGCACTTACTCATAAGACATCCTCACTTCCCTTTCCACAATACCCGCTAGCTCACCGCAGCTCAGCTGAGTTGTGACCGGTCGCCCGCGGCGAAGCTTTGCAGTGATCGTCACCCTTACTCACTCACTCACTCATAATCACAATCACCGTGTCACACTGTCACTACGTATACTAAGCAGCGTTATTGCAACACAGAGGAACAGCGTATAGCAAGACTAGCTATCTCGAAGAGAATTCTACTTCTTCCCCTCGTTCGGTCTGGATGATCCTCCGCCCTATAGCCGCAAAGCCAAGCAAGCAGCTGAAGTGAAGCCAGTCAAGTGAAGAGGCGAAGTGAAGTCAGTAAACGTTACACCAGACGCAAGTGAGCCATCAGTGAGGCGGAGGATCTGCAGGTCATGCGCTCACAGCGTTTGCAGTCATGCGTTTGTCACCGGCCAAAGGACCGTGCACTGGCCTCGCCCTCGCACATATAAGCCTCCTTCCTTTCCCGCCTTGTCGACTCTTCCGCCCACACACCGGCAAGCTGCCACCTCTTCACGGCTTGCCTTCTGCACCCGACGCCCGGTATCTTCTTCGGAAGTAGTACCACACGTACCGGTCTCGCCTGAGCTACTGCACTCGATGCGAGGCGGTGGGCTCTGAGATTTGCTACGAGTCGGCGCAGAACAATTGAGCTCTTTTGATCTCTCGGACGGCACCGCCACCGCCACCAGAAAGACGGAATGGCCGCAACCATGGAAACCATGACTGCACTCAAGGCAGGTTTCTCGACGTGAGGACCACAATTGCTGACCTTTTCACTACTCAAACTGACTTCGCCCTCAGACTTTACAAATCCAAGGCGTTCTCTGATTGCAAGGTAATCTGTGGGCCAAAGAGCTTCAATGTCCACCAGGCTATTCTCAGCGGTCAATCTGAGTACTTCATGAAAGCCCTCCAAAGTGGCACGTTCAAGGTATGGGCTCCTCTCAGATTTATTCTGTGTTCATACAGAGCTGACAAATCACAGGAAGGAAACACCGGTGTGATCGAGCTCAAAGCATCATCAGATGGTGCTGAGGGCGCGGATGATTCTTGCGATGAGCCTGAGATTGTCGAATTGATGATTGAGTATTTCTATCACTTCGACTATCTCCGCACTGCTGCTGGCAAACCGTCCCTCATTAAGCATGCTAAAGTCTTCGCCATGGCAAACAAATACCAGGTCGACGGGCTTCGGGCACTCGCAATCAAGAAATTCCAGCAGGCAGCCTCAAACGAATGGAACAGCGACGACTTCGCCCACGTGGTGCACGTTGTCTATGCTTCGACCCCGGACAATGTACAAGAGCTACGTGCAATCACCGCCGATACAATCCATGACCACTTCAGCGATCTGAAAGACAAGGAGGAATTGGAGGTTGTGATCAGTGGACTTGGAGACCTTTCCTACAGCCTCCTCAGGCGCAGCAGCTCCGGATTTCGCTGCACGAAAATGCATGGAAGGGACGGGATGCGTAAGTCATGCAAGTGCACTAACAGCGGATGCGGTTTCGATTTCGATATTTGCTTGCAGTGTCATGCTAGTCGTGGTTCGGCATGCTGCCCAATTTGCGGCAGACTCACGACTTTGCCATGAAGGTAGTGAGATGAGAACATACATACCTTGGGTCGGAAACCTTTGCGCCAATACAGATAGTGAGTTGTCAGAGTGGGTATTCGGCTCTACGCACATGTTTGAATGAGCCAAAGTATCAGCAGCTCTTCCTCCAGATAGCTTTGCTCCTTGCTGGGAAGATCTAGTTTACCTCACATGTTTGTCTCACCTTCATTTTTGAAGAACGTCTGTCCTGCTGAGTTTATGCCACACACAAAGTCAGTACTTCCGCATGTTTCCATCTGCTTCACATTGAAGACCCTGCGTTCATTGACCAAAGGGTGAGGCCGTAAGAGTAAGAGTGAGCCTTGATCGAGTGAGCGGTGAGACGGTGATGGAGCCAAGACCACGTACACATGACTCCGGTGACTGGAAGCATTCAGGTTTCCCTGACGCCGTCGTGCCAACCGGTGCGCTTATTTGCCCTCCTCGCACGCTCACCTTCCAGCTTCGCAACCTCCCGACACATCGCCACCTCCGATCGATGTGAGCACAACAACCCTAAGCATGGCCACCCCAATAGACCACCACAAGATTGGTCTTGCAAAGTGAGCAGCATAGCGTCCGCTTCTCCATATGGACATCTGGATAGCTAACAGCTCACCTCACAGGCTTCGTGAAAGCGAAGAGCTCTCAGACTGTAAGCTCATTTGCGGCCCGTACCACTTCAACCTGCACAAGGTCATCCTCGCAAGTCAATCTGACTACTTCAAGGCCGCATTCAAGCAGGGCACGTTCAAGGTAATGCCTCCGCCCACAGCTTTCTCCAGAATTTTGACTGATTCGTGACAGGAGGGAGACAGCGGTGTCATCGAGCTCAAAACGGCCCAGAGCGACGGCGAGACTTCTAGCGAGGACGACGATGCCTACGACGAGCCGGAGATCGTCAAGCTCATGGTGGAGTACTTCTACCACTACGACTACCTTCGGGGTGCTGTCGCCGGCCCCGGTCCGAATGCGGCGACGAAAAACAGCGGATACATCCCTCCTCATCTCAGGTATGCAGCCAAGTCGCAAAAGAGCAAACTTAAGTCGCCTACCACACGAGTCTATCTCATCGAGCATGCGAAAGTCTTCGCCATAGCTGTCAAGTATCAGATTGACGGGCTTCGTGATCTTGCCGCCTCAAAGTTCGAAGAGGCTGCTGCCGCGCACTGGAACAATGATGACTTCCCACACGCTGTCCACGTTGCTTATAATTCGACTGCCGATCAAGTTACCCAACTTCGCAAGATCGTGGCCGACACTTTGCATGAACGACTCGATGACCTGGCCGAAAAAGCTGAAGTCGAAACAGTCGTTCGCAGCATCCCTGGTCTCGCCTACGATCTATTGAAGCGAAGGTGTGGAAGGGTGGCCTGCTTCAATGGACACACTGCTTCTGCAGGAAGACGTCACTGTTCTAACTGCGTGGGCATGGTGCGTTGTTGCTCGCATTGTTTGGTACAGGGCTTCAGTTGTCCATGCCCAGACTGTGGTTACTCTTAGAAGGCTCCAGCAAGTGCCTTGGAATGGGTGCTATCACGAACGGAAGAGGTAGTCGCTCGATCCAATCTCAGTCCGGCTTGAGCGAATGACTGCAAGGATAAGATAAAAGTATAAAATAAATTGTTCACATCAACCTGATATGACACCAAAGATCAATGGATTACTAAACGACTCGCTATTTCTGCCGTCAAACGTCGTGCTTATAGATAACATGAGTGACATCGGAACACACTGAACCATCCAGCAAAAACATGTTACGACATGGTGGCTTGGACCAAAGTTTGTTCGTTCAACACCTTAATCCCACGCAACATCTCGCTAAACACAATGCAATCATATGCGTCCATCAGCGTCGTGCTTATCTTCGTTAGCCAGCACCCATTCTATTATTTCCGAAATTTCTTCCGGTCGCAAACACTGTGTGGTTACATCAATGTCGTACGCGGCTCAATAGCGGGAAGCGAAAGGACGACTTGGCAAACCTTGTGATACGCCTCTGTCAGCAACCTGCATATCTGACTCCAATGGCAAAGGGCTGTGGTAAGCATTACGAAGACCAAAGCAATGTGACGAAGGTATCGGACGCTTTATTGCACGGAATGAAAAAACATCAAACCCGATATTCCCTCTGCCACCTGATCACATCATAATCCCAAGCCCTATCGTGCTCGTTTCAAACTTCCAGAGCCCTATTGAATTTGCGGACAGTTTTATTACAATGGTTTCATATCAAATTGACGGAAAGCCCTTGGTCCTACTCACAGGCCCGAACGGTTTCGTTGGCGCGCATGTACTATCGGGCCTTCTCAATGCTGGCTATCGAGTCCGTGGCGTAGTCCGCTCGCTGGCAAAGGCATCGCATCTCGAGAAGTCGCACGCTCAACATGTCAACTCCGGCGATTTGACCTTCGAATGCGTGCCCGACATACAGCGGGAAGGCGCGTTGGACGCTGTCATGGCAGACGTCGACTTCTGCTGTCACGTCGCTTCGCCCTACTTCACGACTTCCGATAATCCTCTGCAGGATCTGATCGAGCCGGCTGTCAATGGCACGCGCAACGTCATGGAATCCGCGCTGAAGTCGACGACGTTGAAGAGGTTGACTGTCATGTCGAGCTTTGCATCTGTCGTCGACCTGGCGAAGAACCCGCGGCCAGGGTACGTGTACACCAGCGCAGACTGGGATCCGTTGACCGTCGAAGAGGGTGCTAAGGACGGATATCTGGGATACCACGTCAGTAAAACTGAGGCTGAGAAGGTTGTCTGGGAAATGCACAAGAACGCAGATCCTCCTGCTCGCTTCGACATCGCCACCTTCTGCCCGCCCATGATCTACGGCCCGCCTTTGCATGAGGTAGACCCGTCTGGAGGCATCGCGGGGCTGAACACATCGCTCAAGCGTCTGCTCAGCAGTGCGACTGGTCAAGATCCCACCGATCCTGGACGAGTCCCTACCTTTGGATTGCCGGCTTTCGTGGACGTTCGCAACGTTGCAGGTGCTCATGTGGCCGCGTTGAGTCTCAAGAAGGGCGTCAGTGAGCGCTTCACCCTCTGTGGCGGCATGGCGTACTTTGAAGATGGATTGACAGGCCTTCGTGCTGCGGGTGAGCAAGGCCTTGGTCGTGAGGGCGACAAAATCGTGAATACAGATTGGTACACGATTGATCGCACGAGAGCCGAGGACGTGCTGGGCTTGAACTTCATCAAATTTCAAAAGACCGTCGCCGATACGTGGAAGTGGGCTAAAGAGGCTGGACTGATCCGCCAAAGTTGAGACGCTGTCTTTTATGAAGCCGAAGTATCTACGTAACATACCATGCACTACTCAAATCACTCAAAACTGCGCCGAATGAAAACTTGGAACAATCCACCGAGGGAATTCCTGTCATAACCACTCAAGCGTTTCCGTCCTTGTGGAATCGCTCCCAGATGGACGTGCTTGGCATATCCGTCAGAATGCTGTCGTTGCCTACGGTTCTGGCACGCCGCCTCCGAAATCTGCGTGACCAGTAAATTGTTTCAAAGAAGCGAATGATGACTTCGCGGCTCGAGGCTTCTTCGGCGCGCTGTAGGCGCGCTCTGTGCTGGAGGAACTCATGAAGTCCAAGGTGTTTGTCGGTATTGTTCAGCTGATGGTGGACCAGGAGCACAAGAAGGAAATTGAAACCAATACCATGCACTGGATCTGCTGAGGTCAAGATGGTATGACGGAGTGTGTTCACACGCACTCGTTGCTCCCTGATCTGCCCAACAGGAATATCATCCAACAACGCACGCAGCTTGTGCAGATCTATTTCGGCGTGCGTAGACACACGAGATGCGTGCACGAAAGGACTGCTCGCCACACCAGATCCAGAAGAAGCCATGAGGTGTCGCAAAGTCGACTTCTCTCCGTGGATGTTGGTCTCAAACGCACCCAAAAGCTTTCCCAACAATTTGGGTAGTGCTTCTGTGGCAATGAACCCACTCGCACCAGGATCAAGCTCTGCCCAGGCGTCTCGGAATTGTTGGACATCGGCTCTTTTCACCCGAGATAATCTGCTGCTTCTCCCGTAGACATACGAGAAGCTTTCGACCGCAGAAGAAATGAACATGCTCGCGAATAAGTACATGCTGATGATGTTCCAAGAGATGAACAACACGTACGCCCACTCCGGGCTCGCACAGTCACTGTCGAAATAGCGCTCTCCCACGGTGCAGAATGGTGGTAAAGCATGTGCAAACTCTTCCATGATACCGCCCCATCCTTCGCCTGTGCTCAACTTCAGCAACACACTGAGTGCTATTGGTACAGTGCGAAAATTCAGGTACAATGAGCCATCACCAGATTTGGTCAGGCCAAATGTCTGAGTAAGAGCAATAGCATAGACCAAGAACATGATCAGCCACACCGCAAGTAAGTCGACAATGTGAGTAAACGTTGTGACAGCGAGTCGGAAGATGTGATCCATATATCGATTCCTTGTGACAAGCTGTGAAATAACACACAGTAGCATCGTCATATGGAACTGACTGAGAGCATAGTTGCTGGTCGCCGTGAGTAATAGGAGCCCAGCGACAGCTGCACAACTGATTGTAAAGCTGCAATACAGGTTCCAGGCGTTGCGTTTGTACTCGCTCCAGGACTCCCCAATGATATGTATCAAGACGTCTGCCATGTATACAGTCATGAGGGCAGTGGATACGGACAAGCGAATGGTAGTCCACAGTGTACCACCCACACAAGTACCTATGCATAGCAACACGACGTGTACCATCAGGACGAGCGTGATCATACGGTGCCATGGATTGCTCTCCGCCCGCACCACTCTGGCACACCATCGACGTACACGGTGATTGCAACTCCTACGATCACTGAATATCCGCCTGTAAGGTCTGATTTGGCCAAGATGTTTGTGGAGCTCTCTCCAAGAGCGTTGCTCTCGCGAGAGAAAGGCGGTGCCAGTCTGCTCCATGTAGTTCTGCATAACTATCGACACCAGCAAGGTGATGACCAGAATGCCACTCAGAAGTTTGTAGATCAGAAAAAAAGCACTGAGCTCCGACAGGGCCGAAACTGTTGGTTGCGTGAACACGGTACCAGTATGCTCAGAGAGCCAGCTGTTCTCCGAGGTAGAGCGGAAAACTGTCAACATTGCACTAGCGAAATCATCAAATGGGAAATTCGACGTTTTGATGTGCCGTGGCATGAGCAATGTCCATTCGTACGGTGCATTGACATATTCTCCAACACATTCGGTCAGAACGGTCAGGTTGGGTGTTGTATCGTTGCATGAATAGATCCTTCCAGAGAACAATTGGAGGCCCCATACTGCAAACGCGGACAACAAGCCTAACGCGATGCACACGATGGCAAGAAGACTTCGTTTCCCAGAAATGAAAGCTGAAGTGTAGTTCCGGATTGTTCTGTCCTTGATCTCCAGCAGTCGAAGCACCTTCAGAGCCTTGAACGCGCCGATGGCCTGTGCACCGTACGCTGATGACACCTCCAAAAGTAAGATGGCATTGATCCACATCGAAAGTATAGCTATCACATCAGTCACACCCCAGAAGCTTCGCAGGTATGCATTTGGCGTCCAGAAGAATCCGTCGGCAACGACCCGAACGAACGCTTCCACAGTGAACAATGTCGCAAACCCAACCTCGACAAAGACAAATTCGTTTTGTCGTGAATAGCCGCGCCGAGCAAAGTATACTTTCTTGTACCAGGGCGTTGCGACGCAAGCTATGATCACCATAGAGACGATGAGCATATAACCAAAGATAGAAAACACAAGGCTTAGTACCGGGCCTGGTGTGGCTCCCTGATACCGTGCGTGGCCTCGCCCCGGTCGTACAGCCTTTTGGCATAGGTTTCTGAACCTGCTACTCTGAGAAAACAAAAACAATGAGGTGTCGTAATATGGATGGCTTAGAAGATATTGTCGTTGTGCAATAGTCTGATTTTCGGTGATTTCCACGACTTCCTTCGCAAGCGCGCTTGGTGCCAAATCCTCGACGGGCTTCGTGAATTCGAGGCCAGAATAGAATGGATTTGGTTCCAAGTCGAACAACACTCTCCCATACTTTCTCCCAAGACCAGTTAGGAATTGTAACTTGTTTGCACCGAACGAAGGTGCAGAGCTTCTCGTAAGGTCAACGCATTCTGAGCTTTCGTCGTCGGAATCGTCGACATCGTCCAAAAAGTCTCGCATCACGCTGTCTCGAAGCATCATATCCGATGAGACGCTACCAAAAGTGACCTGTCCAGACAACTTTTTACCTCGCCGTTTGAAGAAGTCATGCATGGCTGGAGTCGCATGATCAAACTCCTTCTGCTGGAGAAACCTCCGCACCTGCTGTAGGCGCTTTTGCTCTTCATCTGAATGGAATGCCTTTTGCACAGAGGCTACGAACATGTTCAAGATCGTGAGGCTCATGATGACAAACCACACGAAGAAAAACGCAACACTGATACAAACAGTGTACCAGTTTGTATCGTAGCGAATGGAGTCGAATAAAACATTGCTCCAAGTCTCTGAGAGTGCGACCTGGTACATGCTCAATAAGGCCCCATGGATTGTAGCCAAGTCAACAGGTGGTCCAGCATCTGGACTTCCGCCCGAAAGAAGTGATCGATCCCAGAAAAGCTGGGTTGCGAGTATTGCTACCAGAATACTGGACATCATCATGTACAGTATGAGGTTGAACAAGGCCGGTATCTGTGTGACCAAGGGAATAGTCAGAGCGCGAACGACACTAAGTACCAGAACAACGCGATAGACTCTTAGAACTTGCATGCCGCTTAACCAGTCGTATACTCTGCCAGAGTGGCGGAGGGGAGGAATCAGGAGGCTGGTCGTGACGATCGCAATGGTCAAGTCCACCCAGTCTTGGTATCGAAAACGTCGATGATGACGTGAGCTGTGAAGAAACCGCAGCGCAATCTCGATGTCGAGAATCAACACAGTCGAGACTTCTGACCACCAGATCAGATCAGCCGTCTGTTCACCCATTTTATCATGCCGAAGGCTTTTGACAATCATGTTGAAGACGATTGCTACGAGAGGCAAACCCCTTAGTCTTTTTGCAGAGTCCAATATTGGCCTGAACCTTTCTTGCCACCTAGAGACGGTGCCGATGCCGGGTGGGCGAGTTTTTCCCACTGGATCCGTGACTTTATCGCTGTAGCTCGCCTTTTTGAAAGCCTGCGACGACGTGATCACTGTAGCAACGAATATATTGATAAGCCAGAGCCGTAGGATGACGAATCCGGCGACGAAGTACATGACTGCTGCAAGGCCGTTGCTCTCGGTCAGGGAATACATAGTGCCAGTAAAAGATCTGCCGGTCAAAAGTACAAAGACCATAACAAGAGAGCTCCAAAGATTATCGAACCCAGCAATGCCTTCGTACATGCTGTTCCCCTCAACACACCAAGCGCCAACAGGACAGATATAGCCTCCGTAGGTTTCGAGGGCAGGCAAGCCATCGCGATTTAGCCAGGGCATCGTCACCACCTCGCTTCCGTTCATGGTCGACCATCTGTCACATAGCTGAGTACTCGTCATGTTACTTTGCGTTGGATCAGCCCTTGTGCCATCCCAGACGCAGCGTCTACTCAAACCCGACTGAAAGCTGTGAACTCCGGCGATGGCAAACAGGAGGCAGTAGAAGGCTATCAGAAGGCCGACCAGCAGCGACATTTGAGCAATACGTCTGATGTCGCGCGTTATTGCCAAAGTGCCTTTGGTGAAGTTGAGCAAGCGAGCCATTCGCAGACAGCTCAGAGCGCGGAGAAGGCCGAGTTTTCCAGTACTCTCGATCTCTAGAGAGCCAAAAGTTATGTCAAGCCAAAAGGACGAAATGGCGATGAGATCCAAAACACTTCCTGGCCGACGCAGAAAAGCTTGTTCTGTCGCAGACTGGTCTTCATTCAAATCTGAGCAATCTGGTGCATTCTTTACAGCATTTGGGTAAAGTACATGCGGTAGAAACGGTGGCTCGGTCTTGGATTTTGACGCGAGAGGAACGCCGGAAGGCATGTCCTGATTGCTGAGTCTCATGAGACTTTTTAGGCGAGCGACAGTTGCGAACCAGTGTGCAGAGACACGATCACTGAACCCACGTTCGCTTCGATTGAACATGAAGCCGAATCGTACTGCTTTGGTACAGACCTCCACAGTGAATAGAGCGAAGACCACGACCAAGGTGATGGTCGTCCATTGAACAGGTCTCATCAGTGATCTTCCCTGCGTCGCAAGCCCTAAAGCTGTCTCTGTGACGATGATACAAGTTTGCAAGATGATCAGGATGAATGTGAACTGCTCTAATATCACAAGAGCGATGCTGCTGAAGTAGATCCCTCGTAACTTGCCGCAAGCTGTACGAGCCATGTTGACAAACGATAGATTCGTGGGATGTTGCTCAAAAGGAAGCTCAGGAAAGGTTGACTGCCGCTCCCTCTCACCCAAAACTTCAGTTGTCCAGTCAAGATGCACCGTCGATCGCACTTCCAGGACGTCAGGTGTAATTTCGGTAGGCATCACCAGAGTTTCATCTATCCTGGGACCATTGAGCTGGGTTCGCGGCGTATGTTCCGGTCTCATAACACGAGCTGCCATCTCCTGGAACGCATTTCTCAAGTATTTGAACACATTTGTGTTGAAAGGTATCCAGCGGTGTCTTGCACCATGAGGTTGTGTCCTGCTTGGTGAGGGTAAACGTGTTTGTCGTACGCCTTGTAAGAGATCTGCGTCGTCTTGACGTAAATGAACACGACTGTCATTGTCGTTGTCGTAGTCCAAGTTGAAATTCCTCGCCATTGATGATCGTGAATTGTTGAAAGATTGATTTGGCTCGGATGAAACGCTGCCGCCTGTGCGATACGAAAGGGTCTCGCCGCCGAGAGACAAGTCGATGTCCACGAAGCCTGGTGTGGATGGTATGACGCTCAAGTAACTTCCCAAAGGACCTCCTGATGTGCTTTGTTGGGAGAGGCGTATGTTGGATACCGTACTTGGTTCCCTGAGTCGTGTGATGCCCAACTCGCCATCTTGCTGTGTGTGTTGAGGTGCTGGAGTGGAGATCTCGTGATCCCCTGCTGGCCGTCCGTCTGCGAGACCCAGCGCGCTGTGGCCAGCTGATACCACATTATGTTCATCATTGACATACTGACTGATATACTGGAGAGGTATTCCTTCTTCGGCATCGATACGTGTGTAACGAGATTGACTTGACGTTGTCGCAGACCGTACGGGCATTGCGGGCACGAGGCTGAGTCTACCGACCGATCTGCGGACCTAGACTTCCTGGATCGAGAAGATGCTTGATTTGCGCGCAGAAGACATCGAGGAAGTTCGGAATATGGAAAACTGGTAGTAAGGTCCAAAGCCCTTGAGAACTGAAGACTGTTCAGGAGGAACAGTGTCTCATGTCGGCCAGTCTGACCATCAGTGGGGTAGTGAGGCTGAGACTGAGAGCATCCCTGCAGGTCTTATCTGGAGGCTGCATATGCTGTAAGCACTGGCAAGTGTACTGTAACTAGAGCTAGCTTGTTTGGGATCGCTCAGCCTGTGTATTGCGAGTATCTCCATCACTCAGTAAACAACAAAAGAGCGCATCTCTCCACCAGCAAAAAGGCGGTGTACAATGTCACTAGGACCCGATCCAATTCCTGTCCGTCGATACACAATCCGATCGCGATATTCTGCTAAGCGCGCCTCTTCGAGTATTAGAATGAAGGCTGTGCGCAGATCTACGGGATCTGACGAGATCGAGTGCTCGACACTTGTACGGAAGCTTGCCATGTAAACAGCACGGCACTTGGCGAAATTGAACTCATCTGCCCGATCAAGGACACACGCAATGTCACCCTCACGGCGTTCAGAGGTCTCGAACCAAGCCAGTCCATGACTACGTCCTGATTCGGTAGACAGTCGGCAGGTGCCCTCCAAAACACACCCTTCGAAGCCAATCGCCCATCGAGGAACAGTGGAAGATAATAAAGAATCCGTCCTTGGCAAATGCATGTCAAGCTTCACATCAAGCGATGTAGAGGTCTGCATTGTTTGAAACCTTGTCATCCAGTTGACTGGCCGGTTGAGAGAAGCCCAACTCCATGAAGGCGCACGATCTTCATTCCCGTCCACCTTCGTCTGAGATGAAGCAGCTCCTGTCCGGGTTGTGTCACTGAGTTCAGCAGGTGGCTGAGGCTCCTGCTTGCACCGATCATAGGCACGCTGCCACAACAAACCAGTGTATGCATACTCTGCCCAGATGCCGTAGTTATAGGACCCTCTCTCGCTTCTTGGTATCGTTCGTTTGACGTGCTCGGCGAGACCTCTCAAAGCAGGCAATCGATCGCCTGGTCGGGTAATCAAGCGCCGGCTGTATTGCTCCACGAGGCTCAGCCAAGTCTTGTGCCAGCTTCCTCGGTCATGAGTTTCCAGCGTGTTCAGCCTTTGGAAGGGGTGTGTCGGCTCATTGACCATGCTAAATTCAGATAGCGATTCTGAAGCTTCTGCTCCCAAGCACTCCCAGTATAGTTGCGCTTTGCCAAAATGTAGGACAGCGGGGGGCAAAAGTCGTTCCTGGAAACACCATGCTCTTGTTTCCAGGATGGAGCTGTCAATTGCTTCTTCGGTCGAGAGTGATTTCCTGCGCACGCCGATTGCAATTCCCTCGACGTCGAAAACTACACTTTGGTCTTCCCTGACGCCGAGAAAGCCAGAATTGCTGTCTGGAGAGTCTAGCGCTGCGAGAGAAAGGACTGCATTACTGAAGATGCTATGCATGAGAACTGCATGTCTGTTCCAATCACCTATATCGTCCTGTACGATGCATAGCGCATCAATCCACAGATATCGGATACGGAGTAGCCTTGTGCAGAGTATGGCGTCGCGGAAAGTCGCTGGTAGATCGGCCAGAGAGAAGCCGTCTGTGGAATGTTGCTCTAGGTTTGCTCTTGTAGTCGTCAGACGTTTGCTGAGGCCCCAACAGTGGCTCAAAGTCGCGTATTCACCCAGCGTAAGACCGGTGATCTTGAGCTGTGGTCTGAGTGTACTACCCTCGATGCCCACATCAATGACTCGCAGGGGCAATTTGACGAGTGATCGTTTCCGCTCGCATTGCGTATGTTGACTTCTGCACTGCTGCAGCCATGTCCTCGCTTTGATCACAGCGGTGTCGCCTACTGGAAGTCTGGAAACTGCGGACGGGATGTGCTTTGCAAGTCTGACTGTAGTGCTATCTGGGCTTGGTCGAAAGAGCTCCATGCTGACACGTAGACGGTCTGACTCGCCTACAACTAGCTCAAAACCTGGGGCGATGTCGTCCTTTTTGTTTGAGATCTCAACAGGAGTGAGGTCATCAACAGTCAAAGTCTCAGGCGTTTGCTGATGCTGAATAGAATGGCTTCCTAGTGACTCGCAGAACAGCCAGCACAGCTGGCAACCATTCTCGCGGGCTGCCTTGATGTGCCCGTAGCTGCCATGTTTGGATCCGTATCTGTCGTTGACCGTTTGGTGATCCTGTACAGCGGGACTCTGACCAAGAGTTCTAGCCATGAGCTTCATGCATGGATCGCACAACATTGTTCTCACTGTCTCTGGAATGTCAACGGGTTAGCCGTGTGATCGAACCGTTCTAATCCTGTCAGAGCAGTAATCGTCTCAGTCGTTGATGTCAGAGAAGAATCCCGTGCCTATCAGGGCCACTATTGTGCGCAGATGAGACGAAAAGTAGCCTCAACGCTCGCGTGTATAGCTTCAAGGTACAACACCTCCAAGTTAAGTCCAACCGCGGGGTAGCTGACATGTATCTGCAAAGTCATATGTATGATCTCTCTGATTGATTAGGCTGCAACGCTGGCGCAGGTCGATGAGACCAATGACGGTAAAATAGCTATGAAATCATTGGATGCGGTTAGCAGCACATACGACCATAGGTCAGTGAGAACTGGGCATCCCGTCCGCTCTGCCATACATAAGCACTGAACCGGGCGACTAGTACTAGAGTGGGTGACCA
>Ga0265797_10004169_pt1 | contig 22358 bp, 32 predicted proteins | sample P2T30metagenome_FD_192433 | JGI IMG/M metagenome (GOLD analysis project Ga0265797, IMG submission 192433) | Plant litter microbial communities from East Loma Ridge, Irvine, California - P2 T30 | ecosystem: Environmental > Terrestrial > Plant litter > Unclassified | place: USA: California... | reverse complement strand
CGGCGCACGAACTCGCGCACGCTCTCAAAACCTCGAAAGCGAAATTCGTCCTGTCGGCGCCTGAGCTGATCGGGCCTGTGTTGAAAGCTGTCGAGAGTATCCCTGGCTGGAACGCGAAGGAGCAGGTTGTGGTTTTCAATCCGCATGGGGAGGCCGGGGTTGCGGGGCATTTGGGATGGGGGGATTTGCTGAAGCATGGGGAGAGGGATTGGGTGAGGTTTGATGATCTGGAGACTGCGAAGACGACTACGGCGGCGTTGTTGTTTTCTTCGGGGACGACTGGGTTGCCGAAGGCGGCGATGTTGAGCCATTATAACTTTGTTGCGCAACATACGCTGATTTATGAGGCGCCAAAGAGGCCGTATAGGGCTGTTAGGTTGATTGCACTGCCGATGGTGAGTATGGTCTCGATCTCGAGAATTTTGTTGCCTGGCTTACTGATGATCATGGTTTCGCAGTTCCATGCTGCGGCGGCTCCGGTGGCACATACGACGCCGCTTCGATCGGGCGAAAAGTGCTATGTTATGCCGCGGTTTGATCTGGAGAAGTGGTTCTGGGCGCATGAAACCTACGGCGTGACGGATGTGGCTATGGTACCGCCTGTGAGTACGATTCCTGAGTTCGAGTCCGAGTCCGTTGTTTGAGTGTTGCATCAGCTCTCTACTCGACCACACTTGTACTAATCATCTCATACCAGATTACAATCATGGCAATCAACAGCCCACTCAAAGACAAGTACAACCTAACAGCCGCAAAACTCGGCTCAGTGGGAGCTGCGCCACTGGACAAGCACCCTCAAGCTCGCATGCAAGAGTTGCTCGGCGGCAAACCCTTGACCCAAGTCTGGGGCATGACCGAGACGTCCTGTATCGCGACTCGATTCCGCTACCCTTCGTACGATACGACTGGAAGTGTGGGGTTCCCGGTGCCAAACCTAGATGTCAAACTCGTTGACGATGCCGGGAAGGATATCACGGGCTTCGATGTCAGGGGCGAAATCTGCGTACGAGGCCCAACGATCATCCGAGGATATTTTGAGAATCCCGAGGCAAACCAGCGCGATTTCGACGAGGACGGATACTTCCACACAGGAGACATTGCGTACGTGGCCAGGACAAGTGGGCTGTACTACATTGTCGACCGGAAGAAGGTGAGTTCCTACTGCTTGGTACTGCTATGCTGCGAAGCGAGACGCACTAACACTGGCAAACCACAGGAATTGATCAAAGTCAGAGGGTTCCAGGTAGCTCCCCCAGAGCTCGAGGGTGTTCTGCTGTCTCATCCGAACATTGTCGACTGTGCGGTCATTGGCGTAGCCGATCCAGTCAGGGAGGGAGGAGAGCTGCCTAGAGCTTATATCGTTCGAAGACCCGGTGGCAGCGGGGGGCCTGGCGATCAGCAGGTACACGAGTACATGCGGGAAAGGCTTTCTTCTTTCAAGATGCTCGAGGGTGGGATCAAGTGGGTTGATGCTATTCCCAAGAATGCTTCGGGAAAGATCTTGAAACGTATCTTAAGGGATGAGGCGAAGAAAGAGGGGAGTGCGAAGTTGTGAGAGATGTAGGTAGTATGTGGTGATGATTAGAGAATTGATGAGTGAAGTGTGAGCAGCTATTTCCATACAACAATAGTAAATGATTGTGACGTGAAACAATAGGTAGGTAACTTAAGTAGGAGAGAAGATCCATGTTTCCAATTCTCCGCGTTTAGAGTTTGACACGACGCTTTCACAAGGAAGCTTCCACTACAACTTTGCGACACGCCAAACCCATCCCATCCGTTGCATTCTCTCTGGCAATGCCCACTTCACTGTGATCCCCGACCTCACCTACAACCACAATCTACCCCTCCCAAAACCCACGACCATCCTTATTCAAACATCCATGCGACCATCGACGACGTAAGACAGGGCTCCTCCGCGCACACCTCTTGCGCCAGCCGACAACTCTCCCCACCACCACCACATCAAACACCCTCCATTTGCGCCGTCATGGCCGCAAAACTCAACGAAGACGAGTACAATCTCGCCATGTATGTCTCCAATGCTGATCCTCGTCTACGCCATTACTGACCTATCTAGCACTCTCGTCCCCGAAGAGATCCCTGCCAAGCTACGTTGCGGCCTCTGTAATCTCGTGGCAGTAAACGCAGTCAAGCTGCCTTGCTGCGAGACCTCCATATGCGACAAGTGTGAGTTGATGCGCTTGACCAACCTCGAAGCGCGCATGCTGACTTTGCGAATCAGGCCAAGCAGGACTCCCGGAACAATGTACCATCTGCGAGCACCAGCCGCTGTCGCCTGATGTTTGTACGGCGATGAAGAGTCTTCGCATGACTATCAAGGCGCACCTCAAGACCGAGCTCAAACGACGTACGGCACAAGCAAGCAATGGCAGCGTTACTCCGGCAGCTGCGGCTCCCACTCCTACACCTGCGCCTGCGCCTGCAGAGGCTGTGAGCCAAGCCCAAGAAACATCTGCGCCCGAGAACGAACCCACGCATGAGGAGGATACAAAGTATATTGCTAGCGAGGCGACGGTCGAGGCGGCCAATGACGAAGGCGCAGTCGCACCTAGTATCGAGGAGCAAGATCCTACCCAGGGCGACATGCCTGTTGAGGTAAGCTGCTAGGTTTCCATGTGGGCTGACGAGCTATGGCTAACAACAACATAGGGTAATGGAGAGACGACCGAGGAGCACCAGACCGAGGAAGGCGTCGATGATGAAGACACGGGCGATAAGAGCGACGTGGAAATCATCACCGAACGACCGGAAACCGAGATGGACCAGTCCAATGGAGAGCAGTACGGTTCGGGCGACAATGCTCCAAACCAGCAAGAGCAGGACACCACTCAGGCAAACGCGCAACAGGGCCTTGGCTTCAACCAAAATCAACAAGGCTTTGGCAACATGGATTTCAACGCCAATGCCATGAACGGTTTCAATCCGATGATGGCTATGCAAAATGGCATGATGCCAGGGTTCCCTATGGGCATGCCGAACATGATGGGTAAGCACTTCCAACACCACTATAAACCACGACATCAGAAACACGTGTTGACATCTCTACAAGGTATGCCTGGCATGGCCATGGACCCCTCCATGATGATGGGCAACAACAACTTCGGCGGAATGGGAGGTATGAACGACATGAACATGATGGCTTCAATGATGGGTGCGGGTGGTTTCGGGGCGGGCATGCCGGGCATGGGCATGAGCCAAGGCTTTGGCATGAACGGCGGTGGAGGATATAACCGAGTCGGCAATCACTACAACCAGCAGCCCTTTCATCCCAATGCTCGTGGCTTTAATCGTCCATATGGCCGTGGCTTCCGTGGTGGTCGTGGTGGGTATGGCTTTGGCCGTGGCCGCGGTGGCTTCAACCAGTTCGGTCCTGGCGCCGGCTTCAACCAGGGCTTCCAGAATGGCATACCCAATGGGATGAACCATCAGCAACAGCAGCAAGGCTACAACGCACAGCAGCAGGATCAACAGCAGCCTTCAGGTGAAGCCGAATCGGCTGAGCCTGGTGCCGGCCGTGGATCCCCAAGCTACGAGGCTATGAAGAATGAAAATGGAGAGTCGGGCGATGCCAATGTTGAAGCCCGCCCATCAGGAGCAGAAGGAGAAGCTACTAACGGCACAGGCGGCGAACATACTAACGAGGGCGAAGGCGAGAATGGCGAGGCCACAAACGGCGGAGAGATGGTTAATGCAGACGGATCTACGAGTGAGTCTTTGAAACAATCCCAGCGCGACGAATGCTCTCGTCACTCGCCAAAATCACGCGCACCTTCGATTGGACTCGCTGACGCCGACGAAGATGGCTTTACAGACCCGAACAACATCGCCCAGGGAAACTTTAACGGGCCCAATGCCGACTTCTATCAGAATCAGCAATTCGGGTACTCGGAGTATGACCAGTCTGGTGGCTTTCATGGCCACGGCGGCTTTGGTGGTCACATGAACGGCGGTGGTGACATGTCGGGCCCAGCTCCGCCAGTCAACGCCCCTACCGGTCCTAAAGCAATGCGTGCAGGCCTGCCCAACAGCGGATGGTATTCTCGTCCGCAAGTAAGTCAGGCCGTGAGCAACGCCAACGTCCAGGCATCGGTCGAGCCGGCTTCACAACAGGGTCAAGGTTCCGTTCGTGGAAGAAGCGCGGATAGGGACGATCAGGATGGTGAGCGCGGAAAGGAGGCTTCAAGGTCTCGATCGCGTCACAGGAGCAGAAAGGACCGACACAGAGGGCAAGAAGACGACTACGAATCCGACGCCACCTATGAGAGGCGCAAGGAGAAGGAGCGTCGGAAGCGTAAAGAAAGAGAGAGGCGTGATGAGGACCGCGATACAGGCCGCAGCAACGGCCGTGCTCGAACAAGATCCGCGACTCCCAACGACGACTCGAGCCGGCGCCGCCGCCATCGTGACGATGATAGCAATAACAAGCGATCTCGTCGCGAACGCAGCCGTGATAAGCGTAGAGGGGGAGGCCACCGCGACCGCTCCATCGACGCAAACGGAGACGCCGACTCCCGCCGCAGCAAAGGCGGACGCAGCCGCCGCGACCGCGACGAAGAAGATGACTACAGCCGCGAGAAAGACCGCAGTCGCCGGAGCTCGCGCCGCCGCCATGACGACCCTCCCGCGCGCTCTTCGAAACACAGCAGACGCAGCAGCCGTGACCGCGCCCGCGGAGCCGTCGAACAGCCTTCGGACGACATCGGTTTCAAGATCAAGGGCTCGCATTCGAGCCGTAGGGGAGGAGGTATGCCGCCGCCTGCGGGTAACTCACACTCTTCGCGCCGCGGTTCAGAGGCAACGGCGACGGCTGCTGCGGTTGATCCGTATGCTGCTGAGCGCGAGCGCCATAAGCAAGAGCGTGCCGCGAAAGAGCAGCAGCGTCGCCAGTCTTCGCAGGGCTTGGGCAAGCGGGGAAGAGATGATGAGGATGGCGGAGGGGATGAGGGCGGTCGTAGTAAGAAGCGCGATGGAAGGTCGAGGAAGATTAGCGCCAAGTATGAGGGCGAGATTGGCGATGGGGAGAGGGAGAGGGAGATGGGGAGGTGGCGTTGAGTGCAGATGCGCGCCATTCAGTCTGTGAGACTGCCAATGCTTCCTGTCGGGCAGTGATGGTCGAAATCCTCAGACTCGACCACTCGCCGTCTCTGATCTTTTTGGTGACACTTGAGGCCTTGTTTCCATCACACTACTGCCATTACTACTACAATGTACGATCACGGGACGGAACGGAAGGAAAGGAAAGGAAAAAGACGATCGGAAAACGAGAAATTAAATCGCCCCAATGCAAATAGCAGCTGATATCCGACCAAGACGAGAGAGGGCATGGGCTCTGCAGCTTACATAGCAAACTCAAATCCGAACGCGTACAACACAGCGACTGAGAAGGTAGTCTTTATTTATATGGTCTCGCATACTTGCACTGCATCGTTAGAGATCCTTTCATCGATAAGGAGTCGTGATGTTCGCCCCATCGGGCTCTGCTACGCCGGCTTTTGCTTCGGGCTCTGATGATCCGAGGTCCACACCAAACGACATCGGAGGCCAACGTAGCAGCACAAAGATAAGGTAACGAATAACGTATCTTGTAAGAGTCTTCCGGGACACGCAAACACTAATCGACCGTACCCGCTTCAATAGTCAAAGAAAAGAAAAGGCACAATCATGACAAAATTCACAGTCATTCAAGCAGACGGTCTCTACTCAGTAAGAAGCACCCTCAACGAATCAACCACATCTAAAGCATCTCGATCTAGAACGCTGACTGAATGCCCACCGAAACAGGACGATACCGTCGAACGCGAACTCTTCGCCAAATCCGTCCATCATGATCATGAAGTCGAATACCTACAGTTGAACCTCTGGCCCGCCGGCCAAGCGTCTCCCGAACCTTGGTCTTCAATCCCCAAAGACCTGCGCGAGCGTGTGAACGGCATCATGTTGTTGAAACTGCGCATGACGGAGGAGGATGTGAAGCTGTTTCCGAGGTTGGAAGTGTAAGTTAAACTCGAGATCTCTCCCCGACCAAACTCAAGTTCTCCGGTTCACATCAGGCTGGAGTGGCGACAAGAGTGGTCATTGTATTGAACTTAGTATAAAAATCACAGGAAACGAAGACAACTAACGAATACACCCTAGCGTTGTCCGGATGGGCGTAGGCTACGACCGCCTGGACCGCGCTGCCCTCGCAGCCCCCAAACCCACCAACGGAGCCCCGACAATAGTCTGCAACGTACCCGACTACGGAACAGCAGAGATCGCCGACCACGCCATTGCCTTAACCCTCAGCCTGCGTCGCGGAATCCTCCTGCACCACGACAAGCAACGCGCCTCGCCCCCAGCTCTCTGGGCGCCGATCGAAACACCGCTCGTAGCCCGCCTCCAAACCCAGACGTTCGGAGTCCTAGGCTTGGGGCGCATCGGAACGGCAGCTGCGTTGCGGGCAAAAGCGTTCGGATTCGAGGTACTCTTTTACGATCCTTACTTGCCGAACGGCGTGGACAAGAGTCTCGGAATCAAACGCACGAAAGACATCCGCGAACTGTTCCAGCGGAGTAATGTGTTGAGTTTGCACGCTCCCTGCACGCGGGAGACGAGGGGCATGGTGCGGTATGAGTTGCTGTCTTTGCTGCCCAAGGGGGCGATTTTGGTCAATACTGCCAGAGGAGAGATTGTGGATCTTGATGGGGTGGAGAGGTGTTTGAGGGAAGGGGTGTTGAGCGGAGCTGGGTTGGATGTCTTGCCTGAAGAACCAATTCCGGAGGATGCGCATTCTTTGATCAAGGCGTACAGGGATAAGGAGGAGTGGTTGGAGGGGAGGATGGTGTTGACCTGCCATACGGCTTTCTACAGTCCGGAGAGTTTTGTGGATATTAGGGTTAAGAGTGCAGAGACTATGAGGGATGTGTTGTTGTTGGGGTTGAAGAGTAATGTCATCATGCCGGAGATGGAGTAGACAAGTACAATAGGAGATGTGTTGTGCGGAAATTCTTGATACAGTGACATGGTCGGACATTCATCTTACAGTAATCTCAGGCTCAGGACCTAGTCTCGAGCTTCTTTGGTGCACGCTTAGGCGTGGAAGCATTCGATGCTTGCTTCGGAGGACTTGTAGATTTTGCGGTTCCCTGCGAGGCTCCGTTCGATCTGGGCTCTAGCTTGCGAGGCTTCTTCTTCGTGTCGTTTGCAGGACTGGCAGAATCGCTTCTGGCGGGTTGATCGGTCTTCGAAGGCGTGGACTTTGAGGCAGGTTGGCTGCTAGGCTTTCCGAGTTTCGGCGGTCCACTCTTTCCGTCCTTGAGCTTGGGTGGTCCCGAGGAAGACGATGTGTTTCCTTTTGCCTGTGCTTCTTGCTTTTTATCACCACCACCAGTCGCGGACGACCATGCCGAAGTCGCGTTCTGTTTCCATTGCTTGCCAGTAGCCTTCCCATCCGACCACATCTGGCTGGCCTCGGCCGCTCGGTCGCCAGCAATCGACTCCAACTCTTCGGGACTCGGACACTCAGTGTCCTTGATCTGCCCACACATGTGCTCGAGCGCCTTCTTCTGGTCCTCCGTAGCTTTCCATCCGGGCAGGTCGCCAGTAATGCTTCTAAGCTTATTTCCACCCCATTCAGCCACGTTGACGAAAGGTCCATACAATTTGCCAACTCCGGCACCAATACCGCCAGTGACCAACCCTACAGGCCCTCCAACAAGAGTACCCGTGAGAGTACCCAGAACAGCACCAAGTCCGACTCCCAATCCTGCGCCAGCAGCGAAGCCTTGGAAGCTGCCTGAAGTCTGGATGTATTTGGCCGTCTTGCCAAAGGTTTCTGCCTTCATTTCTTGCTCCAATTTCTTGTTGATCAGCTCTTGCCTTTCGTCTGGATCTCCGGCACCGGCTAATGCAGCGGCGTAGTAGTCGGCTTTCTTCCTCGCTTCCATGGCCGTTTTGGCAGCTTCCTGTGCTTCTCTTTGCCGCTGCTCTTCCGACATGGCTTGCTCTTTCTTCTTCTCGGCCTCCTCGCCTGGCTGGGCAGATCCCTGCTGTCCTTTCGACATGGCTTGAGTGTTCTTGCCGCCCTGCTGGCCAGAAGGAGCCTGCTTGCTAGAGGGTTTTGGCGCTGCCATTGAGTGCCTTGCGAGTGTTTATTTCGCTGTATGTCGATCGAGTAACGCGTGGGACGGCAATCGCCAGCTGAGACAGCTGAGTGTAGCGTGGGAACCGGTTCAGGGCGAGTAGTGTGAGTGTGTCGATGTGTCCGTGTGTCTGTGTATAGCGTTCGACCAGAGCACCGTTGTAAGCTTACCGAGTGTAACAGCGTTTCAACGTCGAATGCGGGCCCGTACTCAGTCTATACCAATGTGAAGATGCCTGGCAAACAGGATTGGGACGGTTCCACGTTGGCCTGCGCTGTGACGGCAGACATGACGACGTATGAAAGTCAAATCCACAGATCAGCAGAGGCTAGAGGCATTCATCCCGACGGGGTCCACCGTGATGGAATTCTGTGCCCGTGAGAGTGGTGCTGGGTCGGGAGATACATGGTAGGGGTGCGGCAGTAGTGTACCTAGATTGTGTGAGATGGTGAAGCCTTGTACGGTGAATATTCCTGCAGGAGAGTGGTAGTGAGGATGCACAAGCGTGCACCTGCTTGTTCTGGAATTCTGAAAGGCGTTTGTATGACATCGATATTCCCAGGAAATGGCAAAGTGGGTCCATGGTCGTGTGGAGAAGCTTAAGTTATTTTGGCGGGTCGGAAAGCATATCTTGTTCCTTCCTTTGCATCACAGTAGGTGTAGTCGGCCTTGCCAGGATACGCCCGTTTGTTTACACTTGCAGCAGCAGTCGCTTGCAAGTATAGCTTCACAGCTGAGGGCAAGGTGGCTGACTGACAGCACCTCCATGCAAGATATAGTTCTATACGAGAGAGCTCTACCACATCTTGCCGCAAGGGAGCTTGCGGCTGGTCAGGTGCCAGCCAAAAACTTCCCTAATACGAACATGAGCTGCAGACGCGTTGGTTAGTCCAACGGTATCCTGCATTCCATGGTTACAACGGGGTTTCGGTGCCGCCGCCGTCCACTGTGCCTGCCTGCACCTGTACCAGTCCTTCCAGCATACAACATATAAAGCCCGACCTGCAAGCCTGCATCTGCACCTGCTTGGAATGTAGAATCAATCCACTTCACTACAGTACAGTACCTTGACTCACCTGAATCTTTTCGAGACTCCCTCAGGACAGTACCTCATCCACTACCAAGACAAACCCCAACAACGAATCCGCAAACATGAAGACCACTCTCCTCGCAGCCATCGCCGCTTCAGTCACCTTGGTCACTGCTCAAGAGCCGTACTACAATGTCAGCTCTGCACCCTTCCACCTAGTCGTTGAGTCGGCAACAAACGACACCCTCAACTGCAGCACCCTCTTCGCCTGCCACGAAGGCGCCGCAATCGAAGGCCTCTGCCTCGGCAACAAGAACCTCACCGGCGCCGACGTCTTCTACTTCAACACCTCCAGCTTCCAAGAGCCCACCAACAGCTCCATCGGTGACACCGGTATTCTGACCTGGGATTTGGAGACCACCGGCGCTACCTACTCATCTGCGCTCACCCTGCAAGCCAACCCGAGCTCCAACGTCGGGATGCCGTTGTTCTTCCCCGGTGACACCAACGCGCAGTCTCTTGCTTTTGACGCGAACGACCGTCTCAACATTCAAGGCTACCTTGACGACAGCGTCTCTCCGATCAACTTCACTTCCGCCTCCACCACGGCTTACTACCGGTGGTACATCTGCGACACCTACTTCGGCTATGCGTACACCACGCTTGCATGGGTGAGTGCCGCCTTTCAACAATGATTTTGAAACCATCTTACTGACTGCGTTTGTGACAGACATACGGCTCGTGTGAACCGCAGAACCCGAGCTGCCAGAGCGTTAACGTCAAGCGTGTCTGGGCCTAGTCATTTGTATACTAACTGTCAAGTGGAAATCCCTCCACTACTTGGAGCGGCTTTGAGATGATACTATCGCGATGCATGAAGTAACCTACAAGCATACTATTAATGTCTATAATAGCAATTCTTCCGCTAAAATCTTGTCCGTGTTCGAACTGGTGTCTTCATCTTTGGTCTCGCCGTTAATCTTGCCTCGTCGTCGTGAGAACAATGTGCTTTCTGTAGCTGCCAGATGGCTGCTGCGACCTCCACCCGTTGGCTACCGTTTACCGCAGAGGTGAAATGACACGTACGTTTGCAAGTCCGAGTTAGACGAGCGTGTCCACCTGATCATGCACGCATACTCTCACTGATAGCCGTCACGATTGGATTCTGTTCTGAAACACCTTCGTCAAGTCTTGAGATGACGTCCGCGAGTACTTGCAGTTCTAGCAGGATGATAGTTCCCCAAGCGTCACACGCAAAGATGACGCCGAGCTACCTGTCTTGCGCAAGACCAGGACATGATATGCTGTGATTGGAGAAAAAAGCCCGGCTCACGCACACCCAGTCAACCCCGGCGATTTTCTATCAGCCACGAGGCACGAGCTCTCGCTTCAGCAAGCCTCTAAACAATCACCTGCATCACCGTGCCGTACGCCGCTTGTGTGCGCCAGATTTTCAGGCCCCATCGTTTTTCACTACCGGCAGAGTGTAGCCCTGTGCTAGGGTGACAGGAGAGGTACAGGAGTGCTGTGTGAAGTGTGTTGTTTCTGTCGTCCCCTCTCGACCGTCTCCATTATCTCCACGCTCCAGGTTGGTGGAGAGGTAGAAATCAGGAGATGGCCCCGGGCACGTCTGCCGTCTGCCGACCGCCGAGCCATCGATCGCAGTGTCGAGTCTAGCGCAGTCTTTGCGCCGTGCACAACGCAAGAATGACGATTGCCCGACGAAGTCGCACCAAGAGAAACATCACCACATCACTGCATCACCTCATCACCTGACCCTGTCACCGACTGTGGCTCTGGTGACACCTGAAGAACTGGAGCTGGTTCTTATTCTCCACACCATACCCTACTGCACCTTGGCCACAGAAACAAGCCATTGCACCCTGCCCTTTTTACAAATGGGTCTGCAGTGAATTAGGTAAGGAAAGCAGCTCTTGGGCAATACCGCCGATTTGGATTCAATCGTAATATCACTTGCTATCCGCAAAGGACCCTGGAACGGACTGGACATCACAACAATCATTGATAATGGATCGCTCACACGCCTCACAAACACGCTTCAAAGATCCTCCCATTCGACCTGGTCACTTCAAATCATCCGACGAACGCAGGTCGCTTCTTTCATTCTACCAGAGATACTCATATCGCGATGGGCCTCGTGAAGGCAACCACAATGTCAACGGCAACAACTCATCGCCACCGGGTCCCGCCACGATTTTACAAAAAGTCAAATCCCACCTTTCAGCAGACATCTCGACAAGATGGGCTGATCTTGTTTTGATGGTTTGTTTCATGGTCTCAGGCCTGGTGGACAGCTGCGCGTATAATGCGTACAACTGTTTCGTTTCGATGCAGGTAAGTTTTTAAGTCGGGAAAAGAACCCGCAGAACAAGGATCATCGACTAACGGAACAACTTCAACAGACAGGAAATACAATCTTCCTCGCCCTCGGCGCCAACGACCTCCCCATCGCCACTCCGTCCCTGGCCTGGACCAAATCCCTCACCTCTATCCTCTCCTTCCTGCTCGGTGCAGGTTTGATCTCCGCCTTCCACCGCACTTTCGGTGAGCGCAAACGCTGGGTTCTTGCCGCTTCGTTCTCCTTCCAAATGGCCGTAACGATCATCTCCGCCATCCTAGTGTCCTCGGGGTCCTCGAGCGAATCGCCCGCCAGACCAGGCGAACCGTCCGCTCCCATGGGCATACCGCGAGATATCGGTTTCCCGAGCATGGACCTCGTGCCCATCGGCTTGCTGAGTTTCCAGGCTGCGGGCAAAGTCGTCGCCAGTCGCGTGTTGGGTTACAATGCACTCCCGGCTGTGGTGCTGACGACTCTATACAACGACTTGGCGTCTGACCCAGCTTTGCTGACTGCGGGATTGATGGGAAATGTGCAGCGTAATCGCAGGCTGGGCGGTCTGCTATCCTATGTTGGTGGCGCGCTCATCGGTGGAACGTTTGCGCGGAGTTCGCTTGGATTTGCGGGCGCGCTGTACTTCACGGCTGGGATCAAGTTGTTGGTTGTGCTGGGTTGGTTAGCTTGGAGGGATGACGGGAAGGAGAGTGATGTTGAGGAGGGTTGAGTCGGACTGAAGGATTGGAAGGAATGAATGAAATAAAATGGATACCTCCTTATATACGATCGTCATGTACTTACTATGTATACCAAACATCGAATACCGACAAGGAAACAATCAATCTCTCAAATCCATCTCAAGTTACCTTTACCACCAACTTTCCCCTTGTCCTGCCAGCCTTCAACCTCGTGTACGCCTCGCCGGCATCCTTCAACTCAAACTCCCTCTCAATACAAGCCCTCAATTTCCCCTCCGCCATCCACCCGACCAACTTCTCAAACTCCTCCGAATTCGCAACACAAGTCACAAACTTGAACTTCCGCTCTCCGCCTCCCAAGAACTTTGGCCAGAACATGCACCCCAAGAAATTCCTTACAGTCGCCACCGAGGCGTTGCCCGCAATCGTCACATACGTTCCCTCAGGCTTGAGGTACTTCCCGCTACTCCAGTAAAGCTCCGCAGCGCCGTTGAAAACGTTGTCGGCGATGAGATCGAACTGCGTTCCTTTACGGCTGAGAGTCGCCACCAGGTCTTCGGTGCGGTAGTCGATGACTTCGTCCGCTCCCAGCTCTCGGCAGAAGTCCGCGTTGGCGCCCGAGCACGACACAGTAACGTGGCACCCGAGCAGTTTGGCGATCTGGATCTGGAAAGTCCCCACGCCGCCGCTACCGCCGTTGATGAATACTTTGCTGCCTCCGGACTGCTGGACAAAAGGCGCCACGGTCTGGAAGGCCGTCAAGCCCGCAACGCCCAACGTGCACGCATCCTTCAATTCGACCCCGTCAGGTACGGCCACACACCCCTGCCTCCCGCCGCCCACTACGACATACTCGCCCAGCGTGCCTCCGAAAGGCGGCGCCAGCATTCCGAAGACTCGCGCGCCGGGTTTGAAGTTCTGCGCGTTGCTGGCGACTACTGTTCCGGCGAAATCCATCCCGGGGATGCCGCTGGAGAAGACGAAGCGGCCTAGGAGTGGCAGTTCGGGGACTTTGTAGTCGACGGGGTTGAGGGCTGCGTAGGAGACGCGGACCAAGGTGGAGTTTGGAGGGAGGGAGTGGGCGGTTTTGGGGAGCGGGTGGGTTATTGTTGCTTGCAGGTTGTTTTCGATGCCGCCTGCAGTGCTGTGCCAGGCGGCGGCTTTCATCGTGGGCGGGAGGGTGGTGGACATGTTGTTGATGGTTTTTTATGTTGAGCTTGAGTTCGTTGGTTTTGATGGTCTTGAGCCTGGCAATGCGGTGAGAGAGAAATGACTCTCGTCGGATCTTGCAAGGTGTCGTTGTTATGAGGGATAACGTTGTGAGTCCTACCTTCTGAAAAAGCAAAAAGGGCTTTAGGCGGGGGTTATATATGTATGTAGATATACTTCATCACTGCAATAATGGATTGAAGTGAAAGCATGAGACAAGAAGCAAGGGCCAACAACCCAACCGGACCGGACATAGATTCTCAGTTCCAGCTTCCGTCCTGGGTGGGGCTCATTGATGACCTAAGCGGCGTGCGTGCTCGTAATCAAGATACGCATAGAATATTCGTTCGCCCGGCCGGACGTAGCGATCAGAGACTCGGTCGTACTGTAAAACTCATCTGTAGCTGTTTAGGGCCACACGATACGCTGATGACCTACAAGGTAGGCGAGATCATCTCGGCGCTGGTATTTTTGTGATGTACCAACGCTGATGGTACTACCGCGGGATCTTGTGGGACACCGCATGTTGTTCTCCAGTATCTCACCGGCATAGGGTCGCTTTTGGGATATGGAAGTCGCTGGTATTACTGTATACATCCCACTGTATCAAAATTATCAAGTGAGGCATCACAAACCACTTTGATCTCGGCCTCGAATCAAGCAGCCAGACAACTGCGAAATCAGACTCGGACAATATACAACACAGATCTATCTACTCTACAGACTACCTAAGCTACTGTAACAAATGGAATGACAAGAACGCATCAATGCTACTTCAACTCCGTCATCTCCTCTTCCAACATGAGCTGGAAGCTGAAAGGCTCGAAAGCAATACCCTCGCCGACGAAATGCTTGCTCATGGCCTCGACCCAGTGCAGACGCAGCGAGTGCAACATGGCACTGGTGCCCTCCATGACGACAAGGACGGCGACGGTAAGGAAGAACCAGACGGTGAAGAAGACAAAGATAGCGATGATGCCCTTGACGCCGGTCATGCCGAAGGCGTTGGCAAGGGTCATGGTCCAAAGCACGATCGAGAGCTGCTGGTGAGCAAGGGACAGGGCCCATAGACGGAGGTAGGAGGCAGTGTGGGACACGCAGTTGAGGCAGAATTCTAGTCATTGTGTTAGTCGTGGTTGTTTCTTCAAGAAATACAATCAAATGCGCTTACCGATGGTGTGGATGACCTGGTGAATCATGACCTCGCTGAACTCAAACTCCTCGCCATGCTCTGCGTCAATGTCCTGAGTGATCATAGCGGCATCAGAGTCGGTGGAGGGCCTGCCGTTTGCGTGTGCACTGTGCTCGTCTTCATCGTCGTCGTCGAGAGCCGAGACACGAGTGTTCTCACCAATGCCACGGTAACCCTGAGCGCGAGCGCGGTTGTTCTCCCAGCGAAGGTAGAAGGGCTTGAGGAAGAGCAAGATGGGGACCTGAACAACAGCGAGCAGGAGAAGAACCACTTGCACGAAGGCTTGACCAGAGTAGAGCTCCTCTCCGTCTTGGATATTGCCAGGCGAGAGGAACATGTAGATCAGCATGTTGAGCAGACCAGGAGGCTGCTGTCCAATGCCGTTCCAGTCGATGCTCCACTTGTAGATAATACAGAAGACCAAGTAGCCGAAGATAGACTGGAAGAAGATCATGCCAGGAATGAAGTTTCCCCAGATATCAATCGGCGAACGGAAGTGGCGAGCGTTGATGTAACTGAAGCACAGGTTGTAGGTCATGTGAGCCCAACCCATGATGATAGACAGCTTCATCTTGTAGGAGTTTGAGAAGAGCAGGTCGTTCTCAGTGTCGTGCCAGCGCCAATCCAGACCGAAGGGGTAAGTGTACCCTTCGACGCGGGTTGCGGTAAGTGTCTGCTTAGACTCGGGGTCGTAGCCATCGGGGAAGTTCCATTCCCACATGGAGGGGAACAAGGAAAGCTCCTTGGAGAAGACGTCACAGTAGATCAGACCGGTGTACATGGAGAAGATACCCATCATCAGCATGATGTAGCGGCCGTAGAAAGCCATGCCGAAAAGCTCGTCCTGCTTTCCGCGCTGCAGGGGCTTCTCCCAGTAGATCATGGCGGCGGCGGCGAGAGTCATGATGGCACCGTGACCCAGATCACCGAACATGACAGCGAACAGGAACGGGAAGGTGACGATCGACGGCAGACCAGGGTTGATCTCGGTGTACTTGGCGGTACCGTAGGCGTCGATGATGGTCTGGAAACCAACGGTGAATTTGTTGGTTTTGTTGTAAGTCGGTGGCGTCTTGGACGTCTTGATCTGGTTCACAATCGTCGGGACGCTGAGTCCGGCATGGTCATTGACATCCTGGAGCGTGGACTTGATCAGGCCGAGAGAGTTGGTAGGGCACCAAGCCTCAGCAACCAAGGTCTTGCGTGCAGGGTCGTAGCTGAAGCGGTTGAGAGTTTGGTACACTCCCTTCTCCTTCTTCGTGACGATCATCCAGGCGGCAAGGGAGCGGCCAATCTGGTTGAGCTCAGCATCCAGAGTGCGCTTGGTGTTGCCCAGGACGTTGGACAGATCCTGGAGACGGGAGTTGACCTCGTGGATTTGATCTCTGCGCAGCTCGCCGTTTTCATCAACATTGTAGATGCTTGCGCCCAAGCTCTCAGAAATCTTGCGGATCTTCGCAATGATCTCCTTGCCGTGGGCGAAGATGACGAAGACGTTCTTGTGCACCTCCTCATTCTTCTCGGGGTCAACAATGGGATCCGGGATTTCGCTTTGGTTCATGTACAAGTTGCCACGCAGGGTACGCCAGAGGATGCGCTCAAAGGCGCCCATTCGCTCTCTCGGGATAACACCAGCAACGAAGCCAATGTTCATCACACTGAAGCTCTGCTGTTGCGATGCGTCGTTGTGTCCGTTGGCCTGTTCCATGTCGCGCAGCAGAGGCGCGTCATCGGAAGAGTCGATGCTTTGCCTGATTTCTTCCGTCTGGCCTCTCGCGCGGTCAAAGAAGCCGCCGGCCTCACGCAGCACCCATCGCCACTCGGTGAGTTCAGTTTCCCTCTTCTTGAGTGTCTCGTAGCTCTCGTTCAAGCCCTGAATGCGCGTCTCAAGGCTCTGGCTGCGGTCGGCGAGCTCGTCAATCTCAGAGGCGGAGGGCGCAGCCATGTTGTTGGTGAAGTCGTAGATGGGGCGCATGCCGATGCCATTTCTCTCGATTTGCTGGCGGAAGTAGTTGAGCTGGCGTTCGACGTTGTCGAGGCGGCGAATCTCCTGGGTGAAGGTTCGTTGGAAGGCGGTTGTCTCTGGGTTCAGCTACGCATTGTCAGTCTTTGCACTCTCCATCCGTCGTCTGCCTTGGGTGCATCTCACATCTCTGAACTGCATGACACCCAGCTCTCCCAGGGCCGAAACGACCTCGCGGCCAATCTCGTTGGCCACGTAGAGCTGGGTCAGCGTCATGTCCGCCGAGCGGAAAAGCGAATCCTGTTCGCCTGCCATGTTGCCGGTTCGTCTCTCTATACTGCCGGAGAGGCGACTGGCAGATAATGAGTGATGGAAGGGTGTTGTAGGGGGTGGTGGTCGGGTACTCCAAGGCTCTCCAGGCTTCGAGGTTGCAGCTGCCGTCGTTGGCTGGGTTGGCTGGTGACGAGCTCGAGCATGCCAAGAAATAGGGTAAGGGTTGGGTTGGGAGATACAAAACAATCGTCAACATGCAATATGCAATGCAAGCGAGAGAACTATATGTTCGCTGCAATATCACTTTGAATAATTAATAGTACGCATGCGGAGTCTACTGGTAAAGCCTGCTAATTGTCAGGTAGTCCATGCTCTTACTTGACTTCCATGGCTGCGACGAGATGTTTTCCTATGAAAGCATTGACATCTCGAGCATCGAGATCGAGCTACCAACCACAGGTCGACTACTAACTCCCGATGTTCACAACAAGTCGGGTGATGAATCGAACGCAGTTCAGGTGAGATTGTTTCACTAAACTGATAACAGAGGCTATCGTCACTATCGCCCTACATGATATCCCCTCTCGACACTAGTGCTCACTGTCTTCCTGATAATCATCTGATCACTATCACCGCTCTCCCGCCTCTGAGTCCTCGTATGATCTTCTCTCACCAGAACCGACGGGCTCCTCATCCTGAACGAGTACGTCGACTCGCCAGGCCTCAATACCGGAGCCGAATACTCATCATCATCACCTTCACCTCCAATCGTCAAACGCTTCCCACCCCTACCCGTTCGCGCATCAACCCGAGAAGATTCAGACAGCGACTCCAGCGCGTACTGCGTCATATCCGGTCCATCCAGAGCGCCCCATCTCGTATTGAGAGACTTGACGAAAAGGCCCAGAGTGGGAAAGGTGGCGGCCATGATGGCGTAGTTTGTCTCGACGTTTAGCCAGAGGAATGGCAGCACTGCTTCGACGGGTCCGAATGATGGTGTTGTCGTGGCCCATCTGGCTGCAGTAAAGGCATGGATGCCGGCGAAGATCACGACAAGGAGTCGTGAGGCGAAGGCGATCAAGATCATACTCTTGTAGCTGCGTTGTGTGTGAATGGGGTAAAGGATCCAGACGGGGACCGCGAAGATCGCTAGCTCGAGGATTGAGTCGGTGATGGCAATGGCAATCCACCTCCCGGGCTGAGAGGATGAGACGTCAGCAACATGTGGCCTTCTTCTATGGCCTCTTCCGACTTACAAAGGTGTGGCACGTTCGACCGTACAGTATCCATGGTGTCTTACCGCCGCATCTTGTCCCAGTCAACACCACAACGACAATCACCCAAAGGCCGCAGATTCCAGCTAGGACGTAGCATGCGATTCGTTGCGAGCGACGAGGCGTGATCCGTAAGTGGAAGAACAGCATGGCAGCTTTTGAAATTGCAATCGCACACAAGCTGATTACTGCAACAGCGTACATGTACTTTGCGATCGTTAGCAAGAGGTCATCTGGTCGGATCTGAACGCAACTCGACATGCCTTCTCGGCCAAGCGTGCTTTCGCATTTGTCGATAGTGTAGGTGATTTACCAAACCCGTGAGATACTGCGACGCACATCATGAGTGTTTGCGCTGATCGACGTTAGAATGCAAGTCGAACGATCGCGAACCGACGATTTGCACGAACCGTTGCTAACCCGCACGCAAAATCATCAAGACCCAATGAGGCCCTGATCGTGAAGCGATTATACATCCTGATCATGAAACACAGCAGTGTCCAAGTCATCAGTATGCACCCCACAACAATGATGACCCCACCACGATCTTCCGTCGTTATCGTGAACATCCGCGGGCCCTCCTCCGCCGCTGGAGACAACATCGATGAGTGACAGCAATGCTCGAGCGTAGTTGTCGTCGTATGAAAGATGATTCGTGGAAGGGTTTCCAGGTACGCAAGAAGCGTGAGACGATCACAGATGGCGCACGTCGCTTTGGTACCCAGTGGACAGAGACAGGTAGATCCTCATGCGCAGCGGAAGGACGGGTAAGCATTGTATACGCTGGAGGGTGGGATCATGAGCTTGGGGGACTACGGCGTATTGGTCGCTCAGAACGTGCGACACGCATTCCTGCGCAACATGATCGCATTGCACCAATGGAGACACCAGAGGTGGTTCTGTACACAGCGTCGGGGCACGGCAGGAGAGAATGACCGAGTCTGGTACTTGGTATCGGACGATGCTATCGTCGGTCTCGAGATCACAAGTGAGCTAGGGTGCCATATGCCGTGGTTCGCGATGAACTAGACGAGAATGACAGCAATCGGTCTGATGTCTCGACTTATGTGGCGAGGACAAATATGACCAACGACAAGGCAGAGTACGCAATTATCTGGCAAGAGCACTAGAGTGGCGTGGGCTGGTAACAATAATGCCGCCCCTTGATGACACCAGTTATGGGTGCTCCGGATACTGTAATTGTCAGCCAGCGCTTCTTTTGGTATTCGTACCATCATCGGCTTTCCGTGGCTGAAAAGGTAAGAAAGAAAGATGAATGCCGGATGATGGTATGAGTGCAAAAAAACGCCACGTCTTCGGATAGTCACTGTCAGCAGCAGGAGATGCGAGGGTCATCATAGACCAGAAAGGACAATACATGATTGCACAGCAGTATGGATGCGTACAAAATGGCTGAGCGATGAAAGAGATTGCTCAGTTTGCTCACGTCGCACAGCATGGTCCAACGCACACCAAAAACGCCTCAGTGTCGTGCTCAATTTGTGCGGCTTTCCGTGTCTGGCCGAGCTCCCGGGATGCTTGACTTCATGCAAGCAAACATCATCTTGCTTGCCTGCGTCTCACCAAACGCGGAAGCTTGGTGTATGTGACACGGCAGCTGTCCACAACGCACATCATGCAGCCTTGCCACCTGCACGAGCAGAGCGTTTGGTCTGGCTTCAGGGCATTCGAACGATTGGACTCACGACCCAGCCAATCCCGGAAAACCTCGTGAGATCTGGACGCCATTCGATCGACGCGATACCATTTTTACTAGTGATCCTGCGAGGCCTGAAGCCGTAGTAAAAGCTTTCGGTAATCGGTAATGCCAGCCATCCGACCTGGTTACTACCGCCGGAGTCTTATATGTCCAGGATCCAGGTACTCATGTCTAGTTAGCGTGTACGTAGAGCTTGTGATTTCTGTGAGAGCTCGCTTTTTCCTCCAAGTTCTCTGACTGCTCAATCTTCCTTACCCTTTCGTCATACAACATGTCAAACAGACATTCTGCCATAGCCATGGCCAGCAGCCAGTATGATGTCGACGTGGACTTGAAAGACTCAGCAAAGCCTTACAAGGCGGGCACGATCGCAGACCAAAACGACATGAGACGCGTTGGCAAGACTCAAGAACTGAGGGTGAGCAGAGCAGCCGTCTTGCATATGTCCCAATTCGCCACCATGCTAAATTGCCGCCCATAGCGCAACTTTCGATTGATCTCAGTCCTGGGATTCACAGCCGTACTGATTTGCACCTGGGAGGCCATCCTTTTGTAAGCGATGTGAAGGACAAACGCTGCCTGGCTCCGACTGACGATCTGAAACAGCACAGCTAGCTACATCCTTCCCAATGGGGGTCTTGCAGGCATGGTGTGGATGTATCTAGTCTCGCTCTTCGGCTTCTCGTTCGCCATCCTTTCCATGGCGGAGATGGCTAGCATGTCAGTGACCGCGAGTTTCACGAACTCCTTGACACTATGCTGACTCGTCCAGGGCACCTACTTCAGGAGGACAGTATCGGTACGTGTTGCTGATCAATATTTTGAAAGGGCCCGTGCTAACAGCTTCGCAGTATGTCGTTTCATCCTCCAATCTAGGAGATCTCTCTCTCTTTATCGGAAAGAATACTAGTCAGCTGAACACATCACTGACAAGTGCAATCCAGCAGACTGGGTATCAGAGTTTTCGCCACCACGCGCGCAAAAGTTTCTCTCCTACATCACCGGCTGACTCTGTGTCCTAGGTTGGCAGGTCAACATCAGCAGTGGCAGCTACCTCGTCGCCACCCAGATCCAGGGCATTATCGCACTCAACGACGCAAACTACGTCGCTCAGCCATGGCACGCAACCCTCATGATCATCGCGGTAGCAGCAGTCGCCATCCTCTTCAACACCTTCTTCGCCAAGAAACTGCCGTTGATCGAGGGAACAATTCTGATCATTCATGTCTTTGGATTCTTCGGAATTCTGATCCCTCTCTGGGCACTCGCACCCAGACAGCCTGCGAAGGCCGTCTTCACAGAGGTCACCAACGCTTACTCGTTGCCATCACAAGGTGTAGCCTGCCTCGTTGGAATCATAGGGCCGATGTACTCATTGATTGGCCCCGACTCGGCGGTGCACATGGCAGAAGAGATCAAAGACGCATCGCGGGTGTTGCCGCTGGGAATGATGTGGACCCTCATACTGAACGGAGTCACAGGCTTCGTAATGGTGATCACATTCGCCTTTTGCATCGGCGACTTGGAGTCCGCCATCTCGCCGCATTATTCGTACGCGTAAATCGACGCGTTTTACACGGCCACGAACAACAAAGCCGGCGCGACCGTCATGAGCTCGCTGATCACCCTGATGTGCCTGTGCAGCACGATCAGCAATGTCGCCACCGCTTCTCGCCAGATGTTCGCTTTCGCCAGAGATCGCGGGATGCCTTGTAGTGATTTTCTCTGTCGGTGAGTTCAGTAACAACCTCGGCGGTCTGACAGGAACCAACACAATCTGACGCTTTCAATCTTCGTCTAGAGTCCGTCCAGGCTGGGACATCCCCCTCAACGCCGTCTGCGTCTCCTTCATTATTACCTGCCTGCTATCGCTCATCAACCTCGGTAGCAGTGTAGCATTCAACGCCATAGTCTCGCTGACAGTCGGCGCGATCCTCAGCTCCTACATCATCTCGATATCGTGCGTCGCATTGCGACGAATTCGGCGGCAATCGCTTCCACGCGCTCGCTAGAGTCTGGGCCGCGCGGGACTCACTTGCAACATCATCGCGGTGTTGTTCTTGCTCCTGGTTTACATCTTTGCTTTCTTCCCACTCGCGGCGCCAGTAGAGCCCGAAAGCATGAATTGGAGCTGTCTGATTTACGGCGCGGTGGTGCTGTTCTCGATTTGTTATTATTTTGTATTTGGAAGGCATGCTTATGAGGGGCCGTTGGTGTTTGTTAGCAAGGATTACTGATCGGGTCTGTGTGCTCCATGATCAAGAGGAAGGCACGGAGTTGTATGTGAACGGTTGGGTTGGCCTTCCGTTAGCGCCAGACACTCTTATTGGCTACGGGATCCCCGGCGCTAAGGAATGTCCAGTATCTACCGATAGTCAAATCGGTTCGAAGACAGGTTACAAAACATGTTAAGTTAGAAATCACATAACTCCACCATTTCCGCATAGGTTGAGGTCTCGTTTGATGCAAATTGAAGCTGATGAGTAGCGGTATGTATCT
>Ga0265797_10004167_pt1 | contig 22360 bp, 10 predicted proteins | sample P2T30metagenome_FD_192433 | JGI IMG/M metagenome (GOLD analysis project Ga0265797, IMG submission 192433) | Plant litter microbial communities from East Loma Ridge, Irvine, California - P2 T30 | ecosystem: Environmental > Terrestrial > Plant litter > Unclassified | place: USA: California... | reverse complement strand
AATCTCCCGCCGATCTCTTAGATCCTGCTGTCGCGGCGGCATCACTCCGATCCACTTTGTCAGGAGGAGAAGAACCCTGCACTGTGGCAGTCCTTTTGGAGTCATCGTCCGCTCCCCCGGCATCCTTCATCTGCGCATCCTGCATCTCAACCTCCTTCGCCTCAGCACCAACCCATTCACCAACCCTCCTCGAGCTAGAAAGCAGCGACGAAGTCGCTTGCCCAGCGCGCTCCGTGTCCAAATCCGACAGTCGAATGCCAGGAGGAAGAAATGCGTTGTTGAGCACACCGTCCGGCATATCATTAGCTTGTCTTGCAGTGGTCTTGTCGTCCGGAAGAACCATAGTGACGCTGTCGGTTCGTAGGTCTTTTTTATTTCAGCTCTCCCCTTTCCGATGGATCTAGATATTTGAAGGAAATCAGTCGGCGGGTTTGCTCCTGCTCCCGCGATGGCGGAGAGAGATACAGAAACTTGTAGATGAGATGAGATGAGTCGGGCATTTGTGCCAGTGAAGTGAGGTGGGGGGAATGCAGTTGTTTGCAATCACTGACTGTTGTGGATACTTAATTCTTTTTTGAAAAGTGAAGGCAGAGATTCAGAGTCTCTTCTTACTTTCATTCTCCAGCTAGGCCTGATCTGAGGCGATGGTACTGCGAGAAGAAATAAGCAGTCGACCAAGGAAATTGAATCTCTCCATCACAAGGGCCTATCATGGCTCTGGTCGTTGTCACAGCCATGCCGAAGGGTAAGCGGGTGTTGATGCTTTTCCTCTTACCAATGGTGAAGTCTGCAACGGTGATACAGCCAGTACTGCGAAAGGTAAGTGCGCTCCGAAAAGCCAAATCTGAAACTTGAAATGCTGGTAATGGAAAAAGAGTCCAGGTATCATGCGTTGGTAGTCATGTTTATCATACAATTGAAAGACTTACGAAAAAAGAGGAACAACAGAAAGAGAGAGAGAGAGTCATCACACATCCGCCTGCCTTCTTTCCAAAACGACACTCACCATCGCCTTCCGAACACTGCGTGCTCTGGCTTCCTCGCGACTCCTTTCTTGGCCACAACCCGACCCGCGCGCTCGGGTGGCGTGGAAGATCCCGACCTCGACTCTGCCCTTCCACCAACACTGCCGTCGAGAAGTTTGGCATCGCCGCCGAACTTCTCAGCGAAAGCGGCATCGTGCTCGTCGTCGCCAGCCACTTCGGCATCGCGACGGAAGAGTTGCATGATGTCTTGCATCGACAGCTTGCCAACTCCCTTGCCGCCTTCAAGAGCCGCAGCCGCTAGCTGACGCTTCTTCTCTTGAAGAGCCAAGATCTTCTCTTCGACTGTGTTGCGGATTGTCAGGCGGAAGACTTTGACGTCGACGGGCTGATTCAGTCTGTGCACGCGATCGATTGCTTGCTCTTCGACGAAGGGGTTCCAGAATGGCTCGACGATGACGACGCGGCTGGCTGCTGTGAGGTTGAGGCCAAGACTACCGCACTTCAAGGAGCACAGTAGCACACGGGTCTTTGGGTCATTACGAAGCGAGTTGAGAGACGCCTCGCGTGCGTCGGGACGCATGCCTCCGTCATACCGGACGTAGCCAATAGAGCCATGCTTGAGGTGAGGCTCGATCAAATCCAGCATGCTGGTAAACTGTGAGAAGACGATCGTCTTGTGCTCCGGAGTCTCCCTGTGCAGGATGCGAAGGAGCTGACGGATCTTTGTCGATGGCTTGTGGGAAGGCTTGTGCGAGGGTGCGAGACCGGAAATGATGGGTAATGTGTCGTCGTCGCTGTCGTCTTCTTGCTCTCCTCCAGACTCTGATTGGCTACCTTCTTCATCTGTGGCAGAATCGATCGAGCCCAGGGTGTCGCCTCCGCCTTCAGCATCTTCATCGTCAGTGCCTCCAGCCTTGCCCAGATCGATCTGCTGCTCAGAACCTTCGCCAATCCACTCGCCTTCATCCTCGTCTTCACTATCGTCAAGAACCCGGCGGTTGCGCATACGCGGGGCTCTGGGCTGCTCAGATTTGACCTCCTTCTTGACCTCTTTCTTGACTTCCACCTTGACCACCTTCGTCTTCTTCTTGCCAGACGACTTCTTGGTCTTCTCCTTTGCCCTCAGATTCTTGAGATCCGCCTCGCATTCATTGCAACGCACACCATCTCTCGACTCGGCGCTGGAAAGCTCGATCTGACAAACGTCGCAATTCTTGTTCTGCACAGTAACGCCACCCATGAGAGCAGCAAGATCGTCCATCTCGTCATGATCGGCTTTGCTGTTCTTGCCTGGTGTCTGAGTTCCAGATTGTGACGCACCGCCACCCATGCTCATCGCATCCTTGTCCTTGTTCATAGCCATTTCGATTAGATGAGGGTGATTGCATGCTTGCCTCAATCTGAGCAGAATGACAAGCGCACCAATGTAGTCGGTCTTGCCGGTACCTTCCATGATGTCTTTCAGCCTGTTCTCAGCTCTGGCCTGCAGCCTATCGTAGAACTCGGCCTCTGCTTCATCGAAGTCGCATTCCGTCGTGAAGACTTCACGCTTCACGATCTGCATGCCTCCCTTCTTCGGTTCGCCATCCTTGTCAGTTTTGCCACCAAAGTTCAGAGCTCCCTCTTTCTTCAAAATATCCTTGGTACGACGTTTCATGAAAGCCTTGAGGAAGTATTGAAGCCGCCTGATGGCAATGCCGCCACGGCCATTCTTCATGGGTTGGGTGATTGCGGTCTTCCATTCCGGCAGGTTGCAATACGGCTTGATGCGAAGGAACTTGATCAAACTCTGCAGCTCGTCGAGGTTGTTTTGCATCGGTGTGCCAGTCAGACACCAACGATACCAGCTCTCAAGCGCGCAGCAAGCAAGTGTTGACTTGGCATTGCGGTTCTTGATGGTGTGAGCTTCGTCGAGGATCATGCGGTACCAATGGACGCCAAAGCAACCCACTCTTGCACCATCCGGCTTCTCCATGTTCGATCCAGAATGCTCAGATGCAAGGATCTGGTAGGTCGTGATGACGACGTCGTATCTCTTGAGTTCTGCAGCAGATTTCGTGCGACCAGGACCGTGGTGCACAAGCACTTTGAGGGCATGGCTGCGCGTGACTTTGCTCTTGATTTCACCCTCCCACTGCTTGATGAGCGCAAGCGGTGCAACCACGAGAGTGCCTTTGCTCACTTCCTTGCCCGGCATCTTCTGCTTCGGATGCTCCGGTTTCGCATCTGGGCCAGGTCTTGGGTTGGTGAGAAGCAGGGCTACTGATTGAACGGTCTTGCCCAGACCCATATCATCCGCAAGAATACCTCCATGCGGTAGAACGCCACTCTTCTTTCGCATTCCAATCTCCTTGTCTATCATCCAGCTGACACCGTCGACTTGATGTGGGAGAAGCTTCACCGTCAATCCCTCCACTGTGCCGTCTTCCTCTTCCTCCTCTTCAGCCTCTCCGTCTGGGGTTTCCTTTTCCTTTTCCTCTTCCTTGTCCTGTACGTTCAAAGCTGCAAGTTTGTCCGCCAAGCTCTGCGCCTTCTTCTCCGCTTCCACCTTCTCTGCCTTGTTGGCCTTCTTGGCGCGACTTCGGAGGCGTGTCTTAGACCGATCCTCTTCGTCTTCGTCGAAAGCTCCTTCAAGCAGGTTCTTGATGTTCTCACTCGCTTTGCCCGAGTCCACGTACATGTAGGGGTCCGCCGACCCGAACTCTCTGCTGTTCGATCGAAGCGCAGCATCGGGATCGAACTGATCGTCGTCGTTCTTCGTGAGATCAATGACATTCCGGGCAGGCTTGTGCACGGCCGTCTGAAGGTATGTGTTTGCGCCGATCGAGGAGAACACGGGCCTCGGCGCGGGCGGGATAGTCGGTGGTCGCGCCTGGCCTGGCATGTAGAATGCGCGCTGCTCCAGAGGGACGAATGGCGGCTGGACCATGGCGTGCGGCTGACTTTGCGGGGCTGGGATGTAGTATCGGTTGGAGTGCGACTCGGGCGGTCGTTGCACCCTAGGTTTTGAGCGCGGAATGAAGGGATCTGCTGCTACTGCTTTCCTGAGAGGGTTCCGGATGGGACTCGCTTTGCCAAACTCGGGTTGTGAAGGTGGTTTCAGTTGCGGATCTTGTCTGCCTTCGAGCGGCACGTTCTGTGGAGGGGTCGACTGCATCCTTGCGTTGATGTTGGCCAGAGGCTGCCTCTGAGATGAAGATGATGATGTTGTTGTGCCACCGGCTGATGTGTCGGCGCGGTTGCGCTCGGAGACCATGGCTGGCTAATGTGTGTGTGGTGGTTGGAGGTGTCAGTCCGTGCTGTTGACGAGACGAATCGGCGTGAGAATCTGTTCCCAAACAATTGGTCGTCAAGTCGTCACCAGGGTCCAGCGCACCTGGCCCAAACAAAAACACGAACGCGATGTCACGTGCATGAATCGATGTCACAAACACATACATGCACATGCACATGAAGACCAAGTGAGAGGGTTGATGCGAGTCTCAGGGCATCACGTAAACGATCACAACTGCGTGTACACACTCCTCCATATATTATCGTAACACATTAATGCTTGAAATAGAAAGCCCCCCTCGACAAACGGACCATTTGCAGTCAAAAAAAAGCTACCTCAAAACGCCAATATGCGGAAGCGCAGACTTCCTCAACAAGCCATCGTCAGATACCGTCCGCGCCCTCGTCAAAGGCTGCAGAGTCACCCTCTCTTTGTGCAGTTGCACCAGCGCGACCAAGTCCTCCCTCCCCGATTCCATAGCAATGCTCCGAGCCGTACTGTGCGTCTTCTTCGAAGTCCGGAGCCGCCGCGACTCATACTGAGTATGAACGTTGTCCAGACCGGCGCCCTGATCAAGCAGACTACGGACGATAGTCAAGGGCAAGTCAAAGTTGGCGATCGCGCGCTGCACTGCCAGGTATAGAGGCTGGCAGTCTTGCGCGTTTCGCTTGTCCAGCATGTTCCGCAGGCGGGAGCTGCGCTGGGCTTGCAAAAGAGCGTCTACGACACTGACGTCATCGAGGCGGATGGCGTAGTGCAGAGGTGTCTCTGATGCCGGTACGGACAGGTAGTTGGTGTCGTACCGTTCGATGATGAAGTTGACGAGAGGTAGGCGGTGTTCAGCGAAGAGAGGTGGGAGCGAGCAAGCTTGGTGCAGTAGCGTAGGCATGGCGATTGGTGCGCTTTGCCGTGCGAATCCCCTGCCGGCGAGCCAGCCAGATGAGAGCAGCAAGTCCAGTGTTGATTTGACTTCGAGAACATCAGACGGAGGCCACAATTGGAGGCTGGTAGGCGCCAAAAGCTGACGGCAAGGCGAAAGACCTTTCGTCGGATCGAGAAGTGCGCCGTTCGCCAAAAGCTCGAGGATGATTTGCTCATTACGACTCGCGATGGCAATGTCGAGGGGGGCCAGAAACTCTTGCATGCCCGGCTCGCAGGACAGTTGATAAGGAAGATTGGCAGAAAATCCATTCTTGGTCAGTGGCTTGATCAGTGCCAGATCACCAAAGAGCACTGCAAGGTGTAAAGCCGGTGATTTGGTTGCCGAGCGTAGCCCAGGACTGAAGGAATTGAACACGATCGAGGCGTCAGAGTTACCCGATTGTGTGGAGCCAGAGTAAAGTGCGTTGATCAAGGTGAGAGCCTTTTCTACTTTCCCGGAACATATGGCATCGTCCAGATTGTGCATCGGCTCGATCTTGAACCTTCTGATGATAGCATCACGATCCGAACGTGACATGGGACCGCTGGAGGTCCCGGTACGAACGGGCAGTTGAATTGGCAGATGTGTCTCCTCTGCGTGTGCTTCGAGGGAGATTGTCGACTTCCTGTGAGTAGAAGTCGACGACTTTCGACCATCAGAAGCGGCGGAAGAGACCGCAATCGTAGGAGCAGAACTCCATCTTTGTGGGCGTTGAGGTGGCGCAGCCGTATTCAACTCATCCGTGGCTATGGCAGACGCTGCCGTGTTGTGGAATGATATCGGTGCGAAAAGCTGACCTGTCTCTGTCGGCTGAGCTGGATGTCCGACTGTGTTGGCTCGTCGAAGAGAGCTCACACTCTGCCATGAATCCGGGATCTCATGTTCGTTCGTTTTGGGAGAGACGTCAAGGGGCGAGTTGTCCAGTGAGAGAGTCCTGAGCGTACTGTCATTTGGTATGTGCTTTCTTAGGGACTCTTCCAATTCGTGCCCTGTACTTTTCCGTGACACGGGGCCTGTCGCTTTTTCGGGGACGATTGCGATCGATAGAGTCGGCTCTGAGTCGTCCTGCATGGAGAGCTGTGATGGACCAAGTGTCGACACGGTGGTCAACAGGGCGTCTCTGCGAGCCTCGGGAATTCTTTCTGCATACAACTCGGACATTACGTCGTCGTCCAAAAGGCAGAATATCCGGGACATCAACGCCATGGATTCGTAGCGTGCCTCATGTTGCTTTCCCAAAAGGCGTGATCGGGCCTTCAGAGTGCTTTCACACGCTTCCTTTGCAGCGTGGAAGTTGTTGCGCTCAATGTAGATCCGTGAGAGTAGGTGTCGTGCATTGCAGAGGTCGATGCCCTGAGCATCCGAGACAGGTGTGTGCTGGGACAGACTCTCCAGTCCTGCTTCCGCTTGGTCCACGTTACCGGTGTGGTATGAGCATACGGCAAGTCGGTACTGCAGCTCGAAGATTCCTTCTGCTCTCTTGTGTTTTTGAGGTAGCTTGGTGCGTAGCTTCAGCGATGTGTGAAGGAGTTTCGAAGCGGACACCCATTTCTCTGCGTCGAACGCTCGGTTTCCACCGTCCAAGGCTGCTTGAGCAAGTTCTACCTGCTCGTCGTCGGAATCGTAATCCACATCATCTAGCACAGCCAAAGGACCACCACCATCAGCAGACTTCGCCGCTCTGGTCTCCTTTCCGTCGTCGCTAGGTACGGAAGGTACGTTGTCGGAGAAGTGACCTTCGTGGGGCTCTGTTTGAAGTGCATTGAGCGCAGTGACCCACTCTGCTACTTTCTTGTTACTACTTGCAGCTTGCTCGTAGCCCATGACTGAGTCGGCATTATCAGCACCCAACACAGATCCAGCAACACTGGCCTCGTACAGCGTCTTTCCGCTTCGAAGAGTATCCCGGGCGAAGTTGATCAGAGTGGACTCGTCGTCACTTGAGGATTTAATTCGTTCCTGAGATCCATCGAGCTTCGATTCGATGTTCTTCAACATTTGTCGCAGGTCGTCGAGTTTTCCGGGTAGTTGTTGTGTCGCATGATCCGGCGCAATATGTGCAACTCGGATGTTGACAACCAGCAGTATGGTGTGCAGTGCGTCAGTATGAGATCTGATACGCTGCCTTATTTCGCCCGTCTGCTCTCGGCTATTCTGCAGATCGACCTGCTTCGAAGCACGCTCGAAGAACGATTCCTTTCGTGGCCAGAGGCCTTCTACCACCGTCTCAAGCTCTCCGAGTGTGTTTTTGCATTGCGCAACTTGATGGTCGATACATCTCCCGAGCCGTCCGTCTTTATCGTAGCGAGACACAGTAGATCCAGAGCCCGGCTTTGTCAGAACAGTGCTTAGCTCATTCTGTACCAAGTCACAGGTGCTGGCTAGGCCGTTGACTTCGAGTGCTAAGCTTTGAACGCTTTCGTCGATGGTTTTCGTGCCTTGGTAGATGGTGTAGATGTAGCTTCCGAGTTTCCAGGCGCTCTGTGAGATCTGAGCTATACCTACAGCGGCGCCTATTGGGTCCATGTCCATGTATTGCGAGTCGAAACGCATGCGTCGACAAGGTTGTTGTTTCGCGCGAGTCGCCACAGTGACATGACGATCGCAGACGGGTGCGAAAGACCCACGCTGTTGGAAAGTTGCAATCACGCATTATTAATGTCGTATTGTGAGGCTGAGTATAAATTCGCCTGGTTGCCTTTCTGTCCAATAGAGCGAGGTGGATCGAGCACGCGGTGGTGGCGCAGACGTCTTGTATGCAGCCAAGGACTTGACACTTGACACTCAAGAAGAGGCATTAATCGTCTGAGCCTGACTCTGCACGGTAAGACCAGCCAGGCAACACTGTTGCAATACTCCGCTCCTTCGGAGAATCATGTCGTTGATTAACGGGGTGCAGGTAACGTCACCAATGCATGGCATGGTCAGCTGAGATCCGGACCTTTTATTATAACCCATGCCATATGACCCGCAGCTCGATCGTAAAATCAGTACATTTATTGTATTCCAGCGAAGTGGTAAGGATCAGGTGCCTCAAACTCGACCACAGTCGGGAAGGCCTCGTTCCCGAACATTTTACTTAGGCCGCAGACGAAATGAGCATTCAGGTCAATCCAAACCACCATTCTCTCCAACAGGCCGTCCAATCCAAGTGTCCCGAGTCCACCCCTCATGTTCAGTATCAACGATAGACCTCGCATGTGCGCTGAGAACACAGCAGAGTCTCCAAATACAGCTTCGTACGCCGCCATTTTCATGACAGCCCCAATGACAGCGTCGCTGGTAGCACGCTTCGGATCTCGAAGCGCAGCGTTGATTTCCGTCAACGCTCTCGATTTCAGGTACAGCAAATCGATGAGGTTCGCGGAGTGCGGATTCACGGCGCAATAGTGTGAGGCGGCCATCAGCAAGACTGCATACATGGTCGACGGCTCTTCCATAGCCAGGGGAAACCAGCGACGGCGGAGTAAGCCTTTGTGGTTGGGTGAGTCGAGATCTGGGATTTCAACGGCCACATTCTCGATGTAGTGGGCGAAGATCGCGGGGAGATATGGCTCGTAGTCGACTGGGTATGACCAGAACGGATCTTGTCTGGCGGCTCCTAGACGTTTGGCTGCAGGAAGTCGAGGCACGTTCAAGACCACGGTGGTAGCCTCATGGGCTTGTGTTTGCACGACCTCTTCAGTGTCATCGTCGTCGGGCTTGGCGGTGGTGGTAGCGACTTGGGTACATTTCATTCTTTTGGCGGCAGCCTTCACTGATACATATTTCTTTCCCAGGACTTGCGACTGGCCCTGAGATGTGCCCAGCTTCGTTCGATGGCTCTGAGGGTTGACCGTCCACGTTTCCAGGTTTCGCGTGTAGGTCAAGGTGGAAGACTTAGCATGCTGGACTCTAGTCACATGAGCTCTCACGACCTGCTTAGCGGTGCCCTTTCCTTTTGACGCTTCTGGTCCGCTGATAGGGACAAACAGGAATGGTTCTGGCAGGGTTTGACCAGGAGTTTGCTCGAGTCGAGGCGTCTCTAGCATGATGAGAGAAGTGACGAGTCTGATAGGAAGATGCACTAGCGACGGTTGAGGCTGAATGTTATCTTGAGGAGATGACGTTGGAAGGGTTCGGTAGGTGGTGTCTGAAACGGAAGTCGAGTCCGCGATATGGTTTGCCTTGTGTACGGTAGTTTGAATAGGGCAAGGTCTACATGTCAAAGGTGTCGGCGCAGGATTGTATTAACTTACCTGCGGGGCGATCGGACAGCTATGAGACCTGCACACTGCAGGTGAGAGAGACGCCACTAGGGCATGCTACTGTATGGCCGTTGGACTGTCGAAAGTCTAATTGACGAGTCGACTTGAACCTGCTGTGCTGGATCCCGACTTAAAGTCCATCAGCCATTAGGGGATTGAATGTGTGTACTTTGTATGTTCGTGACAGTGACGAAGAGTGTCGTGGGTCACAATCTACCTAGCTTTTCCGTAAACCATCAAGTGAAGAGCTCCGGTTCACTAAGGTACCTAGTGTTCGCCCACCTGGCATCTTTGGGAGTTCAAGGCTTCGAATTGATAATGGGCGGGGTCTGAGATGTAGTTAAATGCCTAGAAAGGACTTGTGATCATCCAATCCATCTAGTACAGTCAGCAAAGCGCTGTTTCGCCTCTCGTCTCTCCGCCAATTTGATGGACCATCACATCGTTGCTTATTGGCAGGCGTCAAAGTCTGGCGTCCTTGTTGCCAACCATCAAACAGATCGGCTGTACTTGGACCTTAGGCTGCCAGGTCATGGCAGATGAGCCAGGTACTTACAAACGTGCTGTAGGTCATCCAACGGACCAACAAAATACCTGTCCATCGAGTATAGACAAGGTAGACGCGTGGCAGTCATCATACTTCGTCGCAACTCACACTCCCCAAGATCTTGGTTCTCTCATAGCCGTTGCCATGACAACAACTTAGTCCAGCCCAAGTCCAACTCTCAAGTTACACAACCCATTAATCTGCCGCATAGCAGCATTCCAGATGACCGCATAGGGACAGCCCCCCTCTAAAATAATACAAGGCGAAAAAAAAAATGCCGCCGCAATCGGAATACTCGCGCGAACCTCGCGAGTCGCCCGCCCGCCGAGAGAGAAGGCGACGAACACACCAGCGCATCGACAGCAACGGAGACCTACCACCACCTAGGAGACACCGAGAACGAGACGAGGATGTAGAAGGACCGCCGAGGAGGGAGAGAAGGAGGCGCGAGAGGAGGCATGAAGCTTTGGAATCCGACAACAGTAGGAGTCAGAGCACGGCGTTGTCTTCTGCACAGCTGGCGGCGTTGGATCAGGCGAATCGGAGGTCTGATTATGACGAGTACGAGACTTATGCGAGGCGCGAGACTCGGGATGGAGAACGGAGACGGTCTCGTCCGGATGGGGATAGAGGGAGAGAGCCGAGAGATAGGGAAGAGGAACGCGAACGAAGACGGCAGGAGAGGAGACGGCGGCGAAGGGAAGAAGAGAAGGCTGCGGCGTATGCTGAAGAGGAAGATGGGTTGATCAACGATCGGCGGAGGTCTCGGCAGAGAGATCCCGATGGTGGACGTGCTGGTGTTGTCGCTGAAGGCAGAGGCGGACGACGGATTGTGAGCGGGCAGGCGCTGGAACGAGGGCGGGACAGTCAATACGAGGAAAAGACACATTACCGAGACGATGTGAGATTACGGGGCGGCGACGGCGACTCTTCCGACTTCGATCCAGAGAAGGAAAGAAAGAAGAAGAAATGGAAGAAGATCTTGATTGGAGTTGGCGCTGTTCTTCTGATCCTTGCGATCGCGATACCCGTGGGAGTGGTGGTTAGCAAGAAGAACGCTTCCAGCGACGATAGTGGGAACAGTGCTACCAGCTCCTCTTCTTCGTCAACATCATCCGCCGGCAAGCCTTCCAACAGCAACCTAGACAGCATATCCGAGGACGACATCCCAGCTAGCGCAAAGGGCACAGAACTCGATCCGTTCTCCTGGTACGACACTGACGATTTCAACGTCACATACACAGACGAGACAGTCGGCGGGCTAAGCGTGATGGGACTAAACGCAACCTGGGACGATTCGAAACGCGCGAACGACAACGTCCCTCCACTCGACGAAGCATTCCAGTACGGCACCATGCCCATCCGCGGAGTCAACCTCGGGGGCTGGCTCAGCATCGAGCCCTGGATCACACCTTCCTTCTTCAGCGGCTACAGCACCCGCGACGGAATTGTCGACGAGTACACTCTAACCCAAACACTGGGCCCCTCCAAAGCAAAGTCCCAGCTAGAACAGCACTACTCAAGTTGGATATCAGAGCAAGATCTAGCGGACATCCAAGCCGCAGGTATCGACCATGTCCGAATCCCTTACTCCTACTGGGCGATCACGACCTACGACGGAGACCCTTACGTACCGAAAGTGAGCTGGCGCTATCTGCTGCGGACTATCGAATGGTGCCGCAAGCATGGCCTCCGCGTCAACCTCGATCTCCACGGCGCCCCCGGCTCGCAAAACGGATGGAACCACAGCGGCCGTCAAGGTGTCGCGGGCTGGCTGAACGGAACAGACGGCGACCTAAACGGCGACCGCACAATCGATGTGCACAAGCAAGTCTCAGCCTTCTTCTCCCAGCCACGCTACAAGAACGTAGTAACCATGTACGGCCTCGTCAACGAACCCCGAATGGTCGCGCTCGACGCCGACCGCGTAACAGCCTGGACCAGCCAAGCCGTCGACGCCGTGCAAAAAAACAACTTCACCGGCATCATCATCTTCGGCGACGGCTTCATGGGCCTCGACAAATGGCAAGGCCAGCTGCAAACCCAAAAGAACCTGCTCCTCGACGTCCACCAATACGTCATCTTCAACGTCGACCAGATCGTCCTGAACCACCACGACAAGATCAACTTTGCCTGCGGCGGCTGGACCAAGCAGGCGCTGCGCTCGCAGAACAAGGCCACGGGCTTCGGCCCCACGCTCTGCGGCGAGTGGTCGCAGGCCGACACCGACTGCACGCAGTACCTCAACAACGTCGGCGTCGGGTCGCGCTGGGAGGGCACGCTAAACATGATTTCCACGCCCGGCGGTAGTGCCTCGGGCTCGGTGCTCACGCCGACGTGCCCGACCAAGAACAGCCCGCAGTGTTCGTGCGAGGGCGCCAACGCCGACCCCAGCGATTACAGCGACGGGTACAAGCAGTTCCTGCAGATGTTCGCCGAGGCGCAGATGCACTCGTTCGAGCAGGGCTGGGGATGGTTTTACTGGACGTGGAAGACGGAGAGCGCGCCGCAGTGGAGCTATCAGGCTGGGTTGAAGGCTGGCATGTTGCCGGCGAAGGCGTACGAGCGTAGCTTCAATTGCAGCTCGGAGATTCCTGCTTTCGACGACTTGCCCGAGTTTTATTAGGGGTGCTTGCATTCAGCATTTGATGATTTAGCGTTTTTTTTTTCTTTGAGTTCGTTGGAAAGACGTTGGAATGGGATTGCGGTACAACCAGCACGCAAGTGTAACCAGACATTGCAGGCCAACCTCAATTTTCGAGAGACATTGCACAATTCCACAATATGCTTTGAGGGCCTCTTCAATGGCTCAAGCTCTCACATCAGGACTGTCTTGCTTCACAGATAAGCTCGCGTAACGCGGCGTCGAATCAAGATATGAATGATGGATGCTTGATTTTCATGTCCAGCGGTATCAACTCCCTCGCTGATTTAGTCTAATTTAGTGCCTCTCTCACGCGGTTCTACGCGCCATCCAATGCATCAAAGCGTCATGTGCGTAAGCTTCGTATTATTCCTGTCTTGAGGAAATGCGTCTACTTGTGGGCTGCAGAAATGTCAGCTTACTGTTTCAACAGTACCACTCGGATTCCACTTACTAACGCCCTCGACAGGCTTGGGGGTGACATCCGTGACCTCAGCAGCCTTGGGCTTCGGGGCGTTGTTATCGTCCTTCATGAATGGGAAGGTGAGAGCCTCCTTGATGCTGTAGTTGTCGGTAAGGAACATGACCATGCGGTCAATACCCATGCCCCAACCACCAGTGGGGGGAAGGCCGTACTCCATGGCAGTGAGGAAAGCCTCGTCCATGACCTGGGCCTCGTCGTCACCCTGTGCCTTCTGTGCGGCTTGCTCCTCGAAGCGGAGACGCTGGTCGAAGGGATCGTTCAACTCGGTGTAGGCGTTGACAATCTCCTTCTTGCAGACGAAGGCCTCGAAACGCTCACAGAGACCGGCGTGCTCGCGGTGGTACTTGGCGAGCGGCGACATCATCTCGGGGTGGCCAGTGATGAATGTGGGGTTGATGCACTTCTCCTCGATGAACTCGCCAACGAGAGTGTCGAGCATGCGGGCGTTAGTGAGAGGGGGTGTGCACTCGACGCCAGTCTTCTTGAGCATGCGCTTCAAGAACTGGTTGAAGTCGTCGGTGTGCATGGTGTCACCAGGCGGGAACTTCTCACCGCAAGCCTCCTCAAGCGCAGGAATCATCTCGACGCGCTTCCAGGGCTTGGCCCAGTTGACCTCGTAGACCTCGCCGGACTGTGTGTGGAACTTGGTCTGGAGGCTGCCGCAGATGGTCTTGACGAGACCCTCGACAAGGTCCTCAGTGCGCTCCATGACATCGTAGACGTCGGCGAATGCCTCGTAGTACTCGCAGGTAGTGAATTCGGGGTTGTGGGTAAGATCAATGCCCTCGTTACGGAAGACACGGCCCAGCTCGTAGACCTTGTTGATGCCACCAACGACGAGCTGCTTGAGAGGCAGCTCGGTGGCGATACGGAGGGCAAGAGTCATGTTGAGATCGTTGTGGTGAGTCCAGAAGGGCTTGGCGGTGGCGCCGCCGGCGTTCTTCATGAGGACGGGGGTCTCGACCTCGTAGAAGCCGTTGTTGTCGAAGTAGTTGCGGATGTACCTGACGATCTGAGAGCGCTTGATGAAGGTGTCCCTGGTGCGCTTGTTCATGATCAGGTCAAGGTGACGGTTCCTGTGCCTCTCCTCCTTGTCCTTGAAGCCGTAGTGCTCGGAGGGAATCTGGTGCAGGCAGGGCGCAAGGAGGATGGTCTCCTGGGCGAAGATGGAGAGCTCGCCGGGGTTGGTCTCGCTCTTGGGGTTGGTCTTGCCGGGGAAGCCCTTGACACCGATGATGTCGCCTCGCCTGATATCGTCGTGCTGCACAGCGAAGGGCGTGTCGGACTTGTTGTGAAGGTTGGTGGCCATGATCTGGCACTCGGCGCCGTCGACAGCCACCTCGTAGAAGCGGAGGTTCTCGCCAGCAGTACGGATGTTGTATACACGGCAAGCAATGCTGATCTCCTTGTCATGGATCTCCTCGCCCTTCTTGAGGTTGCCATATTCCTTCTCGAGGTTGCGGAGGTCGTAGGTGACCGAGAACTTGTGCGGGTAGGGCGAAAAGGGCTTCTTGGTCTCCTTGAGGTGCTTGATTCTCCGGCTGCGGATCTCGAAGTATTGCTGTATTTTCCGTTAGTCGCGCGCCTCTCCTCGTTACTCACTAACATTTTCAATGCCTGCTCTTGCGACTCACGTTGGGGTTCAACTGGGCCTCGTCGTCGGCGGCGTTCTTCTTCTTGGGCGCGGGCGGGGCCTGTCTGGTGGACTCCTTCTTGGCCTTCTCAATGTCCTTCTGCCTCTGCTTCTGTCTCTTCTTCAACTCGCTCTTGCTGACATATTCGCCAGTGACCTCGTCGAGCAAAGTCTGGGGCTTGGTCTCGGTGGGCTTGGCCTCGCTGGTGTTGGCGCTGTCCTCGACGCTGGTTCCCTGGAGCTTCTCGGCGACCTGTTGGACACCGTCCTTGACGGCGTCGACGACACCTTGGGCAGACATGATGCGCTGGTGTGTGTTGTGTTTTGCGGGTTTGTGATGCTGCTGCTGTAGACACTGGACTTCAGACCAAACTTATATCGTCTGGCGGGGCATGTGAATCATCAATGGCGGGCGCCCACTGGCTGCTGTCTAGAATTTTACGCGGGGAAAACTAACATTAGCTGCGAGACAGTCTATTCACGCATATATTGGTGTATGACTCTCCAATGCATATGCATACATGATGATGATGATCAATTGATTCTTCAAACTCCAATCGTTCTTGGAAGATTGACTCATTTACAACAACACCTCATCCTTCCGTAGAGCAACGAGAAGGTTACATTGGCATTCCATGAGTCGACCAGCTCGAGTCACTCGAGTTGAAAACGATCAAGGTCATCCGGACGATCATTAAGTAAAACTTCGTGTTAATGCCCATATACATACACCGTTCCAGCCAAGCTCCCTTAACGCCAAGTCGCGTACACGCTCGCTTGCACATGAGTCTTCTTCTCGCGCCCGTGTCGTATCTCAAAGCATCATTTCTCTCAACTCGGCTTAGCCAACGGATGGCGCTTCGGTCATTCTCCATCGTCGGTCTTGAGATGCGAGGGGACATCTTCAGTCTTGGCAAAGACACTATGATGACTGTATCAATTAAAGCGCCTGGGAAAGATTTTGTTCAGACAAGTGCCGGAATATCAACTGAAGGGAGGTGTTACTTACAGGTGGTTTTCGTAGTAGGTCAGAAGTGCCTGTGGGCACTTGGTCCTCAGCGTCTTCATGGGATGCTTTGACTTGCGATCGTCGTTCCACTGGAGGAAGCCCATGAGGCACTTGTTGGTCTTGCCGGGCTTCTTCTCGTCGGGCTCATCTTCTTCAACGATGCTCATTACATGGGAAACCTCGGACTCCCAGCTGCCCTTGGGCAGGGTGAAGGGGACCTCTTCGGGGTCTTCTGTTCCGTTGGTAACCTGGCTCTTACGCTCACCACGCCTCTTGCTCGCACTTGGGGCAGGCGAGTCGAGAGCTTCGGATGCTGTGCGCTTTTGCGCGGCGCCCTTCTTCTTGCCCTTGGGCTGTGGTGTACCGCCGATGTAGTTGTGGTACTCCTTCAGTTTCTCTGGTGCGGTCTCGCTATACAACATGTCAGTCGCGTCGCGAAACCATTGGGCTTGAGATTCCACTCACAGGTTGGCAGCCGGCTCCCAGGTCATGTCGGCTTCATCCTCATATCCAAGCCATTTCACCTTGTACTTGACAACACCGCCGCGCTCGAAGCGGTGCTCGAGAATCTTGTCGACTGAATACTCGTCCTCCGCCTCCTCGTCATCACTGCCGTCTTCCTGCTCATCTTCTGACACGGGCTTCGTGGTTGTCTTGCCTTTGCCCTTGCCCTTCGCGGCTTTGGCGGGCACAACCTCGGGGACGTCCACACCATCGGACATGGACTCGTCGTCGCCCAACATGGCTGTGGTGCGTGTTAATTTCCGATGCATGCTCCCGCGACCAACGCGTGACTTACGAGGCATGCTGGCGGTTTGCGACTTGTTGTTGTTGTATTCGCGTGGAGTATGCGCATGTATGCGCCGATGTGTGTTGGGAGTGTCGCTTAAGGATTAGGAAGACGTTGAGAAGGGGTTGATATCGGCGACGCACGTGTGAGCTTGCACGTGGGATTGGCGGGTGAAGACGAGTTTTGTGAAGTGAAGAATGGGTGATAAAGTGGTCGAGCTCGTGTCAAGCTCTCCGCGTTCACGCGACTGAAGCCAGAGACGAGGGACAGCGCCAAAACGCTCGAACGGGGGTGTTCCGCACCGCTTTTGGAGAATGGGAAAGAAACGTGAAGCCGGCGCTCACAGTCAACCAGCCAAAACTTGCAGACTGATACCAACGTCGACCTCTGCAAACACCCAAATCGACCGCAATCAACCGCCGTGTAACGAAGTACTGCAGCCAGGTGAAGAGCTGAAGCATTTGGCGGGACCGAGGAAATTCCAAAAAAAGTAGACTGCCGGCGGTAGTCAACTAGGGAGTCAATCAACATGGCAAACAACCTCAGTGAGTGGAGAGAGTGGTATCTGAATGAAGCAATCACAAGCAAATGCTGACCTTCAATCACAGACCTCGACATGAGCAATGGTACGAAACGACGATCAATCACATGAAACCCCTCCATGCCCACCGTCTAACACCCCGCGTAGCTCAAATAACGACCGACGAGACCGGAAGACCCTTCATCATTGTCAGAGACCAGGGAAAGAAGTCGAGAGTACACGGCAACGAGGCGGTCAAGCAGCACATTCTCGCCGCCAAGTCGGTCGCATCCCTCGTCAAGACCTCACTTGGACCCCGCGGTCTGGACAAGATTCTGATCAGCCCTGATGGAGACATCACCGTCACCAACGATGGTGCGACCATTCTCGGCCAGATGGAGATCAAGGACAACATTGCACAGCTGCTCGTCAGCCTGTCACAATCACAAGATGCGGAGATTGGAGACGGTACCACCGGTGTCGTGGTTCTGGCGGGAGCTCTCCTCGAGCAGGCAACGGAGCTCATAGACAAGGGAATCCACCCTATCAGGATTGCCGACGGCTACGACACCGCTTGCGAGGTCGCAGTCAAGGAGCTCGACCGGATAAGCGACTCGATTGAGTTCAGCAGGGACAACACGGAGAACCTCTTCAAGGTCGCAAAGACCTCGCTCGGATCGAAGATCGTTTCCAAGGCCCACGACCAGTTCGCACAGATCGCCGTTGACGCCGTTCTGTCCGTTGCCGACCTCGACAGGAAGGACGTCGACTTCGAGCTCATCAAGGTTGACGGCAAAGTTGGTGGCGCACTCGAGGACACTCTCCTCGTCAAGGGTGTGATTGTCGACAAGGACTTCTCCCACCCTCAGATGCCCTCCGAGGTGCGCGATGCCAAACTCGCCATCCTCACCTGCGCATTCGAGCCCCCGAAGCCCAAGACCAAGCACAAGCTCGACATCACTTCCGTCGCCGAATACAAGGAGCTGCAGAAGTACGAGCAGACCAAGTTCACAGAGATGATCCAGCAGATCAAGGACACTGGCGCCAACGTTGTCATCTGCCAGTGGGGTTTCGACGACGAGGCAAACCACCTGCTCCTCACCAACGAGCTTCCCGCCGTGAGGTGGGTCGGAGGTCCAGAAATCGAGCTCATCGCCATCGCCACCAACGGCCGCATTGTGCCTCGCTTTGAGGACCTCAGCGCAGCCAAGCTCGGTACGGCAGGTGTTGTGCGCGAGATGAGCTTCGGCACGACAAGAGAGAAGATGCTGGTGATCGAGGAGTGCGCCAACTCGCGCGCCGTCACAGTCTTCGTACGTGGCAGCAACAAGATGATCATTGACGAGGCCAAGCGCTCGCTTCATGACGCCCTCTGTGTCGTTCGTAACTTGGTCACTGACAACAGAATCGTCTACGGTGGTGGTTCCGCAGAGATTGCTTGCGCTCTTGCAGTGGAGAAGGAGGCGCTTGAGACAAGAGGCCTTGAGCAATATTCGATGCGCGCTTTCTCCGATGCTCTCGACGCCATCCCCATGGCGCTCGCCGAGAACAGCGGTCTGAGCCCCATCGAGACTCTCGCAGACTTGAAGGCCAGGCAGGGCAAGGGTGAGGGTGTCGGCCGTCTTGGTGTGGACTGCATGCAGACCGGTTCAAATGGTGAGTTTTCCTCGAGTGATATCCAACACCGCAATCCGCAACAATTGCTAACCAGACCTTCCACAGACATGAAGTCCGCCTTTGTCATTGACCCGCTCATCTCCAAGCGCCAACAACTCCTGCTCGCGACCCAGCTCTGCCGCATGGTGCTCAAGATCAACAACGTCATCGTCACCGGCAGCGAAGAAGGCCAGTTCTAGACGACGAATCCCATGCGAATCTTGATGAAATGAAAAAAAGAAAAGAACGAAATTTGCGTGCGTCTTCTTCATTGTCGCCTTCTTCTTCCGCAAGCATAGCGAACGGTGCGTCTGGAATTCTTCGATTGACATAGACCTCATGAAAAGTGAGACGGGAATTAGATATGAAGAGGATGGACGGAAAGATTTAAATGTAAAAGATCACTACAATGAAGGTGGAGATGCCCGCAATGTTATTGGGTGGTGCTTGTTCGACGCTTGTGAATGTTGCTGAAATCTCCAACTTCGTGCTCTGCGAACACTCTGGCCTTCTTGGCTTTCTGGTTTGGAGCTTTGTGGTTTGATGGACGAAATACGGCCGTGTATGTGCATACACTACTATCTCAGGAAGCTATGAGCTGGCAATCGACTATGTTTTGCCTTCTCTCCTTGTACCACGAGAAGGCATTCGCAGATACGCTATGGCTACCCTTAACTTCGATGACTAGTTGACTGGCCCAGTACAGCCCGAGACCATGTCCACATTTTCTGCTATCGATACTACCGCTGTCGTCCACGTCACGCCCTGTCAAAGGACCAACACTGCTTCACGAAGGATAAGGGGTACAGGTAGCACAGCACTGCGGAAGAGAGACTCACAACCCCGTACAGTAGGTATCATTCAACGATGATATACCTCACTGGTGGATTTTACGCAGCTGACTTGATTCAAGGGACAAGTCCACGGTATTCAACTCTCTGATACGTCAGGAGTTGGACGAAGCATGAGAACCCATCTTCCACCTCTTGCTCTTTGAAAAGCCAAAGGTCAACGAATGCTAAGACACAAACTTTCACAACCGCCACCACCAACCGCACCTTGATGATTCGCCAGTCTGGAAGGGCCGAAAGAGGACATGAACGTATATATTGACCTTGACTACCGCGAGACTGGGCTAGAGGCACTACCAGTATCTGCAGCTCGATCCGTTGGAGGATTGCCCCAACCCTAACCCTGTGTATGCGAGCAACGACGACAACAACATCAGCACCATCGTTACGAGGACAGTGGATTACGCTTTGAAGCACTTGTGATCTCGAGCTGGGTGATTATGTTGATCTGACAGCACTACTGTGCTGCCACAGTAGTAATTGTCAAGTCTTGGTCCCAAAGAGTATCAATGCTGCCCGATTTCAACAGTCTAGCCATGATAACGAATTCACAGAAAACGGACAGATGTGGTTGAAGATTCCCAAAGAGTACAGATGGACGCTTGACAGACGAGTCACTAGTCACTTCAACATCACCATCTAGTGAGAAGAAATGTCGAGACCTCCCTCAAGCACACCTCCCTCAACGCGAGTCACGTCCGAACGAAGGCACGCGAGCAAGACAACGAACGAAAAAGACTACCATCAAACACCAGCACCCCAGATCCTTCACCTCCTCACCTCCACAAAAACTCCACACCGCAAACCGTCCGTGTCTCGTGCAGACCAAACACCCACGTAATCAATCAAGTCATCAACAAGAATCCTATACCGCCCGTTCGTCCCTCAGAGGGGCGGTGATTGACCGCCGTAAGATCAGACCAACATCCCCGAGCAAGCACAGCACAAGAAACCCCATGAAATCCCCAGAACATCCCCGCGATCACACCACCCATGACCACCACCACCACCACCCACCCACCCGCACGGTACCAGACAAAAGCAGGGAAAATAAACCCATAACACCGCCGATGGTGATGATGACGATATCTCAGATCACGTCCCAGAGTGCCAGCGCCAACCTCCAACGTGTCCAACGTGTAGCCGTCCGGGGAAGGAGAGCCCCAGAAAGTAGATCTAAGACATTCCCAAATCACCCGTTCCTCAGCATCGGTCATACCACCGTGTGCAGCAGACAACGATGGGACCGAGTGGTCGGGGAAGATGGGGCAAGATGGGGTTGGAGAGACATATCGTGGGGAGGGGATATTTCGGTCAGTCAATCAATCATAATATAGGGACGGAGTGTCCGCAACACCCGAGAGATTGGATTGGATCGGATTGGACGTGACAAGATAGAGGCCAAGAAGGGATATTCAGTTCTAGACCATTCTGACCTATCTCTGAAACGACAACAAGAACCGAACGTATAATCCATCATTAGATCAGACCAGTCGGGGAAGTAGACACCAACCAACCAGCCTCACCACCGAACTCGTCATCATCCCTACAACTTACATGCATACCGGATCCAAAGAGGGCTGGAAACCGATAGATTACAGATGTGTCCGCCAGATAGCGTTCGATCCAACCATCAATCAATCGAGCTTGTCTCTATTCATCTACCGGCGTCGATCTGCACAAACTACCGTTTTCGCGGAAGAGGCGGCGGGCGGACCGGTGTAAGATATACTGGGCGTTATCGATGGAAGTTGTTTCAAGAAACAGCGGTGATATCGATAGTAGGCAATGGCATATAGGTCATCGGCTGGGGGACCGATAAACCGACCGACCGACCGTTCGGACGGCATGCCGATGTGTGGCGTTGGGTGTTATGCAGGAAGCGGGAAGCGGCTTGTGGGAAGTTGGGGAAGAGTACTGTGATAGCAAGGGTCTGTAAATATCGTCAAAAGGCGTTGAGGAATGAGATAGGTGGCTGAGGGGACTGAAGAGAAACCAAAACGCCATCTTTTTCATGTACGGTATCACACATGCGTTCGCGGCGTTGTGGGTGGCTTGCGATCGGATGCGCCTCACCGATGTGTAAGAAACGTCTGTCTTACTCCTTGCTGGCCGACGTGCAGGAGAACGTGGGATTGTGTGTGTGCGACTGTGCGTGTGTGGGTGTGGGGGAGGCGATGTCGTGCGGTAACTGTAAGAGTGAAGTTATGCGCTGTGCTGTCTGTCAAACCCGGGCGCGTGGGATGTGGTTGACTTGGACTTGCAGCCTGGAGGGCCTGGCCAGACCAGTCTGTTTGCGACCTGTACGATTGGGCAGCGAGTCGATCGACCAACCAAACAACCACGCCGACGACCAGTTCCAAGAATGTGACACGACGCGATCGGCAGCATGCGTCGTTTCTGTGATACGGAAGCAGAGCCCGCCACCCACCCGACGCCGGTAATGCCCATCCGCGAGATGATCTCTTCGGCAGCGAGTATCGGGTTTTGCATCGATTTCGAATCAAAGTCATAAGCCGGTGAGTAGTATAGCAGAGGCAAAGTGATAACGTCTAGGTACCGCGTTCCTTGTTTGCATCTGCAGGATCCCACCGTTACGGAGGGCGCACCGCTCCGGGTTCCCATCTACAGTAAGTAGAGCATGTGCCACGATGCGAGGAAGTTAGTGACTGGCATCTTCCGGGCTCCCCCGGATGTTTGACCGGATGAAACCACTTGGAGATTGATGTGGAGAGAAGCTGGGGAAATTATTGAAACCATTTTCTTGGGAATCGTGGGAATCGTGGGAATCGTGGGA
>Ga0265797_10004165_pt1 | contig 22364 bp, 14 predicted proteins | sample P2T30metagenome_FD_192433 | JGI IMG/M metagenome (GOLD analysis project Ga0265797, IMG submission 192433) | Plant litter microbial communities from East Loma Ridge, Irvine, California - P2 T30 | ecosystem: Environmental > Terrestrial > Plant litter > Unclassified | place: USA: California... | reverse complement strand
CTGGGCCGCGTGCAGGAGCAGCTGTGGCGCGAGCGGAAACTTAAGGAGGATCGCAAGATGGTGGATACGAATGAGGATTTGAAGACGATGGCCAAGGGCGAGGAGGAGGAGGAGGGTGGTGGGGAGGGGAAGAAGACGAAGAGGGGGCGGAAGAAGAAGGGTGGGGAGAAGGAGGAGGGGGAGAGGGAGGGCAAGAGGAGGAAGAGTGGGTAGGTGTGCTGAGTGGGTTGGGAACGTTCATGTTTTGCGTGCGATCTTGTGGAGGCGAGACGATATGGTGCTGTGCATTGCCGGATGCAATGCGATTTTGGGAGGCCTCTGAGGGTGTACTGGACGACTGCAATGCTGTGGTACCAGGATCTGCTAACAGTCGTGGTCTGTTCGCCACACTCGAGGCCTGGCATCACTCGGTGAAAGGATAACATTTTTTAGCGACGGCGTTCTGGAGTAATTATTACAAGAACGATACCCAAAGGTTGTTGGTAACTTTACGGAAGAAAAAGGAAATAAGAAAGACAGATCACTTTTTAAACATATTCAGGCACCCTCTACTGGGCGCCATCTCATTCGCAATGACTCCCGCTAATGCTAGCTTTTTTTCCCGCGTCTTCTTCTACTCTCGAACAAACTAAAAGCTTGTAGTTTATCGGTAAAAAACCTGGCCTTCGGGTTGAGAAGAAAAGTTCGTAACGTGAACGTATATCTTCCAGATCCTCGTTACGTGCTGCGATGCCTCCTCTCCAGGGAAGAGATACTCGCAACACTCCTGCTTGCTCCACGAAGCTCTATACGCTCGTGTCGCTCGCGCGTCTCGGCGTAAATTTACTGCTGCTCACGCTGGCCTCTGGGGCCGGCTCCTGAACGCTGCTCTCTCTGGTTGCCGCCCTTCCTGTCACCGCCCTGCTTCTGCTCGCCCTCCTTGCCCTCACTCTTCTTGTGTTCGGGGCCCATTGTGAGCGCAGCGGTTGCCAGGCGGTTCGACAGATCGATCTGTGTCCTGATGGTGTTTGACAGATATGAAACAAGGAGGACGTCCTGGATGTGGTTGTTGAAGTCGCGCTCGACCTGCTCGGGCTCGACCTTGGGTGCGAGGGCGAGAGTGTTCATGAGGAATTGACCGAGAGCGGAGGAAGGCTCGGCCTCCTCGTCCAGAACGTTCGAGACGTAGTTGGAGACGCGCTCCAGCATTTCCAGGACCTGCTCGATGGCGCGCTCCAGGGTCTCGATGTCGGTCTGCAGCAATTGGGTGCGGTCCTCACGCTCGCGCGCACCAGCAATGAGCTCCAGACCGCTCTTCTCAGCATCGCCGTACTTGATCTCGTTCGGGACGGGAATGAAGAGACAGCTGTCGGCAGCGCGCTCGGGAGTCACACCGATGGGAGCGCTGATGTAGGTGTTGGCGGCAATGTCCTTTCCGGCGACGGTGGAGACGGTAAGGTGGACGGCGGGGTGAGGCCAGGTGCCCTCGCCCTGTTGCGAGTAGAAGTTCTGGATCAGGGCGGAGAAAGTGTTGAGTTCGTCGCTGGTGGCGTACCAACCGACGAGAACCTCCTTGGGCGCGGCGCGCTGGTGAAGCTGAAGCATGCTCTTCTGGTAGTCCATGTCGACCTCGACCTGCTCGGCGGTCTCGGTGTGGGGCACGGCGTAGCAGTTCTTGATCTCGACCTCAGTGCCATCCTCGGACCTCGTGCCCAAAAGTGTACCAATCACGCGCTCCTGGTCTGCCGGTCGCCTCGAGGCATGGTCGAGGATGCTGAAGAGAGCCTGGGGCTGGATGGTGACGGAGCAAGGCGCAGTGGTGGAGGTGGACTGAGAGATTTGGGCGGGAGCCAGAGGCCGGGCCAGGTGGAGGTAGGAGGAGGAGCCCATCTTCGCGAGTGTGTGTCCGTATGGCCGTCAGTCCTTGTCGGAGCGCTCCGGGCAGTATGTGTGTTCGGCGGCGGCGAGGGGTAGTCTGGTGGTGCTGTCGCTGCGAGCAAGCAACGTCTTGGCGCTGGATGAATATTGAAATCTCGAGATGTTCTTTCCCCACCCTATACGGCAGGTCGCGCGCGATAAGGGCTTATCGGGAGCCAAAAGTTTGTAGAGCATTGCAGAGAAGAGAGGTAGATGTAAGAATAGCATTCAACTATCAAATCACAAAATATGCCACCACCACCCCGAGGCAGAGGCGGTGCACGCGGCGGAAGTGGAGGAAGCAGGGGAGGGTCACGTGGTGGCTTCAGAGGAGGCAGCAGAGGTGGACCTCGAGGAGGAGGCAGAGGCGGGCCTAGAGGCGGCGGCAGAGGAGGTCGTGGTGGAGGCGCAGACCGGGGCAGAGATGCGCGCAGTGGAATCAGGACAAGAGGTGGACAGTATCGGAAGTTCGACAGTCAGCGAGTAAAAGAAGTCGACTCAGACGACACTGGCAATGAAGGGCCTCCATCTGAAGAGGAGGATAGTGAAAGCGATGAAGGCAGCGAGGATGATGAAGAAGAGGAGATAGTGCCCGCTGGCAAGGCTTATGGCGCACTTTTGGCTTCGCTGAAGAGGCCCGAAGAGGAAGAAGGCAGGAGCAGGAAGAGGCGCAAGATTGATGTGCCAGAAACTGTCGCAGATGCGCCTATGGATGCAGAGGAAGACGGTGATGATTCAGATGCCGAGCCTGGACTTGAGGTAGAAGAGGCTAGCGATGAGGAAGATGAGGAAGCGCAAGACGAAGACGGTTCCTCAGAAACACTCCAGGATGAAGACGACGAAGACGCATCCGACTATTTTGAAGTACACTTTGCGAACCCCGAAGACAACGACCTTGCGACACGCCTCAAGGACATCCAGAACAACGAATGGCGCACCGACAAGCAAACCGCATACCAGAAGGGAAGCTTGACTGTTACAGTACCCAAATCAACGCCCGAGGCAGCTACCAAGAAGCCTACCCTCAAGACTACAGCAGATATCCCACTTAAGCAGAAGCTCGTCGAGACCGCGAAGAAGCACATCGGAACTCTGGACGACGTGCAGCGTACCATTCTGCCTCACATGCTGAGCTACACGGACCTGCTCGTAACAAACCGCACGCCAGCAAATGCCGAAAGCTTAAGAAACATTGCTTGCATGCATGCACTTAACCACGTGCTCAAGGGAAGAGACAAGATCATGAAGAATACAGCACGCATCGCACACACTGAGGGCGGCGAAGCTCTGGAGCTTCGTGATCAAGGTTTCACACGACCAAAGGTCCTGATCCTCCTCGAGACTCGGGAACAATGCGCACGCTACGCCGATCGCATTGTCGAACTTTTCGCACCAGAACAGCAAGAGAACAAGCAACGTTTCAAGGACTCATTCACAGCACCCATAGACGAGACGGACACCATGCCCGAGGACTACCGTGAGCTATTTTCCGGCAACAACGACAACAACTTCCTCACAGCAGTCAAGTTCACTCGCAAGACTTTGAAATTCTTCTCTGCCTTCTACTCCAGCGACATCATCATGGCATCTCCTCTTGGCCTACGAAGGATCATCGAGCACGAGGACCGCCGTAAGAGAGACCACGACTTTCTTTCATCCATCGAAATGATCATCGTCGACCAGGCAGATGCCATGCAGATGCAGAACTGGGAGAACGTTGAGCTCGTCTTCAAGTACCTCAACCTCCAACCCAAGGATCTTCACGGCTGCGACGTCAACCGCGTACGTAACTGGTATCTCGACGGCAACGCGAAACACTTCCGCCAAACAATACTCTTCTCAGGCTACGCGACTCCGGAAATGAACCGCCTCTTCAACAGCGACCTAGTCAACATCGCCGGCAAAGCAAAACTCACCGCGTCCCACGAAGGTGCCATCACCTCCGTGACTGGCCTAGGCATCAAGCAGACATTCTCCCGCTTCAACGCCCTCACCCCAGCGGCCGACCCCGATGCCCGTTTCAAATACTTCACAACAGCCGTGCTGCCAGCGCTCCTCCGCCTGCCCAAACCCGCAGACGGCTCACCCGGCATCATGATCTTCATCCCCTCCTACTTCGACTTCCTGCGCGTGCGCAACTTCTTCGCCACATCCGACCTCACCGCAAACATCTCCTTCGGCGCCATCCACGATTACACCGAAGTCCCCGACCAGCGCCGCGCACGTTCGCACTTCATGTCTGGCAGGCACTCATTCCTGTTGTACACCCAGCGTGCGCACCATTTCTTCCGCTTGAAGATCAGAGGCGTGAAGCGCGTGGTGCTGTACGCTTTGCCTGATAATGAGATCTTCTACCGGGAGATTGTGGGCGGATATCTTGGCACGACTGTCAATGAGGGTAAAGTGAGCCCTGAGGAGGCGGGTGCCAGAGCGCTGTTCAGTCGCTGGGACGGCATGAGGGCAGAGAGGATTGTGGGAAGCGATAGAGTTAGGGGTATGTTGGGCGGTGTGGGAGATACGTTTGATTTTTTGTGAGGATCAAGGGGAAATTTGTAGGATCTGTATAGCTGTAATACCACGAAGATTCGTCTTGTCTGATGCATTGCGTATGAACTACTTGGTGAATTGGCATGGGTAGGTGATTCTTATTTTTTTTTCTTGCTTCTGAAGCACCAAGGCCATTCCAGAAGGATTTCTTGTGTTTTTCTTTTGTCTTCTATGAGATGTACAAGAAAAGTAGAGCAAAGTCCAGATGCCACGCGCTAGCAAAAGCCCGCAGCACACAGTTGATCGCTTCAGAACTCCATCACCGCACGGTGATCGCTCTCCATGTGGGAGATGAAAGCCTTCTCCTTGTACATCTTGGTCGAGTCGTCGCCGCAGGAAGGGCAACGACACTGGTCGTTGTTATCCTTCTTGATGTTGAAATACCTCAAGACCTGCTCGCGGCGGGTGTGGAAGTTGGATTTCAGATGTTCGTTGAGCTGGGAATGGGTGTATGTGGTTTTCTTCATCTGATAACTCACGCTCGGATCGAGCTTGCACTGGATGCATTGCAAGTCACTGTACTGCATAGAATCCATGCCCAAGAAGTTTTTGATGAAATTGAGGCGGCCGATTTGCATGGAAGGTTCCTCTCCCTCCATCTGGCCATCTTGCTGGATGACGATTGTATCGTGATTAGTGCTGTCAAGTTGGCGCCAGTTGGAAGGAGCGTTGCGGCCGTGATCCTCCTGTTCCTCGTGTCTCTGCTCGGCACTGATGCCGTCATCCATGTCGTGAGAAGCCGCCTCGTCAGTCCTAGTGTCCTCTGGACCGAAGCGCGGGATGTGAGCTTGACTGAACAGCTGCTTCAGGTCGGAGCGGTCCATCTTGCCTTTCTTGTTCCTGAGATTGGAGATATCGTAGTCCTCAAGAACAAGATGATCGTACGAGTGGAAAGCCTCGCCCGAGAAATCCTCGCGATGCTCCTCAATGATAGAAGTGCGACGGAAGCTGTGGATCGTGTGGCGGGCATAGAGACCGATGCGTGAGCACGTCTCCTGCAGCTTCGGATTGATTTCGCGCTCATGCATTGGCACGCCATCAACGAGCATGCCCGCCTTGTCTGCTTTCAGAAAGACAGGAGCGCTGTTCATGTCTTCGTTCCGAGGGATGTACTTCTCCTTGCCATTGTAGAGCTCCTCAACTGTAGAACACTTGAAGACTCCACGATAAAATGCTAAGGAGGTCATGACCATAGCAAGGTCAAGGTGGTAACGGTCGCCGTTGACCGGAAGGACAGTGAAAGTACGTTTCGCATCGATAGCCCCGGCCCTGTTCGGGTCGCGGTGGCCTTTGCGAAACCTGAAGGTGATCTTGAGAGCGATCGCGTCTTCGAAACGGAAGAACTCGAGATCTTCCCATCTTAGCGTCTCATCGGCCTGACGGATGACTCTAGGAGCGGTAGTGCTGCCTTTCTCGTAGCCGTCGCAAACAGTGAAAGACCCGAGACGAGCGGACTTGATCCACACAAGGAGGTAGATGCAGAAGTGTTGCTTCAAATTGTCGGTGCCCGTTTCAGTCTTTTGCAGCTGCTGCCAGAACAAAGTGAGCTCGGCGTCAGTGAGATCGTTCTCCTCTCGGAATTCTGTCTCAAAATTGTAATCGAGGGTTGCCTTGTGGATTGCAGAGTATATGGTTCGTTGCCAATGGGTGAAGAGATTATCAAAATGGGGAATGAAACGAACCAGCCACCAAGTCATGCCATACTTCAGGCTGTGAAGCACGCCGACGTTTGTTTTCTTGCTCGAGGAGATGTGGCCAGTGTCGAGCTCTTCTGCCAGCGTATGAATCAGCTCACACGAGAAGGTAATGACAGTGTTCTTGTTCCAGATTTCTCTAGTCCTCAATTCCGGGCTCCTTTCGCGAGCCTTGACGAATTCTTCGAAGACTCGGCGTGCCATTTCGCGACGTTGACGAGTGCTTGGACTGGAACGGTCGAACAACATAGCGGTGTTGCTCTGTACGCGTATCTGCTGCCGCGTTAGCAAAATGAGCACCGCAAAGATGCGCTGTCTCTTCACCGAAACTTACTTTTGCCACAGCTTCTGGGTCCGCTAGAACTCTCTTCGTAGCAGCGATATGCTTTCCGCCTCCTTTGGTGATGACAAGTGGTATGGCCTCCTCGTCAGAAGAGTTTAGTTGCGACATAGTGTCTGCGGTTGTGTTAGCAAGATTTGTACGTATGCAATCTATCATAGACGCAGAAGCTGCCCTGGTGCGGTTGGGGAACTCACTTCTTAAACAGCAGGTTCTGATGGTATTTTGGCGAGGTAGAAGACGATTGGATTTACGGGGAGCAGGGCGGTGTAGGGGAGTGGATGAAGGGAGTAGCGTCCAGCGGCAGTGAAAGGAAGGCGCATTCGCTAACACTGGTGCCTGAGGCCCGAGGTCTGACGCCTGGGGCCTGGGAGATATTTGCAAGGTGCAGGCCAAGCGTGGTTCACTGTGCTAACCTTTGAGACTCTGCGCCGAGTGAAGGGTGACCCGAGTGAAGAGTGACCCGAGTGAAGAGTGATCCTGAATTGAAGGAATTGCTTTAAGTTGATAGCGTCGAGGCCTGTACGCGGATGGTTGAAGCGTGTGTTTGTCGTGTAACACCGCAACATAAAAGTTTGAAGGGCGACGTCCATGAAGATTTCCGCCTCTTGCCGCTTCTCTTCCCTCGGGTGGTGGGAATTATAGCACCTCCGTTGTCATGATCCCACGCATGGGATATGGTAGTTGTTTCAAGGGCGAGGTCCTCGTATCCTTTCCTCAGTACCTTAACGTGGTAGCATGTATACTGTTAGGGTAGTCGTGAGATCCCAACAGTATCTCGATAGCATACTGTTCTCTTCGTGGGGCCTATGCGAGATGGTACTCATTTGGGGTTGTGTGCTATACTTCTCACTACCAGGAGGTTCGATGTGCTCAATCTTTTACCTTTGCAACATTCTGCTCCCATCGCCACTTCTTCCTTCAGCGTCTATGCCTCGTTTCGGGACGCTGCTACTGCAGCTGCTGCATGAAGGACCAGGTAATGATTTGAATTGGTGACGCGGATGGTCTGGATGAGACTCCAAGCACACGTGATCGCTCGTCTCGTGGCCGCTTGTCACATACCCGTCCGGCTTGTGGCTTCTGCGTGCGCGAGCATTATCTGGGACGAACATCAGGGCGTTTTACACGTGCCACATCCCTTGTGCATCGATAGTTGTTGCTCTGTATTTGCTCGCGTAGCGTTTTTCGTCTAAGTTATGTTCTGCTTTACACTCGTCGCACGAAAGAAAGTGGCAACAATGAATACACTGGAACCAGTGTAGTTGCGAAATCGGATAGCCTCGTCAATCAACCATACATTGCCACATCGTCTCCCTCCTCTTCATTGTATCGACTCACCATGAATTGGAAATCCCAGCCCTCCCGAGTTGGTCCTGTACTGTCTGCCGTAGGTCATCTCGCAACGTTGTGTGGCGATAAAGAAAAATTGAAGTCTTTCCGTCACATCTTGATTGAGAGGGTAGTATTATCCGTATAGCTCCACAGTAATACCACAAAGATTCTTCTTATCTGATGTATTGCGAGTGAAGTCAATTGTTGGTGCCTCGGGCAGAATGCATGAGCCCCAAATAGGAGATCCCGTCCCTCCCGCGCTGTTCCGCAGCTACTGAGAGCGAGAGTGTTTCGTCTAGAGTCGGGTGAGACGGAAGCCCGGACTTTTACGTAAAATGAGCGATATGAACACGACATTGAATTCTAACGCAACCAAACTCGGTTGTATAGTGTAGTGGTGAGCACATTGGTTTTTGAGACACCTCGTTTATCAAAAATACCGGGAACCTGGGTTCGAACCCCAGTACGACCTTATTTTGCCTTTTTGCGGATCATCATACCATCAGAACTATATGTTAGCTATACCACATGAAAGCCTAGCATCTCAGCTTCAAAACGGCGTATCGTTCGTCCCAATTGGAGTGGTATTGGTTGAGTTACGCGACGTTGAAGTCGACCAAAACTTTCTGATGCATGCCAAGGACCTTTGGGGAGTGCGGTCTTTTGGTACAATACAGTACCTAGGCAGGACCAGCACTACATTTTGGAGAACAAATGTCCCTTTTACCATCGTTGGCCATCTACGATACATGGATACCATTGTGCGTTGAACGAACTACGAAGAAGCGCATCCTGTTGTGCTTTGGGGCCCGACTTTGGCTCTTTCAAGAATGGAATCTCCTTCTCAAGCACTCACCAGATTTTAACGTGTGACAGCGCGACAGGGCCGGGATCAAAATACTAATCAAGGCTGGTTTATTGGTTTACGGTCTAAGATACTATCAACGCTTCACTGGCTGGGAAGACAAGAAGTAAGGCCGATGCTGAATAGCGCAGCTCCCGAGATCTTGGGAATGGTTTTGCATATTCATATTTAGAGTGTTCTGGTATTGTCCTCGTAGAGCAGCCGAGAATGATTCACGAATGAATGCCTTGCGGGGATACAACCTTTGACCGCGTGCTACGTTGCAACAAACTTTCATCGACTCTTGCTGCCAGATATTACATATACGTGGGGAGAACTTATCATTTATGATGTTTCCCGTGGAGATCGTTGTCAGATTTCATTCACCCAACTTTTCAATTGAATCTAGTCCCATTTTTTCCACGTTTGCGCCGTTCTTAATACCAACGCCATCGCTACGCACGTATATGCATCTATTCAAAACATCATTGTTGCGTTTCTCACATTTTCCCGTCATCGTGTCTAGGAGTATTCATCTAAAGCTGCTGAGTCTCCTTCTCGGCACCGTCAGCCTTGGTGAGGTTGTTGTGGGTCATGCTGACAGGGATGGTCACATCCTGGATGGGAGGAAGCAAGCTGCGGGCAGCCTGTCTTGAGCTCTGGGCAAGGAGAGCGTCCATGATAACCAGCGAAGCCATGGACTCGACAATGGGCACGGCGCGGGGAATAACGCAAGGGTCGTGACGGCCCTTCGCCTCGAGCACACCAGTAGCCTCGTCGTAGGTAGCAGTCTCTTGGGCCTGGCCGATAGTCGCGGCAGGCTTGAAAGCGACGGTGAAGTAGATGGGCGCACCGTTGGAGATACCGCCCTGGATACCACCAGAGTTGTTGGTCTTGGTTGTCAGGCGAGGACGTGTGACACCAGGACGGGTCGGGTCTGCGTGTGCGGGTGCCTTGACGAAAGGATCGTTGTGCTTAGAGCCAGGGACCTCACAGCCACCGAAGCCAGAGCCGATCTCGAAGCCCTTGGTGGCAGGGATAGAGAGCATAGCGTGTGCAAGTGTGGCTTCCAGCTTGTCGAAGCAAGGCTCACCAAGACCTGAAGGGCAGTTTCTGATCACGCAAGTGACGGTACCACCAATGCTGTCCTGGCGCTCCTTGAAGTCCTCAATCACTGCCTCCATTCTCTTGCCTGCCTCACCACCGGGGCAGCGGATGGGCAGGTTTGCGTCGACCTCCTCGCGTGTGATCTTGCTAATGAGTTCGAGGAACTCAGGGTTGGTGCTGGGTGTAGGGTGCTCCTTGGTGGGAGGGAACAGGTGCTCGTGGCCGACACTGTTGGTGTAGGCAACAATCTCGACGCCGTGCGCAATGCTCAAATACTTCTCAGCGATGGCACCGGCCGCGACACGGCCAATGGTCTCGCGAGCGCTGCTCCTGCCGCCACCAGAGCTGGCCTTGACGCCGTACTTCTCCAGGTATGTCCAGTCGGCGTGACTGGGTCGGGGGAACTTGTCCATGGTGCTGCTGCCATAGTCCTTCGGTCTCTGGTCCTGGTTCATAACGCGCAGCGCGATGGGTGTGCCGAGGGTGACGCCAAACTCAGTACCAGACTGGATCTCGACTCTGTCCTTCTCATCGCGAGGTGTGGTAAGTGCGCTCTGTCCAGGGCGGCGACGGGTCATCTGAGGCTGGATGTCTGCCTCTGTGAGCTTGAGGCCTGGCGGCACGCCGTCGACGATGCAGCCGACGCTCTTGCCGTGCGACTCGCCATACGTTGACACGCGGAAGTAGTTGCCGAATGTTGACATGATCGCTGGTTGTTGTTTGTGTATGTGTGGAGAACAAAAGTGCTGGGTCGGAGGAGTAATTAATGCACCAAAATACTTAGTCACATCCAAATGACGACGAGTCAATGCCCTTTTTTTGGAGGGGCGCAATGCGATCTCGGACTTTTGGGAACAAGGTTTAATTAGCCTAGGCGAGATCCATTCCCACTCTGTTAATCCTACTTGTTAAAATGCTCCATCTCTATCAAATCGTCTCTATTTCTTTTTCAACTTATGCAACGATGAGGATCATTAAATGACAATACTTCGATATACTGCAGGATAAGCGCCAACAAACGTGTGCGACACGATCGATTCTGGATTCGGGATTGAACGATCTCATTGATGATAGGGTTCGGGTTCGGGAATCAACTCGCAGACGAAATATCACGCATTTACATGTAACATCTCCTTCAGTCGCATTTCGAATGCAACTCTGGTACTTTTCGATTATAGAATGTTTTATGGTGTATCTCCAAACCAATATGGCTACAACTTCAGTAAGCTGACATGGTGTTGAGGTTAAATATGTAGGATGCAACAACTGGTCGATCAAAGTTGACTGCGTTGACGACTCAAAACACGTTCGCAAAACATCCGATCAGCTGCTTGCCAGCAACATAGCTTCAAATTCACAGCTGAAACTTGGGAGGCATGTTTCCAGAGACCAGCTCCTATTAGACATTATTCAAGTATCAATCTATTGCCAAACAAAACCCACAATCAACGCCGACAATGCTTGAACTCCCCAATCCTGAACACCGCAAACACAAAGACACCCAAAGACCAAAGCACAGACACACCAACGCCTTGAGTCCGATCCAAACCGAACCCTTTATCCTGGAAACCATCCCTCGCAATCCATCAGCCGAACAGAGGTCAACCAGTCTTACTCCGATGGCTTCGAGCTGCCACCCCAAGGCTCATCGTGCAGCGATTTCGTCCTCCACTCCTTGGCCCCAGATTTCATCTCCACGACCTCACGCTCCACGCTGCCCGGACGCTGCGGGTCAAGGATAAGGCAATCGAGCTTCGCCTGGTACTTCTTCTGCTCCGCACGTGTGCGCTTGACGGGCGGCATGGGAGGAAGTGGTAAGTCGCCGAGTGATTTCCTCTGGCGCTTAGAGACTCGCTGGCCTTGGGTTGGCGTGGCGGCGGCGGTTTTGGAGTCGTCTCTCTTGCGCTTTGGCTTTGGGGCGAGGGTTCTGGGAGATACAGCCTGGGAGTCGGAGTCGGAGTCGAGGCCTTGAGAGCGGAGCACACGACGAGGGTTGGTTGGCGGGTCGAGGTGGCTGACGGTGGCCGTGCAGGTGGGCTTGGGCAGAGTGTAAGCTTCAGCGTCGGGACCATGAGGTGACTCGTCATTATCATTATCGTCATCCTCGTCGTCGCCGTCACTGCCATTGCCACTGGAATAATTGCCGTTGCCAGTGCCATTGTTGGATCGCGTGATGCGTGCACGTCTCAAGCGCTCGTTGATCTCGTTTCTCCTGCGGTTGGGGGTGCCCTTACGCTCCTTGAATGGATTGGGCGGCTGAGGAAAGAAGGGACCCACACGGATGTGTGGCTGCCACTGGTTGCAGAAGACCTTAAAATCCTGATTCTTTGCCTGGGGAATGGTGTCAGATTCCGGTGGAGTGAGCATCTTCTCCAGGGTACTCATGCCACCATCGTCCGTGTCGTCCGTGTCAAGAGGAGTGTTGTCAGACTCAATGCCACTGGCTGAATGCGGAGATGCAGGAATTGGTGGGTTATCGTTGGTGGTATCATTGGCGGCAGCTGTAGCAGGAGGCGAGTGGTCGACAGACTTGTGGCCATCACCACGGGAAGTCTTTGGGATCCAGTGTCTCTTTCCACTGGAGGCCTTCGTGTCAGGGCGATGGCTTGAGACAGAGTTGTGCTGGACCATTGGATACGAGCTCGAGCCAGGTCGGTTGTGCGGGTGAGAGATGCCCTCGTTGATAGGAGCCATGGCTGGGAGATTGGGAAGAGTGATAGGGGGATCGGTATGGTTCGGTGCGTGTTTGGCAACGTGCTTTCTGCGAAAGGTGAAATGAAGATGCAAAGGTGTGCAAGAAGCGAATGGGAGGATGATTTTTGGTGATTGTCGTTGAAGTTTTGGGGAAGAAGTGTAAGTTGAGGCCTGCCTGGAGAAGAGAAGAGGAAGAAAGCAAAGGGACACGATGAGGAACTTATAGCTTCTCACCAGGAGGCTGAGCTCCCAAAGCAGCTTGAAGCAATGAAACACCGTCTCTTGCGTCCAAAGAGGTAAGCGAGAGGCGCGTTCCAGAGTGATAGTCGGTTAGACCTCTGGCTGCGACCATACTACTATATTTGCCCAGACTCGGTCGTCTGATAGGATGGCTGGAGAGACAGGTCGTGAGTTCTTAGACACCGCCAGCAATTTTTTGGAGAATTAGACAAGCGAATTTGATAAAGTCACGCCATGCTGATGATGTTGGACCTATGATTAGAAGTTGAGACTGCCAAAGAGTCAGCCACGCAATCTCGTGCTCGAAGCGGACAACCTGAGTCTCTGCCCGGTGTCAGGTTTTGGTTTTTGACAAACGCGGATGAAAGACAAGTGCCGTATGGCGTTGGCCAGCACGTCCCCATCTGCTTGACTATGTGATGCGCAATATACGATGAAGAATATTACTGTATCGCCATAATTGTGTTGTATGCAACGCAGCAGGTGGCGTTGACTCTCGAATCGTAGTCCCAAGTAAGTTCAGAGCAAATTGCTGTGTCGAATGGTCGGTGGTGATAAGGGACTGCAGCTCGCCAGGCGCATTTGTTTGGGACGGAGACACGCTGTTTGCCTGGACCACGGGTATGTACATAGAATGCTGGAGGTCAGGTGGGCGAAATGTGGTATCCAGCAGCTATCCGTCGGCGGTACCCAATGGTAGAAGGAGGAGACAGGGAGCGATGCAGTTGCCTGTAAAAGCCATCCAAAGTAGCTAGGACGTCCCATGGACGCCTCTGATTGCTTATCTTCTGTCGCAACATCTTCGCAGGACATGATCTGATAAGAAGTGACAAGGGCTGAAGGATCAGCAAAGCCACGTACATGAACAAGCCCGCTCTGCAGGTCCCATGCCACATGGGTATCAGACCACTCTTTGCCATGCCTCCTCCGAAAACTACTGTACAGGCGGAACATCGTCGATGTGGACATTGTGCGGTATGTCATGTGGTTGAATTTTGCGAAGTTTGGTACCGAAGTCCAGAATAGCTTCTCCGTTCGCTCTTCAGCACACATACTCCCCGCCACTACTTGCCAGATGACGAAAGATAGGATACAAGGACCAGAGTGATGGCGGTACGCGTGAGAATGGTTGAGGTGAGGTCGGACCCGCCAGCCAAGGCGGACATCGGTGCTTGGGCAGTCTTGGTAAGCTCGCCAATCTGGCATGTGGCTGTAAATCAGGTACCACTGCCGGGGCGCCACGGAGCGAAAGGCTGTGTTCGTGCCATTATTTGGAAAGCGACTGCGACTACTGCGTACTAGCTATGCACAAATGTGCGAATGCAAGGGCAGTGAGACATGGTATACGGTCCCTTGGCTTCATGCACCATCAAGGGCGTACACACAAATGTCTTGCATCTAGGGCTGCGCTTCTGCGACCACGTTTCTTAAGCGGAGTGGCATAAGGTATGTTTGCTTCCAGAGTGGCGACATCGTCGAGGCTGCATGCGGGCATGGTTCTCTTCTGGGATGCCGCAAGCACACAATCCCTGCGCGGCCCAAGATACGAGCGAAGAGATCAGAGATTTCGCTGGCGGGCTTGATATGAGTGACGAGCATATGAAGGCACGTTGCTATGGCTGTTTCGAACAGATTTGGCGGCAGGCATGTTTACAGCGGTTGGAACGGGTTGGATCTTGCCGATCTTCTCCACCTATCTCGACTTATCCTATCTAGTGAGATCTATGATGCCGGACTTCGACTTCGGTTGTGTGGCACTGTGGAGACTGTGGCTAACACATCCCGTCTCCCAACCTCGACGAACGGTCATGACGAGCTTCATTGCAGCAATATCACGGAGCTGCTGCCGTGCTTGCCACTATTGTCCAACCATCAAGCGATAATCCAGTGCCGAGTGCCAGCTCGCTCCGTGGACGGGCTTAGATCTGGTTCTAAGATGAATTGGCATCGCCAGGCTCGCCAGGGCATCTCGGCGAAACAGCCCTGTCAAGTTTATCATGCACGGCACATCGACAGAACTGCGGGCTCAGGGCTATCGGAGCATCTCGCACGCGTCACATTGCAGAGAGTTTGAACGGGTCCCTGGGGTTTGACAAGGCATTGAATCGTTGACAGTGCTAGCCTTGCCAAAGGCCCGTAGACTGATTTGCCTGATGGACGTCCTTCATAAACCCATGCGACGCCTCTGTAGCTTCTGATCTGCAGTACATTTTCTTCTTCGCAAAAACTCCTTTTGACTAATACAGCGACCATGATTGCCCCAATCGTGACCGCTGCTGCTTTCGCTGCTCTCGGTGCAGCAGAAGAAGTTGCCTGGTCAGGCTTTGACAGATGGTCATACAACTCGTACTCCGAGTTGGGAACCAAACAGGCCGACTACTATCCTGAATTCTTTAAGAACAACGTAAGTCCATCTCCCTTCCGTCCCCGATTCCGTTGCCCATGCATCTTTTGTGTATGAAGCCGTCCGGTGCCATTTCCGATGCAGTTGCCAGCTGGGTGGCGATACACTTGCGCAGAACACGGAGATACCTCCACTTCCATCGACCATTGCTAACTTCGATCTAGCCATTACCTGGTGGCAAGCCTTGGGGTCTGAGGAATTCTGACACAAACTATTACACCGACTACCCTATCACTGGCGTAACTCGTGAATACGACTGGACCATCACCAAGCAGGCTTGTGCTCCTGATGGCGTCAACGTCACCTGCTTGATGGTCAACGGACAATTTCCAGGTCCCGCGATCGAGGCTAACTGGGTAAGCAAACATCGTATGAAGTCAAGAAGCGTTGATGCTAATACTTTACCTTGAAGGGAGACAACATTCGTGTTAAGCTTACAAATAACCTTACCGACGAAGGCACCGGAATCCATTGGCACGGCATTCTCCAGAAAGGAAGCCAGCCCTTCGATGGAGTGCCTGGTGTATCCATCTGTCCCATCGCTCCTGGTTCATCCTTCGAGTACAACTTTCCCGCTGAGCTTTACGGCACGTCTTACTGGCACAGCCACTACAGCTCTCAGTTCTCAAATGGCTTGACCGGCCCGGTCGTCATCTATGGACCCAACGCCACAACATATGACATCGATCTTGGCCCAGCTCAACTCAGCGACTGGTATCATGAGTATTATGAGACCTTGCTTGGGCGTCTTACCGTGCCTCTGTCTGAGAACCCAGAATATCCATACTCGAAGAACATCTTGATCAACGGCAAGAACCCCTTCAACTGCTCCAACGCTGGCGACTTGATGTGTGAGATGGCACCTATTTCCAGGTTCAACCTCACCTCTGGCAAGACACACCGTCTGCGCTTGATCAACACCTCCGCCGAGTCTCTACTTAAGGTGTCTCTTGATGGACACACCTTGCAGGTTATGGCTAATGACTATGTCGAGATCGAGCCCTACGAGACCAATGTCGTAACACTAGGTGTTGGTCAACGTACCGACGTCCTCATCAAGGGTGTCACGACCAGTACCCAAGGTGCCTACTGGTTGCGTGCTGTTGCGCCCGAAGGCTGCGCAGCCAACAACGGCCAGAATGTGGGCAAGGCAGCCGTCTACTACGAGGATGCCGATGACACCCAGCTGCCCTTCTCTGAGCCTTGGGATGGCTACGACAACTCTTACTGCTTCAACGACCCACTTGAGAAGACTGTTCCGGTCATGACTCTTGACCCTGGTGAGCCTGGTGAGTGCGTCGACATCAACATGGAGGGTCACTCAAACGGCACCCACGGCAAGTGGTGGATGAACAACGTTACTGCCGTTGTCAACTACGATGATCCTATCCTGCTCCGTGCGAAGATGGGCTACACCGACTTCCCCGCCAACCAGAACGTGTACCAGTACAACAGCAGTGTCGATTCTGTCCGTTTCGTTGTCAAGAACAACAACGGCAACGCCCACCCGATGCATCTTCACGGCCACAACATCTTCGTACTTGCTGAGGGCGAGGGAGATTGGGATGGCAAGATCGTCAACCCTTCCAACCCTCAAAGACGTGACGTCCAGATGGTCAGACCCAACGGCCACCTTGTCATCCAATGGTTCCAGGATAACCCAGGTGCATGGCCATTCCACTGCCACATCGCGTGGCACTTGAGCTTGGGTATGATCATTGAGGTGCTCGAGAGCCCTGAGCTCATCCACACCGACGTCAAGATTCCCAGCACCGTCAGCGACACCTGCAGGAATTGGTGGGCGTTCAACAAGCACAGCCCAATTGAGGTGCTCGACTCTGGGATCTGAACGGACGGAATTCCAAGTCAGCTGTTACTGCAAAAGAGGAGATGCTGGCGATATGCAAGGTCGATCCGGTTAAAAGCCCTAAGCGCCACCCGAAGCTTACGGCTAAACCCTAGATCGGCCAGGAAGGCTTGACCACGAGTTGGTGTCCGTGGATGTCGTGGTATGCAGACACGGAGGTAGTGGTAATACGACATGGCAATGTTTGGCAATGCAAGGCTTCACCTCTTGTGTGAGCTGGCGGTCTTAGCCGGCGGAGCCCACCTCGGAAGCGGCAGATGAGGGGAAACGGTTTTTCGTATATGTTCATTTTTGCATTTTTTACGATGGGACGGCAATTCGGTTGATGCATTTGAGGGGGAAGGAATCATGAGGTCGAATTGATCAGGCTGAAAGGGCGTGATGGATCGCGACATGCTACGGCTTAGCGATAATTGACAACCTGCGGATAACGCAATAAATCTTCTCAAAGCATCGCACGTCACATTCGCTTAATTGCTCCGCATGGATAGGAATCAAATTGAAGTAGATATGGGACCAGTATTAGCATTAGCACTTGGCCCGAACCTCTCAGCGCTGCTCTGTGTGGTGTTGAGTTGCTGATCCTATTTGGGGCCGTTTTGCCCGTACGAATGAACGCAATTGTGCTTTTGGCTCTGAGTTACGATGGCCTGTGACCATGAGGTTGTCATAGCCAGCAGTGTGTCGGCTCGTTTATAGAATTGAACTGCATGTACAGTGGAGCGGCTGGCGACAATCACGAGGGGATACCATGAGGGTGAACAATTAGGCTGAAAGGTACCACAAAGTCAATCCGGAAATGGGCACTAGCTTGGTAGTACCACCGGAATGAACATACAAATACTGTACCGTCGACCGGGCATCTCGATACTTCATCTAATCGTAACCAATTGGTTTCAGATTGCCAAGATGCTCTTCTCGTTCGTCGCTACTGCGCTTCTCGCGCAGGTCGCCGTTGCAAAGCCTCAAGGCTGGGGCAACAGACCAAGACCCTGGGGATACTTTACCAACAACACCATCTACCAGACCACTGGTAACGAAAGCATCACCTACCCGCGCTACACAGAGCTGAAAGACGGCACTATCATCGCCACTTCCTCGCTGTCTGGCCACAACCCAAACTACTTCCCGGTCTTCGAGAGCAAGGATGGTGGTGCCAACTGGAAGTACATCTCCAACTTGACTGATCAAGTGAATGGTTGGGGCTTCAGTGCGCAGCCTGCTTTGACTGAGATCACCGAGCCCCTCGCGGGTTACCCTGCGGGCACCATCTTCGGTTCTGGCAACAGCTGGAGCAACAACGGTACTCGCATCGACTTGTACGCCAGCACGGACAGAGCAAGGACCTGGAAGTTTGTCAGCCACATTGCTGAGGGAGGCCGACCAAACACTACCAACGGAGCAAACCCCATCTGGGAGCCGTACCTCTTGTAAGCTTACTTTGCTGGCCAGATTCTTGTTTCCAATGCTTACAATTTCTGTTCAGGCCATACAAGGGCCAGCTTGTCGCTTACTACTCTGACCAACGCGATCCGAAACACGGTCAGAAGCTTGCCCATCAGACTTCTCGCGACTTGATCAACTGGGGCCCAGTTGTCAACGATGTTGCATACGACCTCTACGAGGCGCGTCCTGGCATGACTGTTATCGACTACATCAAGCCTCTTAAGAAGTGGATCCTGGTCCATGAACTTCCGATCGGAAACTCCTCGTCCTATGGTGTCAACTACCCGGTAAGTTGCGCAAATATTAATCTCGGATGACTCGAGAAGCTGCAATATACTAACATATTATGCCAGGTATACTACGTGATGGCTGACAGCCCGCTCGACTTCCGCCTCAGCAAAGGCCGACCGATCGTGATCAATGGTGTTGCGCCCAACGCCTCGCCGTACGTGGTCTGGAGTCCAGTCGGAGGGCCTTTGGGCACCATTGTTGTATCGGACGCCGACAAGCGGTCAGTCTTCACCAACAGAGCTGGCGGAGACCCGGACAAGTGGGAGGAGCATGCAACTCCAGCTGGAGCGGTGTACAGCCGAGCCATTCAGATCTTCAAGAAGAAGCCAGATCACCTTCTGATCTATGGTGGCGAAACCTACGATGGTAGGGCTTTGGGCTTGCACACGCCATTCAGCGCTACTGTTGTCAATCTCAATAAGGTGCTGCACGCGGATGCGGAGGAGTGGTAGTTCGTATGCATGCCCGCAGTAGCAATACAGATGTCTGCAATATGAAGCTTATTTGTCATCATGGTGTTGTCGGTGACCACCACCCCGGCTTCCGAAATTGCAATCTGTTTCATTGGCGCTGCTCCAACTCCAAGGAGTCTTGGGGACCAACATTGTAGCACAGCAGCTGAGTGCGCAGACGAGTATGACTGTAAATACAAATCGATGCATAGCTCTTCCTCAAAGAAACAAATCAGATGACGCGCGGTGCCGTGGTTTCCTGTTCTCTCGGCGTTGCCAAGAAGTCTTCGACTTGGGCAAAGGGGCAACAACAAACACGCCGCACCTGCTGAAGATGAAGCCGCAGGACTCACTCAGCCTTACAGCCTATAGGATCCAGATCCCCAGACCGTCTGCCAACACGAACACGCAAATGACGCATGACACAACCATTCGGCACAATGAGAGGATGATGGAGTAATAAACCTGCAGCACCCGAATCTCCCAAGAAACGGCCCCCGAGGCTAGAACTTAAGGGCCTTGGCGACCACGACATCTTCGAGCATATACGCGACATCGCCCGAACCATTCGGGTGCTCGATACTATAACTACAAACATCATCGCTTTGGACGCGGGATTGTGTGTGCAGATTGGCTGTGACTGCAGTGGATTTTCATTATGTTTCGCCGACAAGACGATGGTGCCGCCGCGAGTTGCCATACTTCTACAGGCCACGCTTATAACCCTGATGACTACAACTTGGGCTTGCACGTCGGGTCACTATTCGTCGTTCTCGCGGTGTCTTCACTAGCATGTGCATTCCCACTGCTCGTCCTCAGATTCCCTCGCTTGCGCATACCGACCGGCATTCTCTTCGTTGTTCGCCATTTCGGTACTGGAGTCTTGCTCGCCACCGCATTTGTGCATTTGCTGCCAACAGCATTCATCTCACTGGGAGACCCCTGTCTGTCCGGGTTCTGGACAGATGATTACCCAGCCATGCCAGGAGCCATTGCGCTGCTCGCAATTTTCCTCATTGCCGGCATTGAGATGACTTTCAGCCCGGAGAAGAGGTGTTGTGCTGCACCGATGACCGTCGGCACTGGAGCAATTACCATTCCACGTGGCACTGAATGCCGAACAATTGGCGAAGATGGACGCTGTGGGAGCATTGACGAACGAACTGGAAACGCGCCAGCCATTGCACGACCCGCTGCGGACAGCGACAAGAACCATGAGCATTCGGATGCCGAATACGACCTGGATGCCAAGATCACTCTCACGACTGAACAAGAACATCGCAAAGCGTTCCTCCAGTGCGTGTTGCTGGAAGTCGGTATTCTGTTCCACAGTGTTTTCATTGGCATGAACTTGAGCGTTTCAGCGGGAAGGGAGTTCATTATCTTGTTCATTGCGATCGTTTTCCACCGTAAGTTGATCTCTGCCGTAAAGGCATCGTTGGGGAGAATTGGCGGTTGACTGTGACATTACAGAAACATTCGAAGGTCTTGCCTTGGGTGCACGTATTGCTGCGCTGAGGTGGGAAAATAAAGCCGTCAAGCCCTGGCTCATGTGCCTTGCTTACGGCTGCACGTACGTTCAGATGTTCTGCAAACAAACAAAATCATATATGCTGACACCAACCTAGCACTCCCATTGGACAAGCCATAGGTCTTGCCCTCCACTCCTCATACAGTCCGGATTCTCAGACCGGACTTTTGCTTGTCGGAATCATGAATGCCATCTCCGCAGGCTTGCTAATCTATGCTTCGTTGACCGAGCTATTGGTGGAAGATTTCTTGAGCGACAGGAGCTGGAGGACTTTGCGCGGATTCCGTCGAGTGGGAGCATGTTCATGGGTTTTCCTTGGGGCCATAGGGATGAGTCTGGTCGGCGCGTGGGCTTAAGCCGTAATAATTATAATGCAAGCGTCCAATATGCAGATTCATCGCATCGCGAGAGGCACATGCAAGTTTCGTGGGATGGCAGCGTTGTCTACATCCGTGGCGACACAGCATGTCTAGTCTGCTGAATCGGATCTTTTGGTCACCGCTTTAGCTGGCAACTTTCCCATTTCGACGTCAGGACCATGCGCGTCGAGACCAATAGACATCAGCGACACCTCGGCATCGCTTCTGCTACTCTCTGCCGCCTCCGGGTCTCTCCGCGAACGTTTCCATTTCGGCATCCGCGGCTTCCCACTGCTTTGCCTCCAGCGTGCCGCTCGTGTCTTGTGCAAAGTCGCTGTCTCCAGTCCGGTCGTGGCAGGGTTCCTTTGCATGGCCTTGTCTAAGTCTCTTGCAGGCATCGATTCGACCTCAGCTTCGCCATAATGGGTACGCAGCTCTTCTGCAAGGTCTAAGACATCGCGATACGGGCTAATTTGCAGCTTGTATCGGTCCGCCACGCTGTTGAAATATGCGTCGTAGTGTAGAATGATCAGCAAGAGCAAGACAGCGACGGTGAGCATGCAAAAGGTGAACAGCATGAGCGAAGAGAAACGCCAGACGTATTCCTTCGACGGAAGACATATACCAAGATCTGCCAGGCCTTCTCCATACGCCGTAATATTTTGATCGCCCCAGACGAACCTCGTAGCACTGTTAGCGTTCCCTTGGAGATTGGTATTGGAGTCGAGCGTAACTGTAGTGTTGATGTTGTATGTCGTATTCCGGACAACGATAGTACTGTTCAAACATTCTTCGACAGGCGGGAAATACCTCTTCTCACCCCAAGTTACGTTGCGCGGCCACACAGTAAATGACCACGTTGGCTGGGTTTGTGGGTCCGTGATGTTTTGCTGTAGTGGCAGCTGGTCGCGGGTCTCTTTAAAAGCTAGCTCTGATTTCAGAACGTTGGCCACGTCGTCGCTGCTCAAGCCACTTTGTCCGTGAACGTATTTGTAAGCATTAGAGTGGGTGGAAGAATACATGCCCTGGTAGAGACGCCAATCCTCTTGCCAAAGCTTATTTATCTGAATTGATCGCGCTTCGTCGTCTAAGCTGGATGTCAGTAAACATGCACTCTCGCCTTGGGATTCATCGAGACTCACATCCAATCAAGGTAGCATATAATTGAGGATCGCTGTCATTGTACAGAGGATAATCTGGCGACAAGCCAATTTGTTGGCTTCCTTGCACGAAAAATCTCGGAATTCTGATGTCCTCTGCAGACATGTAGCTCGAACCACCATTGAGTGGGAAGAATGGTTGCCCTCGAGCCTGATA
>Ga0265797_10004164_pt1 | contig 22366 bp, 20 predicted proteins | sample P2T30metagenome_FD_192433 | JGI IMG/M metagenome (GOLD analysis project Ga0265797, IMG submission 192433) | Plant litter microbial communities from East Loma Ridge, Irvine, California - P2 T30 | ecosystem: Environmental > Terrestrial > Plant litter > Unclassified | place: USA: California... | reverse complement strand
CATGCTGTATACGCCTTGGGTCCCGGGCAATTCGTGGGTCTGCTCCAGGGCATCGCGCAGGGCGGCGCGAAATGCCGGGGTGCCGGGCTGGGCTTTCTGCTCGGCAAGCGGTATGGCTTTTTCCAGCAGCAGGCCGGCGTCGTACACGTTGGCGCCGAAGGTGGCCGGGGTTTGCCCGTAGGCTGTCTTGTAGTCATCGATATAGCGCCGGGCGATGGCCTTGGAGGGGTGGCTGTCTGGCATTTCGTCCAGCACCAGCATCAGGCTGGCGGCCAGAATGGTGCCTTCGACCTTTTTGCCCCCCAGTTGCAGAAACTGCTCCAACGCCGCGCCATGGGTTTGATACACCTGGCCCTTGTAGCCCTGATCGAACAGCGTGGCCTGGGGCATCACCGCCGAGCTGCCGGGCGCGGCGATCAGCACCGCGTCCGGGCGCGCCATCAGCACCTTCAGGCCCTGGCCGGTGAAGGAGGTGTCCTGGCGCTGGAAGCGCTCATTGGCCACGACCTTGATGCCGTTCTTCTGCGCCAAGGCGCCCATCACCTTGCTCCAGTTTTCCCCGTAGGGGTCGGCGGTGCCGACGAAGCCCAGGGTTTTCACCCCGCGCTTGACCATGTTTTCCACCAGCGCCTGGGCGATCAGGTCATCGTTCTGGGTGGTCTTGAACACCCATTTCTTTTGCTCGGTCATCGGTAGCACCGCAGCAGCGGTACCCACCGGGGCGAGCATTGGTGTGCCCGACTCGGCCGCGAACTGGATTACCCCCATGGCATTGGGCGACCCGCTGGGGCCGATGATCGCGTCCACATGCTCTTCGTCCAGCAACTTGCGGAACGCCTTCACCGAGGCCGTGGGATCACTGCCGTCATCCAGCGAAATGTAACGAATGGCCTGGTCGCCTACCTGGGTAGGCATCAGCGCCACGCTGTTGCGCTGCGGTATGCCCACCAACGCAACCGGGCCGCTGGCGGAGGTGATCACGCCGATCTTGACCTCGGCGAAGCTGGGGGCGGCCCAGCTCAGCGCCATGCCGGCGGCGCTGGACAACAGGGCGGCAGTCATCAGTTTCTTCATTTTGATCTCCGTCAGGGAAGGGTCGGCACGGCCAGCCAGGGTGCCAGGGCATTGCCAGGGAAATAGCAGGTTGCATGCCAGCCAAACCCATGCACCGGGACCATGCACACCCCGCGCATGGCACTGGAACAGGGATTTCGAGATGGCGAAGGGGTGGGTCGGCAAGCTGTGGATCGCCGGGGTGGCGCGGCCTGCAGGGCAGATAAAGGGGACGGTTTCAAAGCGTTTTTTGTCGACATTTCTGTACCTATTATTTTTATTTTTCAAGCGTGCGTCAGCCGTAGCCAGTGTGTGACTCCAGCGCAGGTTTCGTCAACGTGGCAGCCGCTACCAAACACGATAATCTGTCGTAACTGACTGATTATTAAGGAAATAAATATTGTAACGAGCCCATTTTCGTTAATTTCACGGCTGCGCGTTTTCGGTGCCTTGGCTGAAAAAACGCACCGAAATGGCCATGAATATTCCATTGAAAATTAAGTTGACTATTCACGTAAATTTGCGCGATGTTGGAAAAAAGCCGGGCAGCACAGGGCCGCGGCGGACCGATGAGGTAGGCGACGATGACAATGGTGGTTCAGCAGCTTTCACTGGGTGGCGATGGCCCCCGGGTAATGGTCAAGGACACGATGGATGTGGCGGGCTTCGCTACCCGGGCGTCCAGCCGTTCCCTTGAGCACACGCCCCCGGCAAGCGAACACGCTGAAGTGGTGCAGCGGCTGCTGGCGGGTGGCTGCCGCTTGGTGGGCAAAACCGCCCTGCACGAGCTCGCGTTCGGCACCACCGGCATCAACCATTACACCGGCACCCCGGCAAACCCGCGTTTCCCCGGGCGGATTCCGGGCGGCTCTTCCAGTGGTTCCGCCGCAGTGGTCGCCGCCGGCCTGGCAGACTTCAGCCTGGGCACCGATACCGGCGGCTCGGTGCGCATTCCCGCGTGTTGCTGTGGTGTATTCGGGCTCAAGCCCACCTTTGGCCGGGTCGGCCGGGCAGGGGTGATGCCCACCCATACCAGCCTGGACTGCGTTGGGCCGTTCGCCGCCAGTTTGCCGATGTTGCAGCGGGCGATGAGCCTGATCGATCCAACGTTCGAGCTTGCCCCAACGCCGCAGAGCGTGCGCATCGGTGTGGTGGAGGTGGTTGCCGCGCCCGCCGTGCGCCAGGTGATCGAGGCGGCGTTGGCGGGCTGCGGGCAGCCGCTGGCAAATGTCGCCCTCAGCCACCTGCAGGCCGCTTATGAGGCCGGCATGACCGTGATCAACCGGGAAACCTTTGCCGCATGTGGGCATTTGCTCGCCACCGGCGCGGTAGGCACTGACATTGCCGGCCGGCTGGCCGCCGCCGGCGAAACCACCGACGCCGCGCTGGCCCAGGCCGAAGCGGTACGCGAACGGTTTACCGCCGAGGTGGACGCCGCCCTGGCCAACCACGACGTATTGGCCCTGCCCACCATGCCCGATTTCCCCTTGCGCGTGGCGGAGGCCGCCGACACCCGCGCGGTGCTGGGCATGACTGCTTTCGTGCGGCCGTTCAACCTGTCCGGCCACCCCGCGCTCACCCTTCCTCTTGGTAGCCCCGAAGGCCTCCCCGTGGGGCTGCAGTTGATCGCCGCCAAAGGCGCCGACGCTTATCTGCTGGCGGCGGCCGAACGGCTGCTTCAGTGCCTGTATTCGCCAAACTTGAATGATGGAGCCTGAGATGAATTCGCTGAGTGCGCCGGCCCTCGATAACGCCAGCCACCTGGGCCGTGGCGAAGGCTTCGCGGCCCTGCTGGACACCATCCGCCTGCGCGCCCGTGAGGGTGAGTTCGACCGCCAGCGCCACGTGAGCGCTGACGTGATCGATAGCCTGAAGGCGCAAGGCGTGTACCGGGCACTGGTACCCAAACGCTTCGGTGGGCTGGAATGCTCGCCGGGCCAGTTCTGTGAACTGATCGAACGCATCGCCCACGCGGACGGCTCGGTCGGCTGGGTGGCCAGTTTCGGCATGAGCCCGGTCTACCTCGCAGCCCTTCCCCTGAGCACGCTTGCCCAGGTGTATGCCGACGGCCCGGACATCGTGTTCGCCGGCGGCATCTTCCCGCCGCAGCCGGCCGAGGTGGTCGAAGGTGGGTTCAAGGTCAATGGCCGCTGGAAGTACTCCAGCGGTTCCATGGCCGCCCAGCTGGTAGGCGTGGGCATTGCCCCGCGCAGCGGCGACAACACCCTGGGCCTGCCGCGCCTGGCCGTAATGCCGCGGGCCAAGGCACGGATCGAAGAGACCTGGGACACCGTGGGCCTGCTGGGCACCGGCAGCCACGACCTGGTGGTCGAGGACGTGGTGGTGCCTGAAGCGTGGACGTTCGTTCGCGGCGGCCAGCCCAACCTGGATGAGCCGTTTTTCCGCTACCCGTCGTTGTCCTTCGCCACCCAGGTGCTGTCGGTGGTGGGGCTGGGCGTGGCACGGGCGGCGCTGGACGAACTGGCCGGCATGGCCACGGGGCGGCTTTCGGTGACCGGCGCGCCCGCTCTGGCCGATCGCCCGCTGGCACAGGTGGAAGTGGCCAAGGCTGAAGCGGCCTTGCGCGCGGCGCGGGCGTTCTTCTTCGATTCGATCGAGCAAGCGTGGCGCCACGTGCTGGCCGGCGACCCGGTTCCGGCCGATGTCACCAACCTGCTACGCCTGTCTTCCACCCACGCCACCCGTGTAGCCGCCGAGGTGGCCCGCACCACCCAGATGCTCTCGGGCATGACCGGCGTGTACAGCTACAGCCCCCTGGCGCGCTGCGTGAACGACGCCCAAGTGGTCACCCAGCACGCCTTCATGGGCGACGTGACCTACCAGAACGCCGGCGCCATGTTCTTCGGCAAACAGCCATTGCCCGGCTACCTGTAATTTCCAAGGAGCGCTTGATGAGCGAGAAAAAACCACTGCGCGTGCTGTTTTGCATGGGCATCAACCAAAACTTCTTCGACGCCCCCCGCGAGGAGCAGCTGCAGGTATGGGCCGCGTTCAGCGCAATGTGGAATGGCATCCATGACCTGGCCGGCGTGAACGTGCTGGGCAACATGGACGACGACCAGAGCATGGTCGGGCCGTCTGACGGCTACCCCTGGACCACCTACCTGCTGGCCGACGTGCCGGACATCGAAACCGTGCACGCGGCCTGCAACCTGTTCCGCAGCACCGCCGTGGGCGAGGGGCCGTTCAAGCTATGGCGCTATGCCAAGGTGGAGGCCCGCGTGGGCCGCGAACTGATCATCCAGCGTACCTGACCCGCCGCGAGCCCTTGTGATGATCGACCTCCAACACCTACGCCAGCGCTTGCGCCGCTTCGAAAGCGAATACGCCGTGCGCGCCTGCATGAACCGCTACATGGTGCTGTGCGACGCGCTGTGCGAAAGCACCCCTCTGGACGAGCTGGCCGGCCTGTTCACCGAGCAGGCCCTCTGGGAAGGCAAGGGCGCGCGCTACGCCAGCAGCTTTGGCGGCTACCAAGGGCGCGAGGCGATCCGGGCGATGTTTGCCACTTACATGAAAACCCCGGCGCACTTTGCCCTCAACGTGCATTTCCTCACCAGCTAGCTGATCGAGGTGCGCGAAACCGATGCGCTGGGCAGTTGGGTGATGTTGCAAACCAGCACCTTCGCCAGCGGGGATTCGCACTTGAATGCCGCGCGGCTGACCGTGCGCTTCGCCGAGGAGCAAGGCGCCTGGCGCATGGCGCATTTCCAGACCGAAAACCTGTTCGGCCGCCCCGTGAGTGGCTGGAACAGCGAGGCACCGCTGCCGGTGCCGCCCAAAACCGCCGATTGATTGCCGATGGGTCGGCCCACCGGGCCGACGAGGAGATACCGTGACCCAGCTGATACCTGCCATGAACCTGGCGGTCGACCCGGCCGAACTCGTGCAGCACGACCGCGTGCACACCTCGATGTACACCGACCCGGCCCTGTTCGATGCCGAACTGCAAAAGATTTTCTACAGCACTTGGGTGTGGGTCGCGCACGAAAGCGAGATCCCGGACAACGGCAGCTACAAGAGCACCTTCATCGGCAAGCAGCCGGTGATCGTGGTGCGCGACCGCAAAAAAGACGTGCACGTGCTGCTCAACCGTTGCCGGCACCGCGGCGCCACCGTGTGCGAACACAAGAAAGGCAAGGCCAACAGCTTCGTGTGCCCCTACCACGGCTGGAGCTACGCCCTGGACGGCTCGCTACGGGCCATACCCCATCCGGAAAGCTACGCCGACTGCATCGACAAGGCCGAATTGCCGCTGGTGAGCCTGCGGGTGGAAAGCTACGCCGGGATGATCTTCGCCACCTTCAAGGACGACATCGAGCCGCTGGTGGATTTCCTTGGTCCGGCCAGAAAGTGGATGGACCTGTTCATGAAACAGGGCGCCGGCTATGGCATCAAGGTGCCGGGCGAGCACCGTTTCCGCTTTCCGGGCAACTGGAAGATCCAGTTGGAAAACACCACCGACGCCTATCACTTCCCGCTGGTGCACAAGAGCTTCCTCAGCTCCGTGGATGAGCAGACCCTGGCCTTGTTCGACTTCGTCAAAGGCCCGGGGTACGTGGAAAACCTGGGCAACGGCCACAGCGTGATGGTGATGATCCCCGACCTGATCGACCTCGAAGCCGACCTGGACAAACCCATTCCCGAGCGGTTCGAGGCGCTGGCCGCCGAATTGCGCGACGAAGGCATCGAGGAGCCACAGGTGCGGCGCATCGTGCGCGCCGTGGGCGGTACGGGCTTCAACCTCAACCTGTTCCCCAACGTGGCCTGCTCCATGGCGTTCTTCCGTGTGCTGCAGCCCATTTCCGTGACCGAAACCGAGATCCACCACTCGGTGATCACTATGGACGGCGGGCCGGCCGTGGCCAACCGCTACCGGCTGCGCCTGCATGAGCACTTCCAGGGGCCGATGGGCTTTGGCACGCCCGATGACTCCGAAGCCTGGGAGCGGGTACAGAAGGGTGCCAACGCCGGTGAAGACCTGTGGATCATGCTCAACCGCGGCCTGCCCGGCGAGAGGCCCAGCGAGGACGGCCTGGTGTCGGACGTGAGCGCCGAAACCGGCATGCGCGCCGCCTACCAGCAGTGGAAAAAGATGATGAAGGCCTGACCGTGGAGAACCTCATGAACCTGCAACTGCTGCAAGACGTCACGGCCTTCATCTGGCAGGAAGGCGACATGCTGGACCATGGCGAATACGACGCCTGGCTCAAGCTGTGGGCCGAGAAGGGGACCTACATCATCCCCATCGACCCGAAGCAGACCGATTTCGAAAACAGCCTCAACTACGCCTATGACGATCACCACATGCGCGAGCTGCGGGTGCAACGGCTCACCGGGGGGGAGTCGATCTCCACCAGCCCGAAGCCGCGCACGGTGCGGGGCATCTCGCGCTTTCGGGTGCTGTCCGACGACGGCATGAACGTGACCGTGCGTTGCGCCCAGCACCTGCGCGAATTCCGCAAGGACAGCCTCAAGCACTACAGCATGGACCTGGTGTACGAGCTGGTGCGCGCCGAGGGCAGCTTCAAGATCCAGCGCAAGCTGATCAGCCTCATCAACAGCGACGATACCCTGGCCGGTATCGGTCACATCCTGTGAGGGCCGGCGCATGAATCAGGTAGCTCTCGTAACTGGGGCCGGCAATGGGCTGGGCCAGCATTTCGCGGCGCGCCTGTTGGCGGCGGGCTACACCGTGGCGCTCACCGACCGCGACCTGGCCGCGGCCAGCGCCGCCGCACGGGCGCTGGACCCCACCGGCGAGCATACCCTGGCGCTGCGGCTGGACGTGGCCATCAAGGCGGACTTCCAGGCAGCCCTGGCCCAGGTGCTGGAGCGCTTCGGCGCGCTGCACGTGGCGGTCAACAACGCCGCGGTGACCAAGACCACGCCGTTGATGCAGATCAGCCCCGAGGAGTTCGATGCCGTGGTGGGCGTGAACCTGCGCAGCGTGTTCCTGGGCTGTCAGGTACTGGGCGCCCACATGGCCGAGGCCGGTTACGGGCGCATCGTCAACATGGCGTCCCTGGCCGGGCAGAACGGCGGCACTGCCACAGGGGCCCATTACGCGGCCAGCAAGGGCGCGATCGTCACGCTCACGAAGATCTTCGCCAAGGAATTGGCCAGCCGCGGGGTGACCGTGAACGCCATCGCGCCAGGCCCGATCGACTCACCGATGGTGCGCGCCGCGGTGCCGCCAGAGCGCCTCGAGGGCCTTGTGGCGAACATTCCGGTGCAGCGCCTGGGCGACGCGGATTTCCTCGGTGACCTGATCGTGCAACTGGCCCGGCCGGACGCCTATTTCACCACCGGGGCCACCTGGGACGTGAACGGCGGCTTGTTCATGCGCTAGCGCGCACGCGGCAACTCTCTAAACGCATACTGGAAGCACCGGCCATGACCGAACAACTGCTGAACGTGATCGTGCGCAAGCGCGAGCTGCAAGGGAACGGCGTCGTCGTTCTCGACCTTACCCACCCCGACGGCGCGCCGCTGCCGCTGTTCGAAGCCGGTGCCCACGTGGACATCCATGTCACCCCAGGCCTGGTGCGCCAATACTCGCTGTGTAGCAACCCGGCCGACCCTAGCGTGTACCGCCTGGGCGTGTTGAAAGATCCCGCCTCGCGAGGGGGGTCGCTGGGGGTGCACGACAGCCTGCTGGAAGGCCAGGCGGTGCAGATCAGCGTGCCGCGCAACCTGTTCCCGCTGGCCAGCGACGCCACGCGGTCGATCCTGCTGGGCGGCGGCATCGGCATCACCCCGATGATCGCCATGGCCTACACCCTGCATCAACGGGGCGAGCCGTTCGAGCTTCACTATTGCGGCCGCTCGCGCGGGCACAGCGCGTTTCTTGCGGAGTTGCAGGCGGCGCCCTTCGCCGCCCATGTGATTACCCATTTCGATGACGAAGGCCCCGCGCAGGCCCTGAACCTGGCTCAGGTACTGGGCCGCGCCGAGCCCGGCGTGCACCTCTACACCTGCGGCCCGGCCGGCTTCATGGACTGGGTGATCGCCGGCGCCCGCGCCCAGGGGTACGGCGAGCGGCAGATCCACAAGGAGTACTTCCAGGTGGAGGTAGACGCCAGCGGCGATCGCTTCGAAGTGGTGGCCGCGCGCAGTGGCAAGTCGGTGCAGGTGGAGGAGGGGCAAAGCATCCTCGACGCCCTCGCCGGGGTAGGGATCAAGATCGACATTTCCTGCGAGCAGGGTGTGTGCGGCACTTGCCTGTGCGATGTGCTGGAGGGCGAGCCGGACCACCGGGACGTTTACCTCACCGATGAAGAAAAAGCCGCGAACGACCAGATCCTGGTGTGCTGCTCGCGGGCTAAATCCAAAAAGCTGGTGCTGGACATCTGAGGAGGCCGAGATGGTCGACGTATCGAGTTTCCGTAACGCCATGGCCCTGCTGGGGGGCGCCGTGTCGGTGATCACCACCGATGGCCCCGCCGGGCGCTTCGGCTTCACCGCCTCGGCGGTGTGCAGCGTGACCGACGCCCCGCCCACCTTGCTGGTGTGCATGAACCGCGGCTCCCATGCCAACGAACACTTCAAGGCCAACGGCGCGGTGTGCGTGAACGTGCTTTCGGGCAGCCATCAGGCGCTGTCCGGCATCTTCGCCAACAAGGCGATGAGCGCCGAGGAACGCTTCGCCAGCACCGCCTGGATCACCCTTGAGAGCGGTGCCCCGGCGCTGCTGGACGCGCTGGTGAACTTCGATTGCCGCATCGCCCAAGTGCATGAGGTGGGTTCGCACAGCATTTTCTACTGCGAAATCGTAAAGATCCGCCAAGGGGACGCCGAAGAGGGCCTGGTGTATTTCAATCGTGCGTATCACCGCTTGTGCGAGGGTTCCAAGGCGCTCTGAACCCAAGCCACCGCTACAGCCTTACTGCGAAAACAAATACAAAAACCAAGCAGTGCCCGGTGACCACCGCCGGGCGGGGCCACCGTGCCCACCTTTCGCGAGCCCCGTGCCACAGACGCACGCCGCGAATTCACTGCCGAGTTTCGATTTGTTGATCTGCTCACGCCATTACACAAGGCTCGCGCGTCGCGGGCCAGACAGGAGCTGTCACATGTTGTACTCGTCGTTTGCTCGTCGCATGACCCGTGCCGGTTTGTTCGGCGTATCGCTGATGCCCGTGTTCGCCCATGCTGACCTTTGGGGGGATAGCCACCTGAAGATCGACATGAAGAACCTGTGGCTGGACCGTAACTACACCGAAGGTGGCGCCGCCACCAGCAAGGTAGGGAATTGGTCTCAAGGCTTCGACCTGCAATTCACCTCTGGCTACACCGACACCCCCGTTGCCTTCGGCCTGGACCTGGACGCCCAGTACGCCTACGTGTTCGATTCCGAAGGCAACGACGGTTCGTTGCCCTATGACGCCCGCAACGGCGTGCCGGACGACTACGCCCGTGGCGGTGCCACGCTGAAAATGAAGTATTCCAAGACCGAGCTGAAGGTCGGGGACATGCGCCCCGAACTGCCCATTGCCTGGCACGACCCCAGCCGCCAGCTGGATACCATTTACCAGGGCGCGGTAATCGAATCCAAGGAAATCCCCGACCTCACCCTCACCGCGGGGCGCTTCTGGTCGGCCGTGACGCGGGAATCCGCTGACCACGAAAAATTCTATAAATACGGCTCCACCGACAACCTGGACAGCGATGGCCTGGACTTCGGCGGCGCCACCTACAACGTGACCAAAAGCCTGCAAGCCAGCTACTTCTACGGGGTAATGCACGACATTTATCGCCAGCAGTACTACGGCCTGCTGCATCAGGCAGATCTGGGCAATGGCTACAAGCTGCGCACGGACGTGCGCTGGTTCGACAACAACGAAGACGGCAAGGCGCTCAATGGCGAGGTGGACAACCGGGCGCTGTCCACCGGCTTCACCCTGCTCAAGGGCGCGCATCGCTTTACCCTGGCGTACCAGCGCATGTACGGCGACAGCATCTTCCCCACGCCCAACGGCTATATCCCGCAATTTTTCCTGTTGAACTGGGCCAACCAGCCGTTCATGCGCCCGCAGGAGCGGTCGGTGGGGGTGGGCTACGCCTATGACTTCGCCGGCGTGGGGATCCCCGGGCTGGTGTTCAGCTCCCGTTACATCAAGGGCACGGACATCCTGCGCAGCGGCAACCTTTCTGACGGCCACGAAAACGAGCGGGACCTGGCCCTGCGCTACGTGATCCAGAGTGGCCCGCTCAAAGGCGTGGGTTTTGAATGGAAGAACTACCTGGTGCAGCAGAACTTCGGCGACGACTTCCAGGAAAACCGCTTCTACACCACTTACACCTGGAACCTCTGGTAAGCGCGGGCACGCCCTCGCGCTGACTCACTTCTGGAGTACGTTATGACCGCACACGGCACTCAGCCGCTGCGCCGCATCGTGGTCGCCTCGGTGATCGGCAACGCGCTGGAATGGTATGACTTCTTTCTCTATGGCACGGCCGCGGCGTTGGTGTTCGCGCCGCTGTTCTTCCCCGCCGGTACCGACCCGGTGCTCGGCACGCTGGGCGCCTTCGCCGGGTTTGCCGTGGGCTTTGTGGCACGGCCCCTCGGCGGCGTGCTGTTTGGCCATATCGGCGACCGCCGCGGCCGGCGGCACGCCCTGGTGATTACCCTGTCGCTGATGGGGATCGCGACCTTCCTCATGGGCTTGCTGCCAACCTACGAGCAGGCCGGGGTGCTGGCGCCCCTGGCGCTGGTGCTGCTGCGCCTGGTGCAAGGCATTGCGTCCGGCGGCGAATGGGGCGGAGGCGTGCTGATGCTCAGTGAGAACGCACCGCCGGGCAAGGCAGGCTTTTACGCGGCCTGGAGCCAACTGGGGGTGAGCGGCGGTTTCGTGCTCTCCGCCGCGGCGTTCTACCTGGTGCAGCAGTTGCCGGCCGCCGACTTCATGAGCTGGGGCTGGCGGGTGCCGTTCCTGGCCAGCGTGGTGATCTTCGGGGTTGGCCTGTATATCCGTCGCCGGCTACCTGAAAGCCGTGCCTTCAGTGAGGCGGCCTCGACATCCGCCACCGGGCCCACCCAGGCCCACCTGCCCGTGATGCAAGTGCTGCGCGAGCACCCCCGCGCAGTGCTGCAGGCCATGGGGCTGCGGGTGGCGGAAAACGGTGGGGCGTATATCTTCCTGTCGTTTTCCATGGCCTATGCCAGCTTCAGTGGGCTGGCCACCAAGGTGGTACTGCTGGGGGTGATGATGGCGATGGTGCTGGAGGCATTCACCATTCTCTTCTGGGGCTGGCTGTCGGACCGTATCGGGCGCAAGCCGGTGTACGCCTTTGGCTCGGTCGCGCTCATCGCTCTGGCGTTCCCGTTCTTCTGGCTGTTCGATACCCACGACCCGGCCCTGGTGTACCTGGCCCTGGTGTTGGGCTTGCCGGTCAGCCATGGCGCGATGATCGGCACCCAGCCTGCGTTGATGAGCGAATTGTTTCCCACCGAAGTGCGCTACACCGGGCTTGCGCTGGGGCACGAGATTGCCTCGATCTTCGCTGGCGGCTTCGCGCCGCTGATCGCCACCGGGCTATTCGCCAGCGTGCATTCGCCCTGGCCGGTCTCGGTCATGCTGATGCTGTTCGGCGGGCTCACCTGCCTGACGCTGCTGACCCTGCCCAGCCGGCCTGTTTATGACCATCAACCCAGGGAGCTGCCATGCAGTGCCACGAACTGATTCGCTTTACCCTGCGCGTGCGTACCCCCGCCCAGGCCCTGCCGCGGTTACAAGCAGCCTTGGCCGAGGCGGATGACGGCGCCACCTTGCTGGGCTGCTGGGTATCGGAAATTGGCGCGCAGAACGTGATCGCCGTTCTGCGCGCCTGGCCCAGCGCCAATGCCCGGGAGGCGGCAAGGGCGCGCCTGCTGCTGGCCAATGACCCGTTCGGTATCGGCGAATTCGTGTTGCGCCAGGACGTGGACGATTACCAGCTGTTCCCGTTTCTGGAACCGTTGGCGCCCGGCAACCACGGGCCGTTCTACGAGTTTCGCGAGTACCAGCTGATCCCCTCGGGGCTGGCCCCCACACTCGCCGGTTGGCGCAAGGCGGTTACCCCGCGCACCGGCCAGGGCTATTCACAGGTGTATGCCGCGTTTTACGCCACCAGCGGGCGAGTGCCGCGTTACCTGCACATCTGGCCTTACGCAACCCTGGAGCAACGCCTGGAGGTACGTACCCGCGCCGTCAAAGAGGGTGTATGGCCACCGGAAAACTCCGGGCCCCAATTGCTTGAGATGCAGTCCACGGTATTTCTGCCCGCCGGCTTTTCGCCCTTGGGCTAGGCTCAGTGCACAACAATCAGCGCAACGGCGGGCGTGTCCATGGGCGAGGTGGTCATTGGCATCGATCTGAGTACAACAACCTGCAAGGCCATTGCATGGGACGGCACGGGCACGCTCATTGCCCAGGCCCGGGCACCGCTCACGCTGCAGCAGCCAATCGCGGGGGCTTATGAGCAAAGCCCGCGGGAATGGTGGGCCGCGGCTCAGGCGGCGCTACAAGCCTTGATGGCGGAGCTTCGCGGGCACAACGTGGCGGCGCTGGCGGTCGTGAACCAACGCGAAACCCTCGCGGTGACTGATGCCGACGACCGCCTGCTACGCCCGGCGCTATTGTGGCTCGACGAGCGCCGCCAGCATGAAGTGGCAGGCGTGGCCGAGCGGGTAGGGCGCGAGCGTTTGCATGCCCTCACCGGCAAGCCTTATGACTGGTCGCCGGCCATCTACAGCCTGGCATGGATGGCCACGGCCGAGCCCGAGCTGTTCGCCCAGGTGGCCCACGTGTATGACCCCCACGCCTGGCTGGTGCGCCAGCTCACCGGGGAATTCGCCACCAGCTGGGCCAGCGCCGATCCCTTCGGCGCCTTCGACATCGCCTCGCACCGGTGGGCGCCAGAGGTGCTTGAGGCGTTGCCGGGCAACGTGGCGGCGCAGGCGTTTGCCCAAGCCATGGCGCCCGGGGAAGTGCTGGGTGAAGTGAGCACGGCCGCGGCCACCGCCACCGGCGTGCCGGCCGGTACCCCGGTGGTGGCGGGCGGTGGCGACGGCCAGGCCGGCGGGCTGGGGGTTGGCATGGTGCGCCCCGGCGTCGCTTATCTCAACCTGGGCACCGCCGTGGTGTCGGGGCTGTACTGCGAAACGCCCGCAGTGGATCCGGCCTTTCGCACGATGTGCGCCATCGACCGCCAGGGGTATGTGCTGGAAACCTCCTTGCGCGCGGGCACCTTGTTGGTGAACACCTTGGTGCGGCAATTCTTCGGCCTCGACCCGGCCACCTGCCTGCCGGTGCTCGAAGCTGAAGCTGCGAAAGCGTCTCCGGGCAGCGGTGGGTTGTTGTTGCTGCCGTACTGGAATGGCGTGATGAACCCTTGGTGGGACGCCCAGGCGCGGGGCTGCCTGCTGGGCCTGGGGCCGGAACATGGGCGCGGCGAGATCTATCGTGCGTTGCTCGAAGGCATCGCTTTGGAACAGGCGGTGGCCACCCGGGCGGTGCTGCGGGCCACAGGCGGGGAGGTCGAGCAATTCGTGGCGATCGGCGGCGGCGCGGCCAGCCGTGTGTGGTGCCAGATTGTCGCCGACATTTGCGACCGCCCTGTGGTGCGGGCCACCACACAGGAAGCCTCCAGCCTGGGCGCCGGTATTGCCGCCGCCGTGGGCGCGGGCTGGTACGAGGACTTCGCCGGCGCTGCGGCGGCCATGACCCAAGGCGGCCAGGCCCTGCTGCCCAATCCCGCCGAACGAGAATTTCATGCCGAGCTGCTGGGGGTATACAGCGATCTCTATCCCACCCTGCGGCCTTTGTATCCCAGGTTGGCGGGGCTCAGGAGGTATTGATGGGACCGAGGCACCGAAAACTTTGTCTTTCAGCTCACGCTGTGGCACCGGGCGATCGCCCGGGAATAGCGGTTACAACAACTCCTGCGCCGCGGCTTCGTCGATCACCAGTTCATGCACGAAGCCGCGCTTGAGCACGGCGCGAATGATCTCGGCCTTGTAGGGCCCGCCAGACACCAGCACCACGTGCTTGATGCGTCGCAGGTCTTCCAGGTCGATCGACACCGCGCGACGATTGAGGGGGTGGTCCACTTCCTGGCCGTCCGCGTTCAACCAGCGGCCGAGCAGGTCGCCCACGGCGCCGGCGGCCTTGAGACTGTCGCCGTCCTCCGGGTTCACCAGCCCCAGCTCCAGCATCAGCGAACGCTCGGTGAGGTCGCCCACGGTGAGCAGCGCCAGGTCGGCCTGCTTCGCCTTGCCCAGCACATCCTGAACCGAAGCCTCGGCAAGGATCATGTCACGGTAGTGCTCGGAGGGGGCGAACACGGGCGCCGCGAGGTAGTAGTACTCGCCACCGAACAGCCCGGCCAGGCTGGAGGCGATTTCCACGGTATTGTTCGCCGAGCCATAGTGAAGCCCGCCCAGCAAGGACAGCACAGTGACCCCCGGCAATGCGCGACCTTGCAATTCACGCACGGCCTCGCGCAGGGTGCGGCCCCAGCCAACGGCAACGATGCTGCCTTCGCCCACATGATCCTGAACCCGCGGCGCCACGCCCACCCCCAGCACGCGGAAGATCATCCGCGGGTCATCCGGTGTTGGCACTACAACGGCCCGTTGCAGGCCATAGCGATCCTGCAACTGGTGCTCCAGCGCCACGCAACTGGCCAGCGGCGAGTTGATGCGGATCTGCACCACGCCGTTTTCGCGGCTGGCGGCCAGCGCCTTGTTGACTCGCGCGCGGGTGATCCCGAAGCGGTCGGCGATCTGCTGCTGGGTCATGTCGGTGACGTAGTAATACCAGGCGATGCGGATGTTGAGCTGGTCTTCGGCATTGACCGTGTCGACGTCTGTGAAATCAGGTGGACGAATATGCACGGTGTGTTCCCTTGGCCCGTAATGCGTGCGCGCTATTTCACCGCGCCCATGGTCAGCCCTTGTACCAGATGACGCGAAACCATCAACGCGAAAATCACCACCGGGAACACGATCAGCGTGCCGGTCGCGGTGATTTCGCCCCACGGCAGGTCGTAGCCGCTCATGAAACTGGTAGCGCTCACCGGCGCGGTACGGGCGTTGTTGCGGGTGAGCACCAGGGCATACAACAGCTCGTTCCAGGAGAAAATGAACGAGAAGATCGCCGACACCGCCACGCCCGGCATGGCCAGGGGCAGCGCGATCCGCCAGAAGATCGCCCAGCGTGACGCGCCCGAGAGCCGCGCGGCCTCGTCCAGGTCCTTGGGCACGCCGCGAAACTGATCGGTGCAGATCCACACCACGATCGGCAGGTTGAAGGTCAGGTACACCAGGATCAGCACCAGGTGGGTGTCGATCAAATTGAGGGTACGCGCCATCAGGTACACCGGCAGCGCCACCACGATGGGGCTGAGCATGCGGTTGGTGATGAACCAGAACCACAAATCCTGCTTGCCACGGAATTCGAAGCGCGCCAGCGCGTACGCCGCCGGGGTGCCCAGCCCCACCGCCAGCGCCGTGGTGCTCAAGGCTACGATCAGCGAATTGCCCAGGCTGCTCAGCACGTCGCGCTGGAACAGCACCTGGGTGTAGTTATCCAGCCGTGGCGTGAACAGCCATACCGGCGGCGAGGCCAGGGCTTGGGCCTGGGTTTTCATGCTGGTGGCGACCATCCAGTAGAATGGGAACACCGCGAACAGCACGATGGCCAGTAGCCCGACCAGGTGCCAGGCATGAATGCGCACGCGGGGGCCGGCAAGGGTGCGCGCCGCGCCAGCGGGGGTAGCCAGGGTGCTCATGTCAAACCTCCCGGTAAACGAATCGGATATACAGCCGCGCCAGCACGATGGTGACGATCAACAGCAGAATCGCCTGCGCCGATGCCACGCCCTGATCGAACACCCGAAAGCCCACGCGCTGGATGTACACGCTCACAAGTTCCGTGGCCGCGCCCGGCCCGCCCCGGGTCATGGTGAACACGGTGTCGAACATCTTCAGCACGTCGGCGGTGCGCAGGATCAGGATCACCGTCACGCTGGGTAGCAGGAACGGCAATTGCACGTAGCGCAGCACCTGCCAGCGGCTGCGGGTTTCCAGCCGCGCGGCTTCTTCCACTTCGTTGGGCACCATGGTCAGCCCCGCCAGCAGCACCAGTGCGCAGAAGGGCGTCCACTGCCACACGTCCATCAGTGCCACGGCCAGGAAGGCATTGAGTGGGTCGCCCAGCCATTCCACCGGGCCGGCACCGGCCATGCCCAGCAACGCGTTGGCGACGCCGAAGTCGCGGTTGAAGATCAGCCGGCCGATCAAGCCCGCCACGGCCGGCGCAGTGGCCAGTGGCACCACCAGGCTCATCCGCGCCAGCAACTTGAAGCCGCTCAAGCCAGGCTTGTGCAGCAACAAGGCGATGATCAGCCCCAGCGCCAGTTGAATGGGCAACACGGTGAGCAAAAAGCTGAACGTGCGCCCGAGCGCCGCCCAGAAGGACGGGTCTTGCAGCACGCTCAGGTAATTGTCCACGCCAATGAACGGCGTAGGGTCTTTGGGCCGGGCCAGGTTGTATTGGCGGAACGAGTTCACCAGCGCAAACACGGTGGGGAATATCCCGATCAATGCCAGCGCCACCGTAGCCGGCGCCAGAAACGCCAGCGCCGCGCGGGTGTTGTTCCACAGGGCAGGGCCCAGTTCGCGTACAGGTTTACCCGGCATGCCGGCGTTCCTCCGCAGGTGAGAGCAACCACGGCGCCGCGGCTTGCAAGCCACGGCGCCGGTTCAGGTCATTTACGCAGGGGTTTGTCGCCTTTGTAGTAGCCGGCCTTGCCGAGAATGTCTTCGACCCGGGTGCCAATGGTCTTGGCGCCGTCGCTCACGCTGGCCTTGCCCAGCATCATGGCGGTGCCGTGCTCGCCGATCACTTCAGACACTTCCGGCCACTCGGGGAAGCGTGGGCGGTAGTCCGGCACGCCGCCTTCCCACGAAGTCACCATGGGCTGTACGAAGGGGTAGCGCTTCTGCACGTCGGCGTCCTTGTACACGCTGCTGCGCCCGCTCACGCCCCCGGCTTCCAGGTAAGGCTTGGCCATGGCTTCGGACGTGACCCACTGAATGAACAGCCAGGCGGCGGCTTTTTTCTCGGCCGAGCTGTTGGCGTTCACGCCCAGGGAAAAGCCCCCCAACGCGGGCTTCAGCCCCGCGGGCCCCTTGGGCTCGGTGGCCACGGCCAGGCAGCTGGTGATCTTCGATTTGTTCGGGTCGGCCAAGGTGCTGTAAAACGCGGACCACTCGGTGATCATCGCTACCTTGCCTTGGGCCAGGGCGTTCACCGCCTCGTTGTGGTCATAGTCGACAATGCCCGGTGGCATGAACTTGATCAGGTCCTGGCGGAACTGGAGCCCGGCCTGGGATTCCTTCGAGTTGAGGTTGGATTTGAAGTTGGCGTCCAGCAGCGAACCGCCAAACGGCCAGAGCATGCGCATGAAACTGTCCGCCGACTGGGTCTCGCCCCGGCGCGATTGCAGGGCGTAGGCGTATTGGCCTTTGCCAGCGTCGGTCAGCTTGGGCGCGTAGGTGTGCAGCAGCTCATCCCAGGTGGCCGGTGGCTTGTCGAAGCCGGCATCCTTCAACAGGCATTTGTTGTAGAACAGCAGCCCGGAATAGTTATCGAAGGGCAGGCCGTAGAGCTCATCCCCCCAGCCGCCGAAAGATTTGAGCAGGATCGGGAAAAAGCCGTCCAACTTGAGCTCCGGGTCGGCCAGCGCCTTGTTATCGGTGAAGGTCTTGACCGGCTCCAGCCAGCCGTTGCCGGCGAACTCGCCGATCCACACCACGTCGGTGAGCACCACGTCCAGTTCGTCGCCCGAGGTGAAGCTGAGCACCTCCCGTTCACGGCTGTTTTCGTAGGGCACGGTCTCGTAGCTGACCTTGATGCCGGTAGCCTTTTCGAACTGTGGCAACAGCTTGATGGCGGCGGCGTAACCGGGGCGGTCGAGGAAAATCGCCTTGATGGTGGTGCCCTTGTACGGCTTGGCGGCCTCTTCGAGCGTCCAGGCGTGAGCGCCGACGCTGCCCAGGGCGAGGCCCAGGGCCAAGGCCCGGCAAACAGGCTTGTTCATGTACGCAACCTCTCTTTTATTGTTGTGGGTGAACGTCACGTGAGGGTAGGTGGCCCTAGCCCGGGTTAGGCAAAATCACCGTCTTCAAGGCGCCGTCGATAAATTCGGCCGGGTACTGGAAGGCATCGGCGGCGCGGCCCAGTTCGAAGCGGTGGGTGACCAGGCAATCCACGTCTACCCGGCCATCGGACACCAGCTTGATTGCGCGGTCGTACACGTGCCCCATGCGCCGGGACATGCGCACGTCCAGCCCCTTGCGTCGAAGCACCGACGCGCTCAGCGGTGTGTATTGGTCACCATCGGGAATGCCCACCAGCACCACCCGGCCACCGATGCGCGCGGTGTCGGCGGCGATCTGGAAACCCTCCGGTGAATTGGTCGCCTCCAGCACCAAGTCCACGCCGCGGCCGTCGGTCCACTCGGCGATGGCGCTGTGGTGCGCCGCCACCTTTGTGGCCCCCAGCTGAGCGGCCTTGTCGGTGCGGTAATCGATGGGGTCGATGGCGTAGATGGCGTCCTTGCAGCTCAAGCGCGCCAGTTGCAGCAGGCACAGGCCGATGGGCCCGCAACCGATGATCGCGACGGTTTCCAGCACACGCTTGGTTTTGGCCAGGTCCATGGCGTGGATGGCCACGCCCAGGGGCTCGAGCATGGCCGCCTGCACGCTGGTGAAGTCAGGGGGTACCGGGTAGATCTGGCTCGGCGAGACTACGATGTACTCAGTCATCGCACCGTGCAGGTTCGGCGGCGAACCCAGAAACTGTACGTGCGGGCAGAGGTTGACGTGGCCGCGGTGGCACCATTCGCAGTGGCCGCACGGCTTGGCGGGGTCCACGGCCACCAATTGCCCGGCGACAAGGTTGTGCTGGGGATGGTCCTCCACCACGTAGCCCGCGAACTCATGGCCACAGATGAACGGCTGGGTGATGCGGGCATGGCCGATGGCGGCTTCCTTGTAGTAATGCAGGTCGCTGCCGCAGATGCCTACCGCGCTCACCCTGAGCAGTACTTCGCCCGGGCCCGGTACTGGTTGGGGCCGTTCGGCGATTCGAACGTCTCGCACCCCGTGGATGTAGGCTGCGCGCATGGCTGCTCCTTGACATTTGTATTTTTGGAATTACAAATGATCGTAGAGTGAATTGCTTGCCTGTCAAGCCGCCAGTCGCGGCTTCGTTACACACCCGCTCATAAAGCGGGCATCGCCCATCCAGAACAAGAAACAGGGGTAACGACTTTGACCGAGCTCAGCCTGCGTGGCGTGGAAAAAGCCTACGGCGACATCAAGGTGTTGCATGACATCGAACTGAGCATCGCCAGCCGCGAGTTCGTGGTGTTCGTGGGGCCCTCCGGCTGCGGCAAGTCCACTTTGCTGCGCAGCATCGCGGGCCTGGAGAGCATCACCGCCGGCAGCATTCACATCGGCGCCCGCGACGTGACCGCCCTGGAGCCGGCCGACCGAGGGGTGGCGATGGTGTTCCAGTCGTACGCCCTGTACCCGCACATGACCGTGTACGACAACATTGCCTTCGGCTTGAAGATGCAGAAAGTGGACAAGGGCCGCATCGAGGAAAAAGTGCATAACGCCGCGCGCATCTTGCAGCTTGAGCCGCTGTTACAGCGCAAGCCCAAGGCACTCTCGGGTGGGCAACGTCAGCGGGTGGCTATCGGCCGGGCCATTGTGCATGAGCCGCAGGTGTTCCTGCTCGATGAGCCGCTGTCCAACCTCGATGCGTCGCTGCGGGTGCAGATGCGCATCGAAATCGCCAAGCTGCATGCCCAGCTGCAGGCCACCATGATCTACGTGACCCACGACCAGGTCGAAGCCATGACCCTGGCCGACAAGATTGTGGTGTTGAACAAAGGGGGCATCGAGCAGGTGGGCACGCCATTGGAGTTGTATCACCACCCACGCAACCGTTTCGTGGCGGGCTTCATCGGTTCGCCGCAGATGCGCTTTCTCCAGGTGCCGGTACTTGCGATCGGGCCTGAAGGCGTGCACGTAAGCCTGCCGGGCGGGGAGCGGCTGTTGGTGCCGGTGAGGGCTGAGGGCGTGCAGCCCGGGGCGAGCCTCACCCTGGGCCTGCGCCCCGAGCACTTGTATGCCAACGGCCAGGGCGACGCGCGCATCGCCGCCCAGGCCTTGGTCGTCGAACATCTGGGTGGCGAAACCTTTACCCACGCGGTGGCCGTCGATGGCCAGGAGTTCACCGTGAAGGGGGAAGGGCACCTGGCGGTTGCGGCTGGCCAGGCGCTGGCCATTGGGGTCACCGGCGGCCGCTGCCACCTGTTCACCGAAGAGGGCGCGGCCTTGCCGCATCTGCTGCATTACAGCCACGCGCAGGTGGCGGCCGCCAGTTGAACCGTGGCTGTAGAAGCCGGTGGCGTAAACGGAACGGCCATCGTCGCAGCCAGCCCATGCTTGTCACAGGGCTCTGCTAGGGTGCTGAAATCCTCCCGGGAGCATACCGATGAAGCTGATTGCCGCTGCGATTTGCCTGGCCCTGGCGGGGCCCGCCCTTGCCGCTACCGAACTCAAGCACTGGCCGCCCGAAGCCGCCAAACAGCTGGACGCCCTGATCGCCGCCAACGCGAACAAAGGCAATTACGCGGTGTTCGACATGGACAACACCAGCTACCGCTATGACCTGGAAGAATCGCTGTTGCCCTTTCTGGAAATGAAAGGCGTACTGACCCGGGAGAAGCTGGACCCTTCGCTCAAGCTGATGCCTTTCAAGGACACCGCCGACCACAAGGAAAGCCTCTTCAGCTACTACTATCGCCTGTGCGAAGTGGACGACATGGTGTGCTACCCCTGGGTGGCGCAGGTGTTTTCCGGCTTCACGCTCAAGGAGCTGAAAGGGTACGTGGACGAGTTGATGGCGTACGGCAAGCCCATTCCTACCACCTACTTCGCCGGCGACAAGGTCACCGCGATGGAGGTGCAGCCGCCCAAGGTATTCACCGGCCAGACCGAGCTCTACAACAAGCTGATGGAAAACGGCATCGAGGTGTATGTGATGACCGCAGCCTCGGAAGAACTCGTGCGAATGGTCGCCGCGGACCCGAAATACGGCTACAACGTGAAACCCCAGAACGTGATCGGCGTGACCACCCTGCTGAAAAACCGTGATACCGGCGAGCTCACCACGGCCCGAAAGCAGATCAGCGCCGGCGCTTACAAGCCTGAGGCCAACCTCGGCCTGGAACTCACCCCTTACCTCTGGACGCCAGCGACCTGGATGGCCGGCAAGCAGGCGGCGATCCTCACCTACATCGATCAATGGAAAAAGCCCGTACTCGTCGCCGGCGATACACCCACCAGCGACGGCTACATGCTGTTCCACAGCGTGGACGTGAGCAAAGGCGGCATCCACCTGTGGATCAACCGCAAGGCCAAGTACATGGACCAGCTCAACGGCATGATCAAGCAGAACGCCGACGGTCAAAAGGCTCAGGGATTACCGGTGACGGCCGACAAAAACTGGGTGGTGGTCAAGCCGGAGGAGGTTCAGTAAGGGGCATCTGGCACAAGCCCCGGACTGCCTCTGGTCATACCCATTCCCAGGCTTTGCTGGATGGCCGGCCCCGCCGGGTTCTACAGGTTCAACGCAGGCCATTGTGGGAGTAGGCGCCAGCCTGCGAACGTTGACCCTGGATCAGGGCTCAGAAGTCGTAGCTCACCGTCGCCATCACATTACGCCCTTCGCCGTAGTAGCACTGGTACAGGCTGTTGCACGCCGCAACGTATTTTTCGTCGGTGAGGTTATTGAGGTTCACCCGCACACCCACGCCTTTGAGGCCCACCTGGCCCAGGTCGTAACCAACCAGTGCGTCGTAGAGGGTGTAAGCGGGGATGCGCAAGGTGTTTTCGGCGTCGGCCCAGCTGCGGCCGAAATAGCGCACCCCGGCGCCGAGCTGAAGGCCCGCGAGCGCATCAGTGGTGAAGTGGTAGTTCGCCCACAGTGAGGCCATGTTGCGCGCGACGGCGGTAGGGGTGTTGCCCTTGTTGTTGACCCCCGCGGTGCCTACGAAGTCCTTGGTGTATTCCACGTCCAGGTAGGTGTAGCTGGCGATCACGTCCAGGTCTTTCACTGGCTTGACCCGTGCCTCGAGCTCTACCCCACGGGATTCGACTTCCCCCACCGCGCGGTAGAAGCTTTCGTTGGAGTCCTTGCTGGCCAGGTTGGATTCGGTCAGCTTGAAT
>Ga0265797_10004163_pt1 | contig 22371 bp, 17 predicted proteins | sample P2T30metagenome_FD_192433 | JGI IMG/M metagenome (GOLD analysis project Ga0265797, IMG submission 192433) | Plant litter microbial communities from East Loma Ridge, Irvine, California - P2 T30 | ecosystem: Environmental > Terrestrial > Plant litter > Unclassified | place: USA: California... | reverse complement strand
TGGAGCACCGCATGGTCGAAGAGGTATGCCGTAATGTCTGCTGTTTCCGACGTTGGGGTCTTCTTCAGAGTGCTCTTAAAGATCAATTGGCGGCTCTCCTCCGTCAGCTTCAAGTCCATGTGCGGGATAGCGCCCCACTTCAACTGTGAGTTCAAGTTCATCAGGTTGAAATGGTTCTCAGCTTTGCCAGACTCCTCGTTAACTTTGGCCAGAACGTCTTTGATCATCGTGATCGCCTTGGGAATATCCTGCTTGTCAGGGCTGTCCTCCGCAGTTCGCTTGAGAACATTTTCCAGTAGCAAGGGATATCTTGCCAGTCTCGTAGTGGGCTTCGTAAGATATCCGTTGAGCTCAAGTTTGCGAGATTCCTTCAAACGTTCAGTTTCGTCAACAAAGCGTTGGAACAGGTGATTCGATGTCTTCTCCCTTTCGAACTCAAATTTGCCGAAGAGTTGGTTTGCACCATATTTGATGAACGGAGTAAATTGTTGCACATATTCCAGGAAGATGTCTCCGATATTCCGCACAACAGGTGACTGCTGTTGTCGACGAGTCAAGGCACTCGCCAAGCGCGAGTTGACACTGTGCACCTCCTGGCAGTTGGAGAAGACCGTACGGATGAATTTCTCGCGTCTGTGCTCTGGGATCGGCGACAGCTCCGGCATACGCAATGGCTTGATCCAGAAGTCGCGCAGGTATTCGAGATCCTTTACGAAGTCGCGCTCGGTATACATGAGCTCGGAGATAACTTCTTGTCGGTTCTTCTCATCGTCGGAGACACTGTTTGCTACCTCCTTTGATACTGAGTTGATCCACAGCTTTTGTTCGCTCTCCGCTTCGTCATGAAGACTTGACCTCGATGTTTCACGTTTCAGACCTGGCGTTTGTTTGAGGTTCAGTCTTTGCTGCTGTTCCAGCCTTCTAGGACAAGCAATGGAGTAACATAAATTGTCACGGTTGCAGGTTGGTGAATAGCATTCTGTGAGAAGTGTGAAGACGCCATTGACTTCTGGTTGTTCGTCTGTGAGAGTCTCCTTGAACTGGTAGATCTCGTTCGGAGAGTCGCGTAATCGGTGGGAGTAAGCCACTTCGTGGAAATACTTTTGCGCATCCAACGATCTGCCAAGAAGAAGGGCCAAATTGCGATCCGATGTCCTGATGATATATGCGATGAGCTCCACGGCCTCGTAGCCCGTGAAAGCATTCTGATAGACCAGACCATCTTTTTCTCTCTCACTTATAGCCACCCGTTCGCGGAACGCTTGTGCAACATTTGACAACATTGCTCCGTACACAAGTGATGGTCGTTTTTGTGCGACCATGGTGCTTCCTTGGGTCATTTGGCTGTTGGAACGCTGAGCTCCAGCAACAGAAGGCCTTGGTGATTGGTGATCGCCAGGTGAGATTATGGTGGAAGCCATCGACATCGTCCTAGATCCCGCGCTACCGTTGCTTTGGTGTTTGCCATCCATGTGCGGGGCGCCTGGAATTCGCTCAGGGTGGTAGCCATTTGTGAGGGTGGATTCTGAGTGCATCGTATCGCCAGACTCTCTCCTTCGGTTCGGAATAACCCTTCCACTCATGGTCTGCGTGTAGTCCTGATCTCTTGAATATGAAGACATGGACATTGTCCGCTCATCGCCTGTCCGCTCCGGAACCACTCTTCCTTGTGCAGTAGTTCGAGCCAGGTGATTCTGTGGAGGATACGGCTGCTGTCGGAAAGCGTTTGCAGGTGCTTGACCATAACCGTTGCCACCTCCAGGCGGCTGGTACGCTGGACGTGGGTTCGAAGCAAGCGACTGGGTGCGGTAACTGTCGGTGTTCAAAGCCGGACCTCCCGGCGGGTATGGCCTCTGTGTGAATGAGCGTTGGTACGGCGCGCCTGCTGGTGGGCCGCGGGGATCCATTCGCTGTGGCTGGTTGTAGGGAACACGGTCAGGTCGAACTGGCTGAGGCATATTCTGGCCCGGAGGAATGGGACGTCTCTGAGGCGGGTTGTGTAGTTGTCCTGGTCCATTGGGGTATCCTGGACTGTCCATTGGTCGCGGTGGAGGGTAGCCGTTTGGCTGCTGTCCCGGTCGTATAGGCGGTGCGCGAGGCATGTAGCCAGAGACAGAGCCCGACATGGTGTTTGCTCGCTCTTGAGGGATCTGTGGTGGCGGTCCACCCATCATCGTCTGACTCCTCCCTGATGGCGGCGGCCCGCCAAATATGTTGGAGAAAGCGGCATCGCGCTGGGCAGAAGAAGAGGAGCCCGGGCCATTTGAGGACTGGCGACCGTAGTCGCGGCCCTGCTGGGCATGGTATTGTGCCATGTCGCGTGTCCAGAGGTCGTGGCGGCGAACACTCTACCAGAACGGCATCCGGGCCTCCCCCGGGATGAGAGAGCCCAGTTGGCAGGCGTGTAGTCGACGGCCTGGCCTGGCTACCAGGGTCCTGCAAAGACGGCGGGAGAAGTGGTGCGAATGGCGGCGCAGGAGCAGTCGCTTGGTGGGGAGGAGGAGGGAGCGGCGCGGTGTTGGTGGTGGTAGGCGACGGCGGTGAGGCGACGGCTCGCTGGGCGGGCAGGTGATTGCTCAGGCGGAGGTGGGCGTAAGGCGTAGACGGACGATGCAGATGCGAGCGTGTGAGACGGGCGTGGTGCTTCAAGGTTGTGTGTCTCGCACGGCAGATGCACGGCAGAGCCAATCAGCTGGCCCAGCGGACACTTTACAGCCGGGCTTCGTGGCGTTTGCGAGAGCAGCCAGCTTCAGTATGGGAGAAGCTGCGTTTGTAGGAGCGACTAGTGAGAAGCAGGGTGAGATGAACCCGTCATGCACGCTATTATGGCTGTAGTTGTAGTTTGTATGTATTATTGTATCTAAGAGTCTAGCCCGTAGATCCATCCTCCACCTGCAATGTCGTGCATCGCTTCCCTACGATCACGTGTCTCGAGACCTCTAAGCTGCGCTGGCGGCAAGTGCACCCGTGCGGCGCGAACCTCCCGCGTGCTGCTTGAGTTGCCTCTCTCTAGCTGGCTGCCCATCATCGACCGCGACATATCATCGCCGTGATCACCAAGCCGAGCACCGCTGCTCAGCATCACACCTCACAACATGTCGTCCACAGAGTACGCACCCAAGTTTGCGCCCTTCTTGGGCATGGTATGGCACTTCCAGTCGCCGCGCATCATCTAGAAACATGAGCTAACATCACTTTAGGCCGGTATTGCTTTCGCAGTATGTCCTCCACACCTACTCGGCTCACCAATTTCCACGATGCGAAAGAACTTGTACTAATCCTACTGCGCGCAGATGATCTTCGGATGTACGTCACAAGAGCTGGAAGACTAGAGATTCAATGATATGGTTGCTAAGAAGCGGAACAGGCATAGGAGCAGCATACGGCACGGCCAAGTCTGGCATTGGTATCGCAGGTGTCGGTACCTTCAGATCTGATCTCATCATGAAGGTGCGTAGAAGATGAAGTGGAGGAATGGAACAAGGGCTAACGACAGCAGTCTCTCATCCCAGTCGTTATGTCTGGTATCATTGCTGTGTATGCCCTGGTGGTTGCAGTCCTTATCGCCGGAAACATGAAGCCCCCACCTGAGATGCAGTACAGTCTGTACAACGGTTTCATGCACTTGGCTTGCGGCCTCAGTGTTGGGTTGACTGGACTGGCGGCCGGCTACGCCATCGGTATCGTTGGTGACTCGGTATGTGGACCTATGACTGGTCGGAAGACTGCAATTTGGAGATGTGATTTGATTCTGACTTTCCACAGGGCGTTCGTGCATACATGCAACAATCCCGCATCTTCGTCGGCATGGTCCTGATCCTGATTTTCGGCGAGGTTCTTGGTCTTTATGGGTATGCATCAAGTCTTGAAACCGCAAGTAAGGGTTATGCTGACCGTAAGATAGATTGATCGTGTCTCTCATTCTGAACACCCGCGCGCAAGGTTAAGCACGTTTCTACCGACAAAATGCCATATCAAGAAGAAAACGTAAAGCCCTCGCCACTCGACAGGACGACATGGAAAACACTGGTACTTGGATGCGTTCAGATGCTTGCAACCCACCACTGTCAACTGCTATAGGCTCTCCAAGGTCTGTTCGTGTTGGACCGATCGAGAGTGCCTGGTAGCAGTGTGTAGAACTCAGTAGTGTCTGATTGTGATGATGGAGCATGGTCGCGGAGTTCTTGACACAAATATTAGACCGATCGGAGCGTTTGTACATTACCACACTATCACGTTATACTACCAACCACTTCGAATGGACACATAACAAGGCGCGAGCCCAAATCCATAAGGTCCCTAGCCCGCAAGCTAGTATTGACATGCACATTATGCAAGATAGGCGGTGCTTGCCATTGAGAGGAGATAGATAGCGACTAAGCATCTCAGTGACTGTTATGCTAATGTCATTCTTCCAAACATCGAAGTGGCCACACTTGCCATCGAGACACGAGCGTGTATAGACTCACGTCAAGCTTCCTTCCCCTGAGCCGAGAAGCTACACGGTCGAACTTGACAACCTTAAGTTGCACAAGACGATCCAGCATATCTCGTCGGCGTATCTGCCCTAGATGTTTGCTATAGATATCGCTGACTGTACTCACCGTCGAGACAAAGGTAAATCTATATTTCCTCTAGTCGTACACTGAATCGTAAGTATCGAATAAACTCCCGGTGCTCCAGTCCCGGGCAGTCTCAGATGCTGACATCACCGCCCGATCCTTAACCAGACATGGAGACGGAGACACCGCGCAGAGACCCACTGAGCACATGGCATGTTGTCTGCCTCGGCAATTTCCCATGACCTCTGATTGTCCAAAGCTGGTGTTACATGTTTCGATGGTTAGCGAGTCTGTCGGGGATATATTATATATGATAGCACGTCTTCTTCTGTTGTGTCCCACCAAGAAAAGCCTTGAGTAGGGGTGGGCGGAAACAAGCTCTTCGGCAGGGCTGCAGCGACTGTTCTGCGGCGTTTCTTCGCAGATTTCGAGCTACGTCAGAATGCGTCTGGCGTCCGCTATCACCACCACCAGCAGCACCCCGCGGCGGAGAATCTGACGGTCCCATTATTGCATTGCACTGTTCGGCGTACTCGAGAGCTACTTCGTCTCTACTTTGATACATCCACCTTCTGCTACCCGAACCCATATCGCCCTTACCACCTACGCTACCCTCGAAACTTACAGACTCCTGGCAGAAACTAGCTCTCGGACTCGGACTGCGGCTGAACGAATCTGTACCACGAAGCATTGAGCGACTGTGCATACATACAAGCTCATATCCAGCTCTCGCCAATCTCTCACCTCCTAAAGACATGAGGGAGACGTGAACTCCTCAACAACACACACATCCCCACCTTGGTTGCGCGAACACGCCACGGCTGCTCTATACATACAACAACAACACCCCACCTTACACCAGTCATGGCTCCTGGAATCGTCGACAAAATGGCTTCGCGCCTCCACCGCATGAGCCACAGCAGCTCGGAAGGAAAGAGCGAGAGCAAAGAGGTCTTTACAGCCCGCGAAGAGGAGAAGGCAAGATTGGCATCGTGGCAAGCCGACACCAAGCCTCTAGAGGTCTCCGAGATCATCGTCGACCCTCAGACAAAGCCTGTCGGCCACTCGTCTAAACTGCTCCGCAAAGACGATTTCGAACTCATAAAGACGCTCGGCACTGGCACGTTCGCGCGCGTGTGGCTAACCAAATTTGCGGGTCGCAAGAGCTCTGAGAAGAATCAGGTATTTGCACTGAAGGTGCTACGAAAGGTGGATGTTATTCGACTGAAGCAGGTTGAGCACGTGCGCAACGAGCGCAATGTGCTTGCTGCTGTGGCAGGGCATCCTTTTATCACAACTATGATTGCGAGTTTCCAGGATGCCGATACCCTTTACATGCTACTCGACTACTGTCCTGGAGGTGAAGTCTTCTCATATCTGCGGAGAGCTAGGCGGTTCAATGAGCCGACAAGTCAGTTCTATGCGGCAGAAATTTGCCTGATCCTGGAGTTCCTGCACGACAAGGAAGGCGTTGCGTACAGAGATTTGAAGCCAGAGAACATTTTGATCGACTCAGAAGGCCACTTGAAGCTCGTGGACTTTGGCTTTGCAAAGAAGATTCAGAACCGTGCGTGCTCCGGAGATGATGCCATGACGGACCCGACTGACTTCTCCTCTACAGGAGAAACATATACCCTCTGCGGCACGCCCGAGTACCTTGCGCCTGAAGTCATCAAGAACACCGGGCACGGCACGGCTGTGGACTGGTGGGCCTTTGGCATTTTGATCTACGAGTTCCTTGTTGGCCAACCACCGTTCTGGGACCAGAACCCAATGAAGATCTACGAACAAATCGTCGAAGGCAAGGTCCGCTATCCATCTGCCATGGGCGAGGATGCCCGTGATTTGATCGGCGGTCTCTGCACAGTGGATGTCAGCAAGAGACTAGGACACACATCTGGCGGCGCGGCCACGATCAAGGCGCATCCTTGGTTCAAGAACATTGACTGGGATGCGCTGTACCACCGCGAGATGCAGGGTCCGATCGTACCCCATCTGAAGAGCGCAGACGACACGAGGAACTTTGACGAGTACGATGCCGAGCCAGTGCACAGGGATCAGTACACCCAGGTAAGCAGGAAACCTTGCAGTAGATCCCCAAGGTTGCTTTGAGCTAATGTATCGGTGCTGCAGGAACAAAAAGACAAGTACGACAGCATGTTCGCCGACTTCTAGTCACATTCCCGCGGGATGTTCGATAATGCCGAGAATGCATGAGGTGGATGAACGTGAACATATGCATGTGCCATGAGAGACACAATAGCCAGGCGTTCAGGGAGCTTCGAGAGGCTCATGAGGCGCGAGTTAATTTTCTGTTCGGCTGCAAGGGCTAGCCAGCGCCATCTTGGGGTTAGCATGATTTGATCTGTGTATAGTGAGGGGTTTTGCGCTGTGATGTGTAGCAACTTTTGTTTGGAATCTCACGATTTTACGCTGTGACGGGAATCGAGGGAGGACTCGTGTGATATTCTACGTCATATAGCATGATCCATATAATGACTGTTATCACGCTTTGATCCTAATACATTTATGCAGCAGGTGGATGTATCAGGTCGTTTTGCTGGTCAGAGCTGACTCTCGGCGGCTCCGCACAAGGCATCTGGGCGAGATGTGGAGTCGGCTTGTGGCGGCTGGAGCTGTTGCAGGTGGGTTATGAGAGCAGTTGCACAGCTGTTTGCCGAGGTGGTGGTGATCGTCGAGGTCTCGCATGACCATTTGTTGATATTCCCAATGCCCGCAGCTATGGCAGACACCGCTAATTTGCTGCTCCTTTGCAGTGTGCTGTCGTGTCTCCATCATCATGCTCTCAAGGATGCTGGCTAATCGCCAGCTCCTCAACCGCAGAACGTTACTCTCTATATCATCCCAATGCCCTCAAAGAACCCTCTTGACAAGCTCCCATGACCGCGGCCCCTCAGAACCGCCCTTGATCGAACAAACAATCCCTCAGCATTTCGCCTCCATAGTCTCGCAGTTCGGCAACCGCAACGCCGTCATCTCCCGCCACCAGAACGCCATCCTCACATACTCTGCTCTCGACGAGCAAAGCAGCAGCATCTCCCGCGGCCTTCAATCTCTAGGTGTGAAGAAAGGCGACCGCGTGGCCGTGTCGCTGGGCAACAACATCGAATTCGCAAGTTTGACTTATGCGTGCTTCAAACTGGGCGCGGTTCTCGTGCCGCTTAATCCTAGCTTCAATGCGCAGCAGGTCGTTTCTGCGCTGAGCCATTTGGACGCGACGCACTTGATTATTGGCACTGAGACGAATTTGAGCCGGAAACCGCCGAGGAATAATGGCGAGCTGTTGAGGAAGATATGTCCTGGCGTGGACGGGCCTGGGAAGGTGGAGTCGGAGGCTGTGCCTTCTCTGAGGCAGATTGTGTTGGTGGATAACTCTGCTGGAAGGGTTAATGCGAAGAGCATGAGGGCCGCGGTGCCGTTTGAGGATTTACTGGATGGGTCTAAGCAGGCGCTGCCGGATCAAGGGCTGCATAAGGACGATGTGGTGAATATACAATTTACGTCGGGCACGACGTCGATGCCGAAGGCGGCGTGTTTGTCGCATCGGTCTATTCTGAACAACGGGCTTCAGATTGGAGATCGCATGCTTTTGACGGAGAAGGATGTGATATGCTGTCCGCCGCCTTTGTTTCACTGCTTTGGATGCATTTTGGGCTATATGGCAAGCGCTACGCATGGATCCTCGATCGTCTTCCCGACTGAAGCTTTCGACCCTCTGGCTTCTCTCAAGGCTGTGCAGGAATACAAGGCGACTGCTTTGTACGGCGTGGCTACGATGTTCCTCGCCGAGCTTGAATTGATTGCGAACGGGACTGTCGCTCTCGAGGGCTTCCAATACCTTCGCACAGGCATCGCGGCTGGTAGCTCTGTGCCTGCAGAACTCATGCGGAAACTGCACAAGATCCTCAATCTGGACGAACTCACTATCTGCTACGGTATGACTGAGACTTCACCCGTCAGTCTGATGACTCGCACCGACGATCCGATTCAGAAACGCATCGATACCGTTGGACGCCTGCTGCCGCATGTTGAGGCGAAAGTGGTTGACGTTCTTGACAAGAGCAAGACATTACCTGTTGGTGAACGTGGCGAGCTCGCGGTCTCTGGCTATCTGGTGATGAAAGAATACTGGGGCGACCCGATCAAAACGCAGGAAGCTTTAATACCAGACGACAACGACCCTAGAAAAGTATGGATGCTCACGGGAGATGAGGCGAGCATAGACGAGGAGGGCTACGTGTCGATCACAGGCCGCATAAAGGATCTCATCATCCGAGGTGGAGAAAATGGTAAATTCTAGGACAGACACACCGATGGTCGTGAGACATTCGCTAACAATCTCGCAGTACGTCTCACCCCTTCCCATCCGAAAGAAAATCGCCAGAGGTTCTTCTTCTACTATCTTTGCAAGCTGCTATAGCGGTCTTGTTATCATAGCTAAGTACCATTCAGAAATAACGACGGTGTAACTGACCTGAGTTTTAGATCCACCCTCTAGAGGTAGAAAATTGCCTGCTAGCGCACATCGACGTGCAGGAAGTAAGCGTCGTCGGCCTGCCTGACGAAAAGTACGGCGAGGTTGTCGCTGCGTTCACCGTACGGCGGAGAGGCAGCGATCTCAGCGCGAAAGACGTCAGGGATTGGGTGCGAGAGAAGCTTAGCGGCCATTTAGTCCCGAAGTATGTGTTCTGGGTCGACGACTTCCCCAAGACTGCGTCGAACAAGATACAGAAATTTAAGTTGCAAGAGTTGGGCGTGCAGATGCTGAAAGAGGGCGGTGGTCTGCAGTAGAGAGTTGGCGTGCAGATGCTGAAAGAGGGCGCTGGTCTGCAGTAGCTTTAGCTTTCATTAGCTTTGGCAGGAATTGCGAGGCGTGCATTGCATCGGAAGCTGGGGGAAGCTTTGATGCGGCATGTCATGCAGGGTGCGTGAAACACGACGTGACTGCTTCACCGGTTCGCGAGCTTCGTTGGTTCGCCTCAGGTGTGGATGGCATGATGTGAAAAGGCAAACGATTAAGCCAATGCCGCTCTCCGAGAGAGGTGCAGAGAGGCAGTGCTTCGTCGTGCGTTTGCATAATGCACTAGCCGACTAGTCATTGGGGAGCACCATTTATATTCAGATGTTGTTCAAGACTGAATGCACTGCCTCACTGGATACTCAGCCTCCTCTACATTTTCCGTTTTACCACTTCGCCGTCGTAAGCCAGCTATCACAAACAACAACACCATGGAAGCCATGAACGAGTTCGAGCAGCTACCGATGAACGACTCCTCCGTCATTGAAGAGGCGAAGGCTCTCATCGAAAAGCTACAAACGATGACGCAGGCTTCAGCTACCTCTACACCCGCAGTACATGAGCTCCCATCGGTCGAACCTGCTGTCTTTGATGACCACGGCGACGACACTAGCGAGTTCAGTGGCTACTCATTGCTCACGCCTTCCGCTGCTTCCAAGTCCCACCGCGATGAAGAAAAGCTGCCATTGGATCAGCAAGTCTGCGTCGAAGAGCAGGTTGACATCCACGGCGACTCGAATGCTCCAGAGTTTGACATCAGCGGCCTCGACTTCGACGCCATTGAAGGCAGCCCGACCATCAAACAACCACAACAAGATGTCATTGACGCCTCCCAGAACGAAAGCGAGCCGGCAAACAGGAAACGCAAGCTTGTCGGCATCGTCATTACTTTCGAGCAAGGCGTCGACTTCGACGAAGGCCAACACGCTGTGCGTTTCGTCGGCGATCACTTGGGCCTCAGCATAGGCTCGCAAGCCAAAGAAATCCGCGTCCTGTCCATCGAGGGCAACGGCCACCTCGAAGTCTCGACTCCGTCTCGTCCTGAGCCTGCTCTTGACGGCAGTGATCTGGACTATGGTTTTGTCGAGGTGGTCGCCAAAATCCATCGGGTCGATGGAGACCGCAGACAGGAGGATGCCGTGCAGGGAAATGCTCCGACGATCTTCAAAGACGAATCGTCATCGTTCTTTCCGCCACTCGGTGAGCCTGTTGGCGCTGTAGCTACTTCACCGGAGAAAACCGCGAAAACCGCGTTGCTTGTCCAACGGACTAGGCTTGCCAAAGCTCGTACCCTTCGAGCACTCATCGACGCCAACAATGCTGCTACATATTCTAGTGTTGGTCCCGATGTGAACGTGCAGGAGGCAGGGAAGGGTGCGACCGCAGCTGAGAATACCAAACCTCCATCGCTATGCCGACTCATCGATATTGCAAAAACTAAGATTCACCGAGAGCTCACCACCCACGAGCGTTTCGACGCCCCAGATGGTTCGAAAGAGATAAGCACCAAGCAGAAGGAAGTCAAGCCCAAGAAGACCAAGAAGACCAAGTCGACGAATACCAGTTGTGTGTCTACCGTGGCTTATGAGAAGGTCCTCGTCATCACGGCGTCAGTTCTTTTGTTTGCAGTCATTTCCCTCGTTTTCTGCCTCGCTGGCATGGGTACTGCGCGCCGCGGTCATTGTGTGGGCCTTTGGCTGGGACCTTGAAGCAGTCTGGGATTGCAAGGGTGGATTCTGTCATCAGAGCATGAGTGTCCGTCCGCGATCGTTCGCAAGATGATGCGTGATGACGGTGGAGTAGGTTTGCACATGATAGATACTTGATATCAGAATGTAGCATATGAATGCTGAGGCTACGGCTTCTGGTCCTATAGCTCACATAATGTTCAATCCTACAGGCCCTGCTGCAGAGTGGTGGGGTCATACAGCATCCTATTGCATGAACTGCAAGCCAGTTCTGTGTGATGTGCCACAGCATTGGCCAGCTCTGCATGCATTGGAGGGGTCGAGGTAGGTAAGCTAGGTTCCGGTGAGGTGAGCTCAGGAGGCACATAAAAGACTCAATGTATTCATCCCCTCGAGCTATCCTCCTGGCATCGTCGCCTCCACGTGCGACTACTCCCCGGCCTTCCAAGAACTATTTGATACACCATGGCAACGGAGCCACCGCTCCCGTACGATCTTCACGATGCCAACGATTTGGGTCGCTTTACCCACGTCGTCCCATCTACGCTCACTGATTCCGAACACGAGGTGATCGTCGAAGCAGATTCTGACTCGGACATTCCCAGTCTGAAAGCACGAAAAGACAAAAGCTCTTCAAGTTTGCCTGTCAACGGCCGCAAGAAAAGCCCGGTTATCAAAAAGAAGCCTCAGCCAATTGAACCTCAACCCATCCCTCTCATTCCCGAGGACTTGCTCTATCACCTGATGGACCAGAACAAGGTTCTAATGGACCAGAACAAAGCTCTTACGCAGCGACTGGAGCCCTCTGACCCGTTCCCAATTTTCAGAGAGGAAATCCCGGTGGTGCATGAGCGTCCAATAATGCCAGACTACCCTCCCTCGCCTCCCCATTTCCAGCCATGCCCAGAGCAATTCCTCCCGGACTATGCACCACCACCCGTGAAGCGCAAGCCGAAAGAGGCAACAGAAGACAAGCTCTACGCACAGTGCAAAGAGCTCTGGGATGTCCTCCCACGCGTCCTTCGGGTGCTTGAAGCCGCAGCTCCAGCACCAACCGCCGATTCTCCGGCTGTGAAATCTAAGCCTTGGGTTGATGATTTCTACGATCCGTTCAACGACATGATCCTTGCTCAGTACTCGCCACCCTATGAGCCCGGGGCCTCACACGAGGAGAAGATGTTCGCCATCAGCAAGGACAACTTCTTCAAGGGCCTTGCTGACGCCGAACGGAGATTCGGTATCAACCAGAAGCCCAAGAAGTATGGCAAGAAGGCCAAACCGAAGACTGACAACAGTGCGAAGTTCAAAACTTTCGACAGAGACGATTTGATGCCGTATGCTTGGAAAGCGCTTGCCTTGTTGCAGAATTTCTTTGTTGTGTTTGTCATGATCCAGTTGTCGCTCCTCGGCGGCGATATGTTCCAATTCTTCAAGAAGAGCCCGAAGAACAGTTCTTGGCTGGGTTTCTGATCATGCTGCGCGCTCTGTTCTCGGTCTGTCTAGTCTGAAGAGTTTTTCCCTTGACGTATTGCGCGTTTAATGGTTTGAACCGATGGTCATGCCGAGCGGAGTGCGTGGTTGACCATCTGTCTCAAAAGTTGTGCCTGCGTCGTTCTTAGCTCAGTAGTCTAGTATACTCATCAGATTGCCGAGTCAGCGGCCTTTCCACATCTTGATGGCGTTGAAGCAAAAGTCGCGCAAGGTGGCTGCTTGATTTTCGTGCTTGTATACACGTACTGTACCGCACCTGTAGCTTAGCTTCAATGTCAGAGATGGTACGTGTCAGCGCATGCATGTACTCTCGGTAGACTAGGCTCGTTCAAATCTTTATGCACGATGGGTAAGCTCAGATGGGAGTGCCATTCGCCTTGAAGAATGCATGCAGAGGAACAGCTTTGGGGTTGCGAACCACAGGAGTCGAGTTGAGTGAGTGGAGAAAGGCTAGTAGAAGGAAGAAGCGCACGCCAAGCACCACCATCAATGCCGCAACACAACAGCAGACGTGTATCAACCCCACCAAAACTCGGCACTGGAGCTAGATCTAAATAGCAGCCCGAGATGGACAAACGATACGCTTCAGGCGTCTCAGATTATTCTCCCAGCACATCATCTCAAGGGACTCAAAACTTGACTCATGCTGGAGAGTCAAATAGAGCAGATCCCAGCTTCAATCTTGGTGACGGTCCAGGCAAAACACGTGACAGCGAACAAGAAGACGGATCTGGTGTGTCGGACTACTCTCCTCGACCATATGACCCCGCTACCAGAGGGTACTTTGACAGCGGTGAAGAGGCATTGTACTCTCCTACATCACCTCGATACTCGCCTCCTGGGTCTCGCCATGCCGTTTCAGACTATTCTGGTGGCGAGGAACACTATGACGGTACATCTGATCGTGCTTTACACAAGGCAAGGCGGTCCGAGAAGCGGCAGAGATTGCTCAAAATAGACACCACCACTGCCTCAAAGGACACGCATTCTGCAAACGAAAGGACTAGAAAATCTCTGGCATCGCGTGAGGCCTCCAGCTCGCATCCTGACGAAGCAGTCGGCGCTCAACCCGAGGGTGGCGTATCGAGTGGGTTCAATCTATGGCTTCGAGGAGAGCACCCTGCTGCGAAAACACAAAAGCGCAAGCTAGCTTCCGCGGAGTTTGTTCAGTTCTTGATCACACAAAACCAGAGCTTGTCCGAGCGGCTCGAGAAAGTAGAGATTGCACTGGCTTTGATGCAGAGCCAGACTGGATCACATGAGAAGCCTAAGACTTCTGTCACTAAGGATAAATCCACACAGGACCAGCATGGAAGCCTTGCTAAGGATGACCCCGAGACGCAGAAGGCGAAAAGTGATGTGCAACGTGAACGCCTAAGGATTGCAAAGGACGTCTGCGTTGTAGCTTGTCTAGCGGTGGGTATCATCGTCTTGCTGAAGCTCCCGAAACTACTAGATGCCGTAATGGGTCTTGTGGATCAACAGACGAAGAAAGTGCGGTTCGAACAGTCGGTTGATGATGCTGGTCAATAACACCGTACATGATTGGCGACAAATCTGCAGAAGCTATAGCTATAGCTTGCCCGACGTCAGCCGTGCCAGCGCAGACCGGTGAAGGCTCAGCTCAAGCTGCTTTGAATCTCACACCGAGGCTCCAGAAGACCACGAGTCCACGCTGTCAGTACTTTGGCCTGCTGGGCTTTCCAAATCCTTCTTCCCAGGTATCACTCTCGCGCACCATGAGCACCAGCTGCGATTCAGGCCACCTTGTTCTCTGCTCAAGTACCTTCCTGTGCTTCTTTCATCTTCGTAATGCTTTACCGCCTGGCCTACGCACACCTTCTCTTTAACCTTTGTCTTCAGCTGCCCTCCGATGCCGACCATCTCTTGCATCATGTAGCTGCAGCCTCGGTGTTCGTGCCCAGGGGACTCTGATGCTTCTGCAGCCAGTTCTTCGGCGCCGCACTCATACTCTCGATACACGTCTTGCGCAGCCAAGCAGTTCTGACGTCGACCGCATTCAACACCTTCGTTTCCTTCGCCCAAACCAGCGCCGATGCCTCCGCATGCAGAGTATCGGATGCGCCAATTGACGCTGCGTTGATGATTTGTATCTGCTTGACGAGATTCGAGACCGCATGGTTGGCAGAGCCAGACTGTGGTCGGGCAGTTGCAAGGCGTACGGGCAAAAGCTGAATCCGTGAAGGATGGCTCGAAACTGATACTTAGAGTCAGTCAGACACACAAGGCGGTCGCAAAACAGGACGCATACGCATTCGTCTCGCAGTCATCCGACTTAACACTCGTGAGCCTACTTAGTGGCGATTTCATGCACACTCTGCATAGCCTGCGATGTCTGCCTTTGAGGTCTCGGGGGTGTGGCGGCTTGGCTATGCAATTCTATATCGAAGATTAGCGACCCATGACCCAGAAAGGAGGATGATATGCCTCTGTCATACGCGGCACACGATCTTGCTGCACTTCCTGCACTCTCCGACCATATCACGGGCACAGGGGCCTACTTTGCCGCTTGTGATGCGTCGAGATGCGTGCTTTGCATGATATATATTCGAGTTGTTAGAATCATAGCTTGCAATTCCAGCTCCCTCATCAGACTGTGGATTCTCGTTGACGCAACGCAATGTAAGTGTCTTCAGCATGGTACGGTACTGGAGCAGATTTGCACGGAATTGGCGACATGTTCGTGACAGGTCGTGTAGCGCATTCAGATCTAGTAGACTTGCCAATTGCGAGACGATACTGTGGGACTCGGTCAGTGGGCATATTCTGCGAGCACCATGTACCAACGCATGCAGAAGTGTAATGGCAGCGACAGAGCTACACAGCGAGACCCCGAGAGTCTCAACATGCCTTGGCTCTACCAGACGGACAAGCTTGGGATACTCACGGATAGCAGCTCAAGGCTGCCGAGAAGCCATTGATGTTCGGGTTCCATCTGCCATCGTCTTTGACAACGGCAAGTGGTAGCTGGAACCTAGCTTCCGGATCGGTGGTGTCTTCGTCCTCCAGGCATATTAGTCGTACCATCGTTGAGAGATACCAACAAGAGCGGCATCAGAGCGACAGCCCTGTGAAATTATGAGAAGTCGATGCGAACAATTATCTGGATTTCTTTGCTACGATATCGGAGGAAACGGTTGTTGATCATACGACAAAGGTGATGTTTGGAGTCGACCCCGCCACATGAATCGCCACTCGAAAAGTGGGTCCCTTGGTCGGCCTCATCGCGCCCAAGAGAGGAGGTACAGCCCTGTCTCGCTGTGTTGCATCACGCCCAGCAGTAGGAGATACTGAAAGATTCCAAACTCGACACAAGCACGTCGTCGCTCGCACAGTCACGCGAGCGTTCGGACGCGTCTGATCAGCCGACACATTGTTCGTCTCTCACGGCCGTGAAGATGAAAGTACTCACGCACGGCATGGCATGGCTTTTTCGCTTCGATCTCTTTGTGGGAACCTGCAAAATCCATGCGTCGGGATAAAATACTATACAATATGTTGTCCTAAGCGCCAGTCAACATGACAGTGCTTAAGAATCCACACATGCTTTTAGACCGTGTGTAGTGATCTCTTGCACAAACGCCGACAACGGAGTTTGAGATTCATCACTAAACCACGAACGTTGTCGAGCTCGACTGTCACAGCATTACATCCTACGGGCAGTATGTCTTCAGAAGAAAGCCACGCGTCTGTGATTGTAAATGCGATCATACAGAAATGTGCCTTATTTGAACTCGCACATTATGCCTGAGAAGATACTGATGATCTCGGTGGTATTTCCAGGGCAGAGCGCGCAAGCAAGATCTAGCTATGAATAGTATCACGACGTGTACTCAAATCGATACATTCCGGTATACTCATGATTTGGCATACTTTTATCTAATCGTGTAACATATCTGGTCGTTCCTGCTTTCCTCTCGCCGACACCGATACCGCGGTTCGCGGGCTCGCGTGCTCCTCCTTGCACAGCACGTGTTTCGACAGCAGGGATTTTGACGATCCAAATTTAGCTTCCTGCAGATGCAAACATTCCCTCCGTCTCACGCACCTCAGCCGCTCTCCAACAAGCAATCGAGCTCCGCATTCTATCTGCCGTGTTGCAGATTATGGTACACCGCCTGAGACGACTGGAATATCGCCATCACGTAGGCGCCTGCCACGTCTTTTTTCGGTGTACAGACGAACACGATAGGTAGGTCAGTAAGTACCAACTCCGCGTGCGAGGATTAGATACCCTGCAGGTATACATCTCATCTCCGCCTGACAGCAATCATGCAACCGAGGGCCATATTTTCCTCCAATCATCCACTTTCGCAAAACACACACATGCTGCCCATCGCGAAGTGCGTTTCAGGCTACTGAATCCTTCGCTGTTGCCGTTCCTGGTCCAGGCCAGGTCCCTTCTACATACCACAGGCGGATGACGACAAAATAGAACGCGCTATTCCGGAACAGTCGTACGGTGAATCCTTCGAAAGTAGCCCTAGCGAATCTCGCGTGTCTACGTTACGCGCGAAAGGTTACTCCCTGGCTATTGGCACTTTTCGCGTCATCTATCTCTGCCATGTGGCCGTCCGCATGGTCCTATCGCTTCCAAAGAGACCAAGAGACGGTCTCTTCAATACTACAGGGTGTCACCTTTCCCACCTGTACCTATCTCGGTACTTACACCAGTACTGACCGGAGCAGCGCGCGAACTCTGTTGTCGCCCCGCCCAGCGTCAATCAGTATTTCTGTATGCAGGGTTGACATCGCCTAGCCATAGCCTTGCGTCCCTGGATGTTGGGTCTAATCTTGGGACATGCAAACAGCCACAACATCGCCTTCCAGTTGACACCAAGTGTAATGACACCCGCTACTCTTCGAGGTTCGGGTACTGGTTGGCTACCTCCAGACACCACCACGTAACAAACTACCCGGATATTTGTCGAAGCTTCCTGGACGCTAAAATCTACATATACTAAATATGGCGCCCACGCCCGCTGAGACTGACATTGACGACCTCACCAAGTATACTGCCCCAGAGCAAGCGCAGCATCAATCGAGGAAGCGTGCGCTCGAAGAAGACACCCCTCCGGACACTACAAACTGCAGTCTCTCAGGCAGAGAACGTAATGGTCACGTATCAAGAGACACCATGCTGCAATCGACCTCACCGGAAACCAGCGCTCGTCGGACCAGGACTGGCCGAGTCAGCAAAGCTGCTAAGGGAATCCCAGTTCATCACTGCGAGTGTGGCAAGACTTACACCCGTGCTGAACATCTCAGACGGCATCAGCAGAACCATGAGCCTGGAGCCTACCCATGCGATGTCTTGGGGTGTGATCGAACGTTTTCCAGAGAAGATCTCTTGACCAGACACAAAGCAAAACACAACGAGGGACCCATATCGTCGGAGCCTTCGGTGTCGAACATAACTCAAATTTCACCTAGGCGTAATGGTGTTGCTTCGCCACTCTTACCTTACACCAGTACTGGCACGTATCAGGAGGCACAATCACATGAAGATTCCAATTCGCATCGATCTTCACTATCATCCGGTACGACGGTCCGCAAGGAACACACACCTGTCGCAGGATTTTACCCACAAGGTTCGACAGCTAATGCCGGCACTCCATCCTTGGGACAAAGCGGGCAACTCGGCTGGTACACAAATCTCCAGCCTTTCCAGCATTCAGCAAGTGGATTTCAAACTACAGAGCTCACCCTCGATCAATGTGAACTATCACCGCTCGCTCTTGACACCAATCAGATGTGGATGACCGGCACCTCAAGCTTGGGCGCTTCTCGATCGCCTATATCGCCTGATTCTACGGCGCCATCATCAAGCTGGAGAGGACCGAGTCCAGCTTACGTTCAGCTCCGCACACCTGCTTCAGAAAATTCAGTATTCAATACCTACAGTGACACTGACATATCGAGGAACTCATCTTTTGGGCAATTGCCTGGGAGTGGTGCTACGCTCCTGCCGGAGTACCGTGATTTCCTTGAACAGGATGAGTTGGCGACTCCAACTTCGGTGCCACAAAACTTTGGTGCACGCCAACTTCACCATCACGCCGATAATGAGCAACGCTACCTTGACGCATACTGGCGCTCAGTACATCCGATTTGGCCTATTATACACAGGCCAACTTTCGACGTGTCGTACACATCGCCGCTGCTGCGATCCGCAATGCTCACTATGGGAGCCTGCCTGACAGGCGATCAGGTTGACGCGGCGAACGCTTGTATATTACACAAGAGGTGCTTGAAAGTGATCAAGAAGCGCACTGTCAACAACTCGCATTCATACCGCATGTGCGACATGCAGGCAATTCTGATGGTAGAGCTCTTCTGCACATATAAATCCCGCCGTCCGCCGCTGCAACCATCGAAGCCTTTTCAGGACAACTATTGCGCACTTGCCAGAAGTTACGACATGGACACTACAGATACATTCTTCCCGAGCTTCGACGCCTTGAACTTCCCACAAGAATTATCCGCGATTACACTCGAGTCTGAGAGCAGACAACGTCTGCTTGCTGCCTACTATATCTTGGACCAAGAGCAATCCACACTTTTCGGCCGCCGCAGGACCGATGTCCCCGATTTCTCACCTGCAAGCCTCAGTCTCCCGCAGCCTTTGCATATCTGGGATTCGGATCTCGCGTTCCACAATGGTCCTTATGATCAAGCTGACGGTTGGCGCTACGAGAGACTTGGCAATCTTGGTCAATATGATGCATCCCCATCTGCCACAGGGTACTTCGATGTCTTCGTGGCATCGCTTACTCTTGCGTATTCTAGTGATACAGAGATGCTAGTTCCAACCGAGCCTCGGAGCGTACCATCAAATCTCGACCTGTACACACCACCCTCAAACTCTTCACATATCGACCTGGCGCGGCATACTTTCGCACTTTGCAACAGTGTGCCAATACGTGCTCTCCTGGCTGCGGCTGGTGAAAGCTGGGTGATGGCTGAGAAGCTGAGCTTATACGCCGATTACAAGGCTTGCCAGCAGACTCTCAAACTCTGGACAAGTACATCAACCTCAGATGCTTTCGCACATGCTCTCAAGATCATACATCTGCACAGAGCTCATCCGAAGACGACGTGCCTCTATCACGAGTGGTCCTTACACCTTGCTACACTTGTTTTATGGGCATGCACATATGCGCGTCGCTTGTCAAGCAAGCCACTTCGACTGTCGATCCCCCTGTCTACTGAAGTCGAAGCAGCGGTGCCAGCACATGAGCTCGACAAAGCCTTGACCAACCTGTTGCAGGCTGGCACAGATGGCCAATGGATGTGGGACGATGCAAAGTGTGTTGTGGCATGGGCCAAAACACGAATCGAGAAGACTGGCAGTGTGAGATTCTGTGGAGTGGTGAGTGGCGCTGTGGACGTTCTGAAGGCAATCATGGCTAGGGGTGATGAAGATGGTTGGTTCTGAGATCACGAGCACGTATTGATTCATAAGAACATAGGCGAAACAAGCTTGATGCGATCAGCTACGACTCCATGACATTCTGGTAAAAACTGTCGAGCTTCATTTTGAACATCATCACAAATATATCCGGCGTACGACTGACTATATCGAATTGTACGCCCATGTTAGAGGAAGAGATACAGCACCGGTACTAGCTTGTAAGGACCGCCCGCGACATTTCATGAAAGCGTTCTTGACTTGCTCTGGGGGTCAAGGTACGGCTTCTCACCGATACCAACCGCACGGTGGCCCAGGCGATCGCCGAGAGTGGAATGGTCGTTGGTAGCGCTATGGAAGACACTGCGGTTGTCCCAGATCGCTGCTTCAAGTTAGCACATTGATTTTGTTAACTTGACAAAGAGTTACTCACCAAGGTCGTTCGGCTGCTTCCACTTGAAGCGCACTTGCAAATCATGATTTTGCTCGATAACACGGTAGAAGCTCTCTAGCAACTCCTTGCTCTCGCGTGCGGAAAGCTCATTGATCCTCTGTGGGAAGTTGCCGATCGCGTAGATCGATTTCCAACCTGTCACTGGATTGGTTCGTACCACTGGGTGAACGGCCAGAAGATCGCGACCGACATTCTCAGGGTGCCCGCGAGCCTCTTCGTAGATACGGTTGAGAGGACTGGCAGCTTCAGCTTTGTGAAACCCTTCACCTGAGAAGGTGGCGGTTAGACGCTCGAAGAATTGCTGGTACGCATCGCTGTATCGATCGTAAATTTCATAGCCGGACGCCCACAGAGTGTCACCGCCTGTTGACGGGAGCTGCGTGAGACGCAGACTGGTGTAGTCTGCTGGGTACTGCTCGAATTGGATATCGCTGTGCCACGAAGCAGCACCTCCCTTGCGGTCATCGCGATCCTTTAGACCATTGTCGAAGATCTTGAAGGCTTTGGACGAGATCGTGCTGATTTCTTGGTCGTTGGTGCCGAACTCGTGCGAACTGTTGAGTAATGGATGGATGTGCAGGGTCGAGTCTGATGGTTTGCCACTGAGTTCGCCAAGACGCTGGACAAGCACTTTCTGAAGGTCGTCGGTGAGGTTGTCTTGTGCTCGGAAGAATACAACGCCACGCTGCGAGACTGCTGTATGTCAGTCTTATGGTCATCGCGCATACTGCAAGTGACATACTGGTGATGGCAAGGTCGCGGATCAATTCATCGGAGTCCTTGGCATTGAGAATGTCGTTGACTACATCCACATTGGCGTATTCACGCCCAATGACCGGAGTGCTTTCTACATGTTCGAATCGATCCAGAGCTCCCGAGAGCGATAACGGCTCCCGAGCTTGTTTAGTATGGTCGTCAGCCTGCAGGGTGATGGCAGGCTGAACGGTTGTGGTTGCTGTAGTCGTCGACATCGTTCCAGATAAACACAACTGCACAGATACGTCCAATTATAGTACAAGCTATGAATGGGCTGCGAGAAAGTGTTTAATAGCAAGTAAGTATTACACTACTGACAAATTGGCCAATTTTTGTCTTATAACTAGTTTCCCGGAGGTAGGTTCGTTCCAACTTCTCCACTAAATCCAGAGGTGGGCGTGAAGCGACTTAAGCACACAATATTAGCTCACAATCACACCATACAAAGCGATAACGATCAATTGACAGACATTGGACGCGCGACATGCTCTCGAGGCTCTATACGGAATTGCAATGCCGGCTTCCATTCAACAAAGCATTCTTGGCTGTGTTACTCCACTTAAGATAGGTCTCGAAGGCTTTCGCCATCGCACCTGCCCTCTGCAATTCACCAACATCCGAGGTGGATGGAGAGGCTAATCGATACCACCATCACTATAAAGTCCCCGTGTCACCGTTCCGGCACGCCATGTGCTGGCGTGGCATCTTCATCGGTTGCAACATTCGCGGTTCAAATGAAGCAGCACAGCTGTGACCGAAACCACTTCCGTGTCACCAAGTGGCGCAAATGCGTGCATAAGCAGATCCCATCGATTATATCTTCCCACGACCATTTGTGGCGCTTTGAGCAGACTAGAAGTCTGTTCCGTCGATCAGGAGTGTCGTATACATCTCCTCCTTGTATTCTGGTTTCTATCACTGACCTTTGGGACGCGCTGACATCGTGCGCCCGAATCGAGAAGACTGCGAACATCTGCTCTGAGACCGAGAATAGGACCTACACTGTGAAGTATCATTACTACGTCTGTTCGTCGCACCTCGACTAACTTCGAGGCCGTCGCAACCACCGACTGCTTTCGGGGTCCGCTGGAAATGCTTTACCCGCAGGCCAACTAAGGTCGCACACTCATCTGGTCGATACTTCATGAGTGCTAGCTCTACAACTACTC
>Ga0265797_10004161_pt1 | contig 22378 bp, 20 predicted proteins | sample P2T30metagenome_FD_192433 | JGI IMG/M metagenome (GOLD analysis project Ga0265797, IMG submission 192433) | Plant litter microbial communities from East Loma Ridge, Irvine, California - P2 T30 | ecosystem: Environmental > Terrestrial > Plant litter > Unclassified | place: USA: California... | reverse complement strand
AATAGGAAAGGACACGGAGAGCGCATCCTTCTCGAATTCGACTTCGGTCGACCTGGGGGCGCCTTTGGCGAGGATGTTGACGGTGACGGTATCTGTGCTTTGGTACCAATCGTGCTTGATCTTGTTGGCAGGCGTGGGTACGACAGCCTTCGGCGAAGGAGCTGCATCCGCCTTGCTGGGCTTTTCGACTGCGGTGCTCTTAGCAGTCGCCTTTGAAGTCGACGCAGAGGGAACCTCGACATCAGGCACCTTCTTGACCGTGACCTTGGCCTTGATCTCGTCTTCGGAGAGGTCCTTGAGCTTTGCTGCGATCTTGTTCTCCCAGACAGGCGTCATCTTGTCCTTGGGGTCCAGCTCCTTGACGTAGTCGAGAATGAACTTGGCGTCAGCATATTGCTCCGTAAAGAACAACGATAGAGCGCGGCGGAACTGGGCGTCCTTGATCAGCTCGCGAGACCCGCGCTTGACAGCGAGGACAACAGCGATTTCGGCGTCGACAAGAGCCTCAGTATACTGCTTGAACCGCTGGTACGCGGTGGAGCGCTTGATGTAGTATGGAGCCGCCGTCGCATTGGCTGCAATGGCTTTCGTGTACTCCTGAATAGCTTCAGGGTAGTTTGACGCGCCGAGCGCGTCGTCGCCTTTCTTCGCAAAATCCATTAATAGTGGTGTTGGTCGTGAGAAGTTATACAGAACGTGAGTACGCGAGTAAGAGAAGAAGCGGCAGAGAAGGTTTATTTGCTGGAGGCCCGGGCAGGCTGCAGCGTCAGTTTGTGGGCTGTCGAAGAAACGAAGAAACCCATAGAACGCTGGCAGTGACGCCAGTGATTTGCTGCCTTCAAAATCCGGGGTCCAAAAGTTGGACGCGCTAGCCACAATTATGGTGGGGCAAATGGTCGCGCCGTTCACCACTCACCGTTCACCACTAACCGTTCACCATCCACGAACCTGGATGGATTCTAAGAGGTCGTCGACGTTGAGTTCCCACCGTGTACTTTGAAGTTATACCGGCCTCACTCACAGTCGTTGTCACTTGCGGTAATCATGGCCTATCACGCCAGTCCCACATCCATCAAGGTTCGAGGTCTCTCACTTGGTGCAGCACTGCTGACCTTGTAGACTCACGGCAGGGTCATGAGATCCAATGTCGCTCTTGAAGCAGTCGAAGAGCAATGACTTAGATCTACGATCACTTCACTCTACTATGCTAAAGCTTGAATGTCCTCAAGCTTCTCTCATGACCTTCTATCCCAGTCAGTAACTATCGTTACTTAGCAAGATCAAGTGCGCATCATAAGCTGGCCGGTCAGATCCAACATGTCATACACCACGAGCGAAAGACAGCACATTGTTGAGGACATCCAAGATGTATTACTAGCCATCTACAACGAAAGTTAACGCCATGCGCAATGACCGGTATAAAGCCACGAGCCGATACTGGAGGCCGCGTAAACTAAGCAAGAGAAACTCCAATGCACAACGATCTTCGCTACACCGCGTCATATCCCACATGCTCTGGATCCGTCGCTCTATAGTACAAACACAGCGCCGAAGAGAACACTCGCAACGACCGCGCCGACAAGACGGACAGGCGCAACAAGTCCTGCAGCAGCACCCTCGGTGTTACCAGCGGTAGAGCTACCAGCAGCGGTGTCACCGTTAGGAGTGCGAGTAGGCTCGCCAGAGCCCGCAGACGCAGTTCCCGAGCTCGCCTCGCCAGCAAAGTGCGAACCAGAGCCAGCCAGACCCTTACCGGTACCAGCGCCGCTGCTCATGAAGGCAGAGGCACGACGAGGCATAGCAGGCAGGCCCTGGGGCGAGACAGCCCAGTCGTCGCTCTCCTCGGGGCACTTCGACGCGGAGCCGTTCTCGCGGAAACCGCCGGAGCCGGTGGGGTTCTTGGTCTTTGCGAACGCGGCCTTGAGGCGGTCGAAGTCCTCGTTGGGCGTGATCTTGCCGTTCTCGATCTTGACGATTCCGTAGCCGTTGGGCTCGACGGTGTACTCGTAGGCCAGGCCGCCGGAGTACACGCCTGTCATCTTGGTGGAGTACAGCGCGGAGATCTCGCCCCACTGGCGTGTGTTGGTGATGCAGCCGTACTCGGACAGGAAGAGCGGGATGCTGTAGTTGCCGTAGGTCTCGACCTTCTTGTCCCAGCCGGCCTCCTCGAAGGACGAGGGGTCGCACCATGAGTAGTCGTTCAGGGCGAAGAAGTCGGAGCGCGCGTCGTCAGAGCCGCAGTTGAAGTACAAGGCTTGCTCCTCGATGTTCTCAGCGACGTCGGCGGCGGAGTATCCGACGGGAATCTTGCGGCCCTTGCGGTTGGAGATGTACTGTTTCATGTCACGAGTGACGGCCTTGATGTAAGGAGCAGCGTTGGTGTTGTTCTTCTCGTTGATGACCTCGTTGCCGGAAAAGAAGAGGAGCAGGTTGGAGTAGTCCGCGAAAGCGTCGATGGTGGCGAAAACGTTCTGGAGGTAGACGTCGTTGTACGAGCGACGGAGAGTGGCCTCGTTCTCGCGGTTGAGCGAGTACTTGGGTGTGTTGGCATCGAGAGCGAGGTAGATGCCTGCATCGTCGAGCATCTTCATGCCCTCGTCGTGGTTCTTGGAGTTGTCGATGGTGTAGATACGGATCGTGTTGATACCGAGAGACTTGAAGTTGGCGACGTCGCGCTTCAAGCTTTCGAGATCGAGCAGAGGGTCCTGAGCATCAGCGGCACCACCTGGAATCACTGTCAGCACATGCCCAACACCGTGAAATCTTGTACAGAAACGTACCTGGCTGGTAAGCGACACCTCGCATGTAGAAGCGTTGGTTGTTTGCGAAGAACGCATTTCCCTTGACTGAGACTGGAGGCAGATTGCCCTTTGCGAATACTGGGACGATAACGGCGCCGAGCGCGGCGATGATAGCGAACGACTTCATGCCGAGACCGTAAAAAAATATCAAGCGATTAATAAAAGACTACTAGAACAAGTGCAATTGGATGTCTAACGAGTGACAGGTAAGTAAGAAATGGGAGGACGTTCAAACAGAAATCATTGAAGAAGAAGTGAAACGGGTCTCGGGTCGAAAAGTACTTGAGGCATCCAGAATTGCACCAATTTCTTGGGCTGGCCCCGTAACACTCGATGTGGAACTGCCAATCCTCACGGTCTGTCTGGCGTCGCTCTGCGCCAAGTCGATGAGCGTTGGCAGGCATGGAAAGCGCGGAGCGGATGTGAGGGCCAAGAGGCCAAGCACCGGTTCGTGAATTGCGAGTGGCGTCGCAGATGTGCGCCTAGGCTTGGTCAGGGGCAACATTGCAATGATTCGCAGAAGCAACCTTTCCAGAGCGATTGGATTGCGCGTCCGATTTCCCGCCGTCTTCCCGCCGTCGACACAGCCTCGTTGGGTGGATCGCTCGTGAATTCCAAGATGTCTTTGCAGTCGAGCAATTTGAGGAGGCAGAGAGATGTGAGAGGAACGTGAAACATGAAAGCGCTTGGTGCCTCAGCATACCTACTCTTCAGAATGCACGCATAATAATAAAGCCATGGCGCCTGGCATTATTGTGATCGGTGTTACTGACGACATCGTTACTGCGACATTCGAAGTCTGCCAGCGTGCATGGTCTTCCTTGGTGTAGTGGCGACCGCGCTGGCGCATTTGTTGAACTCTTGGAGCTCGCGACCGTCGGTAGCTCAGCTCCACACTGTGCGCACGCCACTGGAGCATACAAGATCACTGGCAGCGATGGCAGCGGTAGCCGGCATGCCCGTCATGTTTTGTGGCGGAGGTTGACAGAAGTCGTTTCAGGATTTGGACGGACGATGCTGGGTGCGAATGGCCCGATTGGCGGCTGTCCTTTCGGTGCCTCCTGACTCAGTAACACCGACAAACTTCAGCACTCATTCACTTGATACAGAATCGTAGTAGTAGCACAGAATGCAACGTCTATTACTTCTACCACATTAATCAACCTAATTGCAAATTATACTCATAACATCGCAATTCGCGGCAGCGGCTTGTTCTTCACCTCATCAAGCGTCAATCTCCTCCTCCGCTCAGAATGCAGAACTCTAGTCTTTTCTACCTCGACTTTTTCCGGTACAGTACTTGATGGAACCACCAGCGCATCCGCAGATCGCGATTTCCGGAATGGCAAGTCCTTCGCGACTCTTGCTTTCAAGTCTATCGTCTTATCGGCACCCTCTGAACTGAAGCGAATCAAAGCTTCGACGGAAGATGATCGCGCGATGCCAACAGGCTTGTGCAAGACCAATGCTGCTTCGGCCTTCATTTGCGCCTCAATCTGCGTCTTCGAGCGTGCAAGTTGTGGCTTCCATCCTATCGCCATACGATCCGTCTGCAGCGATGTTTGCGCCCCAGATATCGTGTCCGGAGCACTAGCTGTGCGCATATGGTACTTGCCTCGCGCCTTTGTTGGCACCGATGCACCTTCATTCGAGCTACCATCCGTTGACGGCGAAGTTTCTTGACCATCTGGTCCTGTAGACCCACTCCGTGAACTCCAGGTGACACTCGCCGCGGGGTTCACTGAGCTGAGTCTATGAGGCCTGGTCAGGGAAACAGATGAGCGAGAGTAGCGATGTTGAGGATACGAGAAGCCTGGATTGGGCAGGTGTGGATATGAGCGTGACGCCAGGCCCATCGACGCGGGACTGGCAGGGTGGAGTGCACGCCATGTTGATGCAGAGAATTGAGGTCCTGTCGATGGGGGAGTACCTCCAAAGGATGATATGTGGCCGGAGAGACGCGGTGGGAGCGTCAAAGAGTGGTGTGATATAGAGGGCTGGAAAAGTGCCGGTAGGTTCTCGAGGGACGATGTCCTTGCTGGAGCGACAAACTCGGGTGGAATCGGTGGTGGAGCAAGTTTGGATGTGAAGATACCCAATCCGACTGAACATCGGGGAGAAGGAGCATGTAGAGTTGGCGGAAGAGGGCTATTGCTGAGATCGATGGTGTCGATGCTGAAAACTGACTCGTTTCGGCGTGTTGATGTTGATAGCCCTCTACTGTAGGGTCGTTTCTCGGATGCGAATGGGTTCTGTCGCACAGGGGAAGCGTTCCGCGAAGGCGCTGGAGTAGCAAAGGGGTTTATCGGTGTCTCGTAGCCATGCTTGAACAAGTGTGCTTCGAACGGCCTACTCACGACTGCCAGAACACCGAACAGTGCGCTTGATGCGATACTGGAAGAAATGTCAGCATCTATATCGTGTCCTACTCCGCGTCTAGCTACTCACAGGGATATCATAGCAAAGGCCATGCCCAAGCGTGCGATGCGACAGGACGTGCCGACTTCCCATGCCTGGAGCTCAGGTCCTTCAGGCAGACAGGATGGACGACGCGCGACAGTGATCATGTTCCAGCCAGATGTCAAGAGCCATAGAGCACACAGCAAAACAGCGTAGCGGATGGCAAGGTAAGCCGTCCTTTTGATCGTTGATGCATGTTCGCGATGGCGGATCCAAGTCGTTTGCTTGAGCGATATGATTGTGTGTAAATAGGTGTAGCATATTGTGGCAACTCCCTACATACGTGAGCTCGTGTCATGAAGGCAAAGTGGTTTTTATTGCGTACCGATATCAAAGTCAGCACCTCTACTGGAATGCTCGTGGTATCATCTGGGTTGGATGAGATGTGGTAGATGGAAGTGGAGAGGCAGATGATAGAGCTCCAGTGAAGCACATTCAAAAGCAGCGTGATTGTGATCAGGGCAGCTTTGCGGCGCGGAATCTTGACGCTGATATTGATGGCAATGGGTTTCTTCTCCGCCTTCTCAGTCTGCTGGTCGTCCTGACTGCTACTCCCATCTGACCTAGCCATGTGATCACGGAGTTGCGTTGTATGCTGCGCGTACTGTTCGCATCAATCGAGCGAAGTGATAGTTGCCGGAATGACTGTAGTAGAGGAGTAAGAAGCGATGTGGGGCATATCCGCATCAGAGATGATCAGCGAGTGGCGCTGTGCAAATCACAGCTGAAGAGGAATACAAGGCGTGAGCGCGGTGGTAGGCACCGTTAATGATGGCATTAAAGCAATGTTGGTGCTATCAGACTTGCTGTGTCTCAGAGACAGGGGTAGCCGTTCAGCACTTGAACGGCCCGAGGACTCTTAGTTACATTCCAACAGTCATTCGCACAACTCCATCTGGGAAATGTTGCGCATAGGCGAGGAATGCTGTTGACAGGGCGACTCACGTATTGTGCGCTCGCCGTTGCAGCGGGTGCATCTCTGTAGCTGACTTGCCACAGTGAAGATTTCCACTCTGAGACGGCCGGACGTCAAAGCGCCAGCTGCATGTCCGCAGAGCCGCAGAGCCGCAGGTGTCAAGATGATAGCGTGTTTCGCGGTTTTGACAGATCCGGTCGCGTGGTCTGGCGATGTGCGCGCGTGCGAGCGATGCCAGCGTTTGAAACTTGTGAGGTGCTCGCTCTACTTGCTTCCGGGTCTTCACTGCTCAGAGGACGAGGAGCAGAACCAGCAGTAGTATCAGCACGAAGATGAGTAATCCAATGCAGCAGCTGGACCATGAGTCTAGCGAACACGCGTTAGCCAAAGTCACGCCGCCATTCTCTCGTCGTGCCATACCTTCGTTCTTCCTGATGACCCAGCCGACCTTCTTGAGTCCAGTCTGCAGCTTGCCACCTACTCGGTCTGCCACTGTATCGACGTCATTCAGCATCTCACCTTGCTCCTCAAGCTCGCGGCCCATGTCGTCTGCCTGCATGCGTAGGTTGCCGACAGTCCTGAAGACACCATCGAGCTGCTCATCCTGCTGGTGCATGATCTCCATCTGCTGCTCCTGCTCGAAGGCTGCATAGTTGTCCTCGTCTTCGAATGAGTCTGGGTCTGGCAGGGCATCACCATTGGCAGGGCCCTTGCCCTTATTCTTCGCGTGTTCGATTGTGTTTTGCAGCTCGTCGCGCATGTTCTCGATCTCGTCGCCGACCTCCTTGACTAGGCTGCGTCTCCGCTCGACCTCATCAATCTCGAGTCCAAAGCGGTACGGGTCATGTTCGACCGCCTTGACACTCTCTACCAGGTCCTCTAGGTCTTGGCTCAGGTCCTGGAGTGTCTGTTCGAGTTCGCCCCGGGCCTCTTTCAGTTCCGGACTATTTGCGGAAGAGGCCGAAGATCGTATTCGTAGGTAGGATTTGAAGAGAGGTCGCGCAGTGTTGAGGGCGGACAGGACATCACTATCAAACTATCAATGAGGGTGTCTGACATGGGATTGGCTTACTCACGCCTGTACTTGGAGGAAAGGGTCATCGTCGTTGTTTGAGGACATCATTCCGGCTCATGCGACACGGGAAAGACACTAAAGAAAGGCTAATGAAGCACGTGAGCGGTCGTGGTAGATTCGATGTCGTGAGCAGTGAGTGAGAGCATTCGCGAAGCTGTCCTGAGCCGGCGATACCCCAGATCCCGAAGGCGCGGTCGTGCACAGACCCACACACCTTCCAGAAATTCCATGCCGCTAAGAAAAGTTCCACCACCAATTCACGGACACGATGAGAGACACGCGCTATTATCAGAGGAACGTCTGGCCTGCTTTTAGGTTCGAGCATCTCTTCACCACACACAACGATGGGACCTGACACCGCTCTACCATTACCGCCTGACTTCGACAACGCGGAAGACTTTGTAGAGTCATTGCTTGATTTCACTACTTCATCATGGCTATTGCAAACGTTGTGTGGTGGGGTGCACATCTTGGACTTTTACACCAGGTCGCCTGACCTCTATTCGCACATTTTGCCGCAATCATGGAGGGACTGGTTCCAAAGCCGAGCCATCATGGACATCCTGGACCTGTTAATGCGAGACGATATCATCTCCCTTGAATCCACGGCGGGAGAAGGTGATGACACCTGGCGAGGCGGTTCTGTACCCCCAAAGGACCTGGTACAATACGTGAAACACGTAAGGAAGCATCTCCTTGCTCGAGATTTCCCACCCCCCGGATCAGGGCTCAAGCTGCAAAAGCCAGCCATATCCCGCCATGTTTCCATGGGCATGAAGGTCAAGAAAGTGCACGAGGTCGACAACTTTGCGCGTTACATCGACAGGCTCACGGCAGATATAGCCACTGCTATAGATGAGCCTATCACACATCTGGTAGACTTTGGCTCTGGGCAGAACTATCTTGGACGTGCACTTGCTGCTCCTCCATATTCGAAGCACATTGTCGCTGTGGAGAGTAAGCAGCACAATATTGAAGGGGCCAAGAACATGGATGTACTTGCGAAGCTTGTGCCGAAGACCTTAGTCATGAGGAACAAGAAAGAGTATCGAGCGAAGACTGGTACTGGAAAGAAAGGAAAGAAGGGCAAGGAGCGCGGCTGGGATGAGCATACTGAGTCTCTTGATGATCACGATATAACAAGCAGTGAACAAGCTACGAGTCAACCAGAGCCTAAAACAGCGAACGCTCATTCCTCGTCGACTCATGACACTCCACCCTCGTCCAAAGAAGCGAAAAATGGCGCATCGTGTCTCGATGACGAATGCACACTTCCATCTCAATTCAATCAGACGAACGACAATGATCGAACAGCACACAGAAGTGAAACGATGAAGACAACCACAACCACCAATTTGCAAATGTACATTGAAGGTCATGGCAGCGTCCAATACGTCGAGCACATCATCAAAGATGGTGATCTCACGCCAGTCATTGACCAAGTTCTGGACACCTCTGCAATGAAGACGGAACACAGAACTACAGGTTCCAAGCTAGAAGAGACAGTGAGCCTCGAGGCTCTATCCAAGCCAAAGAACGTCAACGCCATGGTGATCTCACTTCACTCGTGTGGCAACCTCGTACATCACGGTCTCCGCTCCCTTCTACTTGATCCCCACATATCTGCCGTGGCCATGGTCGGCTGCTGCTACAATCTTGTCACGGAGCGTCTTGGCCCACCAACCTACAAACTCCCTTCGTTGCGGCCCAATCATCCCCGCCTAGTAGCCACTTCCAACGCCTTTGACCCACACGGCTTTCCGATGTCAGAACGACTTGCAAACTATCTACTACCACATCCGCCCCTCGGAACTGGCGAGGTCGACACAGCGGAGCCAGAGCACGAGCAGCCGAGAGGTATCCGTCTCAACATCACAGCCCGCATGATGGCCGTCCAAGCCCCCTTCAACTGGGGCCGCGAAGACAGCGACCTCTTTTTCACACGACACTTCTATCGCTCTTTGCTCCAGCGTATCTTCCTGGACCGCGGCGTTGTGTCCGCGCCCGTGGACGCTGAGAACATGGTCGGTGGCGCAGTTTCAGCCAACGGGCATACTTCACATGTCAACTGGACTCCGCCCAACGGGCGCGGCCCTGGCATATCCTCAGATGGAACATCAACGCCGCTCACCATCGGCAGCTTGCGCAAGTTTGCGTACAGCGACTTCATCTCGTACGTCCGAGCTGCAGTCGATAAACTTGTCAATCCGAACAGCTTTTGCGAGGTTGACCCGGAATTCATCAGGGAGAAGATGGACGGCTTGACGGATGAGGATATCAAGGATTACGAGGCAAGATTCGCCAATCGCAAGAAGGAACTCAGTGTCATGTGGAGCTTGATGGCGTTTAGTGCTGGGGTCGTGGAGTCTGTCATCGTGACGGATCGCTGGCTGTGGCTGAAAGAGCAGAAAGAGATTGCGCATGCTTGGGTTGAGCCGGTGTTTGAGTATAAGCATAGTCCGCGAAATCTGGTGGTTGTGGGGATCAAGAAGTGATGGCCGGCTGATGATAGCTAGCTGAGTCGCTTGCCTCACTTCACACCGTCGCTTCCAGTCGGAAGGTCGATCTTTTATAGCAACTCTTCCACTCATGACATTCCCCAAAACAACATCATCGAGACAAGAGTTCTTAAGTCCGAGGATACCCTCGAGCTGTTCTGGATGGAGTTTGACTGCTCTTTCGACGCTTGCAAAACTTTGTGTTTTCCCATGCACGATACCGCCACGCGTCGGGAACTTCACTGGTGTCACCACTGACCAGCGAATGATATGTGCAGCACAGTCTTAGCGTTGATCAAGATGCTGCTTGCTGGGGGCGCTCTACTGCAGGTTATTACACACAAGTGATGGTTGAAATATGTACAAGGGTTGCGCCGTCAAATTATAACGCGTTGATCTGCGTGATGAACTACAGTCGTAACCGTTATTGGCTACTTTCATACAACAGATGCCTGTCAATTTTGCTCGTATGCTAAAGCCTGCAGCATGGAGAGAGCTGGCATGATTGTGGGACCGTGTTTGCTAGCGGCCGAACAAAGGCATGCTAATTTAGCGGATCCTTCTTCCCTGGGTACATGAGCTCAGAGTCTCAGGAACATTTTGAACCTGCACCCAACAATCCCAGCACACACCCAAGATCTGGAATCATACTCAAGTGACCAGGTTTTCCACGACGCGTGCAGCGCTCTCCAGTACGTTATCCGCCGAATTGCCGGGGCTACCTAAGAATCTCGTGAGCACGTACCAGAAGTACAAAAACCACACGTAAGTTGATCACTTTCCATTCGTGTACAATTTTAATCGTTGTCAGGGACTCGATTGCTCAATGGTTGGCCTACACGGCTCAGCAGCATGGGTATGTTGCGTCGAAGGGCAAGAAAAAGGGCAGCGCTGGCAACGCCGCCAAGGGCCAACCGACTTACACAGTTGCCATCAAAGACTGGACTGTACTTGCAGAGTACATCGCCGGCCAAGAGCCGCCCATCAACGTACCCGTTAAACTCGCCACTCTGCTGGATACGACTATCAGCCTCCGCCAGATCTACTCGGACGATGTTTCTGAAGTTCTTGAAGACTCAGCTGTGAAGCGCGAATCCGATGATAAGCACGCGCACTTTTTGAACGTATTGAAGAAGGTTCGGAACATTCTCGAATCTCGCCTTCCTCTGAAGCGTACCCCTATGCCGAAACCGCAGGCAGTAGAAGAGATTTTCAACCTCTTCGAGCACCTGGAACTGGAGGAGCCTTCCGCCGCTTTTGAGCAAGCACCTGACAACGTCCCGACGCTACCTGAAGAGCCCATCTACATGGCTGAGCGGCCAAATGGCATCGAAGAGAGCTTCTTCGCGTTTGCTCTACATCTACACGACTTGAGCAAACTACGCAGTGAGGTCTCCACAGCATGGATTGGGTACAAGGAAGGCATGTTTGATCTAGTTGCAGCAACCATCGCCACCAATACGGCTGTAGACTTGGCACGATCAATGACGGATGACCTCAAGAGTACACTTGCCAAGAACGGTGGAGCCTGCAGGATGCTGCAGATCTACTACGCCGCTCAATGCATGGCCACTGGTACTTCCGCAACGCACAAGGTGCTTCCCGGAGACGACATGAATTTCGCGACATACAAGCTTGCCGATTCGTTATTCTATCCCGCACATCAGCTGCTGAACGCATTTTGCGAAGTTCTCAAAGTCGCGCCCACGCCTGAGATGAAGCGCGGTATCTACGGGTTCTATAAGCCGCAGTCCGATCGTAAGCGCAAAAGCGACCGCGAAAAGTTCCTAGAAGACAAAATCCTCATGCTCGAGATGCTTCCTGAGTTCTTCTACTACTGCCGCACCACCGAGCCAACTACCTCTCGACCACCGGTGGAGGACGAGTTCAGCCGTGGGCTCCGCGAGATGTTCAAGACGAAGGAGGTCACCCTACCCTTGACGTTCGCGGCCACTCTCTTTCTCGACATCCACCATATACTCCGAGACGAGGTAGACTACGGCTTCTCGCGCATGACGGATGCAACACATTTTGTGCAGGTCGACATTGAGGAGGAACTCAAGTTCCACGAAGGCATCGAGATGCCAACGTGGCCGGGGGACAACGACAAGGCTGTCCAACAGTTCGTCGATACCCTGCAATTTTGGTGCCATGAAGATCAGAACCTCGATTGCGCAAAGCGACTCAAACGACACAATATCCCCGAGGCCTTCCACCTGTATCGTAAGCACCCTTGGCTGTGCGGCCTGTGGAAGTACTATGCCCAGATGCGCTTCCACGAGATCAGCATTGTATTCGTCAATGCTTGGGGCTCCGTCATGTCTTGTGCGCATCTATACAACGCCGTTGGTGGTGGTACAACCAAGGAAATGATGTGGAAAGACCTCGACGTCATCGTCCCACTTCAAGGCGAGAAGACGTTCTTCATTGGCGATGCACCGAAATCTGCTGAGGACTGTCTGAAGCGGTTTGCACTTGCCATGGGTGCTTCCGCATCGAACCTGGCCAAGTCGACCCGCAGGAAAAAAGGTCTTACGTTATCTAAGCGTGGTCCTAAGGGACTGAAAGAGCTCGGACCCGTGCTGCAGACGTTCAAAGGGCGGTTTTGTGACGGCAACGGGCGGACCAATCTGGCGGTTGAAGACGTGCAAAAGATTCTCGAATGTGATACCTGGGACTACGAGTTAGACGAGGAGGGTCGTGCTGGCGAGGTCTTCAGAGACACTGATGAGGTAAGGTCAACATGTGCGACTATCGTCGTTGACGGTTTCTGACTTTAGGCCTTAGTCTCCGAAGAAAGCGCCCTTGAGACACCTGCATGTCTCCAAGCTTCTCGGACTTCTCCGTGACCTTTCCCACGCCGAGATGATTGAGATCTCATACGACTATATCCGCCTACACCGCCAATGCTGGCGTCTTCTTGGCTTCGTGAGGGAGCAGTGTCGCGAAGATCTCATCAGGATATATGGACCCAGCTATATCGTGAAAGAAAGCGAGCTGCCGTTCATTACCGGGTACGTGCTCATGTCAGGAACCTCAGTCCAGCAGATAGGAGACATCTTGAAAGCGCGGCTGCCTGGCGTTCAGGTGACGAGCAAAGTCTTGGGGGATGCGGCTGCCGTGGTGCGGAGCATGATTGCACATGGAGTTGGCGGCCTCATCGTGGATCAGATACTTCCGAAAGCGCTTGGGATACAAATTGAGTTCGAGATCGAAGGTCAGTGAAGATGGAGCGGCTGGTGCGATGATGGCTATGGAAATCATGTAAGAGACCGATATTGTGCTTTCCAAACCGAGAGTCGCTCCTGATGTGCGATTGATGTATCATAGGGTACATCGCTGATATCTATTTACATTATTTGCTACCTGCGAAAGTCCTGAGAACGCCAGTTATGCTCGATCCTTCCCCTCGTCCTATCACAACAAGCTCAGCGAGCTTAACACTATAGCCGCGCATACCAATATCGACATCCAACTTGGCGTCAGAAGCGTCGCAGCATCCTCCTTGTCCCCATCGTCATTGCTAGAAGTATCGCCCTGGCCCGTCTGTGGATTTCCTTCACCAGCACCTGTTTGCTGCTCCTTGCTGGTGAAACTGCCTAGCACACACGCGCTCTCATTCATGCCGCCATTGTTTCCACCAAACGCCACAGCCGCCGTCTTCTCCCACAGTAGCGAAACGTTGAGGTACATTCGCGGCTCGTACCAAATTCTACAGCTCGCGCTGTCGTTCAGAAACTGCGTAGGTAATCCATCGTTTTCGAGCCCAGCGCGGATATTGTCCTGGAAGTTGATGCTTGCATCCAGCACATTGATGCCAAACGGAGTCGGTAAGAACTCAGCCCACTCGTTACGCTGCGCCGTCGACGTTGCAAAGGCAGAGCGCACCAGTACGGCCAGACCTTGTAGATACACGCTCGGCAGAACGAGTGTACCTTTCGTTCCGCCAACAGGCTCCATGGGTCCGTTCTGTGGTCGTCCACCAACAGCTAGCGTTTTGACACCCGATTGCTGCACCATGAGCTCCACGAAGATAGCACACGTCGACGCACATACGCCATCCGAAAGTATAATCAGGTCTTCCGCGCGGAACGGATCTTCCGTGAAGTTCGCACGATTACCATAGCCAGTTGGCGTGATACCCACCGCGAGACGTGGGTCGGACGTCGTTAGAGGATCAGACAAGTTGTACTTCAGCAGCGCTGTAAAATTGTCGTTCTTGAAGCGCGCGGGCGGGTACATTGCAGTCCAGTCCGGGAATGCCGTGAGATTAGAGGACAAGAATGCATCATTGCTGAAGGGCGAGGTATACAGTTCGCCGTTGGCAAGTGACACCGCGCGGAAACTGGATATGGAGCTGCCGTAAACTTCGCTGGCGCGGTGACCACGGTAGCGAAACTGCGCCTGGGGTTCTTGAGACGGGAAAAATTGAAGGTACATGTCGTACCCCGACAAGACTTTCCCGCCGCCGTTGGTGCGCACGTCGATGATGTGCTTCGCTATGCCGCGGGACTTGGCTTCAGCGATGTAGCGCTGGATGATTTGCTGGAATTGGCGGGCGCCTGAAACGTCTGCGGTGTTGAAGGTTTGCACGACGAGAACGCCAATCTGCCCTTGTGCAGTGTTGAGGAAGTAGCCTGCTAATGGAACTTGAGCAGCCGAGTGTGCAATGAAGGGTCGGGGGTAGAGCACAGGAACAGAACCGCGCTCGATGGTAAATGCGCTTTGGTATTCGTGATCACGAGGGTTCTCGAGATGGAATGGTAAAGCGTTTGGGTCACGAGGCTTGAGGCGCGCGGCGCTGCTGGAAGGCTCGACGTATGTCTCGTAGAATGTTTCTGGATCTGCGATATATGCCCAGGCACGTGGCTCCAGTACAATAGCCGAATTTGCGTAATTATTCGTGGTGCCATTTTCGAAAGTTACATTTGTAAAGAGCCCAGTGAAAAACCGTGGGCTGGTAAAATATCCATAGTTCTCTGCAGGCTGCATGAAGAACATAGCATTGAATCGTGTATCGGGATCATGATACGAGTTGAACTCCGCTTCTGATCTGAGATACTGCACTGCATTCTCGCCATTGATCTGCGCTACCGCGGAGCGCTGATAGCTTGTGTCGGTCCTGTTGATATCGCTCAGAGCCCAAATTTTTGGCAGCTCGACTCCGTCCTGTGAGGCTGACACTAGAGCGATTTGCACACTTCTGCGCCACCTGAAAACTCCGGCCCAAGTCATACCGTTGAAATTGAGATGTCCATCATGTGCTTTGATAAATAGGCGCGCGATTGCATCTTCAAAGTCGTACTCGTTCATGTACTGGTTACTGCTTACTTTGCGACCGATGTCGTCGAGTCCAGCGAATATGTCTACTTTCTCGTTTGGCCATCCCTCTGGTGGGTCCTTCAGATACGATATCGTCGACTGGAATTCTACCATTCGTTTTATGGCGGCGACAGTACTGTTGGCATCAGCCTGACGAATCGGTACCGATTTGAGACACGTTATCGCCAGCTCAGCCGGTATAACCGGATATTGTGACCTTGGGTTCCTTCTGACAAAACTCGCTATCTGAGCACATGCCCGATCTGTTTGTATCGGCTCTGATAGTGATTGTGTGATGGAGGGCTCGATGTTTTGGATCGACGAAGGCGCGCGCGTAGGGTTCAGCCCAATGCTAATGGATGGAAGAGTTCTTGTTTCCTGGGCAGCGACGACCGCAGAGAGCAACGGCAATGCGCTGAACAACCTCATGGTGAAGTGGCTAAGGACGAAAAGACCTTTGGGCGGCCGAGATGTGACTGTGCCGGAATGCGAGCGCGATGCGGCGTGGTACGACCCGATATTAATGTGGTAATAGGCAATGCGATGCGGCCCCCAAGCCTATATACTTGTATTGCGGTCTTTCCCTCTATCACGACCCAGCAGTGGTTGAGACCTATGTGCTTCGATCTACACAGTATGACCTGATCATCAGTTCGTCCAATTGCAACCCTCGCTGCTACTCGTATCATAGAAGACAGCCTAGTTCCTCCTCTTCATTGACGTATCTTACACTTTCAAGACCCTTAACAACGAGGACAGAATGGAGAAACATCAGTACAAGTTTGCGGAGGCACAGCGACGTCTTTAACGAAGCCACTCACGGTCATGCACGAGCGCCACCTCGACGCCTGCTCGTATACGTGTGCCGCGCTCAGGCGTCCTCTTAAATTTCTTAGCTCAGGACCTGCGTACCCTGCAGAAGATCTTGTGGCGTGCACCGTTCGCACTTCGATTCGTTGATGGTATTGCGCCATACCGCTTCGAGTTCTCTTTTGCATAAAGGCGGACTGCTTGAGAGCACGTTGCGGGATGTGGATTGGTGAGTGCCTAGAGAATTGCCCAGACGGATATGCGGCTGACTCGATGTGGAGGGAACTAGGCAGGTGCTAGCGTGCTAGCTTCTTCTTCGATTGTCGCTCCACCATGTGCACCGCTCGCCAGGCAACACTTTCTTACAACTGACTTGAGGGTCAAAGAGGTTGGACCCCTCTAGGTCGAACGATATAATGTGTCCCGGCTGAAAACACTGAATCAATACAAATGAGCCTGTACGCCAAGCAATGTCCGGCAAAATCGAGAACGGCCACACCGCCGCATCCGGGCTAGTTCCCTCAGCGTCACCATTTCGACTCAGCCTTACCACGACACACTATATAGTAGACATGACGCTGTCGAGCGATGAGCCTCGTGGATCCTCAATGTGACGTCTGACGAGGAATCTAGACCCACAGTGATGGGAACGCAGAGATAATGCTTTGAAGATGGAGTGAACGATACGGAAGTTTCATTCAGTCACGATGACATTTCAACAGACGTACATAGCTACGAATGCGTAGTAGAGGCGAAACGATCTCAAAACGCCATGCTCAAGTACTTTAGCAATGCAAGTGAACTCCTGAAAAGAATAAACCCTAGCCAGCAATCACTTAACATCGACGACTTTCTTTCCCTTCTTTTTGGCCTCTAGCATCGTTTCCTTCCAGTCCTTCACCCCCGCTAATGCGCCATCGGGATCCGTCTTCCTCATCAAAAGGTATCCTTGGATTTCCGCAGGCGAAAAAGTGTTCTCCGGAAGCTGACTGGCAAAGTCCTTCGACATCTCTGCTAGTCGCTCAGCTGGCAGTGTGACAAAGCTAGGTTTCATGGGGCTCGCTACGGGCGGTGTCTGAGTACCCGTACGCGATGTCTGCTTTTTCTTCTTTTCGTTCTCTTTGGTCAAATCCTTGGTCTTCCTCACATCGGCTTCGTTGCTGTACATGCGTCGGAAAATCTCCTGGATCTGTTCGCTCGTGGCCAACGTAAATTTGATCTGGAGATCGACTCGTCCGGGGCGAATAAGGGCAGAATCAAGCTTCTCTGGGTAGTTGGTTGTCATGATCAAGACGCGGCCCTCATTAGACGCAGCACCGTCGATGATATTGAGGAGACCAGCAAGCGAAATTTTGCTCTTGCTTCCTTCGTCGCTGGACTCAACTTTCGTAGTGGTCTTGGTCTTTACGCTGGGCTCTGGCTTCGTACTGGCAACAACAGCATTGCTATCAGATGATGGAACAGGTTCCGAAATGCCATCGTTAGAGACTAGGGTAGTAGTCTCGCTGTCCATCTTCGCGGTCTTCGGCGTTCGCAGCACTCGGGTCAGCCGCCGGCGAAGCGATTTTCCCTTCTCCTGCTCATCAACCGCATCAGACTTGTCTCCAGACTTGACAGCACTCTCCAATACTTGTGGTTGCACCGATGTGACTTCCTTGTCAGCCTCATCATCGGCGTCCGAGTCCGAGTCTAAGTTCGCGTCTCCAGAAGTCTTGTCGCGTCGAATACCCGCGGAATCAATATCTTCCAAGAGGACGACGCAACGATTTGGAAGCATACTGAACAACGATGCCAGATCAGACTCGCTCATGTCGCGCTCGCTTAGCGACGCGCAGTATATGCTCAGCCCAAAAATTCCAGCAAGTGCGAAGGAAAGCGACGTTTTGCCAGTACCAGGAGGACCGTGAAACAGATATCCACGACGATGCGGAATGCCTCGCGCCGAGTACCACCGTGCAGTAGCAGGGTGAAGATACTCATTGATGTCTGCGACGACCTTGTCTTTTTGTGCGGCATCCAATGTGACCGTGCTGATGGGACGTGAGGGACGAGTGGTTTGACACTGCCAGTAACCGCCATGTTTAGCCTCTGCTCGAAAGATGTCGGTCATGCTATTCGGCTTCTTGCTTGACCAATCCTTGACATGGGTGATGAGATCCTTGATAGGCTGTGTGCTCCTACCCATACACCGTAGTATTAAGAAGTATTCAATTCGCTCAGCGTACTTGTTTTCTTGCGAGTCTTTTCGGAATTGGAAGTAGTGTCCGTTGTGCGTAAAGCTGTCGTCTCCAAGATTGGGTTCATAGTAAACGGGCGTGGTACCGTTCCACTTGTCGTAATTGAAGATACCCGCCTCATCTAATACATCGTCATCGTCGGGTTCTTCCTCAGAATCAGAACTGTCGGCGTCGTCGGAACGCGCTCTTGGCTTTCGCGATGAGGCCTTCAAATCCCTGCTGACCTCGGTCATCCGCTGAGACGAGATCCAACTTATGAATTGAGCGTAAAGTTCATCGTCGTCATCTATTCGTATAGCCGAAGTGCCGTGATCTCTGCGTGAAGTCAGTGATCGATCTTTTTTGTGCGACCTCGAGAGAGATGAGAACTCACAACAGATAGCCTCGTCCTTGGGTATAAATCCACATTACCCCCTGATACAAGCCAAATAGCAGGAGGTATAGTGACATAGTGTTACCAACGTCAAACCCAAGCTTATTGAGTAGGAGCTGAGCGACAGCACCAACTCCAGGAATGCCCACAGCAGCGTCCGCCATGCCTGAGGGAAGCTTCTCCTTCAGCTGCTCCATCTTTGCCTCCATGATTGATGCTTGGCTTTCGACGTTTCGTGTCGAAATCCGTGGTTGCAAGCAATTAGTTTGCTGCTGCCACAAAGAAACGTAGTAGTATGCACGAGTGTCGAAGTGAGCGGTGGTGAGAGTAGAGGAAAGTAGCAAGGAGTGCGATTTATGCTTGCGGTGAGCTGCTGGAGTGGCGTGAGGTACTGATTCACGTCCGGTGCCCTTGCGCCGTACTTTTGCACTCACACGGTGGTGCAGAAGGGCGGTAGGAGATCGCAGCCTGAATGTGGCGGTGCAGCCGTGCAGACATACATCCCACATAGGCACTCACCTATCAGCTTTCACTACTCCCCAAGATGGCATCGCTTACCCCGCGCTAGACATTTTTGGAGGCTGTTGTCAAGAGTGCAGATATTGCATGACGAAACTCACAGGCATACAAGAATGGGCAATCCGCCTTGACATCGCCTTGGAAGCTTTGGAAGAGTGTCACGAATTGCGCAAAGTGTGGCATACCAATTGAACTACTTTCTTGATGAAGGGCGCATCGTGAATACTGGTGTGGCACTACGACGGCAGCCGAGTTGAGAACGAAGCTCGATCGGAATCTCGCCTGGGTCTCCGTGGAAGTCTGACGTCGAAACCGGTGTCAAAAGATGCACTAACAGATGAGTCGAATTGATACTGTCTTAATTTCTACTCGAAGGGCGGTGATTGGAGCGTAGAAATTACCTGTAATGGCAGCCTGGAAAGCACAGCTTCGATGGACCTTGACTGTGACGTGGCGGGGAAAGTGGCGCAGTCTTGCAAGCGTTAACAGCGCAGCGCGCATCATGCTCGAGAGACAACTTCTATTGGTCACCAGCGCTCTAGTCTTCACGACATGCAGTTCTGTCAAAGACACGACATCTATGGTACCTTCGTAAGTTACGAGATAGCGTCCCGCGAAGTCGCCCTGAAGTCGGCAAGGTCGGCAATGAGCCGCGCTCTAAATATGCCTAAGGAGTCAAGCATCACAAGCCTTTTCCGAATTGTGATCGACAGGGACAGAAGGAGAAGATCAATCATTTCATGTACGCTAATCGCGCGGGATATCTAAACAGGAACTGCAGTCGCAAATCATCTCCTTTGTTTCTAGCGCACATCCATATGTGACAAGCATCTTCGGCGCAGCCTTCAATGACATGTCCAATCTTCCGTGCTCTCAAAATCGACAAACAAAATGGTATTCAAACATAGAAAACGAACATAAAGTTCCAACGACCATCTCAATGATGCTATATACGTCACCCAAAATGTTTCAGGGCTGCCCTCCCGTGTATGTTCTGCGGGGTGAAGAGGTGCTGATGATGCCAGAAGCGAAAGGTCTTTTGCGGTGGTCGAACGCCAGCCGAATGCATGCCACACCACGTTACTAAGAATGCTAGTCATATTGTTGGAGAAGTTGGACTTCTAGTGACGAGCACCAAGGTGCTTGCGCACATGCGCGTCAGCGTGACGGCGGTGCTTTGGCTTGTAGGCTGCATCCTCGGTGACGGTCACAACGACAACGACCTCTTCGATAGCAACCTCGTAGACAACACCAGCGGAAGTGTATGTTGTGGTAGACACAATCTTAGCGTTGGGGTCAACATTCTGCTTGGCGGGAGCCGGAGCAGGTGTGACGGCGGGAGGAGCAGGTGGTACCTCGACCTTGGGTGCCTTAGGTGCCTCATACTTCGCGGATGGTGCCGCAGGCTTGGGCTCCGCAGTGTTGACATCATACTTAGAGATACCTCCGGGTCCCTCGCTCCTGGCAGGTGCGTAGCTCTGTGTGGGCACAGGGGCGACGCTGGAGAGGATAGGCTTAGCAGTGGGCTTGGCTGGGCTACCTGGCTTGAGTGGGTTGGCGTATCCGGGGCCGTATTGAACAGGAACGTTTCCGCAGAGTCCCTTCGCGGGGCCGGCGCAGTCGTCCTTCGCGAGAACAGCCGGCATTTCCTGAATATCACACTTGTCTTGCTCTGCTTCGGTCTGGAGTTTGCCGCTGAAGTGCTGGCAATCTTCGGTACGGCCTGAAGGGTTGGTGCAGTCGTTGACAGCGCTCTGGAGAACGTCGATGTTCCACCCGTTGATGAAATCGGCGTGGTATCCGTAACCTGGGTTATGTTAGTTGGTGAAGATAGCATATGAGGAAACACATACCAGTGGGGTCACCGTTGGACCAGACGAATTGACCGGGCTTGCCATTGAAGTGATCGGTGTTCCAGATGGTCTCATAGAAAAGCGAGGGAAGACGAGTCTCGAAGCCCTTAGGGCAGCTGCCACCGTCAATCAGGTTGGGGTAGGCCATGTGGCTCTTGTGGTCGGCGGCAGCAACATCCTTGCCGTTCCAGCACGAGGGAAAGAAGATCTCAGCGCGAATACCGTTGGCGCAATTCGCGTCCAAAAACGCCTTATCGGGCAAGAAATGACGGTAACGCGAGCCTTCGGGGTCCCTGTTGTAGTTGAGGCAGTTGAAGCCAAGGGACTTCTGCATAAGGGACTCCTGTGTGGTGTCCTCGGGGCCCCATGACGATGTTGGCAGGTCAGGCACCGGGCCAGAGAAGTTGCGGAGACGGGAGTCGCCAGCAAGCATCTGAAAGCCCTTAGGGAAAGCCTTCAGGTTGTCGCCCAAAAGGAGGTAGTATGCAAGCATACCGCCAATCTGGGGAACAATCTCGGTCATGCCGCTCTCGTGCACGAAGTGCAGAGAAGGCGTCCTAGTTCGTTTGGTGAGCCAGGGTGCAATGGAGGACGTGGAATTGGGCTTACCAGTAGGCTGACTTATCGTCACTGAACTGGCAAGATGTGCAGTCCGACTCCCTGAGATCGTCATAGCCGGTAGTCTCACCAAAGTCTGTGTTACCTGTTAGCATATCGTCCCTCATCCATAAAACTAGTGCTGTCCAAGGCTGACGTGGCACTTGGAAACAATGACAAGTCGAGGGCTCCGAGAGCAGACAGCCAGGCATATCCAAGATTAGCCGAGCTGTCACGCGGCCCTGAATAGGTTCGAAACAAAACAGTGGGCCTGTTTGAACTTACTGCTACCACCGTGAATGGTGTGGCCGTGGCTGGAAGCAGTTCCTGAGTCGACGATGGGATCAAGACGCGCCAGAGTAGTGCGAGAGAAGCATGGCATGCGCCAGAAAGCGTTCGTGGTGCCGGACAGCAGGGCCACGGCGGCTGAAATGGATGCGACAGACTTCATCGTGAGTCCAAAAGTAGATTTTCGTCTCTGGTTCTGATATCAGGTCGTCTTTCGTAGACCTTGGAATGATGGAGGATTGCGACGGTCGAGTGTTGTTCTTTAGCCGCCAGGACTTCCGTTATCAGGGGGCGACAGTCCGTATACACAGTGAAATGAGCGTAGGTGTCGTGGACGACGTGGTTGATGGAGCGAACGTGAGCTGGTGTAGCAAAAGGAGCGACGGCTGTGTAAAGGAGTGACAGGGCGGAAGCAGAGGAAGGAAGGAGACGGGGAAAACGAATGAATATCAACCGCCTTCAAGGGGAAATGATGGAGGAATGCTCGGATTGGCAGACGATGAAACTGTAGATTGCCCCGCGGCAGAGATGCCTCCTGTTGGCTGGCGCACTCTGAGCACCTTCCGGCTAGCCATGAATAGTAAGATGAAACAGGCTGCAAGGGACGCACACCAAGGCCCAAGGATCCG
>Ga0265797_10004160_pt1 | contig 22391 bp, 12 predicted proteins | sample P2T30metagenome_FD_192433 | JGI IMG/M metagenome (GOLD analysis project Ga0265797, IMG submission 192433) | Plant litter microbial communities from East Loma Ridge, Irvine, California - P2 T30 | ecosystem: Environmental > Terrestrial > Plant litter > Unclassified | place: USA: California... | reverse complement strand
AAAAAGGTAGTGTGGTGACGATGAGAGACTGGTGGCTTGTTGGCCAGATGCGCAGTCATGGTTGCGCCCGGCTGTTTTTCAGCTGAAAAAGAGCCAGCCATCAGGCGACCTGAGTTTGCCGTAACAAGAGCGCATCGCAGCTACCAGCAACTCACAACGTGCAACACCGCACATTCCTATGTGCACCAAATCCATCGCAGAATCCATCTTGTCTCGGTGCGACACCGAAAATATCGTATCCATTCAATGCGAAGCCTTTGTCGGGATAGTCAGGCCAAGGGCAATCGCGCGCATGGGATGTGGCCGTGAGTACAAGACATGTCATTTTGGTAACGAGTGATTAGAAATTAACCTATAAAAAAGGTCATACAAATCTAAAGCCAACGCCGACAAGGGGATATCATCCTCCATAATGCGATGATCCGCCGCTCTATGTATCCCGAACCATGGTGCCAACTGGCTTCCAATTCCCAATACCGGGGCAGCTTAAACAAACAAAAGAAAATCCATCCAATCGTGACCCGGACTCAGTAGTTGAAGACCGTCAGCGACGGGTTCAGTACAATGGGCAACAGGCAGTGCATGATAACGGTCACGGCCCAACTAGGTACGGTTAGCGAAGTGTCAATGATACTGGAGTAAAAGGCAGTACTTACGGCAAGACAGCGGTCAAACCGGTAATCTCCCATCCATGAGGAGCGAAGCATCCAAGGTAGATCATGCCACCAATCATGGCAATCATGATCATGTACATCCACTTGAAGCGCTTCCAGATCTTGGGCAACTCTGCGAAGAAGTTGGAGTTGTCCTTCTCCTTCGCTGTGGCACCCCAACTCATGTCGATGCAGAACATGTGCGAGCAAATGGCGAGCAGGATGTGGAATGAGACACCACCGAAGAAGATCATGAAGAAGGGCATCCACTTGAGGTTCTCGAAGAAAGCACCCAACAAACTGGCCTCACCAATACGGTAGCGCATAATGGCAAAGCAGACGTTTGACATTCCGTTGAAGACGATGAGCAAGACGATGAAGATCTTCCAAGATTCGACATAGTACTTGTCGAGGTCGCCGTTCAGCCATCCGACAAGGAAGTAGTTGAGGGCACCAAGGGGAACAGCCGAACCGAGAGCGTAGTAAGAGAAGATGTAACCGCAGATAGAGATCTTGGAAGACAGCTGGATGTTGGAGAAGATGAAGGTGCGGAAGAGCTTGGTGAATGGCGACTTCCACAACCAGGTGTGGACGGGGTTGAAGACCAATTCGTTGCAACCGTACGCGTATTTCTCCCATCGGTCCAACTCATCGAAGACGGATAGCGAGACACCCTCTTTGAAACCACGGCCGTGGTAGCTAGCAAGGCGGACGATGTTACCCTTGATCTGGAGACGGAGCGCAATATCGAAATCCTCGGAAACGTGGCTCTCCGACCAAAAGCAGACGTAACCATCATCTTCAGGGGGGTTGCCGACTGACTGGACAGCTTGCCAGCGTAAGAAAGCGTTGTGACCGACGAAGGGGGCGACTTCACCACTACCGACCGAGAAGCGAATAGCAGTGTAGACAAGGTTGGTGAAGTAAGTGATACCGTTCTCAAAGTAATCCCATGAGACTTGCATGACACCAGTTGCATGTTGAACGATAGCGACTTCAGGCGACAAGAACATCTCTGCAGCTCCGTACATGAGACAATCTTCGGGAACGATGGTATCAGAGTCGACGATAAGGATGATCTCACCCATACGGATGTTACCACCAGCCTTCGCGCGGGGATCAGCAGTAAGAACCTGTTCGAGAGCCTCGTGGTAGAGCGCAAGCTCCTCCTCCTCGGATATAGAAGCGTTACCCTTGTCATAGCGATTGTCGACCAAGCTTTGGAGAACATCCTCTACCTTGTTGGAGGTGTTGAGGGCGAAGTTCATGTTAGAGGCCTTCTTGAACTTTCCACGGCGAACGAATCCTTCATGGTTGTGCTTGGGACGCGAGACCCATCCGATGTTGTTGTTCTCGTAGAAGCGAAGGAACTTCTCGTTGTCCTCCTCAGACCGAACAGCCATACCGTCGTCGTTGATGAAGATGCGCGCAGTTCCACCGCGAGACTCGTAGTAGGAGATGGCGGCTTGCAAACTGGCGACAGTAGGCTTGACGACACCCTCTAGTGACTCGGTGTAAATTGGCATTTGGATAGTGATGGTGGATGGCGTGAATCCTTGAGCGCGGGCTTGAGCGAGATTAGGCTTGATGGCTGAGTGGAAACGGCTGTTTGACTTGACACCAGTGACAGGTCCGAAAACCTCAAAGATGTTACCCATGACGACAACGACGAAGAAAAGACCCAAAGCGATCCAGAGCGGCTCCGTCAAGATGAGAAGAATACGAGGGTAAAAGTGGTCAGTCATTGTCTGAAGGATGATGGCTTTGTTACCAAGACCGATGACGAGGATGATGATCAAGACCATGGCAAGACCAACGAAGATGGAACTGGTGAAAATGAGGGGGCGTGCAAGCGACTCCTTGGGGCCATCAGCCTTCTCAAGATCACCATCGACCTCTTCAGCGTTGACCTCAACATCATCCTTCTTGCCGTCGATAGCGAAGTCGACAGTGGATCCTCCAAGAGTAGAGTTGGCGCTGGACTGGATGGCGCTGTCGAAACCACTGAAGGGGTTCTTGGAAGTACCCCAGACCAAGGCCAGGATCCTGGATTCGATCTCCATTGCCTGGGAAAGAATAGCACCAAGGTCGTCGTGCCACACAAGAAGGAGCCTCTCCTGACGAATGAGAGCTGCATATTGGAATTTGCGGATGGTACTGGAGGTGGCTACCTCTGCCATGGATTCAAAGATTTGGATCTGAGAGCCGTTCTGGAACATCAACTCCGTCTCGAAGGGCTCGAGCACGTCGAAGATGGCTTGGGTGCCGTCAGTGCTCATGGTGAGAGCAACACCTGGGTTGATCCTCTTCACTGCCGAGAGGAGGTCCTTGTTGGCCGCTACAGGTTCTGTGACGTATTCTCCTTGACCCTTTCGGATCAACACACCCTCGCAGGAGCCGGGCGATAGGGCACTGGAAGTCATCCATCGCATGGAGCAGGCCTTAGCGTAAAGGTGCTTGATGATCTGTGAGGTGTGAGATGGGGTTTCTAAGATTGCTGATGATTGTACTCACAGCACGGTACCTTGAATCTTCATCGATCTTCATGGTCAACGGTCGGGACATCGGAGGGCGACCTGTGGGTGTCTGAGGTGTGGAGTAGCGCGAATCGTTGACACTGCCACTGAACGATTGCCGGCTGGAGGGGATGAAGGGCCTGTCCCCATCGTGGGAAGGTGTTGCGGAAGACATGTCTGGGATGTCACAAGGATTAAGATGGGTGGTATGGGTAGTTAAGGGATGTTGCTAAGCGATTGTATGAAGCAGACAAGTCTGCTAAGAGATGGGTGTTGTGGTCTGAGCCAAGAAACGAAGGAATGGGCAAGGAGCCCTGCGAAGATCAGTAAAAGCGCAAGAGTGTAGAGACTGGAAAGAGATCTGAAGCGGTCGACGAGCAGAGGTTATCAACGCGGCACAGTTGGTAGTGTCTACACAATTCTCTCCGACTACGCGAAACAAGGCCCCGCCACAATCCTTAGCGACCAGGTCAAAGATACACTCATGCTACACACTATCGAATGTTCGGCATACCCCTTGTCTAGCACGTTCGAGTCTCAACAAGACTTCTTACGCGAATGTCCCGATTGAGGTCACTGCGTCTGTCACAAACGCTATCTCGCATACCTCACCATCCAGAACCGGCGGCACCGCCAGGCCACCGGCTGCACCTAGCGATCCTGTCATCTATCGATATTCTTGCCAGCGCACGCCCCGGTCGCTCTCCCGCCTGCTGGGCCTTGGTGGGCCGCGATGTTGGGACGGTGGCAATTTTACTAGCAGCGACGAACATCTGTTTCGCCGGTGCAACACCATAAGTCTACGGGTCATGATCGAGATCGATGTCAAAAGGGGATGTGAAATCATGTGTCGCATTCGGATACCTTGCATTTCTCACGCTTGTGCCTGGGCTAAGTGGAACAGCTTAGCTTAGCCGCTGCTATACTGGGCGTGCGCCAGTTTTGACGTTTGGGCCGGAGGAGAATTTACTTTTGTCGAACGTTCGGTGACCTCCTCGGCTTCGCGTAGCGGGATTGTCCAGCCAGCCTCGTGCGCTGTAGCGAGTGGGAGTCAGGTCGAAAGTGGAGACGCCTGAAGTCCTAGTCCTCCACGGAACCGGGCACTTGGTGTCTTGGACCGACCGAAGTGGTCGGTATGCTACGCCGCAATTCCTCTGACGTCCAGGTCTACACACGCGCCACTCCGAGATGTTGTGAACAAGCGGCATACATCTTGGGAAGGGGTACAGGACCCTGCAAATTGCTTTTACGACAAGTCCCCGTCCCGCGAGCGGTTGAATCCCACGTCGCCAACCAAGGCAACGATCAAAGCGTGCCGTCATGCACGTCGCCCTTGATAAGCACCCTTGCAGGTTATCCTATTGTTAAGATTAGGACGTTGTTCCGCGTCTATTGACCCTGCAACACCGCCTATCGAACAACACATAAAGCAGCTCGCCACTGTCCAGCCACACGTCACAGATTTTCTGCCTCAACTCTTTAACTTTGCATGACGCCATGTCCAGCTGGGTCGTATCGAGTCAGCAGAATTACTAGTCGACAGAGTTTCGATTGCAGCGGTGGAGCTACTGAATGTGCGACGCACCATCGAGGATTAGCGCGTTTAACCGGTCCGCCGATAAGTCAACCGACAACAATGGGGGTCAGCACGCCGAGGTGCAGGATTTAGCCACCAACGTGCAGATACGGAGGGCAGGATACAATATCGATAGCATGCACACTGGCAAGCCATCTATGGGCTAATCCACCGATGCATCGAGTGCTCTAGACGGGACTACAGGTGCGCGACTTTAGGTTCACCCTTTGCCTGGGTACAGGCGTGGAAAATCCAAGTGAAGATCGCGTGGGTTTTGAAAGGCGATCGGCCGGGCGCTAATCTGGGAAGGAACCATAGAATGATGTGCCGTGGCGTCCGACTCCCAAATCATCCTCTCAAACGTCAAGCCTCTGCCCAATCCAAATACGGCCGGTCAAATCCTTCCGTATCGCTAGCGGCATGTGGCGCTGCCCCCCCTGGCACTTTGACTGCAAGGCTGTCACACTAGCTCTGCGCTTATCTCATGGCTTTTGACGTACCTGCATCTAAAAGAACGCTAGCAACATCGACACTACTGTGCGCTATCTTCAAGACGTAGCTGGCGACTGGTTTGAAACTGCCATGGGCACTATCCGCCCCTTGCACTTGCAGCAGCCATTGCGTCGAGAACGGTAGATACGTCTAGAGCCTGTTGATTGTTCTAAATCTAGGCTGTCGAATCCGAGAATCTCGCGCTTCCCGACGACGGTTCAGTCTACTATCGATTTATCGGTGCCGCACAAGTCAGCGCGGCGTTCGCCTGGCTTGTGGTATCGATACTTCAGCTCTCAACAACGTCCCCTGCATCATTTTTGTGTACTCTTCTAATCTCCTTAGACGAGGTCGCGTACGGCAATAAACTACCTTGCCCATCGCTGAACACTCTGCCATTTTTGTATCCTGCATTTGATACTTCCACTTATCTCAGATTATCACAATGCCTTCTTTCTTCAAGCGTAACAAGAAGGAGAGCCCTGAGGAGGAAACACAGCCTCAGGCTCACTCCCAAGATGTCCCAGACCTTCCTACCGGCATGTCGCAAAGGATGCGTCCCGAGTCCTCATCACAGGGAACCTACATGCCCAGGAATCCCTCCAACCTTTCATTCGGAGGTCCTGTTTACGGAAGTCAGTTCGGAAACGCTTCTGAGATACGCAAACAACCACGACCTTTTAAGAGCTATCGACTACGGGGAGAGTAAGTACAGTCCATTTCACACGTCAATAGCATCGAGCTGATGAGACATTTAGACGCGAGCAACCATGGGTCGACGATCCAAGGATGAAGAAGACTAAGGTCGGCAACTGGATCACCTTTGGGTTCATCTTCATCGGTTTCGCCGTCAGTGGATACATCATGTACACCGGTGTACAGGAGGCGCAAATACCTGACGTACGATCAATCCGCAGCAGTCTGTGCATTGGCTAACATCTTGACAGCAATGTCTTATCATGGAAGACAACTTCGAGAAGATTGACCCCGCCAACTGGGGTTACGAGATCCAGACTGGCGGATACGGAAACGGAGAGTTCGACTGGACCACCGACGACCCAAAGAACAGCTTCGTCGATTCGGAGGGTCTCCACATCGTGCCAACTCTCACCACCGAATCCACTAGCATCACTGCCGAGCAGATCCTCAACGGCTACACCCTAAACATCACCAAGGCAGACGGTGATGGCTCATGCACATCCACCGATTACAAGTCGTGCGGTGTCCGATCCAACTCGACCACCGGAACCATCATTCCCCCTGTTCGCTCAGCACGCATGACTACCAAGGGCAAGAAGTCGATCAAGTACGGCCGCGTTGAAGTTGTTGCAAAGACAGCCAAGGGTGACTGGCTCTGGCCCGCTATCTGGATGATGCCCGAAGACAACGTATATGGTGACTGGCCTCGTAGTGGAGAAATCGACATTGCCGAATTCCGTGGTAACAGTTACAAGTACCCCGAAGGTCGCGACTTCGTCTCTTCCACGCTCCACTGGGGTCCCGACTACCAACACGACGGTTACATCAACACGCACGGTACCTCGTTCTTCCGCCGCACAGACTTCGCCTCGAGCTGGCACACATTTGGTCTTGAATGGACTGAGAACTACCTGTTCCTCTACCTTGACAGCCGTCTCAAGCAAGTCATGTACTTCAAGTTTAACGAGAAGAACAAGCTATGGAAGAAGGGTGGCTTCAACGGTCTGACTACCAGCAACGGTACCCTTTTCGAAGACCCATGGAAGCAGGGCGGCAAGAACGCGCCATTTGACGAGAAGTTCTACCTTATCCTCAACGTTGCCGTTGGTGCGCAAAATGGTTGGTTCTTCGATGGAGAGGGTAACAAGCCGTGGGTCGATGGCAGCGACTTTGCCGTGCGTGATTTCTGGAATGGTACGTTGATTCACAGCCTACAATTTGCTCATGGACTTCCTGCTGACTTTTGCAATAGCCAAGGATGACTGGCTCCCAACTTGGGGCGAGGGTAACGAGCGCGGTATGACAGTCAAGTCTGTCAAGATGTGGCAGGCCGGCAAGTGCTAGACTCACCCACGTCTGACTGCCGAGTGCATTTTCCTTTTTTTACTCCCGGGGACCCACTCCTACGTGTACGACCTACCTTTTCTTTTCCAAACCGATTCGGGGACCAAGGGCATATTAGATGAACGTTTTCTCATTTCTTTTCCTCACTGGCATGGTTGAGGCGCCGAGGCGTCCCTGGGCATCTAACGTCTACATCGTACATTTCACAGATAAGGACTTGCAATAGTGTAGTATCTAATAGATTTTTTTTTCCATGAATCATTTGCATAGCATCACAGTATCTTGACTGCAGCTTGCTTGCAGCCGGGATTGACCAGCCTTGCGCACTGTGCACTTCAGCCTCGTAGCGAGGCAAACTGGCAGCCGTGCGACCATCACTTGCATATCGCGTCCTGCTCTCTGGTCCCTCCAGCTAGCAAGCAGCCGAACAAGGCACCCACGCTGTCCAGCGCCGCCCATTCTCGCCCACGTACGTACCCACATCATTGCACCCCTGAGAAAATCATGCTCGATAGCAATGCCAAAGCTTAATAAACTTTCTGTTGAGCCACTGCACTAATCCCTCTTCTGCCTAGCTCACGACTCGATCCGCTAATCCGAATGCGGTAGTTGAAACGCTATCCCTAGCGAATCACGTGGCGTAGATACGAGCGCGACGGAGCTTGTTCGAGTTGCTGCTGCAGGGGGGCATGCACATGCCGGAGACGCTTCCGCTTATCTGGCTACGGGAGACCGCGACCTGCGCCGCACTCAGGCATCGTCCCATTTCCACTTTTCTTGGTTCAAGCTGGCACACTTGAATAAGTTGGCATTTTGGAGGGTCTGAAACAAACACGGAGATAGGCTCAGGGTTAGGGTACCGCTGTTCACTGAATTGATGATGCAAGAGGGGTCATCTCGATTACAAGAGGGGCAGGAGTTAGACAGCACACCGTCTCTCAACTACTGTGCCGCAATGTCTAACATTCCCAACTACAGCACAAGTTTTCCTACTTTCAGGTTTTCTTCTCACCCATGAACCGCGGCAGAAATACGGGCTTCATGACCTAAACGAGGGATTTACCGGTGGCAACCCATCTGGTCCATAGCCTTGCATACATGCATGCACGCATATATACATAGCGACGCGGACTGAAAAACAACGTGGGACGGCACATTTCGCGGAGCAACAGCCGGGCGCTGTGAGATTCCAGAATGTGTAGATTGAATTCGAGAACGCCACCACGGCTTGTTCCAATGTATTCCGTCTATGCATCATCATGGTCGCTAAGGTATCGTCGGTACGGCAACAACAGGGTATGTTATGTACGATCGGGCTGTTATCTGCTATCATGCATCGGTCCTACCATCGTACCCTGTATGCCTACCCCACTACTGCACGTTACAGTGTCAATCGATACCTCAATTGCTCAACTATTCGATCAATCACTCCAAGTATAGCAACATACAAATTGCAGCCGCACCCAGAACCGGGTACTCAGCTACCCGGCAGACCGTCGCTGCTACTTGCTCCTCAACATTAGATCAGCGGTCCTGCTGTCGTATCATAACCTTGACCTGGAAGTCCCTCGGTTTTACAAACCAGTAATTAGTCGTTTGCCAGTCCGCAGCCTGCAGGTGGGGGGCGAGAGAAAAATCAAAGTCGCGCACCAGCATGGGTATCAGCTTGGACATTTCCAGCTGTGAAATGTGTCGTCCAATGCAGGTTCGGGAGCCTAGACCAAACTATTGCCAGGCTGTTAGTTGCTGTCCACCAAGGGAAGTAGAATGAAAAAAAGGGTATGGATGATGAGTGGCGTTACGAGAGTGGAAACGGAGGTCAAGGCAGTGGCGGCATGTGCCGAACAAAGTGACATACCGGCATCCAACTTCGCTCCATGAGACTCAGCTTCTCTTTGTCTGCGTCGAGCCAGCGCTCAGGCCTGAACATGTTGGCATCGGGGCCGAAAACTGACGTGTCGCGATGGGCGACCCAGGAGTTGATTCCGACGATTGTCTATCCAAGCTGTTAGCACGGCATACGCGAATTTGACATACACGGCAACTTACGCCCTCGGGAAAGAATCGATCACATATTGTCGCTCCTCCAGCGGGTACTACGCGCTCGAGCGGTAAGCCTGTGGCGGGATGCATTCGCAGCGCTTCCTTCATGACGGCTTGCAGGTAGGGCATATCCTGACTTTCCTTGAAGGTAATATAATGGCCAATTCTGCCCTGGAGTTGCCGCTCGTCAACCTCTTGGCGCAATGCCTCGAAGGTCTGTGGATTCTTGAGCATGTAGTAGAGGATTGCAGAGAGGCTGATGGCGGTAGTGTCTGAACCGGCGGTCATATTCGATACGCAGCCCATGGTAAGATGGTACATGCTGAAAGACTTGGGGTTATCTGCGTTCTTCTTGAAGAATTTTGTGAGGAAGTCCATGCTCGTCGTACCCTGTTCAGCTCGGAGTTCATCGACGGGTATGGCCTTGGTCTGCTCCTGCTGATGCTCCGCAATACACTCTTGTGTGAATTTCATCACATACGCCCTTCCTGTTCCTTTGGGCCCAGCAAGAAAGTTCCTAACAGGAGCTAGGTATTTGTGTAGCCAGGAGTAAATGCCTGTAAGAGTGGCATACCACAAGAGATCCTCGAGTGCCGCGAGAATACCACGGATATCCTCGCCTTTGTCCAAGAACCCGAGCCGTTTCGAAAACGTTATCATGCCAATGACATCGAAAGCATAACACTGAAGCCAATGCCCCATGTCGGCATACGCGCCCGCACTCGCTACCTCCTGGAGGCGCTGACTGAACAAATCCGCACATTCATCAACGTACGATTCGTAACTGACAAGCGAGGACATGGTATAGGCGCTCTGGTATTGGCGCCGGTTTTCGCTGTGTCGTGATATAGACTGGTCGGCAAACAGTGACCATTGGTCAGGATGTGGGTTCTGCCACGTCGCGTACCACGAGGATTTGGGGAATTTGGCGCCGTGGCCATAAATGATCTTTTGCGCGCTCGGCGAAGAGAAGGAGTAGCGGTTTGCACCGTAGCGAACTATCTCGCCTATGGTAGAAGTATAAGTATGAGTATCTAAGGAGCAGAAGTACTAATGGAAGAGTGAAGCTCACCATGCTTCCTATGAAGCTCAAGGTTATCGTTTTCAAACGAACCTCTTTTCACTCGCCAAAGATACCATAAGTTCGTGAAACGCGCTACAACTGGACCCGGTACATCTCGCAATGGTGAGGAGACGGCTCTCAAGAACGGAAAGAGAATACGCGCAACAAGAGCTACAGCAGCTGCCCAAGCAAGGACCGTGAGATGCATTCTAGGAAACAATGTCGAGAGCAAACTATCGACAACGTCTTCCTCGCAATGGCGCGACGCATCTTGTGCGATTTGCTACACGTTTAAGTCCTTCCGAAAGTTCGATGTGCGGGGAAGCGATGACGCGCCGGAAGGCGGGTGCGGGATGTGGAGTGGAGCTTAGCATTGAATTGTAGGTAATTAGTTTCGTGCGAAGACCTCGTACGAACCATCAAACCTTGTGTTCATGCCTCTCCAAATATCTCATTTGTTTCGTAGTCGAAAGAAGGCATACCGAGTCTCAATGCCGCGTGCGTAGGATCATCGTACAGAAAGTCGGGGTCGTACAGCCGAGGTGCAATACGCACTTTGCAGCCATCGTACATTGCGTGTGAATTGGATTGCCAATCAATCAGATGGATAACAAAATCACGTCCGAAGATGCATTCATAGATTCTACACGAGTTGAGAGTACGGGAAAGGACAGGATGCCGATTAGGTAGAGTAGGATCTCGATCATCGAAGATCTACGCGTCATCTTACAATCTGGAACACCAAAATACACAATACTGCACTGACGGACTTCTCGCATCGCGTATCCACGTGGACCTACAGCTACCTCCTGGTCCAAACTTACAAATGAAGACTGTCGTACTCGAGAAACACAAAATATTACACTATTTACACTACACACATCCCCACATTCCGACGACGGGATTTTGACAAGCCAGCCAAAACTTCGTAGAAACGATCTTTCGCGGCGGTACTCGGGTCAAACGAGACCGAACAGTTCGGTCCCTTCTTTGATTTATCACTGAGAAGAGAAACTCAACGGTCACTACAAACCACTCTAGAACAGCCTGTAATAGATTGCAGACGTCTTCCACTGCCGAAGAACCGTGTATTCCAATCAGGAAGAACAGCAGCTCAATACTAGGTAGATTCGTAATACAACACCTCGCGCGGCGTACGATGGAAAGTCTTTCAGTGCACGTTGCTTGTTACTTTATGGTGGTTTGAATTTAGAAGACAAGTTGCCAAAGGTCAGTTAGTCGCTCGTTGTTCTCGCCTAGGCCACCATGAATGATGACACTGTCGTTGCCGGTCTCAGCCTTGACGACATCAGCATCGAACCAGCCGCGGGGGTCAGGAAAACCATCACTGCCTTCAGGGTGTAGCTGTGTCCACCATTTCTCGCTGATATCATATACCCAGACGTCCTTCAACATCTTGCCTGCGCCAGCGTGACCAAGCGACGAAGGATCATGTTCACCAAAGAGAGTGAGAAGCTTGTCCTTTCTAGCGAGCTTAACTGGTAGAAGCACGCAAACACTACGAGCCTCAGGTCCATCATTGCCATCGGCCTTGAACGTTTCGATTGACCAGGTGTTGTTGGATATATCAAATATATCGATACTACCACCCTGCTCGGTAGTGCCATCAAATCCGTTCATTCTGTAGAGTTTGCCCCCACTGTAAGCGATGGAAGTTCCTCCTCTGTGGGGTGCTGGAGCATCAAGGGCTTGTGACCATGTACAATTATGGACGTTGAACATCCACAGATCTGAAAGGCGGCCACTCGCTGGACATCCGGCGTGGAGGAAGAATGTGTCCTTTCCATCACTAGTAGAACAGTGATAGCTGCGAGCTGGTGGATATGGGGCAGATGAATCAGCGGGCATGATCTTGGACCATGCTGAGCTTGCTGGGTCGAAGCACCACACTGCACCGTGCTCTTCTATAGGGGCCATGTCGATGCCACCTCGACCGGAGAAAAGATACATGTTGCCATTCAGTACAGCTGACGCACTTCCAACGCGGGGAGTGGGTGCTGAGGATATGGCTTTAGTTTCTAAGCTCTTTGCATCTGTGGCGTTGTTAGTGGTGCACCTTGATGGCCAACTAGCAGCGAAAAGAAGGCCTACCAGGCTTGAGCGAAACGATATCGATTTTATCATCTATAGGCTCCCTTGGTTTCACCTCACCACCAAAGATGCAGACGTGCTGATCGATAACGGAAAGGACTTGCGACGATCGGCGTAGTCGCTCGTCGTCGAGGAGGCGCTTCCAGGAGCCTTTGAGCGTACTGATGGGCATACTCACGGGCATGTTGGCAGATGGTGTGATATTCGCACTGGGATTGCAGTGACTCGCGAACAAGGGAATGCAATCTCCAGCTGCTGCTGCTGCTGCTATATATGCGAATCTAGAGCTAGATATTGCGTCATGCGCGGGTGGTAATACACTTGGTGTTTGCATTGCCTGGGCAGTGACAAGTCGAATCCACTAAGCAGGGGACACGCTAGACTGGGAGGGCACTAGCGTCGGATGCACGAGTGGATCGTCATGGCCTGGCTCCTTCCAAAAGTTCGCGACGCCTCAATCGCATTGTACACGCGAACCAATGCGACTCGACACGCCAACATGAGGCTCCGACTGACGGTGCAGAGAAACGGCCTCCCTGCCGCCAACGTCGTGTGGAGTGTGCCCGAGACCAACAGCACACAGGCATACACCGTCACGCGTCTGCTCGAAGACGTGAACCTCATCATCCCGCTCGAGGCAGAGCACTGGGGTCTGGAGCACTATGTCGTTGAGGTGGGCGGCTTCGAGTGTCTGCACTTTATGCCCGTGGCCCACGCGCTTAAGGAAGACGACCATGTCTCGTATGTGCTTCTTCATTCTGCATCTTGGTCGATACTAACACGTCGCCAGCATCCGCCCACTCATGACTGCCGAAGTACGCGCGCGCACCCTCACCGGCCGTGACCAAATCTCAGATGGAGGCCAGCACCTCGTCGACGGCGTTCCCTTTGGCCGGCCCTACCTGCGACAGCCTAATCGACCCGCCGTTCGCATACCGCCGCGCAAACGACGCCGACTGGACGACGTTCAGGCTGAGGACGATGCTCAGGCTGTCGGCCTGCTCACAGAACACGGAGACACAACCCAAGTGCGCGAACAACTCGCCATGCTCAACAACCACCAGCGGCCGGGAAGCCAAACATCGCCGTCGCAACGGGCAGCCAAATCAGTGCAGTTCAAGCAGCCAGAGATAGAAGCATTTGATGACAGCGAGGAAGATGATGACGACTTTGCTCCTGACGAGGCACAAGGCGAGACTTCGTCTTCTGATGCGTCGGATTCCGACTCAGAATCAGAATCAGACGTGGACGCAGTCGCAAAGTCGCATGGGTCATCTAGCGGTTCAGACACCTCAGATTCAGATTCAGATTCAGATTCAGATACTTCGAGCGACAGCGATTCCGAATCCGACGATAGCGACGCAAGCTCCCCACCCGATGTCTTGTCATCCAAGGACGGTCGCAAGACCAGTCCAGGTACACAGCATGTACCCCCTGGACAAGGTCTAAAAGCTACCAAGCTGAGGAACGCGCGACGTACAAAGGCTAACCGTCTGCGTAGCCTCAAAGCCTCGGGTAAGCTTCCTGAGAATGCAACACTCGCGGATCTGGCCGACTATGAACAAGGAAGATATGGTCAAACTGAAGAAGCGGAACACACACGGCCCTTCGCCAAGTCTGAAGGCAAGAGAAAACGGTTAGATGAAGACGAGCCGACGGAGGAGGTTGCCGATGATACAACAGAGCTTGAGCGAAGGAAACAAGATCTGATGGCCAAGGTTGGACAAAGTTCAGATGCGACAGCACCGGCAGACGAGCCTATACAGTCAACGACTCCGGCTATAGAAGAGGCAGAAGAATCACTTACCGCTCTGGCTGAAGAGACACAGCCAGCAAAGAAAGAGGCTCTCTCAAGAAGGTTGCGACCAGATACTCGTGCCATTGGTCGAATACTTGCTCGGCAGGCTGCACCTATTCTCAGGAAGACCAAGGCGAAGGCAGCACCTGAAGAACCTTCGGAGCCCGAGGGTGCCTCTGATCCCGACTTTTGGAAGACACGAGTCAACCTCTCTGCATTCGAATGTTGGGAGGAAGATTTTGAGCTGAGCGCTCCGCCCTTCCCATTCCAGCAGCACTGGGACCCAGCCAGCAAGCTTATGCGCGACAAAGCTGCAAAGAAGAAGCAGAAGAGGCGAAACTACGTGCTGCAGGAAGCAACGCCTGAAGAAGAGGAAGAGGAGGAAGAAAAGATCATATTAGACTATGACGATGCGCCTGCAACTAACCCCGACTCCGAGACCATACATGCAGCACTGGAAGACCAGTTACGTCAAGATCTTGCGATGGCTGCGCAGTCTGATCTACCACCGCTGCCTCAAGACATGAGCACGTTACCAGATCTCACCTCGTCCGACATGAAAGCCGGCGCCATTATCGCATGCAAATTCTTCACCGTCAATCCTGTCACCGTCACACCAGAGATTAGTGATTACAAAACAGCTATTGTTGAGCAAGAAGGCGATTCGGGACCTGGCGCTGGAACGATACAGCTAAAAATCGCTTTGCGCGACCTCCCAAAAAGGGAGAAGAAGTTCGACAGCAAAGGTAACCGCATCTACAACGCTGCTGACGCGCTTTTGATGGAAGAAGACGAAGAGGAAGAGGGCTTGTGGGAAGGCCAATTCGGCGAGCTTCTAGAAGCGAAGCTTGTGAAGGCTGCGTAGACAAAAGACGACACCAGGTATCACAAGATGCTTGTTTGACCATCTGCCTAGTACCACACACACATTTTCTACTTCATATCACCTTAACATGTTTCAATATACCCGGTTTCAGATACTCTTGACGCTCAATCATGTGAAGGGCCTGTGAACACGAAGAGGCGGATCGGTCTTCGGTCTCAGGCCCGGGTGGCGCGATCTACAGTACCCCGCCAAACGTCATTCCCAACCCCTCTAGAAGCTGCAGGAGCTTCCAGCACCCGGCCCTACTCAAGTACTACGGGGTAAGTCACCAATACTGAACTTCTCGTATACAAAAGGTCTTGGCCTGCAATTCCCATGTCTCACAAGCCTTCATTCGCGGTACAGCTACCATTGCGAGCGGGTTCTCCGTGCAGGGTTTTCCTCGGCACCACGAATCCAGGGTTTTAGTTTGCCCCTAAACAAACTTAACAACTGCCGCTGTGGGGTAGCTTCAGGATTAGGTGCGAATGGGTACATCATGCGATTATGGAGCGAACAAGCCGTGTACAAATTTTCGGCAGATGCATTTCAACTTTTCTGCTTACTGCTGAGCCTTTAGTCAAACTGCGATATTCTTGTGCTTGACAGACAAACCATTCGTTGTACAACAACTTCCATAACATAGCATATCATGTAAGCGTTGATCAAACAACAGTGCCGCAATACCCTGACCATCGCACAGAACTATACACAATGCCTCTTCCCACTGGTGTATACCGTGCCGACCACGTTGGCTCCTTCCTCCGCCCCAAAGCCGTCCTTGAAGCACGTACAAAAGCTGCCAACGGAGAGATTACCGCGGACGAACTCCGCAAAGTCGAAGACGAACATATCAACAACGTTGCAAAGCAGCAGATAGAAAATGGACTCCGATCTGTAACCGACGGCGAGTTCCGTCGCGCCTACTTCCACCTCGACTTCCTCAAGCACCTCGCTGGCATCGAGGAGAAGGGTCAGGTAGGAAACATTAGGCACAAGGATGGCTTTTCGCCCCCAACACTGGTGGTCAAAGGAAAGCTGGGTCACCCCGAGGCAATTCAAGTCAAGGACTTCGAGTTCCTCGAGCAAGCGATCAAGAACAATGGCGGAAACGCGAGCACAAAAGTGTGCATACCATCACCAACCATGGTGCACTTCCGCGGCGGTCGCGCTTCAATCGACATCTCCGCATACCCCGACCTAGACGTCTTCTTCGAAGACCTCGCGCGCGTATACCAAGAAGAGCTAGACAGCTTGTACAAGGCTGGCTGCCGCTTCGTCCAACTCGACGACACGAACCTCGCCTATCTCTGCGACCCCGACATGCGCAAAGCCGCCGAGCAAGAACGCAACGAAGACCTCAGCACCCTGCCCCGCAAATACGCCGAGCTCATCAACAAAGCCATCGAGAAGCGACCTTCAGACATGAAGATCGGCATCCATCTCTGCCGCGGCAACTATCGCTCCAAGTGGTTTGCCTCCGGTGGCTACGAGCCCGTCTCCGAGGTTCTCTTCAAGGAACTGAACGTCGACGCGTATTTCCTCGAGTACGACGATGCGCGATCTGGCGACTTCTCTCCATTGCGCCATCTGCCGGAACATAAGGTTGTTGTGCTCGGTGTTATGAGTAGTAAGAAGAATACTCTGGATGACAAGGATGAAATCATCCAGAGGCTACATGAGGCGGCGAAGATTGCGCCAAAGGGTCTGGACCAGCTGTGTGTGAGCCACCAGTGTGGTTTCAGCTCTACGGCTGAGGGCAACGAGTTGACAGAAGAAGAGCAGTGGGCCAAGGTTAGACTGAGTGTCGAGATCGCTAAGCAGGTCTGGGGTGATGATATCAGCAAGTAATGTGTAAACTCAGGGCTAATAGACAGCTTTCACAGATTGGCTCAAGGAGAGGAGATGTATTTGAGAGGTGCTAGTACTTGCTGGGGATATATTCGAGAGGAGTTGAGGCGAAAGCATGAGCACGATATTCATGTAGAGGTAGTCTGATCTGGTCTCAACGACCTGTCCATGTATGTATTACGAAGTAACGGTTCAACCCAACAATATCCAATGTAACCAATATAAGTGCATTTCCATGTAGTTTTTACCATCAGAAACATATGAGAGTATGGACGCCAAGGTAGCAGGCTTCTTGCTAGTTCTGCCGAAGACATCAACAAGGTTGTCGATGCGGGTGCCGTTGTAGAGCCCTCCTGCCAATTACAAAGGGCCGATCAGGAAGGGTGTTACCACAGCTATCGCAGAGCATCTTACGGCTACCTGTTCAGAGAATACCTTTGAGGTCGTCTCTACTTTGAGTTCCGGTGTCTTTCCAGCTCTCTAGCATATCTCTGGAGAGAATCCTCCTTAGCAACAAGGACGCTCGCTACTTTGACCCCAGTCATATTGCCTAACACCTGGCATGTAAGTCCAAAGCAACGAAATTGAAAGTATTGTGGTCCGACGCACTACGAAGTCTGTCTTTTCAAAAGTCCATGTTTTTGAGTTAGTTTGGGAGATTTCAAGATATCAGATTTCAGGTAATCTTCCCAATGACTGGTAGGTCGATTTCAGTGATCCATTCGTCAGACTTCGGCGTATTTCTCCAAAGGAATTACCATGTTTTTTTTGTGGTCGATAGACCTCCAGAGTGGGTTCCCGCTTGTATACAGGTCGAAAAGCTTCAGCGATTGTAGAAGTTTATATGGGTGGGACATAATATGCCTAGAGAGGACATCTTCGCAGCTGTGACATATCTGAAGCTCAGGTATGCGTTTACATCCATGTATTTCGATATCGATAGTGGTATAACAGCTTCCGATAGATCCGAATGTTTCTGGTTCATATTTTGGACGTGAGCTCCAGTCTTACGGTTCTCCGTAGTCTTTGCCCCAAGACTTCGGGTTCATGAAGACGGCTTTGCTGATGTAATATTAGAACTCTGATAGCGGCTCCTAAAACCTCGTCTGCCTCGCGTTATGAGAGCCTTCCATTCAGAAATGGATGGATGTTACACTATCGGGAAGACCAGACAACTCCAATGCTTTCAAAATGCTAGTCTATTCACTGATGATGAATTTTCTATAACAGAACCGTCATTCCGATCGAATAGTCAGCGTCTAGTGATGAGAAGAACACTGAGCTATCATATGTGCGGCATCATCCGATCTCACAGTGCTGTGCTCGTCCTCGCAGTATATGAATTATTCGTGATGGTCCACCATATTTGATTTTGTGAAATAGTACAGGTGTATAGTCACTGGTCGCTTGCGGGAGGCAAAGATAATAGACAGGTGTCGAAATAGCTCGAGCAAGGATTGAGTAAGCTCAAACTCTACTTCGTGGAAACCATATCAAACACTTGCATCCAGATTAGACCGGGGCAGATTTGTCTGCATATAGACCGCAGTGATACGAAATCTTTGTTATCATATGAATACTTCCTGTCCCTGGGGGTACTCGATGTCCGTCCAAGGAAGCGACATACCCGACTGAGAAGTTCTACAGGAAGCTCTACAGCAAGCTTTACAGGAAGCTAGATCAATTTCACCTCCCAGTTTGCTGTCATGGTCTTATTTGGGCGGTTTTCGTATACATGTTGTTAGAGGACAAGTAAAGCGATCCCAACCGCGGAGAACTTTGGGAGAGTGATGCTAGGACTAAGTAGAACTCCATACAGATATAGTTAAAGGCTGAAGCAGAAGCCTGAGACAACAAACCCGTCTTTGCAAATATAATAACAGTTCGGCTACATGAGACGTAATGTGCTTACCTATTAAGCCATAGAGCTTACTTCAAGGTTGCTAACCAGTCAATCACGTAACACAAGGATGAGATTTCTAGACTCACTTATCTGTAGCACATTGATATCCAATCATATCTCAACGAATGCTTATAAATATGCGGTAATGATTGGAATAAGTAACATGTTTCGGTAGTGGGAATGTGGGGTGTGGAAGAGTAGAAGGAGAAGCGGAACGAACATCTATGATGACTTCATTGCACTACGTTAGACGGGTGCAATAGTCGATCTGCATGGATTAGCCCTACATCCTTCACATGACACGAGGAGGTTACGTGATGTCGTTGTATTCTATTCTTGAAGCACATTCCAATGTCGAAAAGTGCGCATGAGGAACTTAGACAGTAGCCTGACTGGCTGCAAAGTATGCTTAAAAGATCAGGCAACAGAAGATCTGCTGTAATCATGCTAGTATATGTTGCGACAGACGTTGCTTTACATTGACTATATGACCGACTGTCTAAGAGTGCAGTGCTCAAACAAAAATGTACAAGCGGTAACGACCGTCTGAGACCTTGTGGACCCCACACCATATGACGACTGTCTTTCACACCCCCATCGTCACCTTGTTCACAGCTACCTCCCCTGTTGTGTACCGTCTGAACTGCTTGTCTCTGATGTAGCACCTGTTTAAGCAGCGGCGGCGATCTCGCGGCGTGCGAACCTGAGGCTGCGCTTTGCCTTTAGCTTAGTGCTAAGACCATCGTAGCTGTTGATGCATATGGTCAAGGTTCCGTCAAGAGAGTTCGCTTGGTTCTGCAAGTCAGAAGCACGTGACTCAACGGCATCGATCAACATAAATGCGATAGTCTGTAGATAGTCGTTAGCAAGTGCGGATATAATCGTTGGGGATAATATCCAGAGAAACATGGGAGTTTGGGAAAAGGACTCACATCAACAACATTCTCGATTTGTCTGAGCACAGCTGCTAAGGGCTGGCCAATGAACGGAACAGTATTGAACAATCCAGCCTTTCCGATGAGTATGTTGAGCAGAGCCTGGTGGACACGGACAAACTATTTTTGATCGTCAGTCATTTTATCATCCAGAAGGCGCTTGTAGTACTGACTTCGCGGAAGGCGTCGAAGATAGCATCAGAATCAGCACCGGCTGGAACGGGAGGCATTCCTTGCATCTGGCTGATAGCAGTGGTGGCTGTGGACACAATGTCGGCAAAGCCCGCGATGATCTGGGGAAACGGTCCCTGGCCAATGACAATCAAAGGACCATTAATGATAGTGATGCTCTGAGCTGGTGCCTGGAGCGCCTGGCTCTTCTGTGTCACCATCCGGATGTTGGAGACAACCTGAGCAGGCGTAATCTGAGCAGCGATAGGGACAGAGAGAGCCACAGCGGCAGTAAAGAAGTTGCGGAATGAGACCATGTTTGCGGTGATTGATGGCTAGAAGACCGGTATCTGTTGCTTGAACGATGAGGATCGAGGAGTAGTGATTGCAGAGATGAAGCTGTGCGATGACTTCTAACGATGGAGGGCGGCAGCATCTTTATACACAGTGCAAGATGCAGCTAAGCTCAAGCTCTCGGAGTGAATACTTTCCACTACCCTGTGAGGTGACTAGATCTGCTGATCCTCCTGTACAGGACATTGAGATACCAATCAGACCTATTGCCCAAAGGCTAGGCGATGCAGAGTGCGCTACTGTCGAAAAGAACAAAGTTCAATGGTAGATGAAGTCTTGTACTATAATCCACCTTGGCTTGACCGCTTTCACCCCAATCTCCAGTGCATTGCACCTTTTTCCTTTCCATTGTTGGAGCTCCGTGGCAGTGTCACAGCCTGTGCCGATATATCGAGCGTACCATATCAAGATTCCTTTACGGCATCTCCAATACATATTCTTCTCTTCAGTATCGTAGTTGGTGTCATTTCACAGTGATCAGTATAAAGGCCGACCAGACTAGTCCCTGTTAGAGAGATCTACCAGAATCCATCACCGAGTGGAGCTTCTGCGGCTGAATCGATACAAGGGATTGACATCTTCGAGCTCCACTTTCCTTGTCCAGTCCATGAGCAACACCCGGTTGTGAACGTAGAGAGAACGCATGCTGGGTATACAGCACTAACGCATTCTAGGGCTCGCAATGGCAATTGGCGTCCAAGTTCACAGTGGAGGCTTAAGGCTTGCCAATCATTTTCCAAATGTCTCTTGCCAAGATGTTTGTATTGCCGTAGTACAGTAGATCACTACTCTGTATGTGCGAGTCTCTCTTGTCGACCTGCGTCAGTTCAGCTGAGGTGGCCCATTTGGTGCCGCTTTGTTGTCAAATGCCGCCAAAAAGGGTGTGGTAGTGCCGTAGCGGTGCGGCTCGTCGATCTTACCCGTGGACCGGGTACTGCCGCTAAATATGCACGATCAGGCACGCAGTCCCTCCATTCACAAATGCCGGCGCACCAAGCTAGCGATAGAGCAAATCTGCCAAGCCATAATCACGTCTGCTTTTTCGCTGTTCGGGGCGGCCGGGGCCGATGTCGGGACCACGTGTATACCGGGGTAGTAACTCACCCGTATTGATTAGTCTCACGGCTTGCACCGGTATACATACTACTACTCCGAAAAAGGAGAATGCGACATGTTCACTTACGTGCACGCGGTCCGCCAGAAGCAATAACAAAAGGTCCGATAAATGTGACGTTTCTTTTGATCCAGTCGAGCCTCGGAAGGCAGCCGAGGTCCCTGGTCGCCTGAGTCGCGCTTTAGCCGATCTTGGCCGTATTTGTGTCATACAACTGCTCATTAACTTCGGCGAAGAAGAAAGAGGAGTCAGTGCCTTGGCTCAGACTGCTACCTGGGTACTCACGGTTGTCATTGAACCCTTAATTCGGTAACTCCACTTCGCTCGTCGCTGCTTATTTGTTGCAATGCCACGACCTCTATTAGAATACCCAAGTAGTGACTTACGAAGAGGATCTGTATGACACCACTGACAAAGAACCTCAATAGGTGTGCGCTGGCTGACCTGATCTTGCGCTAAATTGAGCAATGTTAGTATCGTAGCTCTGGCACATTACCCGGGCTTCTGATGTGCCTAGCAATCATCTCTAGGACGCAACACAATAGCGGAGAAGCTTAACAGCTGGTAGCTAGCAAGTAGCCGAGTGGTTGGGCACCTGCTATTCGCCGCCGGGTATTTGGCCCGTGGTTTCCTACCTGTCCGCCACTGTACCCGACCTTGTATGCTACCAAACTTCCCTTCATTAGCAAAGAAACCAAAGTGAAAAAGCATATCTCGACAATCTCCACCAGTGAAAATGAAGACGCCGGCTATTCGGTTCGATCTGCATCGTAATGCAGTGCAACATACACGTGCCTAAGCGAAGGGTCTTCTTACTTGACGCTAGACTCCAGGTTCTGGCACTATAGAGAACCTGGCATCGTGAGCTTCATGTTGTCTTGGATCAAGCCGAACGCTCTGAT